>WNFL01429859.1_pt1 | contig 62356 bp, 67 predicted proteins | sample 5400361 | NCBI WGS metagenome assembly WNFL01 (sample SAMN13153351, study PRJNA577476) | soil metagenome | isolation source: 40 cm soil on Douglas fir-dominated hillslope | place: USA:California | collected 2013-09-17 | reverse complement strand
CGACTACCTGGTGCGCATCCTGAAGATCACCGGCGGCAACGTGACCAAGGCGGCGCGCCTCGCCGGACGCAACCGCACCGAGTTCTATCGCCTGCTGGAACGACATTCGCTAGAGCCGGGAATGTTCAAAGGGGCTCAATCGCAAAAGGAGAGGACGGCCGCATGAGCAATCGTCTTTCGAAAGGGTTTGTTCTCCTGCTGGGAATTTTCCTTGCAGTAAGCGCCAGGGCTCAGGAAGCCGGTCCCGACCAGCTCGTTCAGAAAGTCACCGAAGAGGTCCTGGCGGGGATCAAGAGCGACAAGCAGCTCGCCGCCGGCGACAAGCAGAAGGCGCTCAAGCTCGCCGAGGAGAAGGTGCTGCCGCACATCGACTTCGACCACGCGGTGCGCCTGGCGGTCGGGCGCGCCTGGCAGCAGGCGACGCCGGAACAGAAGAAGCAGCTCTCGACCGAGTTCCGCAGGATGCTGGTGCGGATCTACTCGAACGCGATCGAGCCGTACCAGGGGCAGACGCTCAAGGTATTGCCCTCGCGCGGCGGCAAGCAGGACCCCGAGGACACGACGGTGCGCGCGCAGTTCGTCCGCGCGGGCGGCCAGCCCCTGCCGCTCGAGTTCCACGCGCGCAAGACCGATTCCGGCTGGAAGATCTTCGACATCGTGGTGGAGGGCGTGAGCCTCGTCCTCACCTACCGCTCGGAGTTCGACGCGGTGGTCAAGCAGCAGGGCGTCGATGGCCTGATCAAGACCCTGGCGCAGAAGAACACGCCTCCCTCGGCTTCGGTCGGCAGCTCGGGCAGGAAGTAGTGATTGCCCGGTAAAATCCGTCGCAATAGGAGGATACCCATGCAAAGATCCCTGTCTTTGGCTTTCGGCGCGCTCCTGGCGTTCAGCGCGATCGCCCAGGAGCTGAAGCCCGACGAGCTGGTGCGCAAGGTGACTGACGACGTGCTTGCCGCGGTGAAGAGCGACAAGCAGCTCGCCGCCGGCGACAAGCAGAAGGCGCTCAAGCTCGCCGAGGAGAAGGTGCTGCCGCACATCGACTTCGAGGAAGCGACGCGGCTCGCCGTCGGACGCTCCTGGCGCGAGGCGACCCCCGAGCAGAAGAAAAGGTTGACCGACGAGTTCCGCCGCATGCTCGTGCGCACCTATTCGAGCGCGATCTCGGCCTACGAGGGACAGACCATGAAGGTGCTGCCGGTCCACATGAAAGCCGATGAAACCGACGTCACGGTGCGCAACCAGTACATCCGGCCCGGCGGCAAGCCGGTGCAGCTCGACTACCAGATGCGCAAGACCGGCGACGGCTGGAAGATCTACGACATCATCGTCGAAGGCGTGAGCCTCGTGCTCACCTACCGCTCGGAGTTCGACGCCGTGGTGAAGCAGCAGGGCGTCGACGGCCTGATCAAGCGCCTCGCCGAGAAGAACACCCCCGCGAAAGTCGGCTAGCCGTTGCCGGCCCCCTGACAAGGGGGCAGCGAGCGACGCGAGCCGGGGGTTAGCCGTTCAGCAGCGCGCCGCCGAAGCGCCGGTCGGCGATTCCGCGCCGGCGTTCCCGGGCGACCGGATACAGCGCGCGCCGGCGATCCGGGTGGAGGCGGCGGCGTTCCCCCTGCCGCAGTCCCCTTGCGATCGAGCGAAAGCCGAAGTGCGCGGCGAACACCGCCGTCGCCGCGTGCAGCCAGAAGTCCGCGCCGCCGGGCGGCGCGAGCGTGAAGAAGCCGCGCAAGGCGGGAACGAAATTCAGAATGCACAACGCCGCGAAAACCACGGCGAGCGAGCGCGCATAGCGCACCGAGCCCATCGCGCCCGCCCAGGCGCCGCAGCCCCAGGCGCCGACCAGGAGATAGAGCGCGCTCAACACGTTCGTCGCCGGCAGCTCGCCGGTGAACCCGAGGATGCCGGCCGCGATGTAGATGAGGCCGATGACGAGCGCGAAGCCGGGCGCGCTCACGGAACCTCCACGGCTCCGGGATCGGAACTGGTGTAGTCGCGGCTGGCCTGCAGCCCGCCGTCGCGCTCGAGCACGGCGACGCGCGCGCGCCCCTTGGCCTTCGCGACCTTCACGGCGTGCTTGAGCGCGCCCCATTTGCTGGGGAAATACGCGATCGCGACGCGGCTCGGCCCGCGCTCGTTCACGCTCCAGACGCCGTCCTTCGGCTGGACGGAGAGCACCGGCAGGCTCGAAGCGGCCATGGCGTCAGCCCGCCTTCGGCACGACCGAGATCTGGTTCTGCACCCAGGTCACGCCGGGCACGGCCTGCGCGATCTCCTGGATGCGTTTCTTCGCCTCGTCGTTGTCCACCTGCCCTTTCAGGGTGACCACGCCGCTGTTGGCGTCGACGTCGAGCTTCAGCGTCCTCAGCCCGGCGTCGTTGGCGAGCGCCGCTTTCACCTTTGCGGTGAGCGCCGCATCGCCGCCGGCGCGCTTCGCTTCGGCGGTGGCCTTGTCGAGCTTCTGGCCCGCGGTCTGCTCCTGTCCCGCGTTCTGCTCTTGTCCCACGTTTGCCTCGCTCTTCGCCGCCTTCTTCACGCTGCCCGAAGAGCCCGCGCTCGCGTCGGTCTTCGGCTGCGGCGGCCTCGAGCAGCCGGTCGCGACGGCGAGCAGCATGAGCAGGATCACGACCAGCGCCACCTGGTTGGCCAGATGCAGGTTGGCGAAATGCCTGGGCGGCTCCCCGGTAATGTGCACGGGCCGCTGCTGCGTGTGATGGGTATGGGGCAAGTTGGTGAAGTGCATGGGACGTTCTCCTGGAAACATCAGCTGGCGCCCGACGGCGCCTGGGCGTGGACTACGTCGGGCTTCTCGATCGGCGGGCGGCGGATCTCCTGCTCGAGGCTCGGCCGCTCGCGCTTCTCGAAGGGCTGCAGCATGACCGCCTGGCCCGATTCGGCCGAGCGGTACAGGGCGCGTATCACCCGCACGTCGGCGAGGCCTTCGGCCGCGCCCGGCTCGGGCTCGCGGCCCTGCAGCACGCAGTCGGAAAAGTAGAGCAGCTCGGGCGCGAACTGGTCGCGCTTCGCGAAGCGCCGCTCGCGCGCCTCGCCGTCGATCGTCAGCTTGTGCCTGAGCGGCGCCGCGTATTCGTAGGCGGGCTCGAGCAGCAGATCGCCCTTGGTGCCGACCACGCGATACTGCGAGACCTTCGCCGAGCCGAAGCTGCAGACGAAGCTCGCGACGCGCTCGTTCGGAAACCGCAGCAGCGCCGCCACCGACTCCTCGACGTCGCCGAGCGCGCCCGCGGCGATGGCGCGCGCCTCGACCGGCTCCTCGGCGAACAGCGAGCGCGCCGCATTGATGCAGTAGACGCCGATGTCGTAGAGGACGCCGCCGCCCAGCGCGCTCTTCACCCGGATGTTGTCGGGCACGACCTGCAGCGTGAAGGTGGAGCTGAACTGGCGCGGCTCGCCGATGCGGCCGGAGCGCGCGACCTCGATCGCCTCGAGGTTGGCGCGCTCGAAGTGCAGGCGGTAGCCGACCATCAGCTTGACGCCGCTGCCGTTCTTCCCCTGCCGCGCGGCGAGCGCCATGCGCTCGCATTCGTCCTCGTCGAGGGCCATCGGCTTCTCGCACAGCACATGGACGCCCGCGCGCGCGGCCCGCACCGCGTAGTCGCAGTGCATGCTGTTCGGCAGCGCGATGTACACCGCATCGATGTCGCCGGAGGCGAGCAGCGCGTCGTACTGATCGTAGTTGTAGGTCGCGCTTACCCCGTATTTCTGTGAAAGTTCTTTTAATTTAAAGGAATCTCCGGATACAAGCGCCGTGACCTTCGAGTTGCGTCGCGCGTTGGCGAACGCGGGCAGCACGGCGACCTGGGCGATGTGCCCGAGGCCGACCACGGCATAGCGGAGCTGCTTTCTCACGTGGAATCTCCGGCGTCAGGCCGCATGCCGCCGCCTCGCCCTTCGCCGCGGCTTTTCTGCCGCCTGCTTTTTTTCCACCTTCTCTCCGACGCTCTTCTTCAGCAGCGCCATCAGGTCGATCACCTCCGCCGACTTGCCGGCGCGCGGCGCCTTCTCCGGCTCGGTGATCTCCTCGGTCTGGCCCTTCTTCACTTTTTCGCGCACCCTCGCCAGCAGGTCCTCGCGGTAGCTGTCCTTGTACTTCTCCGGCTTCCACGAGTCGGCCATGTCCTCGACCAGCCGCAGGGCGAGGTCCGTTTCCTTCGCGCTCGCTTTGTGATTCTTGATTGAAATATCCAGGTCCTCGACGTCGCGCAGCTCGTCCGCGTATCTGAGCGTGTTCAGGAGCAGCACCTCGTCCTGCGGGATCAGGGCGGCGAGATACTGGCGGGTGCGGATGACCACCGTCGCGATGCCCGCCTTGCCGGCCTTCTTCAGGGTGTCGCGCAGCAGCGCGTATGCCTTTTCGCCGCGCTTGCCCGGCGCGAGGTAGTAGGGCGTCTCGAAGTGCTGCGGCTGGATTTCATGGAGATCGACGAAGGCGAGGATCGCCACCGTGCGGCTCGCCTCGATGTTGGCGCGGCGGAAGTCCTCGTCGGAGAGGACCACGTACTTGCCGTCCTTGTACTCGTAGCCCTTGACCACTTCGGCCCAGGGCACGTCCTCGCCGCTCGCCTTGTTGTAGCGCTTGTAGCCGACCGGCGCGAGGTCGCGCTTGTCGAGCATCGTGAGGTCGAGCTCGCTCGCGCGCTTCTGCGCCGCGACCAGCTCCACCGGAACGTTCACCAGCCCGAAGCTGATCGCGCCCTTCCAGAGGCCGCGCGGCATGCCCGTCTACTCCGAGAAATTATCGAGCAGGTTCGCGAGATCGTCCGCGTGCTCTTCTTCCTTGGCGAGGATCTGCTCCATCAGGCGCCGGGTGGTGATGTCCTTGGCGCCCAGGTACTCGATCATCTCGCGGTAGCTGTCGATCGCGATGCGCTCGGCGACCAGGTCCTCCTTGATCATGTCCGCCAGCGAGTCGCCCTCGACGTACTCCGCGTGGCTGCGGCTGGCGAGCCCCTCCGGCGAGAAGTTCGGCGCGCCGCCGAGCTGGGTAATGCGCTCGGCGATCTGGTCGGCGTGCTGCTGCTCGTCCGCGGCGTGCTCGGCGAATTCGGCGACCACGCCCTCGGCGTGGATGCCTTTCGCCATGAAGTAGTGGCGCTTGTAGCGCAGGACGCAGATGATCTCGGTGGCGAGCGCTTCGTTCAGCAGCTTCACGACCACGTCGCGGTCGGCGTGGTACCCGGGAGTGATCGCGCCTTCCGCGATATGCTCCCGGGCACGCCGGCGCAGCGTCTCGATATCGGAGAGGAAAGCTCCGCCTTGAGACGGCGCGGAGCTCACCGCGAGCTGCCCGTGGACGCGGTGCGCTTGGCCATCGTCGCCTTCGCGCGCTCGTGATCGGCCTTGGCTTCCTTCTCGCAGGCGCTCTTTTCCTTGCCCTTCATGTCGTCGCAGCGCTCCTTCGCGACGTCATACCTGGCGTCGGCCTTCGCTTCCTCGACCTTGCGCTGGTTGCGCTCGGAAGGATTGGCGCGCGCGTCGAGCTCGGCCCTGGCGACCTTCTCCTTGCCTTTCGCTTCCTTCACGCACACGTCCTTCGCGTTGCCGCTCATCGCGTCGCACTTCGCCTTGCCGGCCTTGTACTCGGCTTCGATGCGGTCCTCGTCTGCGTTCTTCACCTTGCGGTCGGCGACGGCGCCGCGCGCGGTGCCGCGATCGCCCGGATCGGCGCGCGGCGTCGACGGCGTGGCGGTTTGCGCCTGCGCGATGCCGGCGAGCGAGAGCAATGCCGCCGCCGTGATTGCGTAGAGTTTGATGTTCATATGGTTTGTCTCCGATGTTGGTAAACGGTCAAGGCCTTCTCAGCAGGCCCGCGACCAGCGAGACCAGGAAAAGGACCACGAACACCACGAACAGGATCTTGGCGATCTCTGCCGCGCCCGCCGCGATTCCGGTGAAGCCGAAAATAGCGGCGATGATTGCCACGATGAAAAACGCGAGCGCCCAGCTAAGCATGACGAGCTCCTTGAATGGTGGGAAGCGAAGAGAACACAGCGAAGAGACCCAGCAAAGTCCATGCCGGTGCCGCTGCGCATTTACAGCGCTGTCGTGCGTGTAATGATTTCCGGGTGGTGGTAAGAACTGCGCGCGACTCCGCGCTCCGCGTAGGATTTCGGCTACAGGATATCCCCGGCACGTCTCCTGCTGCATGCGGGTCATGAGACTGGAACAAGAGGCGCAGCGGCGAGAGCCTTCCACGACGCCGCGGACGCCGGTCAAAGCCCGCTTCATGGATGAGAGCGTCCCAGCCGCGAGTGGCTCGAGTTCACGGGCTACAGCGCCGAGCAGGCGCTCGGCGACGGCTGGTCGCGCAGCGTGCATCCGGAAGACCTCGCGCGCTGGCTCGACATCTGCGTGCGCGCCTTCGACGCCCGCGAGCCGTTCGAGATCGAGTATCGCCTGAGACGGCGCGACGGCGAATACCGCTGGGTGCTCGATCGCGGCGTGCCGCGCTATTCGCCCGACGGCGTGTTTGTCGGCTTCGCCGGCGCATGCTTCGATATCGACGAGCGCAAGCGCGCGCAGACGGAGCTTGCGCGCGCGCTCGAGCGCGAGCGCAAGCTGCGCATCGCCACCGAGAACTCGAGCCGGCTGCGCGACGGCTTTCTCGGCACGGTGCTGCGCGACCTGCAGTCGCCGATGCAGGCCATCGGCGCCTGGGCGAAGCACCTGCGCGAGCAGGTCGTGCCGTCAAGCGAGGCCGCCGAGGCGCTGGCGGCGATCGAGCGCAACGCCCACGCGCAGAACCGGATCATCGCGGATCTGCTCGATCTCTCGCACGCCATGGGCGCCACGTCGCCCGCCGCCGCCGTTGACGGCGAGGCGCTGATGCTGCGCGGCGTGCGCGTGCTGGTCGTGGAGGACGATGCCGGCGCGCGCGCGAACCTGCTGAAAGTGCTCAGGGTCGCCGGCGCCGAGACCAAGGGGGTGTGCTCCTGCGCCGAGGCGCTCGACGTATTGCGCGGATTTCGCCCCGATGTCCTGGTATCGGGCGTCGGCCCCCGCGAAGGGGACTGCTACGAGCTCATCCGCGCGGTGCGCGCGCTTCCGGCCGAGCGGGGCGGCTGCATGCGCGCCGCCGCGCTCACCGCGGCGAATCACCCCGAGGATGGACGGCGCGCGGTGGCCGCAGGCTACGACGCCCAGCTGTCCAAGCCGGTCGAGCCGGTAGCGTTACTTGCGACCGTGGCTCGGCTCGTGCAGCCCGCGGGCGAGTACTTGTAAAAAGCAGAAGTAGATAAAAAGAAGTAGATAAAAAGAAGTAGATAAAAAGAAGTAGATAAAAAGCGACCGGCATGGGTTTTGCAGGTTGGAGCTGGTCCTTCAACTAACCTGCCGGAGAAACCCCATGAGCTCCAAAAACCGTGTTTTTACAGTGACAGTCCTCGCCGCCGCGGCCCTCGCGCTCGGCGCCTGCGCGAGCAGCAACAAGTCGAGCACCAACGAAGGAAGCAAAAGCGAGACGACCGGCCAGTACATCGATGACGCGACCGTGACCGCGAAAGTGAAGACGGCGATCGCCAGTGACGTAGGCGTGAAGGCCGCGTCCAACGTCAACGTGGAGACGTATCGCGGCGTGGTGCAGCTCTCGGGCTTCGCGGATTCGGATGCCCAGGCGAGCAAGGCGGTCGCCGCGGCGAAGAAGGTGAACGGCGTGCGCTCGGTCAAGAACGACATGCGGATCAAGGCGGGGTCCTAAGCACCGGCCGCGCCGGCCTGTCGTTGCCCAAAGGCACCTCTACCGTGAAGCAAGCGTTTCTCGCGGGGCTGCTGCTCGCGCTCGCCGGCTGCGCCGAGCCGCCGCCGGCCGACGTCGCCGTGCGGCAGCGCCCGCAGGAACCGCTCGCGCGCGGCAATGAAGCGGAGCTGCTGGTCGACGGGCCGAAGACGCACCAGGCGATGTTCGCCGCCATGGAGCGCGCGCGCGACCATATCAATCTGCAGACCTATATCCTGGAGGGCGGCGAGGTCGGCGAGCACCTCGCGCGGCTGCTCGAGAAAAAGATCCGGCAGGGAGTGAAGGTCAATGTCCTTTACGACAGCGTCGGCTCGATCGGCACGGCGAAAGAGTATTTCGACAGCCTGAGAAAGATCGGCGCCCACGTCTGCGAGTTCAATCCGGTGAACCCGGCGAAAGCCGCCGGCGGCTGGGAGCTGAACAACCGCAACCACCGCAAGATCCTGGTCGTCGACGGGCGCGTCGCGTTCACCGGCGGCATCAACATCAGCAGCGCCTACTCGGCCGGCTCCCGCGCCAATCGCCGCCCGAGCCAGGTCAAGCCGGGCGAGGACAGCGCACGGGGCTGGCGCGATACGCACGTGCGCGCCGAAGGCCCGGTGGTGACGCGATTCCAGCGGCTGTTCCTCGACGGCTGGGCGCTGGAGGACTGCGGCCCCGCGGTCGCGGCGAAGTATTTCCCGGGCGTGGAGGCGAAGGGAGGCAAGACGATGCGCGTGCTCTCGAGCGACCCCGGCACCGACAGGAGCGAGATGTACGGCGCGCTGCTCGCGCAGATCGGCAAGGCCCGCCAGCGCGTCTGGCTGACGATCGGCTACTTCGTGCCGGATCCCGAGATGCGCCAGGCGCTCGCCGACGCGGCGCGCCGCGGCGTCGACGTGCGGCTCATGCTCCCCGGGTTCAGCGATTTCTGGGCGCCGATCTACGCCGGGCGCTCGAGCTATTCCGAGCTGCTCGCGGCGGGCGTGCGCATCTACGAGTGGAAGAAGGCGCTGATGCACGCCAAGACCGCGGTGATCGACTCGGAATGGTCGAGCGTGGGCTCGACGAACCTCGACTGGCGCAGCTTCACCCTCAACTACGAGGCGGACCTGGTGGTCTACGACGCGGCCTTTGCCGGCGAGCTCGAGCGCCTGTTCCGCCGGGACGTCGAGGCCTCGGCAGAAGTGACGCGCGAGCAATGGGAGAAGCGCGGCGTGGCGGAGCGCGCCAAGGAATGGTTCGCCCGCCGCTGGGAGCACCTGTTGTAAGAATCGGCGGAAACGGGTGCCAGACACCGGTTTTTCCGGCACAGCGCTTGCACCTTCCCAGGCAGGAATTCCCGCTCTACAAGGAGAGTCTCCATGAAAAGTTCCGCCGTCCGCAAACCGCATGCCACACCGCATTTTTCGCTGCCGCCGCTGCCGTACCCGGAGGACGCGCTCGCGCCCGTGATTTCCGCCGACACGCTGGAGCTGCATCACGGCAAGCATCACCAGCTCTACGTCGACAAGACGAACAAGCTTCTGCAGGAGAACCCCGTCGAGGGCGAGACGCTGGAGCAGATCGTGCGCGCCAGCGCGGGCGTTCCGGACCGCACCGCGCTCTTCAACAACGCGGCGCAGGCCTGGAACCACGACTTCTACTGGCATTCGCTGTCGCCGGAAGGCGGCGCGCCCTCGGGCAGCCTGCTACAGCGCATAGAGAAGGATTTCGGCAGCTACGCGCGCTTCACGAAGGCGCTGGCGGCCGCCGGCAGCGGGCAGTTCGGCAGCGGCTGGGCCTGGCTCGTGGTGAAAAACGGCGCCCTCGGCATCCTCGCCACTTCCAACGCGGACACGCCCATGGCGCGCGGCATCGGCTGCCTGCTCGCGATCGACGTCTGGGAGCACGCCTACTACGTCGACTATCGCAACCAGCGCGACAAGTACCTCGAGGAAGTCATCGGCGGCCGGCTCAACTGGGAGTTCGCCGCGGCGAACCTCGATCGGGCCTCTGACAATCGTTGACGCAGGAGGGGCTGAAGGAACGTTCGGGCGCAGACCCGTCCCGGACGGACCGGCCCGCCGGGCATCGCGCTTGCATGCCGTCTGAGGGCATGCAAAGCCACAGCCTTCTGCAGCGTACCCTGTTCGAGCGCACCTTGAAGCGCGCGCTCGACATCGTCGGCGACGAGCAAAGGCTCGCGCGCCGTCTGCGAGTGCCCCTGGGCGACCTGCATGCCTGGCTCACCGGCCTGGAGAGGCCTACGACCGCGGCCTTCCTTACCGCGGTCGACATCGTAGTGGGGGCGGGCGACGCCTACCCGGTGCAGGTCGCGTTCGAGCGCCGGCGCAAGCCGCGCCATCAGATGCGGCTCGCCGGCTAGCCGACCGGGACAAAAGCAGGCGCGCAAAAAGGCAAAATTTTGTGCCCTGCAGGCACTAGTTGCGCGGCATCGGCGATACTCGCTTCATGCCAGCCGCAGAACACGATCGGAACGATCTCTCCCCCGGCGGGCGACGTCCGCCCGCCATTCTGGTCGTGGACGACGATCCGTCGATGCGCGAGCTGCTCGAGCATTACCTTTCGAGCGCGGGCTACGAGGTCGCGCTGGCGGACGACGCGATCGCTGCGGGGCGCATGTTTCTCGTCGCGACGCCCGATCTGCTGCTGATCGACGTCAGCATGCCTCACATGAGCGGGCTCGAGTTCGTCGCCACGGTCTTCGCCGACAAGTCGGTGCCGGTCATCCCGGTGGTCTTCATTACCGCGCACAAGCATTTCGCCCGCGATGCGGCGGAGCTGGGCGCAGAATGCCTGATCAAGCCGATCCCGGCGGGCCGCCTGCTCGAGACGGTCGCGCGCAACCTCAAGAAGCGCCGCGCGGCCGAGCCGATCGATACCGCAAAGCTGCGGCCGTCGGCGCGAGCGCCGATCTGAAGCTTTTCTAAGCGGCGCTGAGGGGCCGGCGCGGGTCGAAATCGCGCCACGAGCCGTTACGCCATTCACCCTCCGCGCGCCCCAGCTCGCGCGCGGCATGGCGCCTTAGCACGGCGATGGCGCGGTCTTCCATCTGCGGCCGATCGACGTTCACGGCGATCATCCTTCCACCGCGGGCCTCGACCGGATGTTCCGGGGTCGCGTCCCTGCGGCGGCCGTGGCGCAACCTGGCCATCGCGCCGATGAAGGAGCCGATGTAGGCGCCCAGGCCCATGGCGAGAACGATGGCGACGAAGCCGTGCGCCAGCGAGGCGAGGGTGCCGAGCGCGAGGCCGGCGCCGGCGCCCACCACCGCGCCGATCGCCGCGCCGGCGCCCCCGAAGCGCGCGCCGGCGTCGCTATGCGAATCCCCGCCGAGGGCATAGCTGCCGTGCTGGCCCGGCGGCGAGACATAGAAGGACTCGATCTCGGAATCGTTGAAGCCCTCGTTCCCGAGCGCGGCGAGCGCGGCGTCGGCGTCGATGGAGCGGTCGAATCTTGCGGCGACGATATGCGACATGGGAGTCTCCTGTCAGCCGTGCGCTTGTTTACCTGTGCCCGAGGTCGTTCATCCTGACCTCGGCGCGGCGCACGTCCACGCTGGGCATGCGCATGAGCGCGCGGTATTTCGTGATCGTCCGTCTCGCCACGCGCAAGCCCTGCTGCGCGAGCAGCCGCGCGAGCTCGGCGTCGGACAGCGGCGCGCGCGGATCCTCGGCGGCGATCAGCTCTCTCATCACGGCGCGCACCGCGGTGGCGGAGGCCGCGCCGCCGCTTTCGGTCGCGAGCTTGCGCGAGAAGAAATGCTTGAACTCGAACAGGCCGCGGGGCGTCGCCATGTACTTGTTGTTGGTGACCCGGCAGACCGTGGACTCGTGCAGGCCGAGCTCGCCCGCGATCAGCTTCAGCGTGAGCGGCTTCATCGCCACCTCGCCGTACTCGAAGAAGCCGCGCTGGCGCGCGACGATGGATTCGGCGACGCGCTGGATGGTGGTGAAGCGCTGCTCGATGCTGCGCAGCAGCCAGCGCGCTTCCTGCAGCTGGCGCGCGAGCGACTGGTTCGAGGTGCGCCGCCCGTGGATCGCGTCCGCGTAGACGCGGTTCAGCCGCACGCGCGGCAGCGAGGCCGGGTTGATCGTCGCGACCCAGCGGTCGCGGTTCTTGCGCACGATCACGTCCGGAATCACGTAGCGCGCCTCGTGCGCGCCGAAGCGCTGGCCGGGCTTCGGGTCGAGCGAGCGGATCAGCGCGCGCGCCTTGTGCAGCGTGGCCTCGTCGCAGCCGACGGCATGCTGCAGCCGCGCCCATTCGCGATTGGCGAGCAGCGAGAGGTTGCCGCGCACGACCAGCATCGCGCAATCGCGCCCGGCGGTGCCGGGGGGCAGGGCCTGCAACTGGAGCAGCAGGCATTCCTCGAGCGTGCGCGCGCCGACACCGGCGGGCTCGAGGCTCTGGACCAGGCGCAGCGACGCGCCGAGCTCCTCGGGGCGCACGTCGTGCTCCGGCGGCACGAGCGCGGCGAGCTCCTCGAAGCTCATCTTGAAATAGCCGTCGTCGTCGAGGCTGTCGACGATCATGTGCGCGAGCGCGCGGTCGCGCTCGCTCATCTGCGACAGCATCAGCTGCTGGCGCAGGTGCTCCTGCAAGGTCTCGGGCTGATCCGAGGCGCCGCCCCAGTCGTCGCCTTCGCGCTCGCTGCCGCTCGGGGCGCTGTTCGCGCCTTCCTGCGGCACCCGCATGTCCACCTCCGGATCCATGCGCGGCTCGGCCATCGTTTCGACCTGCGGCTCGGCGGCGGCCTCGGCCGGCGGCGTGGCCTCCGGATTTTCCTCGAGGAACGGATTGGCGGTCAGCGCCTGCTCCATTTCCTGTCCGAACTCGAGCGCCGACATCTGCAGCAGGCGCAGCGCCTGCTGGACCTGCGGTGTGAGGGTCAGGTGCTGGCGCAGTCGCAGCGCAATTGCAGGGCCCATGTGATTCCTTTCTGGACGCCTTTTCGCAAGTCCTGTGCCAGGCTTCTATGTACTGATTTCATTTCAGAAAAACGGCTTCGCGCCGGTAATAGTTGCGCCTTCCGGTAGCAATTACCGGCCCCGGGCCCGGCGTTTGCATGGCGCGTTGCATGAGCGACCGCCTGGAGCGATACCGCGAGATGCGCGATTTCCGGCAGACGCCGGAACCGCGCGGCCGATTTTCGAAGGAAAAACCCCGAAAGGAAGAGCTGCACTACTACATCCAGCGGCATGACGCGCGCCGGCTGCACTACGACTTTCGCCTCGAGCTCGACGGCGCCCTGAAGAGCTGGGCGGTGCCCAAGGGGCCGAGCCTCGATCCTTCGGTGAAGCGCCTCGCGGTGGAAGTCGAGGACCATCCGCTCGAGTACGGCGAGTTCGAGGGCACCATTCCTGAAAAACACTATGGCGCCGGCGACGTGCTGCTGTGGGACAAGGGCGTGTGGATTGCGGAGGACGACGATCCCGCCGCCGCCCTGCGCAAAGGGCGGCTGCACTTCAGGCTCGAGGGCGAGAAGCTGCGCGGAAGCTGGGTCCTCACCCGCACCGGGAAAGAGGAAAAGAAGCCGCAATGGCTGCTCATCAAGCGTCACGACGACGACGCACGTCCGGGCGGCGATGAAGTCGTCATTGAAAAGCCGGACAGTGTCAAAAAAATTCCGGAAGCAAAGCGCAAAGCGGAAAAGTCCGAGGTCCCGGAGTTCATCGCGCCGCAGCTCGCGACCCTCGTCACCGAGCCGCCGCGCGCGGGCGAGTGGCTCTACGAGGTCAAGCACGACGGCTATCGCATGCTCGCCACATTCTCGGGAAAGAATGTCCGGCTCTACACCCGCACCGGCCTGGACTGGACCGCCAGGCTTCCTCGCCTCGCCAAGGCGCTGGAGAAGCTCGACCTGGAGGACAGCCTGCTCGATGGCGAGATCGTGGTGCCGGGCCCGAACGGCCGCTCGAGCTTCCAGGCGCTGCAGAACGCCTTCGAGCACGGCGCCGGCGCGAAGATCGTCTACTACGTCTTCGACGCGCCTTTCCTGGAAGGACAGGATCTGCGGCGCCTGCCGTTGAAGGACCGGAAGAAGAAGCTCGAAGGCATTTTTTTAAAATACAAAAATCCCCAGGTGCGTTTCAGCGACGACCTCGGCGGGGATGCGAAAGAAGTGCTCGAGCACGCCTGCCGTCTCGGCCTCGAGGGGCTGATCGGCAAGGACGCCGGCTCGGTCTACGTTTCCGGACGCTCGCGCAGCTGGATCAAGCTGAAGTGCCGCCAGCGCCAGGACTTCGTGATCGGCGGCCATACGCCGCCGCGCGGCTCGCGCAGCGGCTTCGGCGCGCTGCTCGTGGGCTACTACGACAAGGCGGGAAAGCTCCGCTATGCCGGCAAGGTGGGAACCGGCTTCGGCGAAGAGGGCCTGAGGAGCCTGATGCAACGCTTCGCGAAGCTGAAGCGCGACGACGCGCCTTTCGCCGAGCCTCCGCGCGAGAAAGGCGTAACCTGGCTGCAGCCGAAGCTCGTGGCCGAAGTGGCGTTCGCCGAGCGCACCGAAGAGGGCATCCTGCGCCAGGCGGCGTTCATGGGCCTGCGCCAGGACCTTCCCGCGAAATCCGTGCACGAGGAGAAGCCGGTGCCAGCGTCCTCGCTTTCTTCAGAGAACGATGTTTCAAACAAAAAGAAAAGCAAGGGAAAGAAAGGCAAGGAAAAAGCGGGCAACGAAGTCCAGGGTGTGATCATCACCCATCCCGACCGGGTCGTCTGGCCGAGCGTGGGCGTCACCAAGCTCGAGCTCGCCCGCTACTGCGGGGAGATCGGCGACTGGCTGCTGCCGCAGGTCAAGGACCGGCCGCTCAGCCTGGTGCGTTGCCCGGACGGCGCCGAAGGCAAGTGCTTCTTCCAGCGCCACCTGCTCCGGGGCGCGAGTCCGGGACCTCTGCAGGTGTTCACGTGGCAAGACTCCAAAAAGCAGCGGGAAGACTCCGAAAAGGAGGCCTACATCTATGTCCGCGATCTCGAAGGCGTGATCCGCGCGGTGCAGAACGGCGCGGTCGAGCTGCACACCTGGGGCGCGACGGTGCCCGACGTGAAGCATCCCGACCGCTTCACGCTCGACCTCGATCCCGGTCCGGATCTGCCATGGAAGCGGCTGGTCGAGGGAGCGCGCCTCGCGAAGACGCTCCTCGACGAGCTGAGGCTGAAGTCCTTCCTGAAGACCACCGGCGGCAAAGGGCTGCACATCGTCGTCCCCGTGAAGCCCGCGCTCGAGTGGGACGAGGTGAAGGAGTTCACGCGGCTCATCGCGGCGATGCTCACGCAAGCGCGGCCCGACCTTTTCATCGACAAGATGGCGAAGGACCGGCGCGCCGGGAAGATCTTCGTCGACTACCTGCGAAATTCGCAGACCGCGAGCGCTGTCGCGGCCTATTCGCCCCGCGCGCGGCCGGGCGCGACGGTCTCGACGCCGCTTTCGTGGACGGAGCTCGACAAGACCGATCTGCGCGCGAAGTTCACGGTCAGGAGCGTGCCGCAACGCCTTGCGCGCCTGCGATCCGATCCGTGGCGCGACTACGCCACGACACGCCAATCCATCACAGGGAAGATGCGGGCCGCCATTGGTAAAACGGCAGGTAAAACGGCAGGCAAAAAGTAGTCATGCGCCGAGCGGCGCATGTCGCGTCTGAAGGACAGCCGATAACCGCAGCAAGGAACCGAAACCGGCCTTCTCAGTTGTCGGCGCGGACCGACGGGGAAGCGGCCCGGCGCGGCGCAATTTGCGCTGCCGTGCGGTGCGGGGTGACCGGCACCGCGCCACCTTCGCCTTCCCAGACCTCGAGCTTGCTCTGCTGGAGGCGATTTTTCTTCTTGTTGCTCATATACCTGTAGAAATGCCGGCCGCCGATGGCCAGCGCCGCGACGGCGAATGAAGTAATTACGCGTTTCATGGGGCTGCTGGTACGCAAGTTGCGTGCCTTTCACGCATCTTGCGCCGTTGCGGACTTCCCGCTGCAGAAACTGCAGAACTGCGTACCCATCGTAATTCTTACAGGGTCCCTATATACACATGCCCCATCTGCTCATCGTAGACGACGATCCCGAAGCTCTCGAGTGGCTGACCGAGCTCGCGAAAGGCGAAGGCTTTACGGTCGCCGCCGCCGACTCGCTGCGCGCCGCGCGCATCCATATGTCCCGGCTGCAGCCCGACGTGCTGCTCACCGACCTGCAGCTGCCGGACGGGCAGGGCACGGAGCTGGTGAACGACATCGAGAAGGACGCCTCCACGGAGCTGGTGCTGATCACCGGCCACGCGACGGTCGAGAGCGCGGTCGCCGCGCTGCGCGCCGGCGCCGCGGACTATCTGGTGAAGCCCGTCGACGTCGAGCGCCTGCGCGCCATCCTGCGGCGCGTGCCGCGCGCCGGCGAGCTGCGCGCCGAGATCGGCGAGCTGCGCGACGAGCTGCGCAAGCTCGGCCGCTTCGGCCATATCCTCGGCAGCTCGCCGCCGATGCAGAAGCTCTACGACCAGCTCGGCCGCGTCTCGCCGACCTCGGCGACGGTCCTGCTGCAGGGCGAGAGCGGCACGGGCAAGGAGCTCGCCGCGCAGACCATCCACGACCTCAGCCGCCGCAAGAAGGCGCCCTTCCTTCCGCTCAACTGCGGCGCCGTCTCCCCGCAATTGATCGAGAGCGAGCTCCGGCAGCACAAGGGCTACTTCGAGCGCGCCCACGGCGGCACGCTGTTCCTCGACGAGATCACCGAGATGCCGCAGGAGCTGCAGGTGAAGCTGCTGCGGGTGCTCGAGACCGGCACCTTCACGCGCGTCGGCACCACCCAGCAGATCAACGCCGATGTCCGCCTGATCGCGGCGACCAACCGCTCGCCCGACGCCGCCGTCGCCGACGGCAAGCTGCGCGAGGATCTCTTCCACCGCCTCAACGTGTTTCCGATCGCGATGCCGCCGCTGCGCGACCGCACCGCCGACATCGAGCTGCTGGCGCAGCACTTCCTCGACCAGCTCAACAAGCAGGAGGGCATGGCGAAGACCTTCGCGCCGGCCGCGATCGCGGGTCTCTACGCGCACGGCTGGCCGGGCAACGTGCGCGAGCTCAAGAACTACGTGCAGCGCGCCTTCATCCTCGCCGACGAGATCATCGACGCCGATCTCGCGCCGACGGTGGTCTCGGCGCCCGACACCGCGCCGCTGCTCACGGTGCGCGTCGGCTCGACCCTCGACGACGTCGGCCGCCGCCTGATCGAGGCGACCCTCGCCGAATGCCGGAGCAAGAGGAAGGCGGCCGACATGCTCGGCATCAGCCTCAAGACGCTCTACAACCGCCTCGCCGCGTACAAGGCGGCCGAGCCCGACGAGGAGGATGACGACGAGCGCCCCGCGCCCTCGCGCGAGGAGCACAGGCGCGCGGCATAGCGTTTGCTACGAGAATCGCATCCAGAGATTTTTTTTTCGTCGAACACTACCGGAGGAGCCGATTCATGGAAGCGAAAAGCACTACCAGCACGATGCAGAGGAACGTCGAAGGCAACATCGAGCGCGCGAGCCAGGGCGCTCACCGCGCCGTGGATCGCGCCGCCGAGGCGGCCTCTTCGGTCGCCGGCCGGTTCGGCGATACCGTGGAGCACCTCGCGGAGAAGCGCGACGCGCTGATGGAATTGCCGGAGACCTGGATGGAAGGTGCGCGCGACTACGTCCGCGAGCACCCGTTCGCGTCCGTTGGCATCGCGCTGGCGGCGGGCTATCTGATCCATATGATCACGCGCAGCAAGTAAGCGATGGAACAGGCTCGCGCCTCGTCCGGGCGGGAGTACGCTGCCGCGGGCCGGCGACCCGCCGGCCTGGGCGAGCTGCTGGGCCAGCTCTTCAGCGAGGCGAAGAGCCTCGTCGCCGACTTCGCCCACCTCGCGATCCTCGACTCGCGCCGCGCGGCGCTGAACCTCGCGTGGCTGCTCGGCTCGGTGCTGGTGGTCGCGGTCCTGCTCGTCACCGCCTGGATGGGCGGCGTTGCGGCGTTGATCGTCTGGATGTACCAGGAGGGCATCTCCTGGCCGCTCGCGCTGAGCGGCATCGCGCTCCTCAATGTCGCCGGCGCCGCGGCGCTCGCGTGGTGGATGCGCCATCTCGTCGCTGAATTGCCTTTCGAGGCGTTGCTGCGGCAGCTCCGCGGCCAGCCTGCGCCCGAGCGCCGCAGCGATCCGGAGCGTGCATGAGCATCGTCGGCACGGACCTCGACAAGGAAATCCAGGATCTCGAGCATCGCCTCGCGCAGCGCAAGCTGAAGGTCGAGTTGCTCGCGCGCGCCAGCGGACGGCGCGCGGTCCGCTCGCTCGTGTCGCCCGCCGGGCTGATCGGCGCGGCGGCGCTGGGCTTCCTCGCGATGGGCGGCGTGACGCGGCGACAGCACTACCGGCCCGCGCCTGTTGTCGCCACCCGGCAAGGAAAGCTCGCGGGCCTCATAGGGCTCGCCGCCAGCGCGGCGTTCGCGCTGCTGCGCGCGCAATTCGGCAGCCCCGCGCAGATGGCCCAGCTCGCGCTCTCGAAGCTCTCGAAGCTGAAGAAAACGTCGCCCGGGGTGATGCGAAGGCCGCAGCGCGCGGCCTGACTCGCACCGTCGCCCGAGGGCGACAGCCGCACGGCTCAAACGGGCCGCTAGAATTTCGCTCGAAGGGGGGCTAATGTCCGGTGTCGGCGAGATTCATGCGCGTCCCTCGGGATTCAAGGCAACTGCAAGCTCCTGCGCTTCCACCGCTCTTTCCCAGGCTTGGACGCGCGGCCCGGCTCGCCTATGGCGCCGTGGCGGTGCTGGCGGTCCTCACGCTGTGGGGCTGGATCCTGGATGCGCCGAGGCTGCGCGACTTCGGGGCCCACTTTCCGCCGATGCCGCTCGCCGCGGCGCTCGGATTCCTGCTGCTCGCCTGCAGTTTTTTTTCCGCCTCGAGGGATAACCAGAGGCAGCGTCGCGCCTCCTATGCCGCCGCGGCCGCGGCGGCGCTGATCGCGTTGCTGTCGTTCGTCGAGGGCGTGACCGGCGCGAGCCTCGGAATGAATTTCGCGTTCGTCACCGCGTGGCGCGGCATCGTGCCGGCGGGCATGGGCGTCGCGCCGGCGCTCGCCATGCTGCTGCTCGCCGTCGCGTCGCCGCTCGCGTACGACGTGCGCTTCCTGCGCTTGCCTGCGAACAGCCTGATCGCCGTTGTCAGCGGCGGGGTGGCGTTCTTCGCGCTGCTCGGGCTGAGCCTGCGCATGCTGCGCCTCGACATCGCGGCCCCGCTGCTCGGCTTTCCGCTGCCCGCTGCGCTCGCGACGCTGCTCGCCGCGTTCGCGCTGGCGGCGGGCCGGCCGAGCCCGTGGCTGATCGAAACGCTCTCGGGCCGCGGCACCGGCGCGGTGGTGACGCGCTGGCTGCTGGTCGCCGAGCGCGAGGGCCTCTTCAGCGAAGCCTTCGGCATGGCGCTCTTCACGGTGGTGATGATCGCGGCGTTCAGCGCGCTGGTGCTCTGGGTGGCGCGCACGCTCGATCGCAGCGCGGCGCAGCGCGCCCAGGCGGAGGAGCAGGCGGGCGAGCAGCGCGAATGGCTGCACGTCACCCTCGGCAGCATCGGCGACGGCGTCATCGCCACCGATGCGGCAGGCCGCGTGCGCTTCCTCAACGCGGCCGCGCAACGGCTTACGGGATGGCGCGCCGCCGAGGCGGCCGGGCGCCCGGCGGCGGAGCTGCTGCATGTCTTCGACGAGCGCACCGGCCACGCGACGGAGTCGCCGCTGCATCAGGCGCTGCGCACGCGGCTGGTCGCGGCGGCGAGCGGCGAGCCGGCGCTGCGCGCGCGCGACGGCACGGTGCACGCGGTGGACCTGAACGCCGCGCCGATCCTCGATCCGGCGAACGGCCCGCGTTCTCCGCTGCTGGGCGCGGTGCTGGTGCTGCGCGAGGCGGCGGCGCAGCGCAAAGCGGAGCGCGCGATGCGTGAGGCCTACACCGAGCTCGACCAGCGGGTCGTGCGCCGGACCGCGGCGCTCGAGCGCACGAGCGCTGCGCTGCGCGAGAGGAACGCGCTGCTCAACGCGATCACCACCAGCACGCCCGATCTCATCCACGCCAAGGACCGCAGCGGGCGCATGCTGATGGCGAACCCGGCATGGATGAAGGCGATGGGGAAGATCGCGAGCGATTCCCTGGGCCTCGACGACAGCGACCGCTCGGTGCTGGAGAGCGGCGAGACGATGATGATCGAGCAGTGCCTGCCCGCGCAGAGCGGCGACGCTGCCGCGGGCGGCGCCCCGCCGGCGGAGCGGACCTACCTCACGACCAAGTCGCCGCTGCGCGACGAGCAGCAGCGCGTCGTCGGCCTGATCGGGGTCGCCACCGACATCACCGAGAGGAAGCGCGCGCAGAGCGACCTCGAGAAGCTGGTGGTGGCGGAGCAGCGCCTGCGCACCGAGGCCGAGCGCGCCAACCGCGCCAAGGACGAGTTCCTCGCCATCGTCTCGCACGAGCTGCGCTCGCCGCTGAACGCGCTGCGCGGCTGGAGCCATCTGCTCGCCACCACGCAGCCCTTCGAGCCGGTGCTGGTCGAGCGCGCCGCCAAGGCGATCAAGCGCAACGTCGACCACCAGACGCGCCTGATCGACGACCTGCTCGACACCTCGCGCATCGTCAGCGGCAAGCTCAACATCGACCGGCGCACGGTCAACCTGGTGGAGGTGGTGCTGGCGGCGCTCGAGGCGGCGCGCGCCGGCGCCGCGGAGAAGAGCATCGACCTGCGCTTCACGCCGGTCGACTCCAGCATCACGGTGATGGGCGACGCCGGGCGGCTGCAGCAGCTCGTGTCGAACCTTCTGTCGAACGCCGTGAAGTTCACGCCCGAGCGCGGCTCCATCGTGGTCTCGCTGCAGAAGAACGGCGAGCGCGTGCAGCTGCTGGTGCGCGACAACGGCATCGGCATCGCGCCGGAATTCCTGCCGCACGTCTTCGACCGCTTCACCCAGGCCGACACCTCCGCGGCGCGCCGCGCTGGCGGGTTGGGCATCGGCCTCGCGCTGGTGCGCCACATCGCCCTTCTGCACGGCGGGCAGGTGCGCGCCGACAGCCAGGGCGTCGGCCGCGGCGCCACGCTGACCGTCGACCTGCCGGCGATCGCGAGCAGCGCCCCGGGCGCGGCGAGCGGCCCGGCGCAAGGCGAGCGCCGCCGCGCCATCCCGGGCGCGCTGCGCGGCGCCCGCATCTGGATGGTGGACGACGATAGCGACGTGCACGAGGTCGTCACGCTGACCCTGCAGCGGACCGGCGCCTCGGTCGAGGCCTTCAGCTCCTGCGCGGAGCTGGTCGCGGCCCTCGAAGGCAAGCTTCCCGAGCGCGCGCCCGACGCCTTCCTCGTCGACCTCGCGATGCCCGACGACGACGGCTTCGAGACCCTGCGCCGCATCCGCTCGCTCGAGATGGCGGCCGGCGTCGAGCACCCGGTCCCCGCGATCGCGCTCACCGCGTTCACGCAGATCGAGCGCGAGCGCCTTCTCGCCGCCGGCTTCCGCGACCGGGTCGACAAGCCCGTCGACGCCGACAAGCTCGTCGCCGCCATCCGCGCCGTCCTGCGCGAGCGCCGCGGCCCGGTGCGCGCCTCGGGCTAAATCGGGGTCAGGCTCCGATTTCCTCGTCTCCGCTCATTCGAAACCCCTGCGACCATTACTCGGGCTTGGGTGTTTTGGCTGCGTCTTTTCTCTGGATAAGCTCGATCCAGCTATAGCCGGCCGGCGTATCTTTCGTCGGCCAGAGCATCCATGACTTTCCGGTTTCGGTGTCGAGCAGGATCGTGTTTTCGGCGCGGGCGGTAATTTTGTCTTCCGTCGTCATGCCGTAGACGGCCGGATGGATCTGCCATCTGCCGGCGCCCGGTTTGCCGGCCCCGGAAGGCGGTGCGTCGGCGGCATGGATTCCCGGCGACGCAATGAGCATGCCGACAATAAACAAAAGATCGCGAGGTCTCATGGTTCTCCCTGTTAGGTTCTCTTTCGGCATTCTCGCAGAGGATCCTCCCGAGCTCGCGCGGGACGGGACTTATAGCCCGTTTGCATGCGGGAGGATCGGCCCGCGCCTCGGCTTCCGGGCACGACCGTTGCACGCCCGCCGCTTATGGCCGCCACATCCCGACGCTGGTCCGGCCGCGTGACGCGTGAAAGCCACGCGCTCGCGCTGGAGCCCGCGGTGTTCAAGAAGCGCAGCGCCGGCGCCATCGCGCGCTCGCTCAAGCGCTCCGCCGAGCGCAGCCGCGCCCGCAAGAGCGCGCCGTTCCGCTCAGCGATGTCGATGCTGAACTTCTATCTCAACCGGGGCGGCAAAGGCCTCTCGGCTTCGCGGCGCAGCACCCTGGAGAAGGCGAAGGACGAGCTCAGGAAACTCTACGGAAGGCGCACCCATGCCGGAACGGCGAGTCACTGAAAAAGGACAGCGCAAGGGCCGGAGCAGGGAAATCGGAGCCTGACCCCGATTTTCAGGGTGCGGGCTCGGAGCCGAGGGGGGCGCAGACTTCTTCGAGGGGCTTGCGCTCGGCGTCGACGCCGATGAAGGCGGCGACGAGCGCGGCGGCGCACATCAGGACGGAGGCGAGGGCGTAGGCGCCGAAGAGGGCGTCGCGGCTGCCGCTCTCGATCATGGCGCCGAAGAGGGGCGGGCCGGCGAAGCCGCCGAGCGCGGTGCCGGCGGCGTAGAAGAGGGAGATGGCGACGGCGCGCATCTCGAGCGGGAAGATCTCGCTTACGGTCAGGTAAGCCGCGCTCGCGGCGGCGGAGGCGACGAAGAAGATGGCCGACCAGGCGAGGGTGAGGCCGACGGCGCTCAGCACGTGCTGGCTGAAGAAATAGCCGGTGGCGAAGAGGCCCACGCCTGAAGCGGCGTAGGTGCAGGCGATCATGACGCGCCGGCCGACGGCGTCGAACAGGTGACCGAGGACCAGCGGGCCGAGGAAGTTTCCGAGCGCGAAGGGAAAGATGAAGTAGCCGACGTGGTGCGCAGGGATGCTGTAAAAGCCCGTCAGCACGAGCGCGTAGGTGAAGAAGATGGCGTTGTAGAAAAACGCCTGCGCCGCCATCAGCGAGATGCCGAGGACCGTGCGGCGGCGATAACGCGTCAGCAGCAGCCGGAAAATATCCTTCCACGGCACCGACTTCAGGCTGCGCATGGAAATGCCGCCGGCGGCCGCGGGCAGCGGCCCGTGCCGCGCCGCGACCTGCGCCTCGATGTCCGCGACCACGGCCTCGGCTTCGGCGCTGCGGCCGTGCATCAAGAGCCAGCGCGGGCTCTCGGGCACATGGCGGCGCACCAGCAGGATCGCGAAGCCCAGGATTCCGCCGAGCAGGAAGGCGAATCTCCATCCCAGCTGCGCTTTCACCAGATTTTCATTGAGAAGAAGGATCGATAAACCCGCTCCCAGCGCCGCGCCGACCCAGAAGCTGCCGTTGATCGCGAGGTCGACGCGGCCGCGCACGCGCGCCGGGATAAGCTCGTCGATCGCCGAGTTGATCGCGGCGTACTCGCCGCCGATGCCGAAGCCGGTGAGAAAGCGGCACAGCGCGAACGAGGCGAGGTTGAAGGAGAACGCGGTCGCCACCGTGGCGACGAGATAGACCGCGAGCGTGACGAGGAAGATGCGCTTGCGCCCGAGGCGGTCGGCGAGCCGCCCGAAGACCAGCGCGCCGAGCACCGCGCCGCCGATGTAGGCCGAAGCCGCCCAGCCGATCTCGGCCGCGCCGAGGCCGAGCGTGTCGGGCCGCTGCAGGCTCGGGCCGATCGAGCCGACCACGGTGACCTCGAGCCCGTCGAGGAGCCAGCTCACGCCGAGCGCGATCACCACCCGCCAGTGCCACGCCGACCAGGGAAGGGCGTCCAGGCGCGCCGGGATCGAGCTCGCGTTTGCAGTCTGGGGGGTCATGACGCTATAGTTTCCGACCGATGGAAAAGAAAAAAGTGACGCGCTGGCAAGCGTCTGGCGTGCATTTACTCATCAGTGTAGCGATAGCGCTGGCGTTTCTTGCGTTGCTGCTCTTCGTCTGGTACCCGGGGCCGCTGTTCGAGGCGGCCGGCGGCCAGGGCCTGCTGCTGATTCTCATCGGCGTCGACGTCATCGCCGGCCCCCTGATCACCCTCATCGTTTTCAAGTTGGACAAGCCCAGCCTGAAGTTCGACCTCGCGGTCATAGGCGCGGTCCAGCTCACGGCGCTGGCTTATGGCGCCCACATCATGTTCCTGGCCCGCCCGGCCTTCATCGCGTTCGTCAAGGACCAGTTCCAGGTGGCGGTCGCGATCGACCTCGACCCGGCGGACCTGGCAAAGGCGAAGTACCTGCAGTTCAAGCACGCGCCCCTGACCGGACCGCTCCTGGTATTCGCTGAAGCGCCCGCCGACGTCGCCGAGCAGCAGAGGCTGCTCAAGGAGGCGATCTCCGGCAAGGACCTCGAGTGTTTCCCGCAGCACTTCGTGCCGTACCAACAGCGTGCGCAGGAAGTGCTGGCGAAGTCCTGGCCGCTCGCCCGGATGCGCGCCCAGGAGCCGCAGGCGGCGAAGGTCGTCGACGAATACCTCGCGCGCTCCGGAACGAAAGAAACGGACGTGCGCTACCTGCGCATGCGAGCGCCGCGGGCCTGGCTCGCGGTCCTGATCGACGCCAAGACCGGCGAACCTGTGAAGATGCTGATCTCCGAGAGGATCTGAATCCCGCAAGCCGGTCTCCAAGACGATCTGAACCCGTTATAGTGGCCGCATGGCAAAGGCCAAGGTCGCCGACACTCGATGCACGTCGTAGAGCGCTTCGCCGACTTCGCCGTCGCCTTCCGGGAGACGCCCCTCGAAGGCGCGGTCCTGCACCACGCGAAGCGCGCCGTGATCGACTGGTATGCGGCCGCCTATCCAGGCAGCGTGGTGCCGCCCGCCACCCTGCTGGAGAAGTGTTTCGCCGACGAGATCGGAAAAGGCCAGTCGCTTCTCCTTTCCGGCAAAAAGACGAATGCCCGGACCGCTGCGCTCATCAACGGCACGGCGGCGCATGGGGCGGAATTCGACGACATCTACCGCGACGGCATCTACCATCCCGGCGCGCCCACCATCAGTGCGGCGCTGGCGCTGGCGCAGTCGCTATCTCTCACCGGAATGGATTTCCTGAGAGGCGTGGTGGTCGGCTACGAGATCTCCACCCGCATCGGCGCCGCGATGGGACGGCCGCACTACAAGTACTGGCACAACACCGGCACGATCGGTTGCTTCGGTGCCGCCGCCGCTTGTGCTGAATTACTTAAATTAGACGCAAATCAGTTTGCCCATGCCCTGGCCACGGTCGCCACTTTCTCCGCCGGCCTGCAGCAGGCGTTCCGCACGGATTCCATGTCCAAGCCTTTGCACGCCGGGCGCGCGGCGGAAGCGGGGCTGACCGCGGCGCTCGCGGCGCGGGAAGGGGTTACGGGCTCGCTGGACATCCTGGAAGGCGAAGCGGGCTACGGCCGCGCGATGGGCGACGGCCCGGACTGGGCGCGCGCCGTCGCGACGCTGGGCCGGGATTTCCACATCACCAGGATGACGTTCAAGAACCACGGCTGCTGCGGCCATACTTTCGCCGCGATCGACGGCGCGCTGGAATTGAAGAGCAAGATGAATTTTTCCCCGGAAGAGGTCGAGCGCGTGGAGGTCGGAACCTACAAGGCGGCCCTCGATGTCGCCGGCTACGACTCGCCGCGCACGCCGGCCGAGGCGCGCTTCTCGCTGAAATACGTCGTCGCCACCGCGCTCACGCACGGCAGCGTGAGACTGGAGGCGTTTGATGCTTCCCGCCTTGAAAATCCGGCAACGACGGGATTGATGAAAAAAATCCACGCCAGGGTGGATCCCGAGCTCGACGCCGCCTTTCCAGGCAAGCGCGCGGCGCGCGTGGCGGTCACGCTGCGCGGCGGCCGGCGCGAGGAATTCCTGCAGCCCGCGCGCAAGGGCGATCCGGAAATGCCGCTGAGCGAGCGCGAGCTCGAGCAGAAATTCATGGAGCTGGCGGCGCCGGTCGCGGGCGCGGACGCGGCGACCAAGCTGCTCGAACGCCTGTGGCGACTCGAAACGGAAACGCGGCTGGGCTGAGCGGGGCGCTGTTCGCGCCCCGCGCCGTCGCCCTGGTGGGCGCCTCCGGCGATCCGGCGAAGAACACTGCGCGCCCGCAGCGTTATCTGCGCAAGCATGGGTTTTCGGGGTTGATTTTTCCGGTCAATCCTCACCGCAAAGAAATTCTCGGAGAAATCGCCTACAAAAATATTCTGGAAATCAAAGAGCCGATCGACCACGCCTTCATCATGGTCGAAGATGTGGAAGGCGCGCTCGAGGATTGCGGCCGGCGCGGCGTGCCGGTCGCGAGCGTCTACAGCGACGGCTTCGCCGACAAGGGACGCGAGGGCGCCGCGCGCCAGGCGCGGCTGGCGGCGCGGGCGCGCGAGCTGGGCGTGCGGCTGCTCGGCCCGAACAGCATGGGCGTGGTGAATCTTCCCGGCCGCGTCGCCCTCACGGTGAACGGGGTGCTCGAGATGGAGGCGCCGCCCGCCGGCGGCGTGAGCCTCGTCTCGCAAAGCGGCACGATGCTCGGCACGGTGCTCTCCCGCGGCGCGGCGCGCGGCCTGGGCTTCGCCAAGCTGGTCTCGGTGGGCAACGAAGCCGATCTCGGCGTGGGCGAGCTGGTGGAAATGCTCGTCGAGGACAACGATACGCGGGTGATCCTGCTGTTCCTCGAAACCATCCGGGATTCGCAGAAACTTTCTGCCGCAGCACGAAAGGCTCACGCGGCCGGCAAGCCGGTGGTCGCCTACAAGCTCGGGCGCTCGGCGCTGGGCGAGGCGCTGGCGCGCTCGCACACCGGCGCGCTCGCCGGCACGGATGCGGCCCTCGACGCCTACTTCCGCGGCTGCGGCATCGTGCGCGTGGATATGCTCGAGACGCTGATCGAGATCGCGCCTCTGCTGCTCGATAAAAAGCCGCTCGACCTGAAGCGCGCCCCGCGCATAGCGGTGGTGACTACGACTGGAGGCGGTGCGGGTTCCGTCGTCGATCGGCTTGGCCTCGCCGGCATCGAGCTCGTCGGACCGCGGCCCGATGCGCCGATCCACGACCTCACCATGACCGCGACGCCGCAGGTCTACCGGGAGACGCTGGAGAAGCTGCTCGCGAATTCAGAATGCGACGCGGTCTTGGCGGCGGTGGGGTCTTCGGCGCAGTTTCATCCGCAGCTCGCGATCGAGCCGATTCTCGCTTCTTTGAAAAACATAAATCATTCAAGAAAAGAAAAAGCTGAGGAAACAAAAGACGAAGGAATGCCGCGGAGCCTCAAACCGTTGGCCGTGTTCCTTACACCGCACGCCGAGCGCTCGCTGGCGCTGCTCGCGGAGCAGGGCATCGCTGCTTTTCGCACGCCCGAGGCCTGCGCCGATGCTTTCGCTGCGTATTTCGCCTGGACCTCGCCGCGGCAAGCCGCGGCTCCGAAAATCGATTTCGTTTTTCCGGCTGAGAAGATCGGCGAAGATCCCTTCGGCTTCATCGAAGCCCTCGGAATTCCAGTCGCGGCGCATGAGATTGCTGTGGCGCCGCAGTTTCGCCATTCGATCCAGTACCCGGTGGCGCTGAAAGTGCTGGATGCGGAGCACAAGACCGAAGTCGGCGGCGTGGCGTTGAACATCGCCGACGATGCAGCTCTTCGCAGCAAGGTCTCCGAGTGGAAGAAGGAGCGCGTGATCGTCCAGAGAATGGAGCGCGGGCTCGCGGAAGCGATCGTCGGATACCGCGACGATCCGGTGGCGGGCCCGCTGGTGCTGGTGGGCGCGGGTGGGACGCTCGCCGAGCTCTACAAGGATTTCCAGCTCGCGCTGGCGCCGGTGAGTGCCGGGGAAGCCGAGGAGATGATCGGCAAGGTGAAAGGCCTCGCGCCGATCCGCGGCTACCGCAATCTGCCGCGCGGCGATGTGAAGGCGCTCGCGCAGGCGGTCGCGGCCTTCTCGCGGTTGTGCCTGCTCGAAGGCAGGCCGGTGCAGGAAGCGGAAATCAACCCGCTCATCGTCAAGGCGCAGGGCGTCGTCGCGGTGGATGCGCGCGTCGTGCCGAAGGAATAGGCGTGCCGCTCGCCGCGTTGCGCGAAATCCTCGCCGCCGCCGGGCTCGACGCGCCGGCGCAGCCGCCGAAGATCAGCGGCGCCGATCCGGTGTTCCCCACGCGCTACCGCGTAGGCACGGCCGGAGCGGCCGCGCTGGCGGCGCTCGGAGTCGGCGTGTCGCGGCTCGGCGAACTGCGCGGCCTGGGCGCGCAGGAAGTGCAGGTCGATCTGCGCGCCGCGGCGGCCTCGCTGCGCAGCTCGCGCTACATGCGCATCGACAGCAATCCGCCGCCGCCGGTCTGGGATCCGCTGAGCGGCTACTACCCGGTGCGCGACGGCTGGATCAGCATCCACAGCAATTTCCCCAACCATCGCGATGCCGCCCTCAGGGTTCTGCAATCGAATCCGGCGAGGGAAGAAGCCGAAACGAAAAGCGCCGGCTGGACCGGCGAGGCGCTCGAAGACGCCATCCACGCCGCCGGCGGCTGCGCCGGCTTCGTGCGCAGCGCCGACGAATGGGCGCGGCACCCGCAGGGGAAAGCTGTGGCGTCGCAGCCGCTGCTGGAAATCGTCCGCATCGGCGATGCGCCGCCCGAAAAGCTGAAGGAAGCGTCCCGGCCTTTGCTGGGCGTGCGGGTGCTCGATCTCACCCGCGTGCTGGCCGGCCCCGCGTGCGCGCGCAGTCTCGCCGAGCATGGCGCCGATGTCCTCAAGATCAGCGCCGCGCACCTGCCGGACCTCGGCGCCGTGGAGCTCGACACCGGCATCGGGAAGCTGTCGGCGCGTCTGGATCTGAGGAAGAGCGAGGACCTCGCCCGGCTGAAGAGCCTGGTGAAGGACGGCGACGTGTTCTCGCAGTCCTACCGTCCCGGCGCGCTCGCGGCGCGCGGCTTTTCTCCCGAAGCGCTCGCCGCGTTGCGGCCGGGCATCGTCTGCGTCTCGCTCTCGGCCTGGGGCGGCACCGGGCCGTGGCGCGAGCGCCGCGGCTACGACAGCATCGTGCAGGCGGTGAGCGGCATGGCGCACAGTTCGGGAAAATTCGCCGGCGACGGCTCGAAGCCGCAGCTGCTGCCCGTTTCGGCGATCGATTACGTCAGCGGCTACCTGATGGCCTTCGGCGCTGCCGTGGCGCTCGCACGCCGCGCGCGCGAAGGCGGCAGCTGGCAGGTGCGCGTCGCGCTCGCGCGCGTCGGCAATTGGATCGCGGACCGCGGCACGCTGCCCGAAGAGGCCTTCAAGAAAGCGCCCGCGGAAATTCCGCCGGAGGAGCTGGAGCCGCTGATGGGCGAGATGAACGCCGCCGGGAGCCGGATCCGTTACCTGCGTCCCGTGCTGCAGCTCTCGCGGACGCCGCCTTACTGGAGCCGCCCGCCGGTGCCGCTCGGCACCCACGCGCCGGCCTGGCCTGAGAGAGAGGGTTGATGGACTTCCACCTCGCACCTGAGCAATCGCAATTCCGCGACGCAGTGCTGCGCTTCTCAAGGGAGCAGCTGCAGGCCAAAGCGAAAGAACGCGCCCACTCGCCCGATTACCCGTGGGACGTGGCGAAGCTCATGGCGAAGCAGGGCCTGCTCGGCATCACCGTCGCCGAAGCCGACGGCGGGCAGGGCGGCACGCTGATGGACGCCGTGCTCGCCATCGAAGGCGTCGCGTCCGCGTGCCCGCGCAGCGCCGATGTCGTGCAGGCGGGTAATTTCGGCGCGATAAGAGTGCTGGCCGAATACGGTTCGCCTCTTCAAAAAGAGCGTTTTTTAAAGAAATTGATTTCAGGCGAAGCCGTGATTTCCGTCGGCATGACCGAGCCCGACGCCGGCTCCGCCGTTACAGACCTTCAAACCACGGCCATACCGGAAAAGGGAGGGTACCGGATACAAGGAAGCAAGATCTTCGTCACGCATTCCGCGTACGCGCATCTCGTTCTCACATATGTCCGATTTTCAAAGGGCGTAGGTGGAATCGGGTCCGTGCTGATAGAAGCGAATTCGAAAGGCCTGACAAGAGGAAAACCGTCGGCGTTCATGTCGGGCGAGGAGTGGGCGGAGCTCAGGTTCGACGACGTCTTCGTGCCCGACGAGATGGTGCTGCTCAAGGAGGGCGGCTTCAAGAAGCAGATCGCCGGCTTCAACGTCGAGCGCATCGGCAACACCGCGCGCTCGCTGGCGCTTGGCCGCTACGCCTACGAGAAGGCGCGCGCCTGGGCGATGGAGCGCAGGCAGTTCGGCCGGCCGCTGTGCGACTTCCAGGGGATCCAGTGGAAGTTCGCCGACATGAAGGTCAAGCTCGACGCCGGCCAGCTCCTGCTCTATCGCGCTGCCGCCAACGCCGATCGCGGCATGCCCTCGGCCGAGGAAACCTCCATCGCCAAGGCCTTCTGCAACCAGGCCGGCTTCGACATCGCGAGCGAGGCGCTGCAGGTGATGGGCGGGATGGGCTACAGCCAGGAAGAGCTCGTCGAATACTGCATGCGCCGCTGCCGCGGCTGGATGATCGCCGGCGGCTCCATCGAGATCCTCAAGAACCGCATCGCCGAAGGTATCTTCGAGCGCAGCTTCTCGCAGCGGCCTGAGAAGTGATTTATTCGACGACGATGTTGCCTTCGCGGGCGACCTTGCGCCATTTCTCGAGGTCGGCGCGCACGTAGCTTGCGAAGTCCGCCGCGCTCATGTTGGCGACTTCCGCGCCCATGGCGCGATAGCGCTCGCGCACCGAGTCGTTCGCCAGCGCTTTCTTCAGGGCGGCATGCAGCTTGTCGACGACCGCCTGCGGCGTCCCGGTTGGCACGAAGATCCCGGTGAAGGTGCTCGCTTCGTAGCCTTTCACACCGAGCTCGTCGAGCGTGGGTACGTTCGGCAGGAGCGGCGAGCGCGAGAGCGAAGTCACCGCGAGCGGCCGCAGGCGGCCTTCGCGCACGTAGCCGATGGAAGCGGTGAGCTGATCGATCATGCTGTCGACCTGGCTGCCGAGCAGATCGGTGAGCGCGGGGCCGCTGCCTTTGTAGGGCACGTGCAGCAGCTTGAGGTCCGCCTGCCGGATGAGGAGCTCGATGGCGAGGTGGTTGGACGAGCCGTTGCCTGCGGAAGCGACGCTCACCTGACCGGGCTTCGCTTTGGCGAGCGCGAAGTAGTCCTGGAAAGTCGACACCGGCGTCTTCGGCCCGACAGTGAGCACCATCGGCACCCATTGGATCGCGCCCACCGCGACGAGATCCTTCACCGGATCGTAGGCGATCGTGCGGAAGACTGCCGGCGCGCTGGTGATCGTTCCGGTGGAGCCCAGGAGCATCGTGTAGCCGTCCGGCGCAGATTTCGCCACGAACGCCGAGCCGATGGTGCCACCCGCGCCCGCGCGATTCTCCACGATCACCTGCTGGCCAAGCGCCTCGGAAAAGGCGGGTGCCACCGTGCGCGCGGTGATGTCGACGTTGCCCGAGGGCGGCCAGGGAACGATCAGGCGGACCGGGCGGGAAGGGAAGTCCTGCCCGATTGCTTCTGCAAAGAAAAAAACACTCAGGAAAAAAAAGAAAAACCGGGTCATCGCGTTCATTCGGGCTTCGCTCCTGAAAGCTTCACGGCCTCGGCGTACTTCGCGATGTCGTCGCGCAGGAGCCTGGCGAATTCCTCCGGCGTGCTGCCGATCGGCTCGGCGCCCTGCTCGATGAGCCGCGGCTTGAGCTCGGGCGAGCGCGCCGCCTTCATGCTGGCGTCGGCGAGGGTCGCGAGGATCTCGCGCGGCGTGCCGGCGGGGGCGAGCAGGGCGTACCACACCGTCACTTCGACGCCCTGCACCCCGGCTTCCTTCATCGTCGGCACGTCGGGCATCAGCTCCGAGCGCCGCGCGCCCGAGACCGCGAGCGCGCGCAGCCGGCCGCTGCGCACATGGGCGAGGATCGCCGGGACGTTGGCGAAGCTGAACTGAACGTCGCCCGAGATCACGCCCGCGAGGGAAGGCGCGGTGCCTTTGTAAGGGACGTGCACGATGTCGGTGCCGGTTCGTATCTTGAACAGCTCGCCCGCGAGGTGCTGCGTGGTGCCGGAGCCCGCGGAGGAATAGTTGAGCGCGCCGGGCTTCGCTTTGGCGAGGGCGATCAGCTCGCCCAGGGTTTGGGCCTGGACGCCGGGGCCGGCGACCAGCAGGTTCGGGCTCTCCGCGAGCACCGAGACCGGCGCGAGGTCGCGCAGCGCGTCGTACTGCAGGTTCTTGTACAGCGAAGCGTTGATCGCGAGCGCGGAAGTCGTGAAAAGCAGGGTGTAGCCGTCGGGCGCCGCCTTCGCGACCATCTCGGTCGCGACGTTGGTCGCCGCGCCGGGGCGGTTCTCCACCACGAACTGCTGGCCGAGATACTCCGACAGCCGCGGCGTCAGGAAGCGCGCCATGATGTCGGTGCCGCCGCCCGGGGTGAAGCCGACGAGCACGCGGACCGGGCGCGCGGGGTAAGCCTGTGCGAGCGTCCCGCTTGCGAAGAGAAACAGAAAGAGGAAACTCGGGAACCTCATCCGGGGTCGATCTTATAATGCTCCGCATCGAATCGAAGGATTTTCTGAGAACCGGATGAAACTCTCGGTCGCCATCGTAGGGGCCGGCATGGGCGGCCTCGCCGCCGCTGCCGCGCTGCGGAAAACCGGCGCGGAGGTGCGCGTCTACGAGCAGGCGAGCCGCTTCGCGCGCATCGGCGCCGGGATCCAGATGCTGCCCAACTCGATGAAGGTGCTGCGCGGCCTGGGCATCGAGGAGAAGCTGCGCGGCTTCGCCTTCGCGCCGCGCTCGCACCTCAACCGCGTCTGGGACAGCGGCGAGGTGCAGTCCGAGCTGCCGATGCCGGAGAGCCGCTACGACGCGCCGTACCTGTGCATGCATCGGGGCGATCTGCACGAAGCACTGCTGTCTGCAGCTCCTCCGCACGCTATTTTTCTCAATAAAAAGCTTTTGTCTCTCGCTGAGAAAAACAACAAGACAACTCTGGAATTCGCAGACGGCTCGAAAGCCGACGCCGACCTCGTCGTCGGCGCCGACGGCGTGCATTCGCGGGTGCGCGAGCTCCTGCTCGGGCCGGAGAAGCCGCTCAATCGCGGCCGGGTGGCGTACCGCGCCGTGTTTCCCGCCGCAAGAGTCGGCCGCGACCTGGGGCCGTCGCGCACGAAGTGGTGGGGCACCGACCGCCATATCGTCATGTACTACACCACCAAGGCACGCGACGAGGTGTACTTCGTGACCAGCCAGCCTGAGCGCCAGGACTGGGTCACGCCGGAGTCCTGGTCGGCGAAAGGCGACGTGAACGAGCTGCGCGCGGCGTTCGCGGGGTTCCACGCTGACGTGCGCGCGGCGCTCGACGCCTGCCAGGATTGCCACAAGTGGGCGATCCTCGAGCGCGAGCCGCTCGCGCGCTGGAGCGACGGCCGCGTCGTGCTGCTCGGCGACGCCTGCCATCCGATGACGCCCTACATGGCGCAGGGCGCGGCGACCTCTATTGAGGATGCGGCTATTCTTTCTCGTTGTTTAAACGAAATCGATTCCGTGGAAGACGCGTTGAAAAGCTACGAATCGCACCGCAAGCCCCGGACCTCGCGCATCCAGGCGATCTCGAGCGCCAACACCTGGATGAAAACACAGGAATCGAATCCCGACTGGCTCTACGGCTACGATGCCTGGAGCGCGCCGCTCGGCGATCCAGCTCCCGCCCATGCCTAAGTTCGCGCTCGGCCAGAGCGTCACGCGTCTCGAGGACGACCGGCTGCTGAAGGGCGCTGGGCAGTACACGGACGATTTTCCGATGGACGGTGCCCTCCACGCGTACGTCCTGCGCTCGCCGCACGCGCATGCAAAGATATTGAAGATTGATTTTTCAGAAGCCCTCGAATCTCCGGGCGTAAAAATAGTTCTGACAGGCAAGGACGTGGAAGCCGACGGCCTGGGCGACGTTCCCTGTCTGATCCCGGTCGTCAACCTCGACGGCACCAACCGCAAAGAGACGCCGCGTCCGCTGCTAGCCAAAGACACCGTCCGGCACGTCGGCGATCCGGTCGCCCTTGTCATTGCTGAAACGCTTTCGCAAGCAAAGGACGCTGCGGAAAAGCTCGAAATTGTTTACGGTGCTCTCCCCGCAGTGGAGGATGCCCGGAAGGGAGAAGTTGCATTTGATATTGGGCTAGGCGAAAGCCGGCAAAAGGTGGAGGAGGCGTTCAAGAAGGCAGCGCACATCACGCGCCTGGAACTCGTGAACAATCGCCTCGTCGCCAACCCGATGGAGCCGCGCGCCGCGCTGGCGGAGTTCGATCAGGCGAGCGGGCGCACCACGCTCTACACGCCGAGCCAGGGACCGCATCATCTCCACGGCCAGATCGCCGGCCCGGTGCTGAAGACCGGCAACGACAAGCTGCGCGTGGTGTCGGGCAACGTCGGCGGCGCGTTCGGCATGAAGATCTTCCTCTATCCCGAGCAGCCGCTCATCGCGTGGGCGGCGCGGCGGCTGAAGCGCGCGGTGCGCTGGACCGCGGAGCGCGGCGAGTCGTTCCTGTCGGACGCGCAGGGGCGCGACAACTATTCCGTGGCCGAGCTCGCCATGGACCGCGACGGCCGTTTCCTCGCGCTGCGCGTCACCACCTGGGCGAACATGGGCGCGTACCTCTCGAACTTCGGGCCCTTCATCCCCCAGCTCGCCGCGCCCATGCTCTCCGGCGTCTACAAGATCCCGGCGATCTACCTGAACATCAAGGGCACGCTCACCAACACCGTGCCGGTGGACGCGTATCGCGGCGCCGGGCGGCCCGAGGCGATCTATCTTCTCGAGCGCACCGTCGACGTCGCCGCGCGCGAGCTCGGCCTCGCACCCGACGAGCTCCGGCGGCGCAACATGGTTTCCGCCTTTCCGCACCAGACTCCCGTGGAGAGCCTCTACGACTCCGGTGATTTTTCAGGCTTGATGGACAAAGCGCTGCAGAATTCACAGTGGTTTGAATTCAAGAAGAGAAGAGAAGAAGCGAAAAAGCGCGGCATGCTTCTCGGCATCGGCCTGGCGATGTACATCGAGCGCTGCGGCGGCGGGCCGGGCGATACGGTCCGGCTGAAGGTCGACGGCAACGAGGTCACGCTGTTCTCCGGCATGCAGGACAACGGCCAGGGGCACACCACGACCTTCGTCCAGCTCCTGTCGGAGAAGCTCGGCGTGGACGCGGCGAAGATACGCGTGGTGCAAGGCGACACCGACCTTGTCCCCACCGAGGGCCTCACCGGCGGCTCGCGCTTCCTCGCCGTGGGCGGCGTCGCGGCGCAGAGCGCGGCGGCGGCGGTGATCGAGAAAGGCAAAGAGGCCGCTTCGCGGGAGCTCGAGGTCTCCGCGGCGGATATCGAATACAAGGACGGCGAGTACCGGATTGCCGGCACCGACCGCAGCGTGAGCTTATTCAAAATCGCTTCTGCAAAAACTCTTGAGGCGATCCACACTCGCGCCCCGACGGAGTACACCTACCCGAACGGCTGCCACGTCTGCGAGGTCGAGATCGATCCGGCGAGCGGCGAGACGAAGATCGTGCGCTACTCCGTGGTCGACGATTTCGGCCGCGCCATGAACCCGCTGCTCCTCGAAGGCCAGGTGCACGGCGGCACCGCGCAGGGCATCGGCCAGGCGCTGTTGGAGCACGCGATCTACGACGCCGAGAGCGCGCAGCTCCTCACCGGCTCGTTCATGGACTACGCCATGCCGCGCGCGGACAACCTGCCGACTCTCGACTGCGGCTTCCACAGCATCCCTTGCACCACCAATCCGCTCGGCGTCAAAGGCGCCGGCGAGGCCGGCGCCGTCGGCGCGCCCGCGGCCGTGATCAACGCGATCGTCGATGCGCTGAATCAGAAGGTGAAAGTCCGGCACATCGACATGCCGGCCACGCCCGAGAAGATCTGGCGGGCCCTCGCGAACTAGCGGGAAATCGTGGTCTGTCCCTGATTATTTCCTCGCCGGCCGCGTCGGGGGCTTGGCGGTGGGCGGCTTGAACTGGGCGATGTCGATCGAGGTTCCCATTTCGACGTAGCCGAGGCGGTTGGGGTGGAGCTTGTCGCCGTCGCCGCCGGTGGTGGTGTTGTGGACGAACTCGGGCTTGAGCTGGCCGGTGGCGGGGTCGGAGGTGACGCCGTCGAACTCGATCACCGAGTCGAACACGCCCGAGGCGCGGATGAAGGTGTTGAGCGCCTTTCGCTTCTCGTCCTGCTCGGGCGAGCCGTGGGCGGCGTTGGTGGAGCCGAGCGCGGTGGTCAGGGTGGCGCCGATGATCTTGACGTTCGGCAGGCGCGAGCGGATGCGGGCGGCGCCGTCCTGCATCGCCTTCTGGACCGTCTCGACGCTGGCGTTGCCGTTCTTGCTGAAGTCGTTGATTCCTTCCAGCCAGATCACGTGCGTCACGCCGGAAAGCGTGAGCACGTCGCGCTGCAGGCGCGAGAGCGCCGAAGGGCCGCCGGGAAAGGGTTTCTGCGGCGAGTATTCCGCGGGCCCCGCCACCTGGTTGCCGCCGATGCCGGCGTTCACTACCGCGACGGTGTTGCCGTAGGCGCCGCGCAGCCGGCGCGCCAGCACATCGGGCCAGCGGTCATCGCCGTTCAGGGTGGAGGCGGTGCCGTCGGTGATCGAGTCGCCGAACGCGACGATCGCCTGCACGGTCGGGCGCGCCTGCATGTCGACGGCGTCGAGGAAGAACCAGGAAGCGGTGGTGAAGGGGAACGCGGCCTCGCTCTCGTCCGCGCTCTTCGAGCCCGCGCCCGGCGCGGTCAGGTAGGAAGTCTGCAGCGCTTTCGCGTGCCAGGTCATCGGGCCGCTCTCGCCCGGGACGTGGAAGCTCACCGCGAGCTTGCGTCCCACCAGCACGCCGCCCGAGGGATTGCGCGCGAACGGCAGGCGCACCGCGTCGCTCCACACCGAGCGCCCGGGCGCGATCGTGACGCGCTTCTTGCCGCGGAAGGTCACGGCCTGATTGGTGCCGGCGACCACCGCCGAGCTGCTCTGATGCAGGCCGACGAACACGTCGTCGAAGCTCACCGGCTTCGTGCCGAGCGCGTTGGAGAAGCGCAGCCGCGCCTCGCGGCCCCAGATCTCGGGCTTCACGATCAGGCGGAAGGACTGGTCGCGCGCGCCGGTCTCGGGCGAGGGCAGCGCGAGCTTCATGTCGGGCTGCGCCGAAGGATTGCCGACCGGGTAGGGGCCCTGCACCGAGCCGGCCCAGCTCACCACCCATTTCCATCTCGGCTCGTCCGCCGGCGCGGCGGTCACGGCAAAAGCCGCGAGCAGGACGAGCGGCATGAACGACAGCGCGGCGCGCTGCGAAGTGGTTTGCGTCATTCTTTTTCTCCTAGCGTCTCGGCGGCCAGCGCAGTAACCGGACTCCGAGATAGAACGTCACGAGCGCGCAGAGCGCGAGGAAGGTGCCGTAGAACGCGGAAAGCAGCGTCGGCTCGGCATAGAAGCGCAGCTCGCAGCCCGGACGGTCCCCGGAGCAATCGATGTACATTCCGAGAAACGCCATGGTGTAGGTCTGCGCGAGGAAGAACACGCCGGCGAAGAACAACACGACGCCGGCCGCTCTTGCTGCCTTCCTTATCGCTGTGGGATTCATCACTTTCGTTTCGCCCACAGACTATCAAATGTGCGGCGATGCGCTGCGGCCGCGAATTATTTTTGCTTCGTTTTAGCTTTCTGTCCGTCATTTTTCCTCCGCGGGCAAACTGAAATAGAACTTCGCGCCCGCGCCGACTTCGCTTTCCGCCCACACGCGGCCGCCGTGGCGCGCGACGACGCGCTGCACCGTGGCGAGGCCGACGCCGGTTCCCGCGAACTCGCTCTCGGCGTGCAGGCGCTGGAAGACGCCGAACAGCTTCGCGTAGTAGCGCGGATCGAAGCCCGCGCCGTTGTCCGCGACGCAGTAGACGAGCTCCTCCTCGCGCCGCTCGCAGGTGACGGTGATGACCGGCGCGGCGCGCTTCGCGCTGTACTTGAGCGCGTTCGAGAGCAGGTTGGACCACACCTGCCTTAGCAGCGCGCGATCGGCCCGCGCGCTCGGCAGCGGCGCGAGCAGGAACGTCGCCGGGCTGGCGTCGCCGAGCTCGGCCCAGACTTCGCTTACCAGCGCGTCCATGTCGATCTCGACCGGGTGCAGCGCCTGGCGTCCGAGCATCGAGAAGGCGAGCAGGTCGTCGATCAGCATGCCCATGCGCCGGCTCGAGTCGCGGATCACCCCGAGCAGGCGCTGGCCCTCGCCGTCGACCTTGTCGCCGTAGTCGTCCTGGAAGATGCGCGCGAAGCCGTCCACCGCGCGCAGCGGCGTGCGCAGGTCGTGCGACACCGTGTACGAGAAGGACTCGAGCTCCTTGTTGGCGAGCTCGAGCTCGGTGCTGCGCTGCTGCAGCTCCGAGGTCCTCTCCTCGACGCGCTGCTCGAGCTCCTCCGCCTGGCGCCGCACGCGCTCGTGCAGGCGCGCCTGCGCCACCGCGATCGCGAGCTGCGCCGCGGCTTCCTGCGCCACCTCCACCTGGTCCTGCGGGAACTCGCGCGCCTCGCCGCCGAAGCTGAGCGCGCCGATCAGCTCGCCGCCGGCGATCATCGGTACCGCCATGTACATTTCGACCCTGGAGGCGAGCAGGGCGTCCCGGTGCGGGCTCGGCGGCAGCGACAGGGTGTCGATCACCTGCGGCTCGCCGCGGCGCAGCGCCTCGATGTCGCCCATCAGCGAGAGCGGGTAGCTCACTCCCGGGCCGGAGTGCATGCGGTGGCGGCCGATCGCCACCAGCCACTCCACCTGGCCGGTCTCGAAGTCGAACAGGTTGACGATCGCGCGCGGCACGCCGAGCAGATCGCGCAGCGGCCGCAGCGCCGCCTCGGCGATGGTCTCCGGCGTGCGGTTCTCGATCAGCCCGCGGTCGATCTCGTGCAGGATCGCGAGCCGCTCGGCATAGCTGCGGCTTTTCGCCTCGGCAGCGTTCGCCTGCGTGGTGCTCCACATCGCCAGGCAGATGATCAACAGCATGCTGACCACCACCAGGATCGCGACTCCCATCTCGGGGCCGTACAGGCCGGAGCGCTCCCCGCGGAGGCGCAGCCAGCCGGCAAGCGGCAGCAGGATGAGCGCCGCGGCGAGGATCGGCCGGCGCGCGCGCGCCGCGTCGGTATCGCCCGCGATCTCGCTGATCCAGCCTTCCTCGGCGTGCGCGCACAGGATGCCCATCGAGAGCACGAGCATCGCGACGGCCGCGTACACCGCGACCGTGGTGAACCCCCTCATCTCGTAGAGGTCCTCGACGCCGAACAGGTAGCCGAGGAGGAACAGCACGGCGATCAGGAAACCCGCGGTGGCGAGGCCTTGCGCGACATTAACGAGGCGCGCATTTGCCAGAGTCGCGAGTGCGCCGCCGAGCAGCAGGAAATTCACGGCCGCCGCGGGCGCCAGGCGCCCGGGGGCGCCGGGCGCCGCGATTTCCGGGTCGCGAAACAGCAGCTCGTCGATGCCCAGGTCCCACTTGAGCAAATCCTGTCCGAGGGAGGCCGCGCCGATAAGCGCGACCAGCATGCCGAGCGCCGCGCCGGCGTGGCGCTGCGGCCTGCCTTCACCGGCGCTCAACAGCCAGAGCGCGATCCCGCTGAGCGCGAAGCAGAGCGCCGCGTTCGCCTTCATCTGGGCAAGCCCCGGCGCGGGCGCCTTGAGCAGCGGCACGTCGAATGCCCAGCCGGCGAGAACGGCGGCGCCGGCCAGCCCGGACAGGATTGCGCAGGCCCGGGAAAACAAGTGCAATTTCGCGGAGAAGCTCGACGGTCCGGGCATAGCCGGCGATTCTACTTGGGGGGTCGCCGGCGCGAGCCCTGTGCGGCCCGACGCCGGGCCTCGGGAGAACGGGCTAGCGGATCAGAATCTTCCGCATTTTTTCCTGCACCTCGGGCGAGGGCACCGCCAGCGGCGCGCCGCGCAGCATGCCGATGAGCATCAGGGCGAAATTGTCGGCGAGGATTTCTTCCGGGTGCCACAAATAGCGCGTGTTGCGCCCGACCTGCTCGAACAGGCCCTCTACGTTCTCGGGCTCAGGGCCGGGACCTGCCTCGGGCGCGCGCGCCCTGCACGCGGCGCCGTCGCGGTCCGCGAGCAGCCAGAGGACGCGCACCTGCGTCTTGAAGCCCCGCCGGGGATCGATCCTCGCGGAAGGAAAGCTCGGGAAGGGCAGGGCTTCGACGGCGGTGCTGCGGCGCGTCCGGGTTCGAGACGCGCAGCCGCGCGACAGCCTCCGGGATCTCGACGCTCGCGCAGGGCTTGAAGCCGATCGCGGCGTAGAGCTCCTCGCGCAGCCGGGGATCGTCGCGGCTGATGATGTGGAACAGCTCGTGCGCCAGCACGGCGGCGAGCATCGCGGGCGCGCTCTGCAGCACGCTCTCCTGCAGCACGATGGCATTGGCGCGCGTATGCGGCAGGCCGTCCTCGAAATCCGCCGCCGCCTTGACCAGCAGGACCGGCTTGGCGGGCCGCCATTTCAGCGAAGGCAGGAGCGGCGCGAGCCCCGAGAGGATCGGGAGCAGGAGGCGCCGGTCCTCGTCGGACCACGCGAGCGCCGCGCCCTCCATGTAGCGCGCGTAGCGCTCCTCGTCCACGGCCTCCGTGGTGTGCATCTTGGCGGCGCGCTCGAGCGGCGCGGTGGCGCGCACGTATGAGTCGCGCGCGCCGAGGATGGCGCGGGCCTGCGCCGCGCTCGCGAACTGGAATGCCTGCGCCGCAGACTCGGCGGTAAGAGCAGGCTCCTGCGCCTGGGCGGCGCTGCAGGCCGTCCAGGCGGCGACGACGCTGGCGAGAAGGCGCGTGCTAACGCTCTTCGGTGGAGCGGGGGATGTGCAGCCCGGCCGGCAGCTCGTGCGGCGGCGTAGGCGTGTAGCCCTTGCTCTCGAGCGGCGTCGGCGGCTTGGAGCCCTTCTTCGGGCGGCCGGGACGGTTGGTGACGTGGTAGATCTTGAGCGGCGGCACGACCGGGGGCTTCTCGAGATACAGGCAGTCGGCTTCGCTCGGCATGCTCGCGAGCGAGCCGATGCAGGTGCGGCCGACGAAGACGGTGTAGCGCAGCATGTGCGCCGAATGCGGGATCGGCGCCGCGACGACGACATATTTGCCCACGGTGAAGCGACTGCCCGCGACTCTTGGAATGCTCACGCTCGTGTTCCTTTCATGGATTCGGTCTTGCCCCAGGTTCCCCAGAATTCCTTGCCGCGCATCTCGACGTGCATTCGCACCAACACCTCCGGGTCGACGCCGTCGATGCTCTCCGCCTTGTCGTCGGGCAGGCTGCCTTCGATGCGCGAGCCGTGCACCAGCAGCCCCTCGGCCTCGCCGCGCTCCAGCGCGAGCCGGCAGTGCTCGAGGCGCTCCTTGCCGCCGGGGGTGTCCGACCAGGTGCACGACCCCGCCACGTTGGGCGACCAGAGGAGGTAGCTGCAGCCGCCGTCCGCGGCGCGCACGTCGCCCGCCCAGATCGTGACGACCACCATGCCGTCGGTCTTGCGCACGCCGCCGCGGCTCCACCCCGGGTCCTGCAGGTAGACGCCGCGCAGCTCGAATGCCTTGCTGCGCGAGATGAGTTTCTTAATGTTCTTGGGCCGGCTCTTCGATCCGGCGCCGGTTTTCGGCCGGCCCTGCAGGATTTCGTCGCACCAGCCGACGATCGCGGGCTCGGAGAGCTTCTCGGCATTGGCGCGAAGCTGGCGCACGTCGGCGGTGCCGAGCGCTTCGATGCGTTCCCTGGTCCACTGGACTGCCTTGCCGGCGACCCTCGGAAAAACCGCCATCTCTAATAGCGCTTTCCGCTGCTGAATTCGACCTTTATGCGCGCGACCCGCTTGCGCAGGGTGTCGATCTCGGCCTGGACCGCGATGCGGGAAGCTTCGTCCTGCGCCGCACGCAGCCGCTCGGCGGCCGAATTCCAGTTCGCGACCAGACGCTGCTCTTCCTCTCGCCAGACTTTACGTTTGTCCAAAAAGAGCTCCTGTCGCGTACATCAGGAAAGAAAAACTGCAGGGAAGAAAAAACTGCAGCCGTGCGGCCCTTCGCCAGCCCGCGATAGTAGCATAGAAGCCTCGCCATCAGAATGAAAATCTCAGTTATTTCATGGTCATGCGATCTACTTTGACGCTTCCGGCGCAGCGCTGATGACGAAGCGGCGATTCGCGCAACTGGCGCCGGAGGGTCTCGACGAGAAGCAGCGGCCGCTCGGCGAGCAGATCCTCAAGGTGTCGAGCATCGGCCTTGGCGGGCCGTACAACCCGTTGCTGCGCAGCCCGGTCCTCGGGCAGCGCATGTACGATCTCTTCAAGTACCTGCGCTGGGAGACGTCGCTGCCGCTGCGTCTCAACGAATTCGCGATCCTCATCATCGGCCGGCTGTGGCGCTCGCAGATCGAATGGCTGGCGCATGCGCCGATCGCGGCGCGCGAGGGGCTCTCGCCGGAGGTGATCGCGGATCTCAAGGCAAATCGCCGCCCGGCGGACATGCAGGCCGACGAGGCGGCGGTCTACGACTTCGTGACCGAGCTCGCAGGCAACCAAAAGGTGTCGGACGAGACGTTCACGCGCGCGAGGGCGCTTTTCTCGGAGCAGCAGCTCGTGGACCTGACTGCGGTCGCCGGCACTTATGTCACGGTCGCGATGCTCATCTCGATGGCGGAGGAGCCGGTGCCGCCGGGGCGCGAGCCGCCTTTCGGGCCGCGCGATCCCTAAGCCGGTTGCGCCGCAGCAAAGGCAACAAGATAAATCTGCTTTTCATGATTTCACGGTGGGACGCTTCCTCGTTTCATCGGCCCGCGTCGCATTGCTTTTCGCGCGCTTTTAGAGCCACAATCTTGCCCCCGTTCCACCCATAAGAAAGCGAGGCAGCAACCATGATCAGCCTCACCATCAACGGCAAAACCCAGGACGTGGACGCGGAGCCGAATACGCCGCTCCTCTGGGTCATTCGCGACACGGTAGGACTGACGGGCACCAAGTTCGGCTGCGGCATGCAGCTTTGCGGCGCCTGCACGGTGCACCTCGACGGCCAGCCGGTGCGCTCCTGCGGCACGCCGGTCTCCGCGGCGGCCGGCAAGAAGATCACCACCATCGAAGCGATCGGCAGCACGCCGGTCGGCAAGAAAGTGCAGGCGGCCTGGAGAGAGGTCGACGTGCCGCAATGCGGCTACTGCCAGTCGGGACAGATCATGAGCGCCACCGCGCTGCTCACGGCGAACCCGAATCCCACCGACGCGCAGATCGACGCCGCGATGGACGGCAACATCTGCCGCTGCGGCACCTATCCCCGCATTCGCGCGGCGATCCACAAAGCCGCCGGCTCGAAGGAGGCGTAACCATGACGACACGCCGCGAGTTCCTGAAATCCAGCGCGATAGCCGGCAGTGGTCTGATTGTCGGTTTTTCGATTCCGAGTAAATTCAACGAGGCGTTCGCCGCCGCGGGCGACCCGATGCCGATCAATGCCTGGGTGCGGATCGCGCCCGACAACACGGTCACGGTCCTTTGCGCGCGTTCCGAGATGGGGCAGGGCGTGGTGATGGCGCTGCCGACGCTCGTCGCGGAAGAGCTGGAAGTCGACCTGAGCAAGATCAAGGTCGATTTCGCGCCTCCGGGCGAGGTCTATATCAACGGCATGCTCGGCGGCCAGATCACCGGCGGCTCGACCTCGGTGCGCGACGGCTGGGAGAAGCTGCGCATCGCCGGCGCGCAGGCGCGCACGATGCTCGTCCAGGCGGCCGCGGACAAATGGAAAGTCGATCCGTCAAAGCTCAAGGCCCAGAACGGTTTCGTTCTTGGTCCTCAGAATCAAAAAGCCTCTTATGGAAGCCTGGCAGACGCCGCTTCCAAGCTCACCCCGCCAAAGGAAGTGAAGCTCAAGGACCCGAAGCAGTTCAAGTACGTCGGCAAGCCGCTGAAGCGCATGGACACCGCCGGCAAGACCGACGGCTCGACGGTGTTCGGCATCGACGTAAAGCTGCCCGGCATGCTTTACGCCGCGCTCGCGCAGTGCCCGGTCATCGGCGGCAAGGCGGTGAGCGTCGATGATTCGAAGGCGAAGGGAATGCCCGGCGTGAAGAACGTCGTGCGCATCACCGACGGCGTCGCGGTCGTCGCGGACAGCTGGTGGCGCGCGCGGACGGCGCGCGATGCGCTCGTCATCCAGTGGGACGAGGGCCCGAACAAGTCGCTTAGCTCCGCGTCGGTGTCGCAGGGCCTCGCCCAGGCGATGTCCAACAAGGCGGCGTCGATCCGGCAGGAAGGCGACGTCGAGAAGGCGATGCAGGGCGCGGCGAAGAAGCTGGAAGCGACCTACGAGCTGCCGTTCCTCTCGCACTCGCCGCTCGAGCCGATGAACTTCACGGCCGACGTGCGCAAGGATTCGGCGCTCTTGATCGGCTCGATCCAGTTCCAGCAACTCGCGATGGGCGTGGCCGCGGGGATCACGGGCCTCAAGCCCGAGCAGATCACCATCAAGACCACTTTCCTCGGCGGCGGGTTCGGCCGGCGCATCGACATCGACTACATGGCGCAGGCCGTGGAGATCTCGAAGGCGATCGGCGGGCCGGTGAAGCTGGTGTGGACGCGCGAAGACGACATGACGCACGACTTCTACCGCCCCGCGAGCCTGCACCGCATGACCGGCGGCCTCGACGCGAGCGGCAAGCCGGTGGCCTTCGCGCTCAAGATGAGCTCGCCCTCGGTGACCGCGCGGCTCTTCCCGCCGCTCGTGAAGGACGGCGTCGATCCGCTGATGACCGAGGCGATCCTCGTGCCCTACGACATCCCCAACCAGTCGGTCGGCACGGTGATCCACGACACGGGCCTGCGCGTGGGCTACCTGCGCTCCGTGTCGCACGCGCTCAACGTGTTCGCCAACGAGTCGTTCATCGACGAGATGGCGGCCGCGGCCGGTAAGGATCCCTACGAGTACCGCCTCGCGCTGGTCGAGAAGCAGCCGCGCTTCAAGAACGTGCTGCAGCTCGCGGCCCAGAAGGCGGGCTGGGGCAAGCCGCTGCCGAAGGGGCGCGCCCGCGGCATCGGCTTGATGGAGGGCTACGACACCTACATGGCGCAGGTGGCCGAGATCTCCATCAAGGACGGCAGGCCGAAGGTGCACCGCGTGGTGGTGGCGGTGGACCTGGGCAGGATGGTCAACCCGAACATCGTCCAGCAGCAGATCGAGAGCAACGTGGTGTTCGGCATCCAGGCGGCGCTCTACGGCAACATCACCCTCGACGGCGGCCGCGTGCAGCAGACCAACTTCCACCAGTACCAGCTGCCGCGCATGTCGGAGACGCCGCGGATCGACACCTACATCGTCCCGAGCACCGAGAAGCCCGGCGGCATCGGCGAGCCCGGCATGGCGCTCTTCGGGCCGACGATGGCGAACGCGCTGTATGCGCTGACCGGCAAACGGCTTCGCAAGATGCCGTTCACGCTGTCTGCGTAGAAGTGTCGATCAGCTGCGACAAAAAGCCCGCTTCGGCGGGCTTTTTGTTTTGGTGTTGGTTTTATTTATAAAAACCACCTCGGTTTTTTCGCAGGACTACGCTCGCGAAAAACGCTGGTCCGACGAAATTCAAAGAAGCCTCATGGTCGGCGACGCGGTGTGGCTGAAGCAGAAGAACGGCCACCGGTTTCTTTCCCTGTATGCAGAAGCGAAGAATGCCAAAGGCGCGGTCGTCATCGCGCACGGCCGCGGCTGGAGCCCGGATTTCGAGCTCTACGGGACGCTGCGCACGCGGCTCGCGGAGATGGGCTACACGACGCTTTCCATTCAACTCCCGGTCCTGCCGAGTACTGCGATCCTCGGCCTCTATGTGCCGCTGTACCCGGATGCGCGCGAGCGTTTCCAGCTCGCGGTCGATTTCCTGAAGGCGAAGGGCCACCGGAACATCGCCATCGTCTCCCACAGCCTCGGCGCGACGATGGCGAACCAGTACCTGATCCGCACCGACGACACCACGGTCAAAGCCTGGGTGTTCATCGGCATCCTGCAGGGCCTCGAGGAGATGTACCGGATCAAGATCCCGGTGCTCGACATCTACGGCAGCAACGACTGGACCATGACCATGTACGGCGGCCCCGAGCGCCTCGCCCAGATCCGCGCGAACCCGCGCTCCGCCCAGATCATCGTGCCCAAGGCGACGCATTTCTTCGAGGGGCACGAAGAGGAGTTGCTAAAAGCGGTTGCGGGGTTCCTGGACGGCGCTTTTGCGAAGAAGTGAAGGGGAAGAGAAAAGCTCGCGCAGAAACACGGTGGGATCCGGGATTCGCAGCGTGCAGTGCCAGGTGCCGATCAAGATCCAGATTTTCATTTGCGCCCGCTCTTTTGGAATAGCGGACATCCTAATTCAGGCTCCGGGCCGTCTTTGTAAGGAAGTGAGCGGGCTTGCGAAGCCTTGCCTTTGACGCCTCGGCGGGGCGCCGCTCGGAAACGAGGGCCGGCGCTGCGCCGGCCCTCGCGCTTGCAGGTCGCGTTATCTGTCGTCGCGCCGTTCGCCCGGCGTCCCGAACACCGCGATGCAGCCGTTCAGGCAGGCCGGAAACACGTTGTTGGCAGGCAGGGGTACGAGCGCATGATTGTTGTGCGGATTGACGGCGACCGAGTGTGCGCTGCCCGGCGCCTGATTGACCGTCGGAATGAGCTGCTCCAGGGTCTGGGTCTTCGCGTCGATGATGCCCAGCACAGGGCCCGTCGGGTTGTTGCGGGCCGCGAGGTAGTAGCGGCCGTCCCCCGGGTTGAACCAGACTTCGTCGCTCCCGCCCACGCCCTCGACGCTCCTGTCGATGCTGCCGTCCCTGGCGTCCATGATGACCGAGATCGGCTTGGCGCTGGGTTGAATGGCGGCGGGATCCCGCACCCACGGCGCCCCGGCGGTATTAAACGCCACGCTGCACCCGACCAGGAAATCCTGGTTCGGGCCGAGCGTGAGGCCGGCGGGCTGGCAGAACTTGATCGGAAACGTCGCCTCCACCGCGCCGCTCAGCGGATTGATTTTCTTCACCGCCCCGTCCTGCACATTGGGACCCACCTGCGGAATGGAGATATAGAACCTGCCGGTTCCGGGATTCCACTGGGGCTGCTCGGCGCCGTTGGTCGCATCCGTGAACGTGGTCCTCTGCGCCACCGTGAGCGCCCCGGTGTTGCGATCGACCTTGAGCAGCGTGGCGAACGGCGGATCGTCGGCGTTGTTGACCGCGAGGATGACCGAATCCTCAGGGTCGTAGGCGAGCTCGTCGGCCCGGTTGACCCCGCCGGTCGAAGCGACGCTGACGACCGTGTCGGTCCTGAGATCGATGGTCACGACCCTGCTCGGGTAATCGGTGACGAACAGCCAGTGTCCGGACACCACCACGCCGTTGGGACCGGAGGTGTCGTTGTTCCCGCTGAAGCCGGCGAACCCGCCGTGGATCTGCTTTACGAAGGCGTTGGTTTTCGCATCCACGACATCCACAGCGGCGTTGGAGCGGTCCGCGAGATAGTAGAGCTGCGTGTCCGCGTCGACCCAGCTGATATCGAACGATTTCATCTTGACGCCGGGAACGGGAACGGTCGCGAGAAGTCTGACCGCTCCTGAATCCCGGTCTTGCTCGCCGGCGAGCACTGCGCCGGGCATTGCGAGCGACACGGCGCCTAACAGCGCAAACGTCGAACAAAGTCTGGGGAACATTTTTTCTCTCCTTGGTAGGCGATGGGGATACGCACTACTCTCGGGGAAGACTGCTTGACCGTCCCTGAACGGCGGCGCTCGGAAAAAGTCGGGCGTCAATGTCAAAGCGCCCGGCGGGCGGGCGCGCTAACCGTGCGCTTGGTGCGCACTGTTCAGACCGTGACTCTCCTCCGGTACCGCACTTTATAGTTTGGACGCATCGTAGGCGCGCAGGCTTGCAAGCAACTTACGCCACGCAGCTATTTCGCTAAACGCCTTATGCTCTGGCCGACATACGTTTATAACTGCGCTGAACGGAAGAATCTCTTTTATGCCCGACCTTAGGGAAGCAGCGCGGGCTTCTCCTCCTCGTGCTCCTCGCCGGGAACGGGTAGCTCCATGGTGTCGTAGCCGGTCTCGGTGGGGTTGACGTCGAGGGCGAGGAAGCCGCCGGACTGGTGCCGCCACAGCTTCTCGTAGTGGCCGCCGAGCTGCAAGAGCTCGTCGTGGGTGCCGGTTTCCACGATCTTGCCCTTCTCGAGGACGATCAGCCGGTCCATGCGCGCGATGGTGGAGAGGCGGTGGGCGATGGCGATCACGGTCTTGCCTTCCATCAGGCCGAGGAGCTGCTCCTGGATCGCGAGCTCCACCTCGCTGTCGAGTGCGGAAGTCGCTTCGTCGAGGACCAGGATCGGCGCGTTCTTGAGGACGACGCGCGCGAGGGCGATGCGCTGGCGCTGCCCGCCGGAGAGCTTCACCCCGCGCTCGCCGACGTGGGCGGCGTAACCCGCGTTGCCTCTCCAATCTCTTAAGTCTTTTATAAAAGAATCGGCCTGAGCTTTCTTTGCGGCCGAGATCACCTGGGCATCGCTGGCCGCGGGGCGTCCGTAGCGGATGTTGGCGGCGATGGAGCGGTGCAGGAGCGAGGTGTCCTGTGTGACCATGCCGATCGCCGCGCGCAGGCTCTCCTGCGTGACCTGCGCGAGGTCCTGGCCGTCGATCAGGATCCGGCCTTGCTCCGGGTCGAAGAATCTCAGCAGCAGGTTCACCAGCGTCGACTTGCCGGCGCCCGAGCGGCCGACCACGCCGATGCGCTCGCCGGGCTCTATTCTCAAGGACAGCTTGTCCAGGACCGGCGGGCCGTCGCGCCGCCCGTAGCCGAAGGTCAAGTCCTGCAGCTCGATCGCGCCGCGCGATACCTCGAGCGCGCGGGCGCCGGGCCGGTCGACGCCGCTGTGCGGCACGGCGATGGACTGCATGCCCTCCTGCACGGTGCCGATGTTCTCGAAGATGCCGGTCACTTCCCAGCTCACCCAGCCCGCGACGTTGGCGATCTGCCAGGCGAGGGGCAGGGCCGTCGCCACCAGGCCCGCGCTCGCCGCGCCCTCGGCCCAGAGCCAGATGCCGACGGCCGCGGTGCCCACCAGCAGCAGCGCGTTCATCGCCGTGAGGTAGAACATGAACTGCGTGATGAGGCGCATGTGCGCCTCGATGGCGCCCTGGTGCTCGTCCACCGTCTCGCGCACGTGCGCGTCCTCGTCGGCGATGCGGGCGAAGAGCTTGACCGTCAGGATGTTGGTGTAGCTGTCCACCACGCGCGCCATCACGAGCGAGCGCGCCTCCGAGCTCGCCCTGGCGAGGTCGCGCATGCGCGGCACGAAATGGCGGAGAAACACCACGTAGCCCGCGAACCACAGGAGCGTAGGCACGCCCAGGCGCCAGTCCGAGAGCGCCATCAGCAGCAGCGCGCTCACCCCGTACACCGCGATGTACCAGACGGCGCGGATGGACGCCATCACGCTCTCGCGCAGCGCGTTGGCGGTCTGCATCACGCGGTTGGCGATACGCCCGGCGAAATCGTTCTGGAAGAACGGCCAGCTCTGGCGCACCACGTGCCAGTGGCTCTGCCAGCGGATGAGGCTCGTCACCCCCGGGATCAGCGCGTTGTGGCGGATCGCGATGTCGGCGAGCATCACCAGCGGCCGCACCCCGAGCATGAGCACCACCATGGCGGCGAGCTGCGGCCATTCCTGCACGAGCGCCGCCTTGCGATCGACCGCCGTCATCAGCGACACCAGGTTGCCGATGAACACCGGGATCACGATATCGAGCAGCGCCACCGCGAGGCTCGCGGCGAACATGGCGGCGTACCAGCCCTTCGTCTGGCGCACGAAATGCCAGTAGAAGGCGAGCAGCCCGGGGGGCGGGGCGCCCGGCACCGGCCGTTCCGTCCCGCGGATCTTCGATTGGAAAAGTTTCACACGTCGTCCGGCGTTCTGCGTCGAAGATACCTGCGTGGCAAATGAACAACAAGACTTGACGAACAACCTGCCTTGATTTGACTTAGTGCCTCTACCGCAGCGGGACCACCGTGCTACCGTTGGCGCGGAGAATACCTAGGGGGGAGCCATGAAAAAACTTACCGTCGGCCGCTGGCTGCTGGGCTGGTGCGCGGCGCTCGCTTCATTCGCGACGCCGGCGCAGCCGACCGACGCGGCCCGCGCCGAATTCGAAGCGGCCGCGCAGGCCGCGAACAAGGCGACGATCGCCGGTCCGGCGGACGTCAAGCTCATCGATCAGGCCGTGCTCAAGCTGCCGCGGGGCCTGAGCTACATCCCCGCCGCCGAGGGCGGCCGCCTGCTCGCCGCGATGGGCAACCGTATCGGCGACGGCCTGCTCGGTCTGGTGCTTTCGACCGCCTCCGGCGCCGACTGGTTCGTCGTCATGCGCTTTGCCAAATCGGGCTATATCAAGGACGACGACGCGAGGGACTGGAAAACCGGGGAGCTGCTCGCCGGCCTGAAGGAAGGCACCGAGGAGGCGAACAAGGAGCGCCGCTCGCGCGGCATCGCCGAGATCGAGGTGGTGGGCTGGGTCGAGGCGCCGAAGTACGACGCCGCCGCGCACCGGCTGGTCTGGTCGCTCGAATCGAAGGACAAGCGCGCGCCGCTCGAGGCGGAGCGGGGCGTCAACTACAACACCTACGCGCTCGGGCGCGACGGCTACATCAGCATGAACCTCGTCACCGGCATGAAGCAGATCCAGGCGGAGAAGCCGATCGCCCATGAGCTGCTCGCTTCGCTGCAGTACAACGGCGGCAAGGGCTACGGCGATTTCAACTCCGCCACCGACCATATCGCCGAGTACGGCCTCGCGGCGCTGGTGGGCGGGATCGCGGCGAAGAAGCTCGGTCTGTTCGCGCTGATCCTCGCCTTCGTCCTGAAGTTCGCCAAGGTGATCGGCATCGCGGTGGTGGCCGGCGGCGCCGGGCTGGCGAAAGTCCTTTTCCGCAAGAAAACGCCGCCTGCGACTTGAAGGTGCCGGCGCTGCCTTTCGCGGCGACGGGCCGCTGGCTGATCGGCCTTTGCGCCGCCCTCGCTGCATTTGCCGCGCCGGCGCAGCCGACGGACGCCGCGCGGGCTGAATTCCAGGCGGCGCTGCAGGCGGTGAACAAGGCGCTGGTCGCCGGGCCGGCGCAGGTCAGGCTCGCCGACCAGGCGCTGCTCAGGCTGCCGAAGGACCTCGCCTACATTCCGGCCGAGGAAGCGGGGCGCTTTCTCGCCGCGATGGGCAACCTCTCCAGCGAAGGGCTGCTCGGCGTGGTGCTTTCATTGGCCCCCGGCACCAACTGGTTCGCGATCATGCGCTTCTTCAAGCCCGGCTACATCAGCGATGACGACGCCGGTCGGTGGAACCCCGACGAGCTGCTCTCCAGGATGCAGAAAGGCACGGAAGCGGGCAACAAGGCGCGCCGCTCGGCCGGCTTTCCCGACATCGAGATCGTGGGCTGGATCGACGCGCCGAAGTACGATGCCGCCGCCCACCGGCTGGTCTGGTCGTTCGCGTCGAGGGACAAGGACGCGCCGGACGACTGGGAGAGCGGCGCCAACTACAACACCGCTACTCTCGGCCGCGACGGCTTCATCAGCGTGAACATTGTCACCGACGAGCCGCAGATGCAGGCCGGGAGGCCGGCCATCCAGGCGCTGCTCGCCTCGCTGCGCTACAACGACGGCAAGCGCTACGCCGACTTCGACGCCGCCACCGACCGCGTCTCCGGATACGGCCTCGGCGCCCTGATGGTCGGGCCCGGACCGAAGAAGCCCGGGCCGCTCCTCGCCTTCATCCTCAAGTACGCGATGGTGATCGGCCTCGCCCTGCTCGGCATTATCGGCGTGACGATGGCGATCCTCGAGAGGAAAAAGAAAGCCGCGTCGTGAAAGTGCTCCTCGCGCTGCTTGCCGCGGGCAAGCTGGGCAAGGTCCTGCTCACGGGCGGGACCATGATCCTCTCGGTCTTCGCGTACGCGCTGGTGTTCGGCTGGTGGTATGCGGTGGGCTTCGTGCTGCTCATCTTCGTCCACGAGATGGGCCACTTCCTTGCCGCCCGGCAGCGCGGGCTCGAGGTCGGGGCGCCCACCTTCATCCCGTTCGTCGGCGCGTGGATCGAGCTGAAGGACCTGCCGCACGATGTCGAGACCGAGGCGTGGATCGGCCTGGCGGGTCCGCTCCTCGGCAGCATCGGCGCGCTCGGCTGCTACTACCTCTACCGCAATACCGGCGAGCCCCTGTACCTCGCGCTCGCCTACGCCGGGTTCTTCCTGAACCTCTTCAACCTGATCCCGGTCTCGCCCTTCGACGGTGGGCGCATCACCGCCATCCTCTCGCCGCGCATCTGGCTCCTCGGCGCGCCGATCCTCGTAGGCCTGTTCCTGTGGCGCCCGAGCCCGCTCCTTATCCTGATGGCGGTCCTCGCCGCGCCGCAGCTCCTCAAGGCCTGGAACTTCGACCCCCACGCGCCCGAGAACGCCGCCTACTACACCGTCGCGCCCGCCAAGCGCTTCGAGTACGCCCTTTACTACGTCGCCCTGGCCGCGTTCCTCGCGGTCATGAGCTACGAGGTGCACGAAACGCTCGAGCACCTGCAGGTCCGCAAAGGTCTCTGAAGGCCGCGCGCCGTTCCGGCACAGTTTCTTGCCTTCCAGACAGATTCTTTCCTTCCCATTGCGAAGCATTGCCTTTGGGGTATTGCCACCGCGCCGCGCTTCGGCAACACTGAAATCAGTGAGGATGGCGTCGCCGAAGTAGCAGGCGCACCGTCCTGAAAAAGGGCATACCTGTCCGAAAGGCAGGGACGCAAAGTCACCGGTCTAACGAGGCTTCCACCTCCACGACAGCGGGACCGCCAGGATGAGCAAAGCCAGCCTCGCCTTCACCGGTGGGTCTACAGCGTTCTGCCTGCGCGTCCTCTTTGCGTCCCTGTCCCACAGGACTTAACGGGAGGGGGCAGTCATGAAAAAAGAAATCAACCAAATCGTCGTCCTGGCGCTCGCCGCCGCGTTTTTTCTCGGCATCCCCTCGGCGCGCGCCGCCGACGAAACGCCGGTCGGCAAGATCCAGCGCATCTACGTGGAGGCCAACCGCGGCGTCCTGATCGAGCAAACCCTCGGCCGCGCCCCCGATAACGCGAGGCGCTGGGCCGACATCGACTTCGGCCCGCACAGCGCCCAGGCCCGCCGCCGCGTAACCGTCCTCCTGCCGCAGGAGCTGAAAGCAGAGCAGGGCGACCTTGTCGAAGTAAGCCTCGCCCCCGGCTACGCCGCCCGCAGCATCGCTCCTGCGCCGCTGGCCCGCACCCACCGGGCCACACTGGTCAGCGCAAAGTGGTTCACCCCTCAAGCCGCCTCCTTCGACGGCTCGCCGCTCGCTTCCACTTCGCCCATACGGGTAGCCGGACCGATTTTCTAAGCCCGCCGAGAGCATTATCATAGCGAGACTATGAAACAGCTTACGATTGCCATCGCGCTGGTGGTATCGAGCGCGGCGTTCGCGCAGATCGGCGCGCGCGCGCCCAACGAACCGGGATACACCGTCCCGCGCACCGGGGACAGCGAGGCCGCGAAACGGAAGGAGCCGGGGCAGTCGTTCCGCGGCGAAGTGCGGGCCGTCGACAAGGCATCGGGGACCGTCACGTTGAAGCACGACTCGATCGCAATTCTCGGCGTGCCCGCGCGCACGAGCGATTATTCGGTCAAGGACAGCTCGGTGCTGGAGCACGTCAAGGTCGGCGACCGGGTGAGGTTCAGCGCCGTCCTGCAAGGCCGCTCGCTGCTGGTCACCAATATCGCGCCCGCGAATTGAAGGCGGCTCGGGGATTCAACCCCGGTCCGCCGGCAAGCTAGCGCTCCTCCGTCCTCTGAGGAAGTGACATGCCGTGAGGCAGCTCCTCCCGCGGCGCTGGAGCCGGTTCGGTGTTGCGCGGAGGGGTGCCTTTCTTCGGGCGGCCGGGTCGATAGGTGGACTGGTAGGCGACGAGAGGCGGAATGACAGGCGGGTTTTCGAGGAACTGGCAGTCGGCTTCGCCGGGGAGGCTGGCGGTGACGCCGATGCGTTTGCCGGCGGCGAATACGGTGTAGCGCAGCATGTGGGCGGAGTGGGGGATCGGGGTGGCGATGATGTCGTACTTGCCGATCGAGAATTTCCTGCCGATGACGGTGGGGATGCTCATGCGAAGCTGGTCATGTATTTGCCGCCTGTGAGAATTGGGGGTGCTCGAAGCTGCCGATGATCACTCGAAGGTGTTAACGACGCCGCCTTGCTGGGTCCAGGTGCCCCAGTATTCTTCGCCGCGTTTTTCGATGTGGAGGTTGAGGACGGTCCTGGGGTCGAGGCGATCGGCGCCGGCGGTGGTTTTCGCCTCGGGCGCGGTGCCCGCGGCGCGCTTGGCATACGCGAGCAGCCCTTCTGCGGCGCCGCGCTCTAGCGCGATGCGGCAATGTTCCAGGCGTTCCTTGCCTCCGGGCGTATCGGACCACGGGCGCGAGGCGTCGACGTTGGGGCCCCACAGCAGGCAGCTGCTGCCGCTCGCGGCTTTCTGTATGTCGGCGGCGCGCACGGTGAGGACGACGGCGCCGTCGGTGCGGATGCCGCCGAGGCTCCAGGTGCGGCTGCGCGGGCTGATGCCGTGCAGCTCGAAGGCTTTGCCGCGGCTTACGAGCCGGCGCGCCTGGCCGGGCAGGCGTTGCTGGCGCACCGGGGCCTGGCCGCGCGGGCGCGCGTCGAGGATCTCGTTGCACAGCGCGGCGACTTCGGGCTCGTTCAGGCGCTCTGCGTTCGCGAGGAGCGCGCGCAGCTCGAGGGTGCTCAGCTTGTCGAGCTGCTCCTTGCTCCACTTCGCGACCCGCCCGCGGGGCATGACCTGCGCGGCGCGCTGCTCTCTCATGGCTTTCATGTGCGGCTCCAGTCTCGATAGAAACAAAAAAGCCCGGAATCCCGGGCTCTTTTCTTTGGTTCGCCGGCGCGTTACACCGGCTTGATGTTGGCGGCGCGGGGGCCCTTGGGGCTGGCCTCGACGTCGTACTGGACCTTGTCGTTCTCCTTCAGCGACTTGAAGCCGCCGGCCTGGATCGACGAGAAATGCGCGAAGAGGTCCTTGCTGCCGTCATCGGGCGTGATGAAGCCGAAGCCCTTGGCGTCGTTGAACCACTTTACGGTACCTGTGCTCATGTTTTTTCCTTGAATAGTCGAAGAAAGGCGCGAGGCCTGCGGACGGTCAAGGAAGAAAAACCAACGGGTGAGCACAGCGCGAACCGCTACAGCACGACCGGACGTTTCACTGCTTGAGAATCCTGCCCTACCGTTATACAGGGATATCGTCGGGAAATCGATATTTTTGTAGCGATATCTCTACGCGGCTGTCGCCGTATTCTCTACACAAAAATCTCACGAACGCCCTGCGATAAGCTGCGGAAATCGGCTGTCAGGGATTGTGGTGTAATCGGGCACCTAGGACAATCGGCGCAGATTCAAAAAAGCGCCTAACCGGAAACACACTACAGACATGCTGGGACTGATCGACTCGACGGGGAAGAAACCAGGGAGCTCCGTAACCTCCCCGTCATCCAATTCGATACGCGCGACTACGCCGAGCCGGCGCGTGCTGATCGTCGAAGACAACATCGATGCGGGCCGCTCGCTCGCGTATTTCCTGCGCGACGTCGGCCATCACGTCGAGCACGCGATCAACGGCTACGCCGCGATCGCGATCGCGAAGAACATGCGGCCCGACGTCGTGTTCCTGGATCTCGGGCTTCCCGGGATGGATGGATTCACGGTGGCGCAGCAGATCAAGCGCGAGCCGGGGCTGGAGAGAGTCCGGATCGTGGTGGTCACCGGCTACGGCCAGGAGGAGTACCGCGAGCGCGCGCTGAAGAGCGGCTGCGAGATCCATCTCATCAAGCCGGTGGATCCGAAGACCCTCGCGAGCCTGATCGAGTAGCGCGCGGTCCCCGGGGTTCGTCCCTAGGGCTTCTTCGGCGCGGGGTGGATGTTGTCCACCCAGTGCACCTCTTCCGGCTTCTCGACGACCGGAATATCGAGATTCACCACTACGGGCTCCTGGCCGCTGCGGCATAGCACGCACGACAGCGGCTCGGTATCGCTCGCGTTGATCTCCTGATGCGGGACGAAGGGCGGCACGTAGATGAAATCGCCGGGGCCGGCCTCGGCGACGAACTCGAGCTTGTCGCCCCAGCGCATGCGCGCCTTGCCGCTCACCACGTAGATGACGCTCTCGACGGGGCCGTGGTGATGCGCGCCGGTCTTCGCCTTCGGATGGATCATCACGGTGCCCGCCCAGAGCTTCTCGGCGCCCGCGCGCGCGTGGGTGATGGCCGCGGCGCGGTTCATGCCGGGCGTCTGCGCGGTGTTGACGTCGAGCTCGTTCGCGTGGACCACGCGCACGCCTTTGTACTTCCACGCGGATTCGTTCATGCGTGGGATCATAGCCGCTTGCTCGTCCAGGCCGCCATGGCTACAGCCGTCTTGCGAGCTGCGCCTGGAAATCGCGGATGCGGCGTGCATACTTGCGTCGCCCCCCGGAGCGCGGTCACTCGACCTTGATGCCCGCGTCCTTGATGACTTTGCCCCACTTCTGGATCTCGGCGCGCACGTAGGCGGCGAATTCCTCGGGTTTCTCGCCGCCCGCCTGGGTGCCGAGCGTCGCCGCATCGTCCTGGACTTCCTTCGTGAGCAGCACGCGAGCGATTTCCTGCTGCAGCTTCGCGATGATGGCGGGCGGTGTGCCGGCGGGGACGAAGATGCCGTTCCAGCCGCTCGCCTCGACGCCGGGGAAGCCCGCCTCGGCGGTGGTCGGGACGTCCGGCAGGATCGCCAGGCGCTCGCGGGCCGCGACCGCGACGCCGCGCAGCTTGCCCGTGCGCACGAGGTCGCGGATCACGACCGGCGAGAGGAACGCGGTGTGCACGTGGCCGCCGGTCAGGTCGGGAAGCTCGGCGCCGATCGCCTTGTAGGGGATCTCGCGCACCTGGATCGCGGCGTTGATCTTCAGCAGCTCGCCGATCATCTGCGTGATGGAGCCGTTGCCGCCGGAGGCGTAGGTGATCGTCTGGGGCTTGGCTTTCGCGAGCGCGACGTACTCCTTGAGCGTTGCGGCGGCGACGGACGGATGCACCACCATCACGAGCGGCGTGGTGTAGAGGCGCGTCACCGGGACGAGCTTGTCGTTCAGCGTGCAGCAGGGATCGGGCGCGAGCGCGTCGTTGATCGCGTTGTTCACCACCGCCTGGTAGAGCGTGTAGCCGTCGGGCGCCGAGCGCGCCGCTTCGCGCGCGCCGATCATGCTGTTCGCGCCCGGCCGGTTCTCGACGATCACCGGCTGGCCCAGCGCCTCGCCGAGCCGCGGCGTGATGCGCCGCGCGTTCACGTCCACCGCGCTTCCCGGGCCGGTGGGCACGATCCAGCGCACCGGTTTCGAGGGATAAGGCTGGGCAAGGCCCAGGCTGCTCCACAACAGAAAAAGATATATCGAGTTCTTCATTCTTTTTCCTTCAGAAAATCCAAAAGAATCCTGTTGAACCCCGCGGGGTTCTGGATGTTCGCGATGTGCGCAGCGTCCGGGACCGACACGTGCCGCGCACCGGGGACTTTCGCCGCGAGCCCGGCCATGAGAGGCGGCGGTCCGCCGCGGTGGTCCTCGGCGCCGCTGATGTACAGCGTGCGCGTTTTTATGAGGGGCAAGCGCGCTTCGAGCGCGAGACCGGAGAACGCTCCCGCGCAGGCGAGATAGCCCTGCACGCTGGTGCGCCGGATCATCCTGCGCACCGCGTCCATCGTTTCCGGATTCGCCTTCCTGAACGGCTCCGGAAACCAGCGCTCGAGGGTCGGCTCGACGATCGGCTCGATGCCCTGCGCCTTCACCGTCGCGATGAGCTGGCGCCACAGGGCGGCGAAGTCGGGGACCATCTGCGCGCGGCAGCAGCAGGGCACGAGACGATCTACACGGGCGGGATGGTCGATCGCCGCTGCCTGGGCCACGGCGCCGCCCAGCCCCAGGCCGGCGAGGTGGCTGGAGCGGATGCCGAGCCGGTCCCACAGCGCAACGAGGTCCTTCATCAGCGAGTCGATGGTCACCTCGCCGGCGCTCGGCGGCGTGCCGCCCTGGCCGGGCAGGTCGTAGCGCAGCACGCGAAAGTCGCGCGCCAGGGCGGGGACCTGCGTGTCCCACATGGAATAGTCGTTGGCGATCCCGGTGACGAAGGTCACCCAGGGTCCGGCGGCGCCGTCTATGCGGTGGCTGACTTCGGCGGATTCGAACATCCCGCCGATTATGACTTACCGCAGCAGCTTGCCGTTCTGCCCGATGATCGTGAGGTCGACGCCGCCCCAGCCGTTGCGGGCTTTCGGCGAGTAGTCGACGTAGACGCCGCCGAGGTCGTACTGCCCCATGGCGTTGAGCGCCTTGATCACCTTTTCGCGCGTCGGGTTGGGGCCGGCGCGCTTGATCGCCTCGGCGGTGATCTTGCCGGCAATGAAGCCTTCCAGCGTGGTGAACGAAATGGTCTCGTTCGGCGCGTACTGCTTCATCAGCTTCTGATACTGGCTCACCAGCGGCAGCGTCGCGGAGTACGGAAACGGCACCGCCTGCGTGATCACGATGCCGCGCGACTTGTCGCCGGCGGCCTTGAACGTCTCGAGCGACGGCAGGATCGACATCGCGTAGATCTGCGCGTCCTGCGCCGTCGAGTCCTTGATCGCCTTCACGGTCAGGGGCGCCGCCCGTCCCCCGATCATCAGGAACACCGCGTCGGGATTGACCTTGGCGATCTCCACGCCGCCTTCCTTGACGGAGGCCTCGACCTTGTCGGCGATGGCGGTCTCGATCCTGATCTCGGCGACGATCGGCAGCTTCTGCTCCTTCGCCAGGTCCAGCGCGAGCTTCAGCATCGACGGCCCGAAGGTCGCGCTCTGGTAGACGATCGCGACGCGTTTCTTCTGCTGGAACACGGCTTCCTTCACCATCGCCGCGACCTCGTCCGGATAGCCGGAGCGAAACGGGTAGAAGCCCTCGGCGCTGACGATGCTGCGGTCGCCCTGGAAGGGCGCGATCAGGGCGATGCCGGATTGTCCGACGACGCCCGATTTGGCGAGCTCGGTGATCCCGGCGGTGTTCTGGTAGGCGACGAGGGCGATGACGTTCTTGTCGGCGACGAATTCCTTGGTCTGCTCGATCATCTTGCCCTGCGCGAGCTGGTCGTCCTTGTTGACCAGCTTCAGCTTGCGGCCGTTAATTCCGCCCTGCGCGTTGATGTACTCGAAATAGACGTTGATGCCGGCGTACAGGCCCTTGGCGTTCATCGCCGTGACCGGGCTGGTCTGGGACGACACTTGGCCGATCACCAGCTCCTGGGCGCCGGCGAACGAAACGGCGAGCCCGCTTAGAACGGCGATCGCCGCTTGCCGCAGGACGCGGCGCTGTCTCGATTTCATGATCCTCTCCCCCTAACTACGGCTAATGTACCGGTCAAAGGGATAAATCGCTGTGTATCAGTTCACACGGCGGGCCGCTGTTTCAGGTCCATGACTATGCTTTACACCGCCGGTACTTGCGTTGCAGACTGCCGTTCCCCAAAGGGAGGAGCTCGCCAATGCCTGAAGTGATGGAGCACGCCGCCGGAGCCGGAGTGACGCAGCTGGAAATCGACCAGCGGGTATTCGACCTGTACGACGAGTACTGCCATGGCCGCATCGACCGGCGCGAGTTCCTGATGCGCGCCAGCGCCCTGGTGGTGGGCGGCCTCGCGATGGCCCAGGCGCTGCTGCCGCGCTACGCGCAGGCACAGACCGTCTCCTTCACCGATACGCGGATCAAGCCGGAGTACGTGAACTACCCGTCTCCCGGCGGGAACTCGGGCACGATGCGCGGTTACCTCGTGGCCCCCGCATCTGAAACTGCCGGGAAGGGCCCGTTTCCCGCGGTGCTCGTGGTCCATGAGAACCGCGGGCTCAACCCTTACATCGAGGACGTCGCCCGCCGCGCCGCGGTGGAAGGCTTCCTCGCGTTCGCGCCCGACGGCCTGTGGCCGGCCGGCGGCTATCCGGGCAACGACGACGACGGCCGCCAGCTTCAGGCGAGCCTCGACCAGGGGAAGCTGCGCACCGATCTCCTGAACGGCGCGCGCTTCGTGAAGGCGCACAAGTTGTCGACCGGCAAGCTCGGCGTGACCGGCTTTTGCTACGGCGGCGGCGTGGTCAACTATCTCGCGACGGCGATGGGCGCCGACATGCACGCCGGCGCGCCGTATTACGGCGTCGCCGCGCCGACCGCGGACGTGCCGAAGATCAAGGCGCCGCTGCTCGTCCACTACGCCGAGAACGACGAGCGCATCAACGCGATGTGGCCGGATTACGAGGCGGCGCTGAAGAAGAGCAACGTCACGTTCGAGAAGTACACCTATCCCGGGACGCAGCACGGCTTCCACAACAACTCGACGCCGCGCTACAGCGAGCCGGCGGCCAAGCTGTCGTGGGAACGCACGGTGGCGTTCTTCAAGAAGAACCTGGCCTAGTCGCCCTTCAGGCCGAGCGCCCGGACCAGCTCGCCCTTGTAGCGGTAGTCCGTCTTCGCGCGCTCGGTGAAGGCCGCGCGGCCGAGGAAGACGACCGGCTGGTGCAGGCGCTGAGCCGCGGCGCGGAAGCTGTCGGTCTGGACCGCCCGCTCGCAGGCCCGCTCGAGCGCGGCGAGGATCTCCGGCGGCGTGCCTTTGGGCGCGTAGAGGCCGTTCAGGCCGGGCGGCATGGACGGCATGCCGAGCTCCGAGAAGGTAGGCGCCTCCGGATAAGCGGGATGGCGATGGTCGGCGAACACCGCCAGGATGCGCAGCTTCTGGCCGACCGCCACGGCGACCGACGGCGCGCCGAAATCGACCCGTCCGCCGATGACGTCGGGAAGCGCCGCCGTCTCGCCCCGGTAGGCCACCGCCATGATCTTGAGGTCGAGGCGATAGGCGAGATTCGCGACCGCCAGATGCGGGACCGTGCCGTTGCCTGAATGCCCATACGAGAGCTTGCCGGGCGCAGCGCGCGCGGCGGCGACGATGTCATCGACCGAACGCCACGGCGACTCCGGCCGCACCGCGAGCGTGAAGACGTTCTCGAAGCTCTGGCAGACGTATTCGAACGAATCGACGCCGTACTTCAGGTCCTTCACGAGGTGCAGCGCGCTCGCGATCGGCGTCGTGGGGCCGGCGCCGAGGGTGTAGCCGTCGGGGCGGGCGGCCGCGAGCTGCGCGAAGCCGATGGTGCCGGAGGCGCCGTCGCGCGTCACGACGACGAACTGCTGGCCGAGCAGCGCCGACATCGAGGCGACGAGGTTGCGCGCCATGACGTCGACGCTGCCGCCGGCAGGAAACGCCACGATCACCTGCACCGGGCGCGCGGGATACGCGGGTTGCGCGCGGGCCGAGGCCATCGCCGCGAAGAGCGCCGCCGCCAGGGCCAGCTCACGCGCCAGTTTCATGATGGCGTCTCCCCGTAAAACCGCATCTTATTCTGGCATTATTGCCGGCATGCGCCAACCGCGGAGACCTTCATGAACGCACGCCGGCTCTTTCTGAAGGAGATCGCCGCACTGGGCGCCGCCGGTCTTCCACAGCTCGCTATCGGAGAATCCACCATCAAGGCGACATATAACCCCGCGGCCAGGCTCGACGTGAAGGTCAGCGAAGTCCCGTTCCGGCGCACCGCGGCTGGACGCTCGCTGATGGCCCGCATCTACCAGCCGCAGGGCGCGGGGCCGTTCCCGGCCCTGCTCGACCTGCACGGCGGCGCCTGGAACAACAAGGACCGCTTCGCCAACGAGCCGATGGACCGCGCGGTCGCGGCGAGCGGCGTGCTGGTGGTGGCGATCGACCTGACGCTGGCGCCGGAAGCGCCGTACCCGGCTTCGGTCCAGGACGCGAACTACGGCGTGCGCTGGCTGAAGGCGAAAGCCGCCGGGTGGAATGGCGACGCCTCGTCGCTGGGCGTGCTCGGCAGCTCCACCGGCGGGCACATCGCCGAATTGCTGGGGATGCGTCCGCGCGATGCGCGCTACAACGCGATTCCCCTGGCCGAGGCGCCGCGCCTGGACGCGACCCTCTCCTATGTCGCGACGCGCTCGCCGATCAGCGATCCGCACGCGCGCTGGCAGCAGGCGGAGAAGATGAAGCGCGAGTCGATGATCAAGAGCACCAAGACCTACTTCAATCCCTGGGACTCGATCCACGAAGCGAACCCGCAGGAGATCCTCGATCGCCGTGAGGCCGTTACCTTGCCGCCGCTCCTGATCATGCAGGGCGCGCTCGACGACAACGTGCTGCCGGCGCTGCAGGCGAAATTCGCCGCGACGTATCGCAAGGCGGGCGGCGATTGCGAGCTGCACGTCTTCGAAGGCTGCGAGCACGAGTGGATCGCGAAGCCGGGGCCGCAGACCGACCGCGCCCATGAGATGGTCAAGGCGTTTATCGCCCGCAACCTGGCTGCGCGGCGCGCGACCGCGTAGGGACTTGCTCGACCTGCTGATCCGCGGGGCGACGGTCTACGACGGGACCGGCCGCCCCGG
>WNFL01063785.1_pt1 | contig 62626 bp, 65 predicted proteins | sample 5400361 | NCBI WGS metagenome assembly WNFL01 (sample SAMN13153351, study PRJNA577476) | soil metagenome | isolation source: 40 cm soil on Douglas fir-dominated hillslope | place: USA:California | collected 2013-09-17 | reverse complement strand
GAGTCCATCGGTTGCAGATTGAAGGGCTAAAGAAACGGTTGGACTCCAACCCTCCCCAGCCGAACTGCCAATTGTAATGGCATTATTGCCAGCAGTTACACTTGCAACATAATTTCCTGTTGTGTCGGTAGTTAGAGCAACTGCATTGGCTTGAATTGTTGTAGCAAAACTTCCGGTGCCACTGCCAACAACATCGCCAGAAAGCGATATTGTTTGGTCTCCTGTATTGGTTCCCGACGTAGTTCCAGAAAAGTTAGAGGCCGATAACACGCCAGTTGAAGATAATGTTCCACTAATCGAAAGATTCCCAGTTGTTCCCGCGTCAGTTAAAGTTAAAAGTGTATGAGGCGTACCGTTACTATCTTTAATAGTTAAGGCTCCATCGGCATCAGAAGCGCCAAGAGTAATAATAGGTGAACTATTACTTAGAGTTAACGGTGCGGCGGCGGAAAGAGTTAACCCTGTTGTAGTCGTTGCCCCACGACCTGTTATAGACGCCAGAGTGTCGGCTTCAGTTGCTGTTAAAGTTAGGCTTCCTCCTAAACTCAAACTTCCTCCACCCGTTAAAATGCCTGATGAATTTATAGTTACTGAAGAGTTTGCCAAATTGGCATTAGAAATACCGGCGGCTCCTGACAAGTTAGAATTTGTTAGTCCCGAAATAGTATTGCTTCCTGCCGCAATTGTCTTATTTGTTAAAGTCTGGATACCTGTTAATGTTGCAACAACCGCGGGGTCAATTGCTAAGGTTAAGCCTGCACCTTCAGATCCCCCGTCTCCGCCTGTAATTCCGGTTCCGTTTGTAATAGTTGCAACATAGCTTCCGGTTGTATCAGTGGTTAGTGCAACTGCATTGGCTTGAATTGTTGTAGCAAAGCTTCCGGTACCGCTTCCAGTAACATCCCCCGTTAAAGTAATTGTTTGGTCCCCTGTATTGGTTCCAGAAGAAGAACCGGAAAAGTTAGATCCGCCAATAGTGCCGTCAACTATAAGGTTGGTTACTTGTCCGCCGGTACTATTTAAAATATTTAAGGTTCTTGTTGCCCCCCCAGTTATATCAAAGGTGGTATCGCCGCCAGAAAAAGTAAGTGTTGTTGCAGAAGTTGAGCTACCCCGCCCTAGAACGGAATTTAAAGTATCTGCCTCAGTTGCTGTTAAAGTTAGACTTCCACCCAAAGAAACGGTCCCGCCACCTGTAAGAATACCAGCACTACCAATAGTAACGCCTGAATTTGTTAAAGAAGAATTGGCAATATTTGTGAGAGTATTTGTTAGTCCCGAAATAGACTTGTTAGTTAATGTATCACTACTATCTGTTCTGACTATCTTTGAGTTAGTATAATCAATCGAAATATTCCCTTCCCCACTTGGCGAATTGGTCACAGAAAAATCGGCTCCCAAAAAGTCGAGTGTTGTAGCAGAAGATACAATTGTTGAATCGTTTTCTTGAATTGTTGTAATTCCGCCCCCGCCACCGCCCCCTACATCGGTCGCACACTGCCAAAGAGAATTTGTAGCATCCCACTTTAGAAGTTCACTGTCAGCACATCCCCTTAAAAGAGATAAACCGGAAACACCAACTTCGAGACCTGAATTACTTGAAGTGGAACTGGTATTTCCGCTTGCGGACAGATCTAAGTCTACTGTAATGTCCCCTGTGTCTCCTCCACCTGTCAGCCCATCTCCTACTGTCAAACTTGTTATTGTGCCAGCACCCCCGCCTGAACCGCAATCCTGCCAGGCAAAAGCACTTGTACTATCGTTATATGTTAAACATTGACCGTCTGATGGATCATTTGAAGAAGAAAGTTTAGAACTTACTCCAGTTACGATATCACCGGCAAGCTTACTGGCAGTAATTGTGCCTTCTGCAATATCCTTTCCCAAAACACTGCCATCGATTATGTTTGAACTGTCAACAAAAACTTGCTCCAGTTGTGCAGAAACTGATGCTAACTGAACTTGTTGAATCACATTAACTATATCTGTTGATGTATGGTCTTGGGAAACTTGGAGATAGTTAACATCAGGAAGTTTAATAGCCGCAAGAGGAACTATATTCCCATTTTCATCAAGTTTTAAAACCTGATTTATGTCTGTAATTGGTTCTATAGGAACAACATTCTTATAAGTTTCCGGGCTAACAACTTTTACGATCTTAAGAGAGATTGCACTAAAAGGTTTCAAGAATCCCGCAGTAATTTTTGTGGCAAATGATGAAAACCCTGTAGTTGACGCTCCTAAAACTAAAGGTTTGTAATTTTCTGTAGCTGATAATTCATTTTTGTTAACCGTTCTATAGCTCAAAAACGAAGCCGTCTTTTCTGGAGCCACAAGAAATAGAACCGTGATCACAAAAATTATTAAAATAAAAAAAGTTGCAAGAAATATACCAGAGGTGTAAAAAGCATTCTTGAAGTTATTGAGCTTATCAACTTCCATTGCCAAAACTTTATCGCTCAAAGCCTCTTTTTTGATATGCTCCTTCGGAGTTAGTAGTTCATCTTTTTTTTCTTTGAAAGGTGCGAGAATTTCTTCCTGAACCATTTTCTTTCGCAAGAAATACGAAGAATTTAAAAAACTTTCAATAACCTTTTGGGAATATACGCGTTCACCTGCACGATTTCGTTCAGACTTTAGGATCTTTTTTGAATCAAGTCTTCTCAAAGTTGAAGGTGAGAGTTTGAGTTTTTCAGAAGCCTCCGAAATAGTGAATGGTTTTGAAAACTTAAGGTCTTCAAGTTCCTTTAACGAAAAGAATCTGTTTTTACCATCTGGGCGGCTTGAGTGAAGGATGCCTGCTTTGTCCCATCTTCGAATTGTATCAATAGATACACCTAAAACCTCGGCGGCTTCGCTAATTTGAATAAGCTTCTTTTGGGCAGACATTTATTATGTTTTCGTGCCCAATATATAGGCATTGGTTAATCATTGCATATGTGTGAAAACTGTCAATGGCCTTTTAACAATTATTTATACTTTCGGATCCATTTTGTATCCGATTATCAGCCTCAAAAATGACAAGCTATGCATAGATGACCAAGAAGAAGAAGGATAAAAAATCAAAAGATTATAAGTTGATAAATTTAATATATTCAGGCACCATCATAATTATTATTAGTAATAAAATGCCGTGAAAAATTGAAGTAAACAGAAGAAGTGGACCGTGCCGGAATCGAACCGGCGTCTCCTCAATGCGAATGAGGTATATTACCACTGTAATAACGGCCCCTAACAGTCACTAGCCGTCATTATAGCAAATGTTATATCAGGCTATGTCCCTAATCAAAATTAACACTCCAAGGATTCCCTCTTTTTCCGAAAAAATTGGAGCCATATAAATATCTAGTTTTTTACCCGAATACACTACCCTCTTCCACGCCAAACCTCTTCTTTCTGCAATAACTTTTTTATATGAATCTATTGTCGGAAAATCTGCCCCTAAAACTTCATCTAGTTTTTTAAGTGTCCAGGTGGCACCTGCCTCAATTAAAACCTGACTTAAGCCATGATTCGAAAGAATAATATTCTCGTTTAGATCTGTTATTACAAGACCGAAAGGAATACTTTCAATTGCGCTTAAGAGCCTTGAATGCTCTATATCTGCTTCAACTGTTTTTCTTTCAGCCCGAGTTAGGGCAAATACCATACCAAACAGTAAAAAGCTTGCAGAAATTCCAATTATAAAAATGTATATTGGAGTTGTATCGGGTGGAAAAGTAATAGAAACCCGCCAAAGAATAAAAGTTACAATAAGCGAAATTATGAGTACTAAAACGTCGAGTGATATTGGGGATTCAAATTTTGCTTTCATTTGACATTTGAAATTAGTATAGCACTTGCCGTATATTGATATTAAATAATGAAAATTATTCTTCTTACAATCTCGGTCCTTGTCCTCCTTTTTGATGGCTTCCTTTATACAAACCCCGACAAAATCACCACTTTAAATTATCTTTTCAATTTGGCCTATGGAATTATCTTCTTTTTAGGAATGTATGCAGCATTTATAAGAAGTAAAAGGTTTACCGATAAACCCAACTTACAAAAATCAATGGTTTTTTTTGGCTTGGGAATGTTTTTCTACGGCCTGGGACTAGTTATTTGGACTTATTATAATTTAGTTTTAAAAATCGAAATTCCGTATCCATCTTTTGCAGATATAGCATTTCTCATCTATTATCCCGGGGTATTTGCTGGGATTTATTTTCTAATTAAATCTTTTGGTGGGGTGCTTACTAAAAAACTTGTCATAGAAGGATCGTTAATTTTTCTGGTATTTTTTATGATTATATATTTCTTTCTGAATCAAACTAGCCTGGGTCCAGATGTTTCCCTTGGAGCCAGATATTTAAACATTGGTTATACTTTTTTTGATTCAATTCTGATTGCTATGTCAATCACAATTCTAAGAACTGAGATTGGAATCTCGTCTCACCCAAACATACTTTATTTTGTTTTTGGATTTATTATCTTAGCTGTTGCTGACACTATATTTTCTTACCGTTCGGCAGTGGGTAGTTATTGGAATGGAGATATGTCGGACTTTTTATTTGCGGTAAGCGGCTTCCTTACTTCTTGGGGAATTCTTACAATTCCCAACGTGAGTTTAAACGACCACAGCACTTCCTAAATAACCCAATAAGCCAATAACCCAATTAATGAAAATAAATAAGAACTAATGTTTTGAATTTTGAATTATTTTAATAATAATAAAAAGAATTTCTTGACATTCTTTAATGTAAGGTTCCACAATCTTTGATTCTAAAAGTCCCATTTCTGAAATTATACTCAGCCAATATTTTGTTTCCTTGGTTTCTTTTCTAACGATAGAATATTTGGCTATAAAGTCCCGGTTTGAATCTGCAGCATCAGCTTCTTGATCATTCGCACCTATTGAGGTCAATGAAGCAGAAATTTGTTTAATTATCGATATATTTTCGACAGTTTTAGGTATTTTCTTAACAACACTTACGAAACAACTAACTACAAATTTGTGAATTCTGACATGAATATCTTTATCAGTATTTGCATATTTATTCATTTATAAATTCTAGCACCGAATTATTTATTGGGTTATTTGTAGATTGGCTTATTACGCCATTTTGTTACCTTCACCACATTTTGTAGCTTACGGAGACTGCTTTGACTATTTTAAATACACCGTTAGTGGCTGCTGATGTATTGGCTGCAATTGTAACAGCGTCTGCTTTAGTAGTTGATGTTGAAGTTATTGGCGAAGAGACCTGTGTAATAGAAACTATTTTTCTAATAAATTTCCAGTTGGCAAAACCAATTGCCGATGCTTGTTTTTTAGCATCACCCAGAGCCGAATTAAAAACCTGTTGATCTACTGTGTTCTGGTTTTCGATAGATAGTACTGGTTGGGAAACAACTAGAGCTCCATTACTGTACAAGTCTGCAACCAATGTATTAACATCTGAAACGTGAGTCGTCTTTGCGGCCATCGAAACAGTTGCTTGGTAGCCTTGGGCACCTTGAGAAATTAATGCAGCCGGGACTTCTGTAACTTGGCTTTGGGCAATACTCCCTTCGGCAACACCTTTACTTATTAAGTATTGTCTCATTTGATCAGCTTTTGCAGTTACTCCGGAAACGGCCCCAGTGATTGAACTATCAGAAGCGGAAATAGTAAAACTTATTGTGGCGTTTGTCGCGGGAACGGAAGCCTCCCCACTCCCGGTAACAGTCACGACTAAAGGAGAATTTACATATGTCCAAATAACAAGAAGGGCAAGGATGGAAAGAATCACCATTAAAAACTTCTTAAGATCCATAGGCATCTTAGGATCATTTGAGGAGTAGTTGGCAGTAAACCCAGAACTAGATTGTTGAGCAGGATCCATAATTTAGTATCGTTTATTCCCTCTTAGGGTGTCAAGTATGCTTTTGAAATAAGTGAATATGTAAATAAGTAAATGTGTAAATAGATATTCGCTTATTTTGTAACCAATTGATATTCCGCCCAATCTTCACTAAACTAAAATTATGCCCAACAGGAGTCGGGATTTTCAAGGTGGAAAAGTTGATTTTCTTAGCCTCTTTGGTCTAGTGTTTTTGGTCGTCTCTTTGGTTACGATTACCTCAATAACAAGTAATCCCCTAAAAACCCAATTGATATCTTCTTTTGCAAAGGGCAAAGATAGTGCTTCAAGTTTTCAAAATTACGTTGACAGTAAAATTAGGCAAAGAGAAAGAACGGGATCGTGTAAAGGCTCTGGCTGTGTTGCAGAAGATGTAATAAACAATGCGGCGACTCAAGGAAATAATAATTCTGCTGCCCCATCGGCACAAACAGCGGCAGAACAAGAAATTATTGATACATATAATAAAGCTCTTGCGGGAGACCCTGATGCTCTTAAAACATTAAAAGACAAAAATGTTAATCTAGCAAATCAAGTAGAAACCCAACTGGCACAAAAAACTCCAACAAACACAACTGTTGTAGCAGAAAACCAAAATCTTGCTCAAGAAAATAAAATTGCAAACACTGACTGTACAGCAAATGGTGGCACCTACAATAGTGCAACGGGAGGCTGTCTCAAGTTTACAAATACTACAACAACCACTCAATATATAGGGCAAGGAGTAAATATTCAGTCAACTGTAACAACTCTAAAAGACATTAATACAAATACCATTACTAATATCACAAAGGGTTCAGTGGTGGAAAATCAATTATCGGCACAACAATTACAAGTTGAACAATTAAAACAAGAAGCCGCACAATTAAATATTCAAAATATATCAAACAATACCAATACATATACAAAGATACCAGACAGTAATCCAATTCCGGTTAATATTGCTGACAAAATCATGCAAATATTATCCGGCGAAGGTGGATACACCAATGTGCCAATTGCAACACTTTTAAATAACACCCCGACAATAAATGCTTTTGGCTTACCTTCGACTGTTGCTCAAGACGCAATAAATAAGGAGAATCTTCAAAGAAAATTGACCGCGGGTGGAATTGGGCTAACCTACAGCTTAACTGTACTGTCAGGCGGACTTTTAGCTCCCATCGCTGCAGATATTGGTATTCCTGCAACACTTTTATATGCGGGTAGTGCAATAACTTCTTCTCTCCCCGCTTGGGTAGTGCCAACAGTTGCAACCACCGCACTTGTACTACCCACAACTATCGTTGCTAAAAATCAATATCATGCCTGTGGCTTTGCAGGCAGTAACTTTGATACAGCAGAATGCCAAGCAGCTAACGATGTAGCAATACAATTCGCGGCCGGATTCCAGTCAGAATTAATTTCAAACAGCAATTTAGAAACAAGTCTGGCAAATGCAGAAAACAAGGCCGGGACACAGGTTGCAAACGAAACTGCGGCAATAGCAGCTGCCGATCAAGTTGCAGCAGACTTAGTCACCCCAATAAAAACCACGACAACAAATCCGACTGATATGCTTTTTACTCCACAAATAAATGAGCCCAGCTCCCTAAAACTTGGCAGTCAAATCTTACTTGCTGATACAAAAGAAACTGCCAATTCCTTAATTGAGACTCAAGTTCCAAAGATAACCAATGCATTAAATAATGCGGGTAGTAGCGCCAATGCAGCAATTGATCAACAAATTAACACTTTTGCAAATAGTAAGGCCGGAAATATTTTGTTTGAAAATACAGAAAACATAGCGGCAAACGAAACCAGAAATTTCGCTCAACTCTCCCCCAGTACAGAACAAGCATTTAGTAATATAACTGATTCATCTTTAGTTGCATTTGAACATAATAGGGCCCTTCCCCCAGGCCAAGATTTATCCTTAACAATTGCTGGAAATACCTATCGTCCGTCAACAGTTGAAGAAGCCGAAAATCTAGTGAGTTATTTTACAGGCAGAACTGCAACAATTGACTCCTCAGGTGTTGTAAATTTTGTAACAGAAGCCCCCATTGCACAAATTCCATCAGTTACTGCAGTAGAACCCGCAACTCAAAATGAAAACCCAATAGTTGCCGCTTGGAACAAACTCTGGTCAACACCAGAAAAAGGAGGTGCGGTTAACGCCGTTAAATTAGCAGACAACACAGCCAATGTGGTTGAAGAGGCCAAACCAGGGCTTTTGACCCAGGTACAAAATTGGTGGGATGAAAAAGTTGTAAGTCCTGTTGGAGATTTTATTTTTGGAAATCCGCTTCCAAATACACTTGATACTACAAGTACTACAGTGACCAATCTCACGAAACTATCTACCCCAAACCAATCAGAAATAGACTTAGCAGCAAAAGAAGCTGACCTCATTATAAATGATCCTGCTTTTCAAAGAATTAAAACACGAGCAGAGGCTTTAAGAGCGGCAAACGAATCTGGAACTTCAGCACTTACACCTGAACAAATTGCGCAGGCTCATGCAAGAAGTGAGTATACTGCCAAAATATCAGATGAGATGACAGCGATACAAAGGAATCTCGGTAGAGCAACAAGAGAGGCAAGAGCTGCCGGAGCGCCAGCCCCAAGATTGCAATACGATAAATTAAGTGAAGTTGTTATGTCTCTTCCAAACGAAAGTACATCATTTACGATTGATAATATTACAAATGTTGCAAGCAGATTTGACTATACAGGTGATCTTTCCGACCTGCAAATATTTTTTGATGTAAACGGCGGGACTGCAACCAGACGCGAAATATTAGATTTTGCCGTCGATAACGAAATTAACCCTGTTCAAGTTGCTGAGATACGAAAGATAGAGTTGGCCATCCAAACCAACATAACCGATAACGCAAATGTAACAGTGGATGCTGCAAATGGCGTTGTGACAAGGAATCCCAAACCTGAATCTTCGTTTCAAAATTACAATCCAGCCTCTTACAATAATTATTTAGAATATGAATTTAGAAAACCTGCCTCCTTTTATCAAGAATATGGGGGCAAATACGGCATCCCTGAATACCTCGGTGTTACACCTGAAGGCGGTTTCAAACTAAGTTACGTACCAGGAACCCCTCTATCTGACTTCACCGGAAAACTAAGTCCTGAAGAAATTGAAAATGCTGTTAATAAACTACAAACACAAATAAACAACACGGGAATTGCCCATGGGGATATTGGTCCAAGCAATATTTTAGTTGATACCCTCCCAGACGGCACACACGATATTAACTTTATAGATTATACGGGCTACGTTAGAGACGAAGCTCAAAAATCTTACGATGTGAATTCGCTTAGAGAAAATTTATTGGCAAAGAACACAGGTCAAGATATCAACGGACCCTCGTTTTTAGGACTTGAATGGAACGGGTTTAAAAATTCAGATGGTAACTTTAAGCTTTGGCCATTTGAAAACGCCCCTGATACTGTTTCTGAGGCAACTTCTGGCGTAGATGCATTTAGCAAAAAGGGTATTCCCGAACCGGAAGAAGCCCTGCCTCCAATAAACAAGCAACCGAACCCTGCTGTTAATACCCCACCACAAGTTGTGCCTGAAAACAACAATACTCAAACATCAACTTTAGAAAAAATTAAAAAATCATTGGCAGATCTTTTTGGGCCAAAACCTTATGTTTCCAACAGCGTTACTGCTCAAATGGCAGATCAGTTAAATAATTCCGAAGTTTTAGGTGCAACAGTAAAATCATATCAAGAAAATTATGGCCCTCTACCGAAAACACTTGATGTAATTGACCCGAACAAATTCTACAAATTTCAAAACGATATCCTAAAAATAACATCTGCTGATGATTATGAAAGTGCAATGAACCAAGCAATTAAAGAGTTAGAAAAGAAAGATGTCGTCGTAAAGATAATTGATAATATTAACAGTCTCGAGCAAATAACAGGTGGTGGAATTGGCGGAAACAAAGCGGCAATTAAAAAGACCACTGATATTTTCGGAAATGTGATAAATAAGAAGGCCTCAATAGTTTATATTGGTACACCTAAGATTTACGCCAGTGAATATGGCGTCGATTTGGACACTGCCAAATTAATTACATTGCAGAAGCTTGGCCATGAGGGTGGGCACGGTCTTGACTATGTTGGAGGGTTAATGGAGAGTGGAAACACGTATACTGACGCGTGGGCAACTGAGTTAAGACAAAAAGTCTTTAACCAGATATTTTATGAAAGGGTTGGCGCCGAAGAAGCGGCTGCTACATATAAAGCCTTTGCGGATGAAGTATACAATCTAACCAAAGTTATAATAAAGTAAGTGTTTGTAAAGACTCCGTTTTTAATTACCATTTTGGACGAGCAAAGAAGTATTGAAAATGAGCTTTAAGAAATTAGAAGTTTTACTTTAAGAAAAGTAGTGGGTTCACCCTTACTCCATTTTGGTAAATTTCAAAATGTGTATGTGGTCCGGTTGAGTGCCCGGTATTGCCCATTTTTCCGATCCTGTCTCCTCTTTTAACAGTTTGCCCGGATACAACCATTATTTGGCTTAAGTGGCCATAGCGTGTTCTATAACCATTGCCGTGATTAATAAGAATCATGTTTCCATACCCTGTTGAATCCCAGCCTGCAAACTCAACTGTTCCTGAATCCGCCGCTACATCAAAAGGTAATGCGTCGTTAGCAATGTCAATTCCAGGATGGTACCAAGAGAATCTCTGAGTAATAATTCCTTGTGTTGGCCATACAAATTGACCTGAGGCAACAACTGAACCGGCACTTGGAGTAATTTGGCGAATACGAGGAGTAACGGCTGCGGCAGGCATTACTCCATCGGGAACAATTATAGTCTGGCCAATGGCGAGCTCGAAGGTTTCATCGTTTGCAAATGTATTAAATGGAAAGTCTACAATTGCCTGAGATTCAGAATCGTACCGCTTGGCAATAGAATAAACCGTGTCTCCTTTTTGAACTTTATGGGCAATTCCAGTAACAGGTAGGATGCCGATTGTTCCACCAACTTTAATTTTGTCCCCGGTTAAATTATTTTGCCAACGAATAGTATCTGCCGAAACTCCGAATTTTGTTGCGATTGAAGAAACTGTATCGCCATCTTGGACCGTATAACTAATAACACTATCCCGTACTTTACTAGATATCTGTGTATCAAGACCTGGGTCTTGAGTGGAAGCGGAAAGAACAACCCCACTACTATTGCCCGCCCAAGGATTAACGCTTGTTCCGGGAAATTCTTGAGAAATGAGGGGTGCCATCATTACCCCCAAGGCGGCTAAGGCACCCATTCCAGTATGGGTTAGGCGCTGGGAAAGCTTGCCCCTTTGACGATATAAAGCATTAACAATTGTCCCTTTACGCTCTTCTGCTTTAAGAAAACTAATATGTAAGCTCTTAAAAATAAATTTAAAAAGAATAGAAAGGAAGGTTTTAATATCTTCCCAAAGTTCAATTAATGTTTCAAATGTTTCATCCATATTTTAATAAATTCTGTTTATCGGATTGTCAGTTATCAGATTCCAGTGGATCGAATTACCAGATTAACCGACATCTGAAAACCGAGAACCAGAGAAACCGAAATGTGTAGGACTGATCATATCGTATGAAACATTTTGAAGCAAACTTTTGGGGAGAGGAAATAATATACTCGGTATTTCAGTAATTCGGTAATTCAGTCATCAGTAACCGCAAACCGAAATACTAGAATGGTTAAGCAGTCTTAAGAGACTCGAGGAACTCATCATTATTTTCTGATTTCTCAAGCTTACTGATTAAAGTTTCTGTTCTTTCATCATCATTCATTAAATCAATCATGCGTCTTAATAAGTTAACTTTCTTAAGTTTGTCCATTCCAAACAAAAGTTCGTCTTGTCTGGTTCCGCTTTTAGCAATATCAATAGCCGGATAAACTCTTCGTTCAGCTAGCTTGCGGGTTAAGTGCAGTTCCATGTTGCCGGTTCCTTTAAATTCCTCGTAAATCAAGTCATCCATACGACTACCGGTATCAACTAAACAAGTTCCAATGATTGTGAGTGAACCACCGTCTTCAATTTTACGTGCTGCTCCAAAAAACTTTTTAGCTGGGAAGAGTGCCATTGGATCAAATCCACCGGACAAGGTGCGGCCACTAGTTGGAAGTGCTAAATTGTATGCTCTAGCCATTCTGGTAATTGAATCAAGAACTATAACTACGTCTTGGCCCATTTCAACAAGTCTGCGGGCCCTTTCAAGAGCTAATTCACCTACTCTAGTTTGGTCTTGTGGTGCTTCATCAAAATTACTTGCTGCAACTTCGCCTTTATCGTCAGTTACAGTTTTCATTGTGCGAATTATGTCAGTAACTTCCTCAGGCCTTTCTCCAATTAAAACGGCCATCAAATGTGCTTTTTTATAATTGCTTGCGATTCCTTTAATAATGTCTTTAACAAGCCAGGTTTTACCGGCTTTAGGAGGAGAAACAATAAGTGCGCGTTGACCAAAACCAACTGGTGCAACCAAATCAATCATTCTACTGGTCATTGTGTCTTTGTCGGTTGCAAGAATCATTTGCTCCTCGGGGTAAATAACAGTCATGTCATCAAAGTTTGGTCTATCACCAACTTTTTCAACTGGCTCACCATTTACCTTTTCGACTTTAAGAAGTCCCCAATATCTTTCGTTTTCCTTGGGACGCCTTGCCTGTCCGCCAACCATATCCCCTACGCGAAGATTAAATCTTCTAATTTGTGAACTGGAAATATAAACGTCGTGGTCACTTGGGGCAAATCTCTGTGGTCTAAGTAGCCCCGAGCCTTCGTTGGCAATGTCTAAAACTCCCTCAACATAATCGGTTGGAAGTCCGGCATCTGGAATCATACGATCATCAACCACTAAAGGATTAGAAGCCAATGGCTCAATAGCCGATGGGGCTGCGGGTAAGATACCAGCATCCTCAGGGGCACCAATTAAATCATTTGTAGTCACTTTTGTATCTGACATGAATTTCTGCGAAGACCAATCTCACTTGAAAGACATCCTTAGTATAGCCTATTTTAGGGTGGTGTCAACTATTGACCACGATATCGCCTTTCTTAATCCTGATAAACAGAATCGAAATGGCAAACAATGCTCCAGAAACTACCAAAACATAGTTAGTGTTAAAACTAGCTAAATAGCCTATTAAAAGAAGGAGTGGAATATCCATAATATTTTTGATTGTATTTAGGGTTGAAGTTGCTGTTGCACGATTGAACGACGGGATTCTGGCATGCATTTGGGTTAGGAAAAACGGATCTCGGAAAGTGCCAACCAAAATAATCGCCACACAAGAAACAAATAAAACCACCAAATTTGATGTAATTAATGTTAGGACTATTCCAACCAAGCCAACAATTTGTGGAATTAATGCAAAATTAAGAAGACCAACAAACTTCTGAACCCGTTCTGTGTTCCAGTGTGTTAAAAACATTATTCCCTGAAAAACTGTATAAACCAAACCCAGAAAAATTACAGGCATATGGGCCTGCTGTAAGACGACTTGATAGATTCTCCAGTATACAAACGAGGCCTCAAATACAAACGATTTATTGAGTGCAAATTTAAATAAGATTTTATCCGACATAACCAAGTTGAATCCTTCCCGAAGGATTCCCAGATTGTTTTTTACTTTTTCGTGAACGTTGGGTTCAGTTAAAAAGCTTGCCAAAATAAACGCAATAATCGTACCCAAAAAATCAATGCCAATAACAACTGTAAATTGCCATGGCAATAAATTCTTTGCTATCAAGCTCCCAATAAGAGGCATTATTATTTTGGGTAAAGAGGCCGCAGAAAAATATTTTCCAGAAACCCGTCTAACTGAATCCTCCTCCCCTGACTCTTTAAGCGAGTCATATAAAAGTGCTGTATCTGCCCCTGTTGCGAAAGAATATCCAATAGCATTAATGATAGAAAATAAGATAAATTGCCAGTAGTTGTGCCCAAGAAAAAGAAAAATGTTAGAAATTGAAATGAAGAATATTCCAGCCATAACTAGTTTCTTTCGACCAAATTTGTCGGCTAAGACACTTGATGGAATGTCACAAACAAAAGTAGTCAAACTCCAAAACAAACTTAAATATACAATTTGAGAAGTAGTTAAACCGCGGGAAAGATAAAAAAGCTGAACAATTGCGAAGATGGTTTTTAGTTCAATAAAGAAACGCATCCCAAACATTAATCTTTTATTTAGTTTAAGGCTCTTGAGGCGCTCACCCATACCAGATTCTAGCACAAAGAAGGGTTATTTTTGGGCTTCAGCAACTTGGACACCTTTTGCCATTTCGATAGCTTTCATCTTTTGTACATGATTAGGCATTCTTCTAAGCCAATAGTCCATTCTGACTGCATCTTTCTTAATGTAATCAAAATTTACCGCTTTAGAAACTGCACCGCCAACTATACCTTCTTCAGTTTGGGTCATAAATCTTTCAAGACTCATCCACTTTGCACCTTCTACTTTTGGCGGTCTAACAGTATCAACACTAAGTACAGTCATTGCATAAGAAACGTAAGCTTTCCTTTGTTCTGGGGCAATTAAACGGGCATTATTAGCATTTGTCATGCCTAAATCTTCATCTGTATACGACCTAACTCTTATTTTATCGTTTTTTGCTTTAACTTTAGGAGCTTCATCCTTTGGTCTAGACCAACCACGTCTAAAGCCTTCTTTGTATTGGATTCCAAAACGATCTGCATCTTGAACGGCAACCCAAACTCTTCCATCTTTTGTTTCGGCTATTAATGGAGCACCTTGACCAACTGTACCTTTTTCTGGATTGTAATCATTTTCTATATTAATGGTTTGGGATTTACTTGGATCTGGGGTTCTATAAAATTCAACGCTGTTGATTTTCTTTTTACCCTCTACTGTTCCATCTTTAGTTGCATACCATTCAGTCCCTTTGATGTTATTGGATCCCATCGTATTACTTGGATCAACAGCCAAATGAAAACCACCCTCCATTGGGAAGATAACACGTCCTTCTGAATCCATAGTAACAGGGGCTATACCTGTGGCGTGTTTTAAAGCTTCACCTGCTACTTCTGCAACAGTAACAACCTCGTTCCCTACTTGGGTTCGGAGTTCCGTGCCTGCATGGCTTAAATATTTTTCAATTTCTGACATAGTTTAACTTCTGATAATTTTATATAACCGAGCCACAAAAGTCAAGTATTATGGGTTAAATTGGCCTGGCTATAACCAAAAGCCTGTTCCAAGAAGTGCCTGGTGGGTCACAAGTTTGAAGGATCAACCGCTCCCCACTTCCGTCGTCTTTTAACCAGCTTGTATCATTTGCCGCGGTCACAAACTTGTCAGTAACCACATAATCATGTTCCTGATCTAGGAAATAAACGACTATTCTATCGCCTTTTTCGAGCTTCCTGAGTAAATAAAACACTGCATTATATTGGGCAATATTTATTGGCGAATCTGTTGAATGGGAAAATAAGTAGACTGTTTTGCCCTGGCCCGGGAAATTAGTGCCTTGGGCGTGTGCGACACCTTCTGATAAAGCCTTAAGGTAATCAGTAGCCTTGCCCGGATTTACATTTGGAATGACTTTGGCCTTAGCATTGATTTTTGGAATATAAAGCGAGAAATAAGGATCAAGCCCAAGTTCGCTTGCTCGAGACTTGCCAATAATTTGTGCAAATTTGTTGATTTCAACTTGATCGGATGTACCAAATCTGTACAAAAATTCCTGACTTACAATTGGCCAAAAGGAAAAAATTATGCCTACAATCGCGAATGCTATAAGCCCGGCACCAAACCCACGCAGAAGATGAAAGCTAATTTTTTTAGCCAAAGATGGTCTGAGCCTAAATTCGCCGGAAGCTTCGGAGCGACCTGCCTCGTAAATTATTCCGTGAGGAAACATTAGATAAGATTAAATTTCTTAAAGAGGAAAAATCCAGTTCCCATTGAGCCTAAAAGTCCTGCCAATATTAAGATGTCACTTGAACCTGTCTTAGGTAATACTGGTGGTGCTGTTGCACCCAGTACTACTGGTGGTGCAGTTGGTGTTGGAGTTGGTGTTACTCCGCAGCCGCAAGATGAATCATTTTGGCAATTTGGATTCCTGCAGTAACCGTTGTAGCAGAAATAGCCTCCTTGACAGTTATTATTGCTGCCACAGGTTCCATTACACCAATTCGGCGTAGATGTAGGAGTTGGAGTAACAGTAGGTGTTGGAGTTGGTGTCATGGGAGTAGATGTTGGGGTTACAGTTGGTGTAACTACCGGCGTTGCCGTTACTGTAGGAGTAGCAGTAGGGGTAACGGTAGGTGTTGATGTGGGCGTCGTTGTGGGGGTGGCGGTTGGCGTTGTTATTGGAACACAGTGTCCAGTTTGGAAACGATTGTCACCACAGTATGTTTCAGCAACACATTTACCATGATGCTCGTAACTACAAGGATCGTTAATCATGTTACAACAGCCAATTACTTTTTGATTCCACTGTACTGGTGCTATTCTTCCTGCACATTGACTAGCTGCACCTTCAAAGCTGAGGACTGTTCCGGTAGGACAACTTCCCCCTTCATTCCCGCCACAGCCTGCTAAGTGACCAACAGCTTCATAATGATTACCACTACTGTCGGTGGTAACGTTTTCAACTACACAACCTTCGGCAACCTGTCCGGCGCCTACTTCGTGTACAGTAACATCAGGAACTGGGCCGTCCCAAGCTTTAGGGGCTGAAACGTTTACAACTTTGGACGATAATCTTGAAAGAAGAAGCCCGGCAGCAAAGAAAGAAGCAATTAAAATAATTATTCCTGCCTGGTAAAAACCACTTTTATATTTCATTTAACGTTAGGCAGTAACACTTGTGAGAATACCAGACGATAAAAATTTGTCAAGAAGATTGGAAGCCACAAAAAAAGCGTATCGTAGCTAAACTTGAGGAGCGGGTAGATTTCCTGCCCTAAAATCCACCCGTCCCTCAAACCTAGATGACCAATACGCTTTTTTTGCCCGTAAATCAAAGGGGCTTGACAACTTTCCCCAACCGATCTAGTCTAATTACGATTTGTCTTGAATACGTTAGTCGATAAAATTAACCTGTCCACAAGACAAATCGAGTGTGCTAAGTATTTTTACGAATACTTGGTTCAATTTTTAAAAGAGCATTTCTATTCGTGGCGAGTCCCACTAATAACTTAGAGGAGAACCCAACGATGGCGATGCTCTTTTTTTTGATTAAATCTTTTAAAATATTCTTCAAAAGATTTAAGAAACCCTTCTAAAATCGCTCCGTGAGCCGTGTACGAACAGTACCTAAAGGCGAACGGCAAGATCAGAATGGGTAAACCCCCTTTATTTTCAAAGTACAAAAAAATCTTAACACCAGTTATGTGGTTTGTCAAACCCCATAATTATAATTTACTCAGATTTACCTATCCCTATAGTGGTTTAACTAGCCACAAATGCCGTATTTTCGGCCAAATAATTTACTCAGAAATAAATGTGGATAACTTGGGGAAAATTAAAAAATAAGTAAATAAGCGAATATGTAAATAAAAATAAGGCTGAATTAATTATTTGAAGAGTGATTTTATTGCTAAATTTACAAATTTAGCTTCTTTTGAAGTAACAGGGATTGTAAATCCCATTCGTTTGGCTTCCTTTATTCTTTTATCTTGAGCTACAACTTCCCTAACTTCTCCCAAAAGTCCAACTTCCCCAACTGCTATAACTTTACTTGATATTGGTTTATCAAAATATGCAGAAGCAATGCTCAGACAAATAGCAAGATCTGTTGCCGGCTCTGTAACTTTTAACCCTCCGGCAACATTTATAAAAACGTCATTGTCGTAAAGCGGTAGTCCACAGCGCCTTGTTAGTACTGCAAGCAACATTTCCAATCGTCTTGAGTCAATTCCTTGTGCAATTCTCCTTGGAATGGCCAATTTTGTGGGAACAACAAGAGCTTGTATTTCTACAAGGAGAGGCCGAGTGCCTTGCATTACGCTTGTAACTATGCTTCCCGCAACATTTTTGCTGCTTTTTTCTAAGAAAAGTTTTTCGGCATCGTTAACCGGAAGAATTCCCTGATCCATCATCTGAAACACGCCAACCTCGTCAGTTGGTCCAAATCTATTTTTTACAGCCCTTAAAATGCGAATGGTGAGGGTTTTATCTCCCTCAAACCATAAAACAGTATCGACTATGTGGGCTAGGACCGCAGGCCCCGCTACTGTTCCCTCTTTTGTAACATGGCCAACTAAAAATAGTGGAATATTTTTACTTTTACAGGCTTGAATTAACCTAAAAGCACATTCCCTAACTTGTCCAACACTTCCCGCCATGCCAGAAAGGTCACTTGTTGTCATTGTTTGGATGGAATCAACTATTACCGCTGAAGGTTGAACAGCTTCCCCCGAAATAGTTTCTATAATATTATCGACATCTGTTTCTTCTAGCAAACCAACTTGTGATTTTTTGATTCCCAGGCGTTCCGCTCTAACTTTAACTTGATTGACTGACTCTTCCCCACAAACATACAAGACGTTTCCCAAATTACTAGCAAGTTGTGTTAAAAGTGTAGACTTGCCAATTCCAGGCTCGCCTGCAATTAAAATAGCTTGGCCTTGGACTAAACCGCCACCCAAAACACGATCAAGTTCAGAAATTTTTGTTGAGGTACGAACAGTTGCTGAAGTCTTTATATCCGACAAACTAACAGGTTTTGCTTGCCCCGCAGAGCCTTGGCGACGTGGGGATGCTTTTGATTTCGAATTTGTCGAAACAACTGTTTCGACTAAACTGTTCCAAGTTCCACACTCGGGGCACTTGCCCATCCAACCAGTTGACTCATAGCCGCACTGTTGACAAACATATTTGGAATGAAAAGCCATTTGGGGAAATTATACACTTTCTAAAAGAAGTTAAAGGCTACATGTTTGACTCACGAGTCTCAATTATTTGATCGAAACCTTTAATATTAAATTCTTCTTTAATTTTTGCATTCATATCAACAATAACAAGCTTGCCGTTTTTATTTTCAAGGTGATTATGAACTTTCACAACAATATGCCATGCATCAATATCTATATGATCCACCAACGACAAATCAAGAACTAAATTATTACTTTCTGTTTTATTTAAAGCTGTTAGCATTCCTTGATCAAAATCATCAAGATAAATTTTGGAATATATACTTTGAATATGTGGCTTGTAAAAATTAGCATCAGGAAGCCCCAATGCATTTAGAAGATTTGCTCGATTCCCCTCTGTATCTCTCATACCTGAAGGATTGTAGCACCAAAAACTATGTAGTCAAATTATTTAGATAGGCACAGCCTCATAACCTGACCAGGTGAGAGCAAAGATCTGTTACCATTAATGTTTTATTACCAATATCTTTAATATTAATTGCTGCTAAATTTATACCTTCAGAATTAAGTCTAAACTTCAAAAATATACTTGTTTCTTTTAGTTGACTGTCTAAATCCCATATAAATCCACGCTGAGTCATTGGGTCGCCTGGAATATAAGGCATTACACCAACGCACACATCGTGCTCTTCGCACTTGTCTACAGAATCATATATGTTGACTTTAAGTTTGAATTCCCCTCGTTTTGCAAAATTGATGGTCCAATTTTCCTGTTCAGCAAGAATTGCCGCTAAATTAGTTATCTCTTTATATTTTTTTACAAGTTCAAGCTCGTCACCAGAAATTAGTGCCAGCTTGTCATAAACTTTAACCACCTTATCACCGCTTTTATAGACAGTGGAGTCGTTTCCCTGGCCAACCCTTATTAGCCCTTGCCGGTCGTGACAATGACTAGCTAGATTAGATATTTCTCTTTCCGGTGACATATTAGAGGAAGTTATTTGTACCCAAGTGGGATTGTGGTAAGAACTAGGTTAAGAGCAATTCTTTTATCTTTTACATTAACATCCTCGATAACACATTTAACTTCTGACCCCATTACAAGTTTGTGAGTTGGTGGAATTTTGGTTATATGAATCAAGCCTTCTACTCCAGGTTCAATCTCAACAAATACTCCAAAGTCACTGATCCTAACAATTTTGCCCGTAATTTTGTCATCAGCTTTATACTTCTTTTCGACCTCAAGCCATGGATCTTTTAATGCCTGCTTCATAGAAAGTGCAAGCTTACCAACATGAGAGGCTAGTACTTTTACAGAAACTTTATCGTTAACGGCCAAAACATCTGAAGGGAGATTGACTTTTTTGTAGGAAATTTCGGAAACGTGTACTAATCCTTCTAGACTTGTTTTACCAACTGAGATTTTAACGAATGCCCCAAAAGGTGCAACGGTTGTTACAACACCGTCATAAATCTCGCCTTCCTTGATCTTTTTCAAAGCTTCTTTTGCTAGCTTGATATCCCCTGCTTCTGAGACTTCTTTCTCGGAAAGAACAACTTTCTTATTCATCCTATCTACTTCCATTACCTTAGCTTTAAAGTATTTACCTACCAAATTTTGGGCTTCGGAAAGTGCAATCTTGCCCATTTGAGAAGTTGGAATAAATCCTTCGATTCCCATGACGTCCACAACAAACCCAGAAACGTTAACACCTTTACCCAAAACCGGCACTTCTTCGTTATTGTCCTTAGCTTTTGTAAGTTCAACCCAGCTTATGTCACGAATCGCATCTTTTAAGGCCAAAATAATTGTGCCATCGCGTGTTTCTGGAACTAAAACTGTGGCCAAAACTTTGTCCCCCACTTTTAGGGTCTCAATAAACTCTTTAGCATCTGTGTAGGCCTTTTCTTTAACCAAGCCTTCGGACTTGCCGCCGATATCAAAAGTAACTAATGTTGGGGATTTTGTAAGCACAACTGCATCCACTCTTTGACCTTTTGTAAATATATTTACCTTGGATTTTGCCATGGCCAAAAGCTCGGCCATTGTTGTAGGCGTTTTAGACGAAGTTGATTTTGCAGCCACTTTTAGTGTTTCCTTTCATTTTGGTAGGAGTATTTTACCCCAATCTGCATAAATTGACAAGGAGTGGAAGGAAAGATAAACTGTGAGCATGGCCGGAGATGGAACATCGACAGGAATAGATAATGAGAGTGCTGCATCGCATAATACCCCTCCTTTAGAAACAAACCCACAAATAGAAACCTCTCCTGATAGCACAGAGGCTATTAATAATTTTTTTAATCAGCCTTCCGAGAGAGATTTTAGTGTTCCACCAGATGTCGAGCAAAAACTTCGTGAGGCAGTTACTAAAAAGTATGCAAATATAACAGTGAATAACAGTGCGATACGTGGAGAACCTTATCTTACTGACATAAATCTTAAACCAGATTTAATTGAAGCCAAGAAAAGGGATATCTTTGAAAAACTTTTCGATGCGCGTGATCTTACCAAATCTCTCCAAACATTCGAGGTAGATCTTCAAATAAGGGAAAACCTTTCAGATTTCATAAAAAATAATTTTAATCTAAGAGACAATCTTGAACCACTTGATTCAAACGCAAAGCGAAGTATGATGGAAAAGTGGTTGGGTACTCCATCTACACCCTCTAACGAGATACCGAACGAGCCAAAGCAATAATATCCTTCTGATTTTTTATGCTTTGTCTGACAAAAATCTAGAAGTGTTAAATTCTGTTGCCAGACCATTACTCTTCATTATTTCTACAATCTCCTTAAAAATAGGCTGTGCCTTGTTTACAAAAGACACATCGTGTTTTCCATACTTCTGAGTCAATAGAGACTCAGCAAAAATTTCAGCTAAAAACTCTTCGCTTGCATCATCCTGTACAAATGTCTTAAATCGTTTTTGCAGTGTCTTCATATAATTATTCATAATTGCACCATTCTTTGATTCCGGTTTAAGGCCACAGGCCCGACTGAAATCATCAAATCGGTACAAAATTGCATGAGAAAAAATTAAGGGAAAAAGAAATTTTTCGCTTTTGTAATTTTCTAAAAAGTCACTATTAATATCATCTGCAGCTTCTAATAAAAGTGATGCCATAAACTTCGTACCTCCTTTGTACCCGGATATTTCGTTTTTAATCCTATCAACCATTCCTTGTATGCTGTCATCTTTTTCTGATATCTGAATTGACTCCGACAAGTCCTCTTTTGTTAAAGCCTTCAAAGCTGTACTAAATTCAGCATAGATATCAACTGCAGATTCGGGCATATGCTGATAGTAATCACAAACACTCCTTAAAAAATATCTTGTGACAGAAAACTCGTTGTCCTCATAATCTCCATGATTCCGGCCCTTGGCTCCAAAAATTGTTTTAAGACTAGAAAGCGGGTCAGCGGACTTTAATATTGAAAGTTCTAAATCTCTTACTTTTAATCTATCCTCAGTTGTAAGATACCCCCTACGGGAACTTATGGAGTGCCAAACTTCATGGACTATTACATGCAAAATTTCGCGCTCACGGCTTAGGTATTCACTTTTAGTTAGGGTGTTACTTTTCGGATAAAATATATTTGTCTTGTCGTTATCTTGGTTTGTTGTTGCCCAGAGGTCGTAATCATAAACTAACTGAAGCTCATTGGTAGCACGATCTATCCCCAAAGTTTGTAATTCATCTCTGATTAGCCCCGATACTTCATTATCAAAATCCACAATATTTACTTCACGAGGGCGCTCTTTAGATGGACCATTTAGGTTATCCCCAATTGGGGGCTTTAAAGATGTCCCACTTATATGTCTATCACCAGAAAAAAGATATGGCTCGAGGCCAAAAGCGTCCTCATAAAAAAGTGAGGATGCAATTGGGTTTGATACTTCGTTACCCAAAACCATTCCCCGAATATCATAATTCCATACTGCTAAAATTTCTCTGCGTTTAACTGAATCTTCAAATATGGAATCTCTAAAATTAGATAAGTCTTCATCAACATTAGATTCATTCAATTGTTTAATAAATTCCTGATTTCCTATTTTTTCTCTATATTTCTCAAGAGATAAAAGCATATTGGCGTAAGAAGAGAGTTCGTAATAACGCACCATTAGTGATTCGGCAATATTATCCATATTTTCAAGCTTTGCAATACTGCATTCGAGTCCCCTGGTAGCCACATTCAGCATAAGTTCTTTGACATTGCCTTGGATTCTGTCTTTATTAAATGGAGCACTGCCTTCACTATCCTTTGTAACAAGTGGATAAACTTCACTATATAAATTAAAAATTTTATCCCCAACAATATTCACCAACTTTTCACCATCTTTACCCTGCCAAACTGTAGGATCGGATAAAAAGTTATCTTCGCCATAAGCTAGCTTTAATCCCTCATCAATAGATTGAGCTACCTGAACCGCCTTTGGAGCAAGTACTGTAGCGCCACCAATTAGAGTACCGAGCGCTGCAGCTTTTAAAAAATCACGCCTCGACAGTAATTTATCCATAATCTATTGTTGCATTAGAAGCTAATTTTTACCACTAAAAAATCCCCCAATTTCTTGGAGGATTAAGTCATAAAGAGATAACGCAAAATTTATGATAATAAATTTTGTGAAGTTCACAATAGATTTCAAGAGCCACACAATAAGTTGTGTGAGTGATTGAACCTAGTGCCAAGAATTTTAAAAAATTCTTATTTTTTTAAGAACACTGTTCTGGCGATGAGCTATTTTCGCGGTAGGTTGCCCCACAACTATCGTCACCGCTACAGCGTTTCACTTCTAAGTTCGGAAAGGGATTAGGTGGTTCCACTGCGCACTGATCACCAGAACAGTGTTCTTAAAGTTTTTTGTTTTATATTAAAAGAGAAAGGTCGCGTCCAGAGTGTGTCTGGGATCGCAAGAAATCGATCTATTAGTACAAGTAGCCTTAAATCCTTACGGATCTTCCAGCGCTTGCCTATTAACCAAGTATTCTTCTTGGGATCTGATAAGGAATTCTAATCTCGGAGTATGCTTCCCACTTAGATGCTTTCAGCGGTTATCATTTGGGAATATAGCTACCCGGCGTTACAGCTGACGCTATAACCGGCACACCAGGGATTCCCCCAGGGAGGTCCTCTCGTACTGTCCCCAGCTCTCCTCAAAATTCCAACGCTTCTACAGGATAGAGTCCGACATAATTGTTTTAAATTACCTAAAATCTGCTCTTTTCATTAGGTAAACCTATAATCGCTTACAGGATCAGGCCATATCTTCGCTTTCGCGTTTGACGTATGGTCGTTGAGGGTTCCTCAAAAATTAATTCGAGATCTTCCCTGCTGATTGACTCCACTGATAGGATTGTTACCTTTCGGTACCTTCAGATACTGAGTTTTTCCAGCATATAGTCAAATTTATTCTCAAACTGGTAGTTGAGATCTATACCAAAATAACAGAAATATACTAAACCTCTTCATGTTGATAATTATCAACAAGGATTCAAATCGTCCGTATAGAAAGACAGCTTAGAAATTGTCAGCATAATATGTAAATATGCTCAACTGTCTCACGACGTTCTGAACCCAGCTCGCGTATCACTTTAACGGGCGAACAGACCGACCCTTGGCACCTTCTTCAGCGCCAGGATGTGATGAGCCGACATCGAGGTAGCGAACCGCGCCGTCGCTATGGACGCTCGGGCGCGACTACTCTGTTATCCCCGTGGTAGCTTTTATCCATTAAGCTCCGTGCACACCCATGGTGCATCGGAGGATCATTAAGACCTACTTTCGTACCTGCTTCACCTGTCGGTGTCGCAGTCAAGCTGGCTTAAACCTTTGCGCTTTAACCCACCGTTTCCATTGGTGGAAAGCCAACCTTTGTGTCCCTGCGTTACATTTTGGCAGGGTACCGCCCCAGTAAAACTGCCCGGCAAACACTTTTCCCAACGTCGTTTCCAGACGTCTAAAGTAAGCCTCACATTTTTCAACGAGTGGTATTACACTGTCCCCTTGCGGGTCCCACCTATTCTAGACAATCAAAAAATATGAAAGCAATGTCTACCTGCAGTAAAGCTCAACGGGGTCTTTTTGTCCATGTAGAAGTAGGCCGCGTCTTCACAGCCATCGCTATTTCGCCGAGTAAACCCTCAAGACAGTTATTAGCTCGTTACGCTATTCATGCGGGCCAGAACTTACCTGGCAAGGAACTTCGCTACCTTAGAACAGTTATAGTTACTGCTGCCGTTCACCGGAGCTTAACTTTAGAGCAAAAATCTTGCGATCTCCACCCCTCCGCTTAACTTACCGGCACTGGACAAGCGTCAGCCCGTATACGTCAATTTTCATTTTTGCACGGACCTGTGTTTTTGATAAACAGTCGACTAATAAACTTTAGTTGCAACCAATCATACTTGCGTATGTTGGCAACCCATCTCCCGAAGTTACGGGTAGATTTTTTGCCGAGTTCCTTGAGGATTTGTCTCTCGATCACCTTAGGGTGCTCCCCCAGTCCACCTGTGTCGGTTTGCGGTACGGCTTGTTTTGACTCTCACTGCGAACCTTTTCTCGCAAACTGAAAGTTTTGGAATCTCCCACCTCGCGGCGGAATTTGCATCACTGCTTAATTAAAACGTTTCGGTAGATTTTCTAGTCGAAACTATCTTACAGCTTGCACCCTAATTCAATAAAGGGCTTCAGACTTCCAACTTGGTCAATCCCCAGTTGATAACGATTCAAAACAAATAGCAGAATTTTAACTGCTCTTCCATCGACTACGCCATATGGCCTCGCCTTAGGTACCGACTAACCCACTGAGAACGAATCTTGCAGTGGAAACCTTGGACATTCGGTGCGCTAGATTCTCACTAGCATTGTGCGCTACTCAAGCCGACATTCTCACTACCAACCGCTCCACCAATCCTTACAGATGTAGCTTCACTGCTGTTGGTACGCTCCCCTACCACTCCTCCTGAAATAAATTTCAGAAAAAATCTCTAGCTTCGGCATATAACTTAATCCTCGATAAATCTTGGGCGCCACTCCTCAGTCGACCAGTGAGCTGTTACGCTATCTTTAAAAGGTGGCTGCTTCTGAGCCAACTTCCTGGCTGTCTGAGAGAAATGACTTCCTTTAAAACTTAGTTATAATTTAGAGGCCTTAGCTGAGAGTCATGGGTTGTTTCCCTTTCGTCGCATCAGCTTAGCCCGATGCGGCTGTCTAGTATGATAATTAACGTTAGTATTCGGAGTTTAATTGAGTTGAATTGCTTGCGCTCTCCAACCCATCTAGTGCTCTACAGCCAACATAACTTTACATACCACGGTCCCTATAGACCTTTCGGGGAGAACCAGCTATCTCCAAGTTCGTTAGGTATATTGCCACTAACCACAAGTCATCCCATACAATTGCAACTGTAACGGGTTCGGGCCTCCAGAGGATATTTCTATCTCCTTCACCCTGCTCATGGTTAGCTCACTTGGTTTCGGGTCTTTCGAATACTCCAAACGCGCTATTCACACTTGGTTTCCCTATGCCTCCTCCAGCAAAGCTGGATTAGACTAGAAGTATTCGAGAACTCGCCGGCTCATTCTTCAATAGGCACGCGATCATCCCGATAAATCAGGACTCTCACGGATTGTTCGCAAACAGTTTCAGGTACTATTTCATTGGGTGTCTCACCCGTCTTTTCACCTTTCCCTCACGGTACTAGTTCACTATCGCTCTCTCATCTTATTTAGCCTTGGGGGATGGTTCCTCCAGATTCCCACAGAGTATGTGCTCCGCAGTACTTAGGAAATCCCTAGGGTAACATTCACTTTTGCTTACGAGATTTTCACTCTCTGTGATTGGCCATTCCAGACCATTCTGCTAGCAAATGTTAATCCCATGTTGGGCTCCTGCAACCCCATGTCCACCCGAAGGCGGACTTGGTTTAGGCTTTTGCGTTTTCGCTCGCCGCTACTTGCGCAATCTCGATTGATTTATTTTCCTCGCCCTACTGAGATGTTTCAGTTCGGGCGGTTTCCTTTACACACATTAATAACTCACCCTTTCGGGTAAAAATTTGGCGTGTGAATGACCAGTAAAACTGGTCGGGTTTCCCCATTCGGACACCGTCGGATCAAAACTTCGTAGCAGTTCCCCGGCGACTTTCGTGGCTATGTACGTCCTTCTTAGGAGATGAGAAGCAAGGCATTCACTGTCTGCGTTAAAAACTTGCGATCCCGGACACCATATTCGCACTGAATATGATCGGGACGCGACCTTCCTCTTCTAATTACACGTCAGAATCGTCTGACGTGACAAAAAAACTTAAACTTCACAAAATTTATTATTAATAAATTTTGCGTTATTTCTTTATGTTAATGAGCAATTAGCTCTTGTTTACTTAACAGCTAAAGGACAGCTCCGATCAAAATCGGAGCTCGCCTCTACCTACTAAGTGTGGACCCAGTGGGGGTCGAACCCACTACCTCGTCATTGCAAATGACGCGTTCAGCCAGTTAAACTTTGGGCCCAAGTTTAGCTTCCAAAGCCGCTATTTCTACTTTTAGGCTTGCTACATAATCTTGCAAAACTTTGAGCTCGCTACTTGCAAGTTCTCCTGATGCTGATTCATGTGCAACTCCCCTAAAATGACTGAGTCTAAATTTTACTTTAGCCTCATATTCAGATAATTTTATTAAAAGTGCTTCCAGTTTTTCCTTGTCAGACAGTAGTTTCATGGCAAAAATAAACCAGCTTTTTGAGCTGGTTAAACTTATTTTGAGGTCAAATCAAGATCAATTACGCACGCAAAATTGCGTTTGTTTTAGTTGAAATTAGATAAGTTCTCATTAAATAGCTTTGTTCCGACTCAAAGACTAGGGGCAAGTATAGCAAAATCAGATATTAGCGTCAAGTAGCTGCGGCAACAGGATCAATTCTGGTATAAATTACCGGATGATTGGCCAATTTGATCTTAACTGGACCACCTTTTAAAGGATTGTCGGCTCTAGTACAAGGCTCAAGAACTACCCTTGCAACCATTGCTGAAGATATGCTTTTTCTATACTTAACTTCCTCATGTCCGGCAATACGTTCGGAGATATCAAAATTTCCTATAACGCGATTTTTAATTAGTGGGCAACTTGCAACATAGTCGCAAGTAACTCCAGGTACGCACTCTACACGGACAGAAACATCAAATTCAATAGACATAGGGGGTTATTATATCACAAATCTCCCGATTATGAGGGCTTTTTATCTGATTTCAAAAACAGTCTTTCCCACTTTAAGACCAGGTGATCATGATCGTTGTGGATTGGCTATCTGAATTTGGGCATTTTCTGCTACCTTATTAAACGCATTTATAAAATTCTCCTCACCCATTAATAAAGAGAGTTTTGGTGGGTGCGCATGGGATCGAACCATGGACCTCGTTCTTATCAGGAACGCGCTCTACCACTGAGCCACGCACCCAAAACGCAAAGCTATTTTACCATTCATTTGATGAATGGCCAAGATCCTCTCTTACCACGAGAAATTTAAATCCACATGTACCGAAAGCCTAGATCTTCAATTTGCTATATAATATTCTTGTATGCCTGCTCTCACCACCCTGCTTCTTAAACTTCCTCGTAATCAAGATATTACCCCTGAGGCTGCAAAAACATTTCTTTCTGCTTTAACTCAAATCAATTCTGTCTCTACTTTTCAGAGACTACTTGGGACCCGTCCCCACCCTTTGGCTCTTGAGATTGCTGCTATAAATCAGCAAATACAATTTTTAATAACTTGCGATAACGAACTTGTTCCTTTTGTAAAAACTCAGATTCAAAGCAGTTACCCACTAGTCATTATTGAAAAGGTAGAAGATCCAATCCTTAGTCGGGATATGGAAATTATCGAATTAAAACTTGCAAAAGGTAGTTATTACCCTATTGGTACTTACGATAAATTTGCAGATGTTGACCCAATAAGTTCCACCCTCTCCGTATTGTCAAAGGTAGAACCTACAGAGTTTGCCATTATTCAAATATCACTTGAGGGAACACGAGGCGTTTGGCAATCTAAAGCCAATCAGTATGCGGACCGCGGCGTTAAAAATGAAGATGGTAGTTATCAGCCAAGATCGGATAAAAACATCATAATCGAGAAAACTTCTTACCCAGGTTTTAAAGTTTCCATACGACTAGCTAGCAGTGCAACCAAAACCGCAAAAGAACTTGTTAATGCTTTTGGTGTCTTTGCTAGAGCCGACGCCAACTTTTTTAAGAAGAATTCTTCCATTTTTAATTCAGTTAAAGCACTTAATAAGAATATAAAAATAAGAAAAGTTGTGGGGAATCAGGTTTTGAACATTATGGAACTAGCAACTCTTTGGCATTTGCCTTCCGAAAAAATTAAAGTAACAGGAATAGCTTGGGGAACATCAGTTCTTTCAGAACCTCCCGACAACCTTCCAAATGCAGTTACTGCTACAGAAGAGGAAAAAATCATATCAATTTTTTTGGTAAAACTATTTTCAAAAACCACGATACAATTTTTGGAATCAAAGATATTGATCGCCGCCGGCATATTTGGTCAATTGGTAAAACAGGAACAGGAAAAAGCACCCTTATTGCAAACATGGCAATTGACGACATTAAAAAAGGCAAGGGTGTAGCCATTATCGACCCTCATGGAGACTTGTGCGATGTAATAATGAACTATATTCCAAAGCACAGAATTAACGATGTTATTTATTTTAATCCGGCTGACAAAGACTACCCGATAGTTATCAATCCCTTAGAAGTTACGAATAAAGAAGAGGCTGAGCTTGTTGTTTCCGGAATTGTTTCGATATTTAATAAAATCTTTGGTTTTTCCTGGGGACCCCGCTTGGAATATATTTTACGAAACGCCCTAACAACCCTAGCCGAAGTCCCAAATTCAACTCTTAAAGATGTTTCGCTTCTTTTAACCAATCAAACTTTTAGGACCAGGGTGGAAAATAGCATTAAAGACACAACGATGAAACAATTTTGGCGAGATGAATTTGACCAAATGACCGACAAATTAAGACAAGAGGCTATTTCGCCGATTTTAAATAAAGTTGGCCAGTTTGTCACTTCCCCACTCATAAGGTCGGTTATAGGCCAACCAAAAAGCTCAATCAAACTTGACGACATTATGAACGAAGGAAAAATCCTAATTGCTAACCTGTCACAAGGAAAGCTGGGTGAGGATAACGCTGCCCTTCTTGGAGCAATGTTAATTACCAAACTCCAGCTTGCTGCTATGCATAGAGTCGACATGAAGGAAGAAGATAGACGGGATTTTTATTTATATGTTGACGAGTTCCAAAACTTTGCCACAGGAAGCTTTATTAAAATTATGTCTGAGGCCCGCAAATATCATTTGAATATTATGCTTGCTAACCAATATATGGCCCAAATTCCTGAGGAAGTCAGAAAATCAATCCTAGGAAACGCCGGGACAATAATGACTTTGGCTGTTGGAGCAAGCGATGCCGAAATACTATACAAAGAACTTGCAGAGGTTTTTTCACAAAATGACTTAGTTAATCTAGGTAACCACCAAATTGCTGCCAAAATGACGATTGACGGCAAAACAACAAGGCCATTTTTGGGAGTCACCCTTCCCCTTGGAACTTCCAATAACCAAAACCGGGATACGGTAATCCAGGTAAGCAGGGAGCGCTGGACACAAAAATTAAACCCTCAAAATAACCCATAGTTGAAAAATCCCCAATTTTTGGTATAATTCCGCTAGTCCCAAAACATCCCACTTTGCGGGAGGACTTTGGGTTTTTTAGCACATTTACAAGAGAAGTAAGAGTTTGTCTCAGAACCTGTGGGCTCAAAAAATAGAGCCTAGAGGCTCTGAGGCAGACAGAGAAAAAAGGAAGGAAATTAGGGAAGAAATAGTAAGTATTGTGAAATTTCAAAAACGTTCAAACAAAAGGAGAACGAAATGAAGAAGTTCGTAAGTTTACTCGTAATAGCGGCCGTTGTGTTTGCAGCTGTGGCGGTAATTGTACCAGCCCTTGCAAAGCCAGCCGACCCAGGTGGAAGTGTTTGCGATCAAGACCCGTCATGTGATATTGTTCCCCCCTCAGATTCAGGTACGTGGACAGCACCAAGTTCAGTGACTGTATTTTGCGGTAAGTTAGGGAACGACAAAACGTGTTGGGGTCAAGGCACAAACAACGTTGTCAGTGGAGTTGATGGTGCGTGTTGGGACATGTCAGTAAATGGAAGTATTGTAACTTGGAATAGGTTGTCGACGTCGAACGTTTGCCAAGACCCCTCACATTTTGAAGGATCCTACGGCAGTTCGTCAACATCAACCACAGTTCCAGATACTCAAGTTCCGAATACGGCAACACAAGTTCCGAATACGGCAACCACAGTTCCAGATACTCAAGTTCCGAATACGGCAACACTAGAAAATACTGAAGTTGCCAGTACGGGAACACCGATTAATACTGAGGTTGTTGATAATACATCAACTCCAGTACCAGCAGGTACAGGAACACCAGTTGTGAATACTCCAACTGATCCAGCTCCGACAGAAGAATCTGCTGTTGATCCAACGTATTGCGACCCTAACGACCACACCATTCACAACACTGTTGGTAGTATTCCGGATGGAATGCTAAAGGCGGATGACCCTGCCTGTAAACCAGCTGTAGTTGTGACCGAAAATTGGTGCACCGTGCATTTCGGTAAAGGGTCTTTGATATGGTGTCAGTGGGGAAAGGGAGGAACGGAAAGCCTGTGGGATATCTTTGTTACTAAAGTAACAAAGATGTTTCGTTCCCAGTAGCGTAAAGAGGAAACAGGGATCTGCCCCCTTGTTTCTTCTCGGGATGCCGGGAGACTATCGGTATACCGATACTCCCCCCAACCCCCCCCTAACCCACCCTTTAAAAAAACTCACTTACTTCTCTTGCCATAATTTGACAACTAATTTTTTTGAAATTAATTGTGAAATTATGGATAGAAAAATAATGTATGCATCAGCTATAGCCATTGAATTCTGGCTAGCTTCTTGTGCAAAACAACCAAAACCGATCTTAGCATCTGTAACACCAACGATTGCGCCTCCTGCTGAATTTACACCGACTAAAACCGAAACCCCAATGCCAACTGCAACTGAAAGAGCCATAATTACAGTCGATGAACGTTTTAAACTTGGCAACTACGATGCGGCAGTCGATCAATTAACAATAAAGGTCGGGAAAGAATTAAGAGATTTACTAGGATATTCACTTCTTGATTCCGGAAAGTTTAGTGTTGATATTCCGCTTGCTATTAAAAGTAATTCATTAGGTACTGAAGACCAATTCAGAATATTTGATGAAGGATCAAGAAATCGTAACAGTGATGTGGTTATGAAGGCGGCCAATGGCCGTGGTGGAAGCCATCCAAACCCTGGCTACATAATCGCGCTTGATGCCTACCCTGGCAAAGAGCCAAAGGGTGTTGCAATTTATACCCACGATGTTCAAACTTTTCCATCCCCAGCCCCGACTGGTGACCTCGGCCTTGATATTTTGCAATGGGTAAGTAAGCATCCCGATAGAAAAGATGAGGTTAAGGGTAAGACGGCTGAGTTTTCCACCGACAAAGGTATAAGTTTTGAAGGCGAAATTGTTCATGCTGGTTATGTAAGTCAATATTTTTGGACAGGAGGAGATGGAAAAAATAGCCCATTTAGAACGTTCACAAGCGGTGACAATATTTTATTTGCAGACTCCGAAGCCCTCGGAATTCCACAAGATGTAGTTAAAGGTCTTGCAGAAGATGAATATTTAATAGTGATTGACAGTTGTTTAGGAGGAGACCCTGGAGAAACAACTGAAAGTATTAACGAAAATTCCAAAAACAGACTTGTTCTTGTCTTTAAAGTCAAAATAAAATAATGTCTGAAATTACTCCAAAAAAGATTGCCCTTTTTACCTTTGCAGCCGCATTGGGTGTAGCGGCTATTGCCCCAGTTGTTGCTAAAGCCATGGAAATAAATAATGACAATAAGCCAAAACTTTTGACACAAGTACCGCCACTAACTTTTACACCTAACCCCACCCAAATTCCTAACGTGCACCAAACAGCATTCCCCACTCCATATTTACTTGAAATAAAAGCCAAAATTCCAGTAGACATTCCTTTTTTTTCCCAGCTTGAACCCGTCTATAAGCAGATTTATTTCCAAGATGGAACTTCCTGGAGTAAGGTGGGTTGTGAAATTTTCGCGGGAGCAATGTTAGATAGAACCACTCCTAAAACCTATTATCAGAATTCATTGGATTACTTTGCCAAGCAGAGAAAAGACGGCACACAAAGATTTTCTAAAGATGGAAGCAGTTACGAAGATCTTATTGCTGTTTTGACAGACAAAGGTCACACATTTATAGAACTTTCCAAAGGAAATAACACAAAATTTGAAGATGTTAGGGCTTTAATTAAGAAATATACCGATCATGGTATTCCCGTATTGGTAAGGGGGGCTATTTGGCTTGGAAACGGCACCCTAGGACATATGTCGGTTATTGTTGATGTCAATGAAAATGGAGGCTTAGTCTCAAATGACTCAATTTGGGGTAAAAATTACGTAATTGATGAATCAAAATATCTTGAGGAAATAAAAAGTAGGGAAAGAGATGTAGACTCTACCAATAGCCTCAAGGTTTTCGCTGTTTACCCACCAACTACAGTTCCTACCCCTTAATTTTTCCACTAAAAAACCACCCCTTCACGAAGTGTGAATATTGAGGTGGTTTTAAACTATGCACAGTATGACTGTCAAAGATTGGTTAACCGGTTAGAATTCAATACCACTCCGCACAAAGGCGTCGGGTATTTCGTCTAACTACATGTTTTAGGACTCAAAATATGACTGAAAGCGTTTAAACCCGTTTTATTATTTTGACAATTCAAAAAAGTCAAAACGGCGTTCTTAAAAACTGGGTGAAATTATCACTCCTTAGAAAGGAGGTGATCCATCCGCACCTTCCAGTACGGATACCTTGTTACGACTTAGTTCTCATCGCTGATTCTACCTTGGTCCCGTACAACGGGACTTAAGGTATCTCCAACTTTGCTAACTTGACGGGCGGTGTGTACAAGACCCGAGAACGTATTCACCGCGCCATAGCTGATGCGCGATTACTACCAATTCCGCGTTCATGAAGGCGAGTTGCAGCCTTCAATCCCCACTGAGAAGCCGTTTATGGGATTAGCTCCGTCTTACGACTTGGCTACCCTTTGTCGGCTCCATTGTAGCATGTGTGTTGCCCAAGCTATAAGGGCCATGCTGACCTGACGTCGTCCTCACTTCCTCCTAAAATAAATTTAGGAAGTCCCACAAGAATATTCAACTTGTGGCAAGGGTTGCGCTCGTTACCCCACTGAAGGGAACACCCTACGGCACGAGCTGACGACGGCCATGCAACACCTGTAGCTCCTTCGATATTTCTATAGATCAGATCCTGTTTCCAGGTTCTTAAACGGAGTTATGTCAAAGCTTGGTAAGGTCCTTCGTTTTGTCTCGAATTAAACCACATGCTCCACTGGTTGTGCGGGTCCCCGTCAATTCCTTTGAGTTTTAACCTTGCGGTCGTACTCCCCAGGCGGCTCGCTTAACGCGTTAGCTTACGGGACTAGGCATAAATGCCAATCCCTAGCGAGCATAGTTTACGGCTAGGACTACAGGGGTCTCTAATCCCTTTCGCTCCCCTAGCTGTCGTTCCTCAGTGTCAATAAATGGTTAGTTTCCTGCCTTCGCCCTTGGAATTCCTGATGATATCAACGTATTTCACTACTACACCACCAGTTCTAGAAACCCCACCACTATTCAATTCTGTCAGTCTTACTCCCCTTCCCGAGGTTGAGCCTCGGTATTTGAAGAGCAACTTAACAAATCACCTACGAAACGCTTTACGCCCAATAAATCCGGATAACGCTTGTGACCTCTGTATTACCGCGGCTGCTGGCACAGAGTTAGCAGTCACTTATTCTCCAAACCATCTCCTGTTTGGCAAAAGGAGTTTACGACCCTAAGGCCTTCATCCTCCACGCGGCATTGCGGCGTCAGACTTTCGTCCATTGCGCACGATTCCCTGTTGCTGCCACCCGTAGGTGTATGGGCCGTGTCTCAGTCCCATTCTGCCCGTTTCCCCTCTCAGGGCGGGTACCCGTCATAGGTTTGGTAGGCCATTACCCTACCAACTGCCTGATGGGAGATAGGCTCATCCGTCGGCGCGCAGTTAAGCGCTTTTCCCTTGCGGGGTCATGCGGTATTAGCTCTGCTTTCGCAGAGGTATTCCACACCATCGGGGAGATTCCTATCCATTACTCAGCCGTTCGCAGCTAGATGTATTGCTACATCTCGCTCTACTTGCATGCATAAGGCATGCCGCCAGCGTTAATCCTGGGCCAGGATCAAACCCTCAAATAGTGCTAAAAATGGCATTTCAGCCATAGCTAGCGATCCTGCTTCCAGTCATATTTTGAATCCCAATACTGCTAGTATGGGTCGTTCCAAACTTCGCACAGAGGCTTGGAACACTTTGATTAACCTGAATCTTCGAAAGTAAAAGTACCCACAAATGAAGTTTTTACCCTGAAGGGAAGTTAACCTCCTACTCGAATATTGGTATTATATCACAGTGGAAAACATGGTCAATCCCAGATCAACTATCCAGTCTAGATTTCATCAATTCTAAATCCTCAATTGTTGGTCTATCTTGCAATATTCTCACTCTGGCCTGACCTATACGTTTTACCTGGGCGTCCTTCGTTTTATTTCCAATTTGAATCAGCCTCATGGCATCGTGTATTTCTTGGGCATACTCTGCATCGTTAGGCTTTGGATTTTCAGTCATGTTGGGAATTATATTCTTTTTGTATAGACTTTCAAACTAAGAAGTTGACGAATTAATCTATCTCTCCCTCTTTCTAGGCTTGGTTAGGCTAAAAACTATGGAATATGAAGTTAGTACAAAAGCTATTCCCCCCACGATTAACATAGCTATTGGGATGTTGTAAACAGAAATCAGTTTTTTAGACGTTTCCCAAACTGAAATAGTAAAAATGGGAGTTAAAAGCAGAAAAAGTGTCAAGTCCTCAATAGCAACTCCCATAACTTTTTTATTAAGAGTGGTCCTTGGGTTATATTCCCAAATGTAAAATTTGTCCTTTTTGCCCTGTCTTACAGCCCAAATTTCCAAAATTCCACCTACAAAAAATGTGGCAATTGTTACCATTAAAAGAGCTTTAATATCGAATGAGTGATAAACAAACGAAAGCATAATTATGGAAGGAATAGCCATTAAAAGAATGTAAACCGAGAGAAACGAAAATCTCTTCATATACTTATATTAGCAAATAATATTGAATATTCTTAGATTATCTTGTTTGAAGATCTAATACCGCTTTTCTGATTATACCGATTGAGGTGTCAGGGGAATTGCGGAGATTAACATCTCCCCAATCCTGCAATTGACCAGAAAAAGATATTATCTTTATATTTGGAAAGTCCTGCCTTAGTTTTTGAGCTATACCTTTCCCCATACCCTCTCTTGGCATTCGGTCATCAACAATTGCAACAGTTGACCCAACTAAAGAACCATCTTCCAACTTTTGCTTAAATTCGATTGCGGAGCTTATACTTGCAACAATTTCATGCTCGCGAGACAGTATACGGCTCAAAAGATCTAGCGTTGGCAAATTGTCGTTAATCAATAACAATCTCTCATTATTCATATTTACTTAGGCGAATTCTACTCTGCCATAGTTATAAGTTCAAGGTAAAAGCTTTGCCATAAGAATTCTACCTTCGTTATCTGGTTCTGAAACTTGCTCAAACCCAACTCTTTTATAGGAATTTATGGCCGGAAGATTATCTTTATTAGTTTCAAGCCAAATACATTGATTTTTGATTTTTTTAAAATCCTCCGATCTTTTATACAACCTCATTGCTTCTTCAATAAAATTAGCAGAAAGCCCTTTCCCCCGAGCTTCCCCATAAATTCTCACAGCAAATGTTATGCCATACTTACTAGAATCAAATTTATAAATAAACTTTTTTTTCGGTATTTCTTTTTCTCCAAACCAAACAATCCCAAAAAGATCATTAGAATTATCGCTCAAAATATAGACATTTCTCTCTTTTTTCCATTTCTCGTATGAGGACCTGTTTAAAAACCTCTTTGCATCAGAGGTAAATTTTCGAATAACAGAATCTGTATTTGAATAATAAATCAACTGATCAATTTGAAGATTACTAATACGCGAAGAAACTCCAAATTTGCCTATTCTCATAGCGGTTTATTAATAATACTAAAAATACCTTTTCGCAAAACCATCTGCTTCTTTTTCTTGTCTTTTAACCTCTGCCTTACTTTGCACTTTACCAATAGAATTTTTGTGTCCCAAGAGGGTGTGTCCAATCTCATGGGCAATAGTCCATTCTATTTGTTCTTCATCTTCACGTAATAGTTCGTCAGTTAAAAAAATTAAATATTCTCCCTTTTTAAGTTCGTCCCCTCTTAAAGTAAACGCCCAACCGTCTTCAAAAGAGCTTACAAACCAGGTTGTTTTGGCTACTTTTAAAATAATTTCTGTTGGAAAAAATTGGAGAGTTTTGGCAACCATTTTCTTCATATGGCTGTTGCCGATTAGTTTGTGTCCAAAGCGTCTTTCTATCTCTAAAATATTCACTTACCCAGTTCTCCTTGTAAAACCAAAGTCGACTTTGTCTTGTTTTCCTGCCATTTTGACTTTAGCATCTTTACTTAAATCATAAACTGTAACTTTTGCATCCCCTAAAATAATCTTTTTTACCATATGCCCTAATTCTTTTTGATTTTCAATGTTTTGATCTTCTAAATCCCAAACAGTTAACTTATCGCCTAATTTATTTGTCCCCATTAACGCATGGCTATTTTCACCTACCGAAATTCTAAGAATGGGCTCGGTTCTATCTGGAGCCATTATAAAAACGGCTCCGCCATACTCTTCCGACTTGGTAACATAGAATTTTGAGTTTGCAGAAGTTCCGGTCAATGAAATAAGCCTAGTTTGAAAAGATCTATCAAGAATGGGTTTTTCTATCAAACCACGAACTTCTTTATCTATTTCCTTAAGTGTAGGAACATACTGTACCTTTGATTCCTTATCGTGGGGGTGCTTCCAAAGAAGATCGATCATTAACTTCGAGGTTACTCTAGCATTTTTACTTTGTCAACAAATTACAGACAAAGTGTATAATTCTAAGCATGAGAAATAAAAGCACCTCTTGGCAAAAGGTTGCACCTTGGTATAACAAAGTGACCCGCGGTGGTGAAGGTCATTATTATCATCAGCATGTAGTGATTCCTGGAGTTCTTAAACTTCTCGCTTTATCCCCTGATTCAAATCTTTTAGACCTTGCTTGTGGTAACGGAGTTTTGGCCAAATCCTTACCCAAAAGTGTTAAATATACAGGTATTGATTTGGCCGATAGTTTGATTAAACATGCCAAGAACGAAGACAAAAATTATAATCATAAATATATCGTTTCAGATATAACTAAGCCACTAAATTTACCCGAAACTTTCACACACGCAGCAATTATCCTGGCATTACAAAATATAGAAGATCCCGAAGCAGTCCTAAGAAATGCGTCCAAATTATTAATTGGCAATTGTAAATTAATAATTGTGTTGAACCACCCCATGTTTCGTATCCCTAGGCAATCTTCTTGGGGAATTGATGAAGCCCGTAAAATTCAATACAGAAGAGTTGATAAATATATGTCCCCTATGGATATACCCATTAGAATGAATCCAAGTGACCCACAGAGCGAGCAAACAACGAGCTACCACTTCCCCCTTTCTGATTACTCAAAGATGCTTAAATCGGCAGGTTTTGTAATTGAATTAATTGAAGAGTGGACAAGTGATAAAGAAAGTGTGGGCAGGGCCGGAAGAATGGAAAATAGAAGTAGAAACGAAATCCCCTTATTTATGGCAATCAAAGCCTCAAAAACAATTTAATATAGCGACTCTATTTTTTTATTGCTAATTTACCAAATGTATGTATTTTACCGGCGTTTCTGGGCAGTGTTTTTCGTTCCCCATCAGCAGTCCTTACCCTTATCCATTCCTCAAATGGTTTAGTATATTTTGGAGTACCCAGTAAATGTTCGGACAAAATTTTGGCCTCACTGTCCTCAAGTTCAGTTTTATTTAATTCTCTAGAAAAAAGTGTCTGACTTAGAGCTCTGTATTTGGTATATGGCGACTCGAGTTTCTCATTAAACCTTTTTGCTTCATTAACCAACTCGCTTCCATAAATTTCCTCGAACTTTTGCACAATTTTAGGAAGTTCTTCTGCTTCAGTATTTACATGTCCGGATGGGTTAAGTGTTAATTCAAGAGCCATAAATATATTATAGCGGATCTGAGGGTTCGTAGGTTGCAACGACTACACCTGTTGAAGTAATTTTTGAGTCTACTGGTTTAAAGTGCTGGGGTTGTGTGCCTTCGGCAAATAATTTTTTGCCAGTACCAATTGTAATGGGATATGTCCAAATGTGCATTCTGTCTATTAGGTTATTTTTAAGAAGTGTTTGTATAAGCTTGCTACTTCCCCACACCACCAGCTCTGGCCCATCCGTATTCTTAAGCTTTTTTATTTTGCTAACAACTTCCCCTGTAATAATCTCGGAATTACTCCATGCGGGGTCAAAAGGCTTATGAGCTACAACATACTTTGTCGCCTTATCAAATGGCTTTCCCCAAACCGGTTCGTCTTTGTGCTGGGGCCAATAACCAGACCAAATATCATAAGTGAGCTTTCCTAATAGAAGATCAAAAGGGGCAGCCATAAATTTGGTCATTATACTATCTGCTACTTTGTCTTTTTGTTCCCAGGCCAACTGCCAACCTCCGTATTTAAATCCTCCAGAGGTATCTTCTTTGGGGCCACCAGGGGCTTGCATAACGCCGTCAAGGGTGACGAACGTAATTGTAATAATTTTCCTCATTTAAATAATTCTACCATTTTTATAATGGCTCAAACCAAGCTTGCTGAAGTGCTGGGAGACCAGGATTCGAACCTGAATAAACAGCTCCAAAGGCTGTTGTCCTACCGTTAGACGATCTCCCAATATAAACCCATAAATCGATCGAATAACGGCCAAGCTACGCTTACCGTTAGACGATCTCCCATCGTTTTAAAGAAAGATACCATAACAAAATTGCAAAGCAATTTTGAGAGGAGCGATCGACGAAAAGCTGAAGTTTCGAGCTTAAATTTATTAAGTGAGAAACAAAAGCAGTCGTCGCATTCGCGACGAGTGAGCCCCCTGGGACTCGAACCCAGAACCATCACCTTAAAAGGGTGTTGCTCTACCATTGAGCTAGGGGCCCTAATTCTACGTCTATTGGTGACCCCACTGGGATTCGAACCCAGGTTACAAGGCTGAAAACCTCGTGTCCTAGGCCACTAGACGATAGGGCCATCACCAATCGGACAAGGAATTTTACCATTTCAGGCTCATGAATGCTAGAATATACACATGTCTAAAAATGTTACGTACAAACTTGCCGCAAAAGAGTTAAGAAAGACAGGCCCCACTCCTGAAACTTTCAAAACCATCAAAAGAAATCCGATTTATTTGATTTTGGATAATGTAATTGATACATACAATATCGGCTCACTTTTCAGGCTGGGAGACGCAATTGCAGCAGAAAAAATTTATATTTGTGGGGAAACTGAATACCCACCCAATAGTAGAATCCACAAAGCTGCAGTTGGAACCGAAGAATGGGTACCATGGGAGAAAATCGAAAAGACAAGAGATGTAGTTAAAAAATTGCAAAACCAAGGCGTTCAAGTTGTTGTAGTTGAGCAGGACGAGCGTTCAACCCCCCCCACTCTTTTGGCAACCAAACTAAATTTTCCGGTAGCAATTGTAGTTGGGAATGAAACAATGGGTGTTTCAAAAGAAGTTTTAGATTTGGCAGATGTCATAGTTGAACTTCCCATGTTTGGTGTAAATAAATCGTTAAATGTGTGGGGAACTGCGGCAATTATTGCATATAAAGTTGTTGAAGTTTTAATACTTAAGCCTTATTTACCAAAGAAAAGGGCATAAAAAAACCGCCTTCCGGCGGCTGAAAATTACCTCACTTATAGATTTTTATAACCTTATAAAAGAAATGTATTTAGATTGTTAAGGGTTATAAATTTCTGCACTATTCAAGGACGGTCCATTGTAACCTCCAGCAACCAGTACTCTACCACTTTGCAAAAGGTTTGCTGTAGAGGACGATCGCGCCGTACTCATAGATGTGGTTGGAGTCCAAGTATTCGAACTCGGGTTGAAGAATTCAACTATAGAGGAGTAAGTGTCTGTATAAAAACCGGTTACCAACACGGTTCCATTAAGCAACAATGTTTCTGTGTGGTTGTAAACACGAAGATTGTTTCCAAAAGAACTAGTGAAACTCCAGCTTCCAATTCCACTATTTCCTGCTGGATTAAACAATTCTGCCGTCCAAGGTGCTTGGCCTGTTGACTGACCACCCACAACAAGGACCTCGCCGTTTAATAATAAAGTAGCTGTATGCCAAGCCCGCCCATTGTTCATACTTCCAGTGAGTGTCCAACCACCAGCACCCCCGTTAGCACTTGGATCAAAAATCTCAGCAATCACCATGGAGCCTCCATAATAAGAATTCCATCCACCTGAAGCCAGAACTCTTCCATTTGATAATGAAGCCAGAACCGGTCCATAACGAGCCGCACTCAAACTGGCGGTAGGTGTCCAACTTCCGGCTCCGCCATTACCATTCGGGTCAAAGATCTCGGCTGAGGAAAGATAATTATTGCTGCCCGTAGCATGACCTCCTGCGGCAAGCACCTTACCGCCTGGTAGGACGGCGATTCCCATACCATAATTGGGTTCACTCAAACTGGCGGTAGGTGTCCAACTTCCGGCTCCACCATTACCATTCGGGTCAAAGATCTCGGCGGTCGCCAAATTATTAGTGCCATCACTACCACCAATGACCAATACCTTCCCGTTTTGTAACGTAGCAGAGTGAGCCCCATTACGAGCGGTCGTCATGTTCGCAGTTGAACTCCAACTGTGGGGTATTATACAGAGATTTTGTCCAAAAGTGACCGTTTGAGTTGGAGAAGGGTTCGGCGTGAGAGGTACCGTGAGCGGAATACATGTATAGTAATCAGGGCTTGCCAAGGTTGTGTTTGTATCGCTCCACACGTCGGCCTGAGAATTTGCCTTAACGGTCCAATGTAAATGCGTACCTGTTGAGTTACCAGATGATCCTTGATAACCAATTAATTGGCCTTTCGTTACCAAAGCACCTTCAGATACTTGCAGGCAGGATGTTCCGGGTTTTCCGTGAATATCTGGCGTTCCCAAGTGTCCGTAGAGAGTAAACACGTATTTATTATTACTACTCGCAATCATTTTGTGGTCCACAATAACACTCCAACCAAAACCAGTTAAATACTTAGCAGACATTATGGTACCCGCCTCCGCAGCATAGACCGGATACAATCTCTTTGTACAATCGGTATTCGTACCCGCAGAAATATCTACCCCTGAGTGAAATTTCTTTCTTGTATTGTTTAACTGATCATTTTGATCGAGGTAATTACCTCCATTTGTGTCCGGAACACTCGTACTTAAAAAGGGCTGAGTCACCGTGCCCGTTGTGGGTATAACCACGCTGCCTGCCGCATGCGCATCAGAAGTGAAAACCAACATTAAACTAAGAAAAAGGCTGAATATGGAGACGTAATAAATACGTCTTGAGAAATTAAGTTTTTTTAACATAAAAATATCACGAATATCCAGACCCCACCCACCTATTTTCTCTGCAATTGCAATGTATTAACCATTTTATCTAAAGTTTCAATAAAAGATTCTGCTGTCTCTTTATCTGTATTCACTCCTATCGAGGATAGGACGAGAACAAACGGATGATAATCCTTATCATAAATCCACAATTCATAAGTGACTGGGGTCTTTGTATCATCGCCTATAAGTGTATAAATTTTACGTATTGCTCTGAACTCGTTTACTTTTGTTTGTGTCGTCGAAATAACTGCACGATCCCCAGAGAGGGTTGAAACATCCCGATCTGGTAAGTTGTCGGTAAAAATGACGGTTTTTATGCAACCTGCGGGAAGATCGAAATATATAGAACTTTGCGGTTTTACACAGTGGTCAAACCCATCACTCCACGTAGAAGGGAATTTTAGACTAAAACCAAGGTTTGATCGAACATCTGAAGCTGTCTTCCATCCCGAGGTAAAACTTGTATTGCTCGGATCAACCAAATTATTATATTGCAGGGATTGAAAAATCGAATCCGCATTATTCTGCGAGGCATGAACCAGTACTAAAGAGCCGGCTAAAAGAGAAAGTATTGCAGTTGCAAACAAACTCCGAACAAAGTATTTCCTAAATTTGAAAATATGTCCTAGACCTACATATTCATCCATTGGGGAAAGTTTACTACTCACGAGGACGAAAAGCAAACCAAATTCGAAAATTTATAAGGTTTGAACAAGATAAAAAATCACCTTTCGACAACAAACTATGGTCTTGAAAGAAATCGAAGCACTATCTTGTTACTGATATTGTCGGGGTCGTACCTCTTACAGATTCTGCGTGCGGTGCCCACACTGTTATTCTACCAGTCGAGTCTTTAACTGCGTAGTAGCCGGTAAAGTAGCCACCCACTTGAGCACAATTTGCAACTGCTGCCCCGTTAGATGCTCCACTGGCACCAGTTGTATTATCTATGTCTGGATCTACAGGAAAGAGTGAAACATAGTTAGGTGATAACAAGGCACACATATTTGCTCCAGCTGTACTAACTTCTGCTCCGGATAAGACTGCTCCATTGGCTGGCATTGTACCGGAAGGAATATTAAGAGCCGTCAAAAGTCCTTTATGATCAGCGCCATACTGGTGGATTGCATTCAAAATTGTATTAACGTCATTTGTACGAGCTGTATTGTTGGCCTGTGCAAACTGAGCTGCTGGGTTAATAGCGATTAAAACAATTGCAAGAAGAATTCCTAAAATACCAATGACAACCAAAAGTTCAATTAATGTAAAGCCTTTTTGAAGTTTATTCTTGAGCATTAGTTAACATTAAAGAATTATGAAAACCTTGTCAATAGGGTAATTTAGGATCATTTTTATTTCCTTGTAACTAAAACAACTACAAGAATTATTAAAAGTACAGTAAAGCCAATAAGTAAATATGGCAAAAGTTTGCTTTTTGAATCTTTGGAAGTAGAAGTTGAAATTTCGTTGTGATTTTCCGGCGAAGCTTCCTTCTGCCCCACCATGCTTGACATCTTCATTTTGTCGCGCGTATCTATAATATGTTTAGCAAAATCCACAGTAAGTTCTCGGACAGCACCATATTCAGGATAAATATTTGCAGGCACAACGGCTGTCAAACCAAATCCTTTGGCGGTGAAAGCATCAACTATTGTATCTACCAGATCTAAATTAGTTGCCACAACCCTATAAAATGCTGGAGTTTTATAAATCCTAGAAAGGACTGAATTAAATGGTACCGCGTCAACAAAGCTCTGTGAGGCTTCATCTACTTTGGATGTGTCATTTGGATCTTTAACAGGAAAATCTTTACTAAAACATGCCACCTCAGAGATAACAAACAAAATTTGGGAAGGCTCAACTTTGTTAGCCTGAATAAAATTGGTTACAAGATTAAAAAAGGCATCTCTATCTTTAATATCCAGGTCAGAATACATGTTCGGAGGAAAATTTAAACTCAAAATAAAACCATCAGTATAGAGGTAAAATTTATCTCTCTCTAAAAGTATTACTATGTCTTTTGAATCTGCCATATTAGTTTACTTCCTTCCAAGATGTTGGGGTCTCTAGAACATTATTACTGTAACTGACCACAACTTCAACCTTTTTAATAAAATTGCCATTTGTTGCGGTTGAATCAATTGTTTTTGTAGTTGTTCCGGCTACTGTAATTACCACACTTCCCCCATTAAGACTATTAATGGTTTCTCCTGTGTAGTTATTGTTCCCTCGTAAAATTCCAAGCATCGCCGTTTCAATTCCTGAATCGGCCATCTCTTTAGCTATTATTCCCTCACTCAAAGCCGTTGCAGCATCTGAATTGCTTGAAATAGCAAATATTGCAGCTGTTGTGATAATAACTGCAACAACAATAAAAAATAAAAGCATTATAAGTGCCTGCCCTTCTTGGTGTTTATTTGGTTTCATAGCTAGTATCTAAGTCCGAGTGTTGCATCAATTGACTGGTTTTTTGCCACACCCTGAGTTTCAATTAAAGATTCAAGTGTATAGGAGACTCGAATTGTGGTTCCCACTTTAGTAAAACTGATACTGTCTACTTTTGTGTTGGCACTATTTAGCTTTACAGAATTTAAAAGTAGATCACCCGATGATAGCTGATAAACCTTTGCTCCCGAATCCAAACTAAGCTGAGTGGATGAGGCAACCGTAGCTGCACCTGCGTTATAAACGTTGTAATTTAGATTAGCAAGAATTGCCCTGGCATCCTGGTTTAAGGCAGAGGTTGATTCACTTTGAAGTTTGAAATTTAGAGTTGTCACAAAAATATCAAGAAGAACCAAAATAAATACAGACAGAAGAGCCATATAAATCATGAGTTCGACTATTGTGAAACCATTTTGTATTTTCTTCATGGACTATAGTTTACCGTTACAGTTGTTGATACTGGCCCCGGCGGGCCGCTAAATGTGACTTTATATCTAAAACACCGGCCAGGATTAATATTCAATGGAATCTGCCCTCCAGCAGTCGTAAAGCCCCCAGTGTAGTTATAAGTTGAGCAATCAGTTGAAACTGCCACTTGGTAGGCTGCAGTTACCCCGGGCGGAGTCAAGCTACTTACATCCATTCTATTAAATATTACCGAATGCCCCGCATCTAGCGTGGGTGACTCAGCGGTTAACCCCCCACCACTTCCGTTTCCACCGGGCCCACCTTCAATAATTTTAAGTTGATTGCTATTTGTATTTGTAATTATGTAAGAAAATGCACGCTGAGCATTAGTAAACAATGTAGCAACTCCATTAATATCCCCCGCTGAGCTTAATCCTCCACACCTTGAAGGGTTTGTTTCATCGGTTACATCAACAGCCTGATACTGTTCCCCGCCCGCGCCTACGATAATTACTTTTGGCAAGTTAACAAGAACAATCCCGGTTGGGTTCATTCCATTAGTGTCATAAGACCCCATGGTGTTTCCATAACTTGCTGATGTTTCATCTATATTAACTACAAACATTTCTTTTAAAGTTCCAGAAGCTGCCGTAGCAAGGTAAACCCTGGTCCCAGTTGAATTAACATAAAGTGACTTTCCAGAAAGACCGTTAACATGAATTTTTCCGGGTGTAGCCACTGGTTTTGAATAAAAAATTAAATTTGTAGGATCTGTAGTATCTACAACAACAAGTTGATAAGTTGATGATGTTGTAGAAATATAAAGTCTGGAACCAAATGCAACAATTTTGGTAGCAGGGGCAGGAAGCTGGAGGCCGTCCAAATCTTTTTTAGGACGCGAACCGCTCTTACTAGTCAAATCAAAATCATAAAGCATGTCGCCAATTGTCATGTAGCCAACATTTCCATTTGTAGTAACTGTTGCCGCATTTGCATTACCATTATTGGGCGAGTCAAAATACCCAGCCTCACTATATGCGCCACCAGAAATACTACTTAAATTTATTATATCTACATCCTTTGTGTGACTATCAGTCGCAATGTAGGCATAGGTTTGTTCAGTAAATACATCGTTTGTTTTTGTAGGTCCATTAAAAATGGCAGTTGTTGCAGAAGGAGTTGCAGGTGCTGCTGGGTCTGTTAGCCCCGCGTCCACAAAAGTAAAACCCGCAGCCGCCTGGCCCGTCCCTGTAGTAATATTTACCTGATTGGTGCTACTATTTTGAATCGCGCTAATCGATTGCGCCGTAGCGTTTCCTAAGTCAACACTTCCCAGAGTAAGGGAAGGCGCGCACCAGTCGCCGTTTCCTTGGTTAATAAGAGTTCCAGAAGTAGTTAAACTCGATGTTAGATTTTTCCACCTACTTAAAATAAAGGTTGAAGTTAAACTACTGGGCAGAATATTATTCCAAGAAACTGTAACAGTAATTTGTTTTTTAGATACATCACTAGGAGTTAAATCACTAATAACTACTGTTCTTGTAAAGTCGCCTATTGTCCCGTCAGGGTTTAAACTGCCCCAACTCCATGCACCACTAGAAACTTTTGGATAGTAAGTCCCATTCGTTGCGACATTTGTCCAATCAGCTTCTCTTATATTTCGTGCTGCTTCTTCTCCTTCTTTTAATAAGCCGATTGCTTTTAATCTTTGTTCTTGCTGGACTCGCCCAGAGCTGCCCGCAATAAATCCAAAAATAATCGTTGGGATTAAAATTGACGCCAATCCAAATGCAACCAAAAGTTCTACAATCAACTGGCCTTTTTGAAATTTAGTAGCTTGCTCCATATTTATTTATATTTATTACAGTTGTTTTGTTTACCTGACTATTAATAACAGAGAATGTCATCGGCGTAGTTTCCCCACTCCCGGCTGCAAAAGTTAAATTTTGGCCTGAATTATCAAAACTTAAACCTGGGTCAAGGTTAATAACAAAATTTGAAGGAGTTAACGTATAACTATTTGCGTCAAAGTGAATTCCATAAGCAGTACGCCCAGCCATGGCCTGTGTTTGTTGTCCACGAATATCGCTAATTAAAGTGTCAATTGCAGCAGATTGTGAGGTAGTTGAAGGAAGCCTGCCTAGATTAATTGTAGTTAATGCAAAAAGGATCGCCAAAATTCCAATCGAAACCATAAGTTCAATCACTGTAAAACCTTTCAAAGTTTTGTAATTTGGCATTTGGAATTAATTAGTGCGGATTAACTTGACTAATAAGTCCATATATGGGGGCGATAATTGATATCATCATTCCACCAACCATTACCCCTATAACGACAAGCATGATTGGTTCCAAAAGAGCTGTTAGAGTCTTTAGAGTATTCGAAACTTGGTAATCAAAATATTCAGAAATATCTTGTAAAGATTTATCCAAACTTCCCGTCCTTTCCCCAGTTTCTACAAGTTTTATCATGATTACTGGGATATAACCCTTGGCTATTCTTAATCCATCAGAAAAAGTCTTTCCACTTAAAATCATTTCTCTCGATTTTATTATTATTTTTTGTGTTTGAGTCCTGACAACAATATCACTTGTAAGATCAAGGGCGGCAATAATAGAAATTCCAGACGACAAAAGAAGATGTAAAGATCTGGAAAATCTAGTTAAATCAATAAGCTTCACAAGACCAGAAATTCCCGGCATTGAATAAAAAATATTTAAAACAAAATTCTTCTTTTTAGTAAATAGGAAAATGAAAAATAAAACTATTGCAGCAAGTGCAAACAGAAAAGTAAGTGTGTTATGAAGCATAAAATCAGATGCTGCTATTAATATCTTTGTGGGAAGTGGAAGCGGGACTCTTAAATTCTTAAATACCTGGGCAATTTTTGGAATTACATAAATAAGTTGAACAAGGAGTACTAAAACGAAAACTGCAACTATAAAAATCGGGTAAACTAAGGCTGAACGCACTTTGTCGTTAAACTCATTTTGCTTTTGTAAATTTGCTTTTAAATCCTTAAGTGTAATATCAAGGGTGCCAGCTTCTTCACTTGCTTTAATAACGTTAACCGTAACTCGATCAAAAACATTTGAAAATTTGGCTAAAGTGAAGTTTACCTGATGCCCCTGAGTCAAATCGTCTCTTAAGGTTTCCAAAACTTTTTTGTTTCCACCTTTACTATCCTCTAGAAGATTGTTGACAGCATCAAGTATTGGAATTCCGGCAGAGAGCATAGTAGACAAATTGCTTATTAAAGCAATTTTGTCGCCTTGTGATAATTTAACGTCTTTATCCTTCATAGTTTTATGCCGATTCCACCTTCGTGACTCTTATCACGCACTTTCCACCTTCGTGACTCTTATCACTTCCTCCATTGTGGTTACACCAGAGGCAACCTTCTCAAGTCCATCATCTAACATAGTTTTCATGCCTTCCGTAATTGCAGCCTGAGCAATAAGATCCGAGTCAGCTCTTTCAGAAATTAATTTCCTAATCCCCTTCGTTACATCTAGTACTTCAAAAAGACCAACACGACCAGTATAGCCTGTTTGTCTGCAAATTTTACACCCTTTTCCTTTATGGATAGTTAATTCAGGATTATTGCCGAAATATTTTACAACCATACTTTGAGGAAAATGCTTTACTACTTCACTTGAAGATATTTTTTCTTCAGATTTACAAGATGGACAAATCTGCCTCACCAACCTTTGAGCAATAATTACGTTGACTGTTGAAGCTACTAAAAATGGCTCTACCTTCATGTCAGTCAGGCGTGGAATTGCGGTTGCGGCATCGTTTGTATGAAGAGTCGAAAGAACTAAATGGCCGGTTAGAGCAGCGTTAACAGCAATACCTGCCGTTTCGCTATCCCTAATCTCTCCTACAAAAATTACATTTGGATCCTGTCTAAGAATCGATCTTAATCCATTGGCAAAAGTTAAATTTGTTTTAGAGTTAACCTGAACCTGATTGGCACCTTGGATTCTATATTCAACAGGATCCTCGATAGTCATAATATTCTTTTCTCTGGTATTTAAAACCTTAAGAATGGCATAAATTGAGGTTGTTTTACCACTTCCGGTTGGCCCGGTTGATAAAATCATGCCAAAACTTCTACTAAAGGCTTTTGTGACTTTTTGAAGATCGGATGCATTCATTCCAAGATCGCTTAGTGTATATTCCCGTGAATGAGAAGAAAGAAGTCTTAAAACTGCTTTTTCTCCTTGAGTAACGGGTAAAATTGAAACACGAATGTCTAGATTTTCTTCTTCTAATTTTGCTGTCATTTTTCCATCCTGTGCACTCAAATGTTCATCTGTTCTTAAATTTGAAAGAACTTTAATTCTACTTATTATTCTGTCGTGTACTTCACGGGGAACGCGTAAAACATCCTGCAAAACACCGTCAATACGAAAACGAATCAATGAAGTTTTTTCCTCGGGCTCAATATGAATATCGCTAGCTCTATCGTGATAAGCAGCATTAATAAGCTCATCCACAACTTTGATAATCGGAAGGTCCCCTTTATATAAGGTCGCCTGTTTTACATATTCCTGTAAAAGTTCATCAATAGTCCTTTGGAGTGCCTTTTCGTAAAGCTGAATTGTTCCTTCAATTTCACTTTCGCTTGCATAGTACGGGATTACCTTTTGCCCGGTTTTTTTTGTGACCATATTTAGTATGGTTTTATTTGTGGGATCGTTAAGAGCCACTTTTATGCCTGTTGCATCTCTTGCAAATGCTATGGCTTTCTGACGCCTCGCAACTTTATCTGGAACAATATGCGCAACATCTTCAGTAATTGACTCTTTGGATAAAGTTATAAATGGAACGTTGTAATAACTGGCAATAACTGTCCCCAATTGATCTTCTGTAAGAACGCCACTTTCAACAAATGAATTTACCAAATCCGAAGATCTGGTCTTAACTGCATAATTTTCGGCTTTGGCAATAGTAGCCGCATCAAGCAAGCCGCTTTTTTTGATCAACTCAATTACTTTTCCACTAGGCAGTGAAGACATACATAACTATTGTATAACAATTAAGACAAATTGGAGACTATTTAATTTGGTTTGAAAGTTAACTAAATATGGAAAGAACTTCGCTCTGATAATCGTCAGATATCCAAGATGGATGGCTCTTTAAGTATTTTTTGACTGTTCGAAAATGAATTAATTTAACCTTTTCCACTTCATCTGCCTCACTTTTTATCTGGTGGGTTTTGACATCCAATTTACAGTAAAAAATTCCACGATACTCACGAGACTTATGGTCTTTGTAAATTTTGATTAGGTTAAGATCACTTTTTTTAATCTTGAGTCCAGTCTCTTCTTCAACCTCACGTACGGCACCTGAGAAGTAGTCATCTCCCGGGCTCAAATGCCCCGAAACCGCAGCCTCCCACATTCCTGGAGACATATCCTTTTTAAGAGACCTTTGCTGACAAAGTACCTGATTTTTGGAGTTTATAATCCACACGTGTGCAGTACGCCTCCAGTGGCCTTTCTTAAAGACTTCGTGCCTGGGACGTGGTTGAATCGGGTTATCGTATTCATCGACAACACACAGTAGTTCGTCACTATTTACCATATTTATATTTATTTTTTGTAAAAATTCGGCAAGAGCCGAGGTTTTATTTAACTAAATCCTAGAGGTTTACTAGAAGAGAATTATCCTTAATTCTTCTTTATTCCTTTATTATTTATATAAGGGAATATTACCATTTTTACAGATTTTTGTCAATTATTTGAGGGTAGCGTCCACCGCTGGCTTCATTTGGTCAAAAGGTACAGCTCCCGGATAGCTAGTCGTATTTAGGAAAAATCCAGGTGTTCCTGAGATGCCTAAAGTTGCTGCCAAAGCTGTATTGTCAGCCAAAACGCTATCATATTTTCCACTGTCCAAACAGCTCTTCATATCACTTGGGTTTATTACGCTTTTAAGAAAGTCTGCAATTTTACCTGACTGAGTTTTATCGTTTTTAACAGTGTTATTTAAGAGATTGTAGCCTGCATTGCTCATAATAAGGTCATGTGCTTCCCAGAACTTACCTTTTTCGTTAGCACAGTACAAAGCTTTTGCTCCCATTTCCCCGTTTCCGTGTCCAGGATAGTAAATGTAGGCAAAAGATGCCTTCCCTGCATCAACCAATTTCTTAAGTTCAGGGACAGGTGCTACGTAGCTAGCAGCTACTCCCATTTGTGCATAAAGTTCTTTGTCGTGTCCCCCTGCAACATGGCACCAAGGGCAAGAAGGGTCTGCAACTTCAACAATAAGTAATTTTCTATTACTGTCACCTATTTTAATTATGTTTTTGGTGAACAAATCCTTGATTTGTTCTAGGGTTACGGCTGGAGCAGCTGGAGCAGCTCCTGCAGTTGTAGTTGTTGCAACCCCTCCTTTTTCGAGTGTTGTAACTTTTTGCCACAAAACCCCAACCATAAATGCAAGCCCAATACTAAGAACCAAAAGAACCGGAACAACTTTTTCTATTAAACTTGGTTTTGAAGGTTCCGCAATTAATTTTGCCATGTCAATAATTCTGCCCGAAATTACTTTAAAAGTCAAAGGCTATTTAGTTTCTTCTAGAAACTTTAGTGTATCCATCGCGGCCATACAACCAAACCCTGCTGCAGTTATAGCCTGTTTGTAATGAAAGTCTTCCACGTCCCCCGCAACAAAAATTCCTGGAATAGAAGCTTTAGTTCTGTCGTGTGAAATTACATATCCTTTATCATCGAGGGATATTTTTCCCTGAAAAATCATTGTAGAAGGAGTGTGGCCTATTGCTATAAAAAGTCCGTCAGCTGCAAAGTCTGAAGTTTCATTTGTACTATTATTTTTGAGTGTAATGGATTCAAGTCTAGCCTCACCCTTAACACCTACTACTTCAGTGTTCCAAAGAATTTTTATTTTGGGATTAGTCTTGACCTTTTCCTGCATAACAGCTGAAGCCTTAAATGCATCTCTTCTATGAATGATGGTTACTTCAGATGCATATTTAGAAAGAACCAACGCTTCCTCCATTGCGCTATCCCCACCACCCACGACAGCGACTTTTTTATCTTTAAAAAATGGAGCGTCACAAGGAGCGCATGAAGAAATACCGCGGCCAATCAATTCTTTGATTCCTGGTGCGTCAAGCCATCTTGTTTCGGCACCGGTTGCAACAATAATTGATTTTGCCGTATAGACTTCACCTGCAACTGTTATTTCGAAGGGGGTTTTAGAAGTGTCAATTGATTCAACGTTCTTTTGCAGAAATTCTGTTCCAAACATCCCCGCATGTTCGCGCATTTTTGCCATCAAATCCGGTCCCAAAATCCCGGGATGGGCCGGAAAGTTGTCTACATTTGTAGTTAACATTAATTGGCCTCCCCAAACTTCACCGCCAAAAACAATGGTTGAAGCAGCTCCTCGAGTCATATATATAGAAGCCGTAAGTCCTGCCGGCCCCGAGCCAATAATAGCAACATCCCAAGTCCCTTTAGGATTGTCTGGTCGCGGTGCAAAAATTTGTTGATCCATGTTTATATTTATTTATACCTTATGGCAAAAGAAGAAAGAATTCTGACTAGGTCAGAACTCTTCTCCCTTATCTAAATTCACACCTAATTAAACAGTCGGTGCTGGTGGAGGTGTTGATCCTCCTGGCATATCTGTTCCTTCTGTTGGAGTCGGTGTTGCCATTGGCTGTTCGGTAGCAACTGGCATCTCAACCGGAGCGGATGGCTCTGGATTTACTTGTGCCGGTTCTTGAACTGGTGCTTGTGCCGGAGGTGTTGCAACGGGTGCTCCACCCATGGCTGTCGGATCAGTTACTTGTCCTGGATTTTGGTTATTTGTATCGTCTACTGGCATTTAAATCACCCCCTTTTTGATTAACTCTTCAAAATTTTGTTTTCCTGCAAAGCCTACTTGGCGTCCTAGTTCCTTACCATCTTTAAAAAGGATTGTTGTGGGAATAGACATCACGCCATATTTTTGTGAATTTACAGGGTTTTGATCGACGTCAAGCTTGGCGATCAAAACTTTATCTTTATATTCATCAGAGAGTTCTTCAAGAACCGGTTCAGCAAGTTTGCAGGGTCCGCACCATGTAGCCCAAAAATCAACCAAAATCGGAGTCTTACTCTGAAGAACTTGCGTATCAAAATCCTTATCTGAAATATTTATAGTTGCCATATGCAAAACTCAATATACCTATCAACGAATTTTTAATCAAGAACTAAATTAGTTTCCACAACTTTCACTCATACTTTCCGTGTTTTTAATATGATCAACTGTTACAGCTTGCAACAATAAGTTTTTACCAGGGTCCTGACTGGCCAAGCTTCGCTTATCTACTGTTCCTATAAAAATAACCAGGCTATCGTATGGCTTTATAGTTATATTTTGAATATCTGCTACTTCCTGATTATTAATAAATGCTGTTACTTTAGAATAATCGATCGGGTACTTGATATTTGTAAACAAATCTCCCCATTTAGAGTCTAATCTATGAACATGAACAACATCCCCCACTCCGTCATGCAAATGTGCTTTTTCTAGTTGATTGTGCTCCGGAGTTTCTTCTTCCTTTTTACCGGGAACGGTACACGGCTCTACATTCATATATTTAAGGTCACTAAAATCCACTTTCTTTCCATTGTCAAAAACGACAAAACCCGCATGGTAATGAATTTCTTCAGAAACAACGGTTTTCTTAGATTTAAAATAGGCAAAGATTCCAATTGTTGCAATAATTATTATTAGAACTATATAAATAATTTTTTTCTTCATTTTAGTTTTTAGTTAACAACATTATATTTTAACATTGTGAGAGTATTACACAAAAAGCCCAATTAAAACAACAATCGCCATCGAAACTATCCAATAAGTTTTACTTTGCTTAAAATCCCATTTAAAAGGTAGGTTGGTAAACCAACTATCTATATTTTTTAGATTATCTAAATCAAGTAATTGGTCAACTGATAAATGAAATAAGAAAGAAAGAGCAAGTCCCATGCCAAAATAAGATCCTGATGAAGAAAGTATCCAAAAAGTTAACACAAAAAATATCGCCTGAAAAAGAATGGTATGGAATATAAGGCCATTCCTCTCTGCCCTTGTCTCATAAAGCAGATCGATACTCCTCATAAGTTCTTTTTTATTTAGTAAATAATTAATTCTCTGAGAAGACAGGTCTGTTGGTTTAATAAAATAAACATAAATAAGGTGGTCCAGGTCAGGAAGAACTACACCTAGTAATCCCCCTAGCCAAAACAAAGTGTAGTTTAAAGCAAAATAATGTTTTACGACCGCAACAAAAACAAATAAGGCAAACCAAAAACTAAAATGAAGAAATAATTCCCGCCGCATGCTTCATTGTACCCACAAACTACGATCTAAATCCACATGATTATCGTCCAAAAAGATAACCCCCTCTGCTTTGAGTCTCATTTTTTGCTCGTTGGGACCACCAAAAGCATAGCCAGGAGCCAATCTACCATCTTTATTTACAACACGGTGGCATGGAACCTTTGATGAATCTGGGTTTGCATGCAGTGCAAATCCAACTTTTCTGGCATCTTTTGTACCCAGCGCTGCGGCGATACCGCCGTAAGTCATAACCTTCCCCTCAGGGATTTTTTTAACCACTTCGTAGACTTGTTCAAATAAATTACTTTTTGGCATTCTTAAGTTCTTTTAACTTCCACATGAATAGACGACCTTTAGATCTGGCATTCTCGGCATCTTTTACAAAACTGCGGGCTTTTTCGAGTAAAACTCTTGGAGTAGTTTTGGCTAACCTCATATAAAGCGATTTATGAGCCATGTCACCTAGTTCAACAGCCAAGTCGTAAGCGTAAAGTTGAAACTCACGGGAAACAGTTTTGTTTTTGTCGTCAAGTTTGTATTTATCTAAAATATTTCCAACTGAAGTTAATGTTTTTTTTGATTGCATTTCTTGGCTGATTTTAGTCCAATTTGACGATCAGAAATAGTGGTAGTAAACTTCAGGCATGCCAAGATTAATATATAGCGCAAACCCAAAACCAATTGTAATTGTTGAGTATGACCAAGAACCAAGGGGTTTGCGTGGATATATTTGGCCTAAAGGTGAATCACTTGAAGATCTTCGTTTTAATTCGACAATTAGACAAGTAGCAGAACAAAATAATTTAGAACCTGTTGAGGTAATTAAAAAGTTAGTTGAGGGCACCCCATTAAATTTTGATCCAAGTATTAGACTTAGAGTTTGATCTATAAAACCTGCAATCTTCTAGAAATCTCCTTTATTACTTTTTCTAAAATTTGCTTTTCTTCATCTGTGAAATTTTCCAAAGTATAAACCTCCCCCATTGGTTTAAAGTCCCTCGGCCTGTTATCTATTCCAATCCTAACTCGCCAGAAATCTTTTGTTCCTAATTTATTTTCAATATCAAGAATTCCATTATGGTCTTTGGGCCCACGACCGAACTGAATTTTAAAACTCCCTAACGGAATGTCTAAGTCGTCGTGAATTATATATAAATCGGCCAAATCAACTTTTTGTTGATCCACCAACTTTTTAACAAAAGTTCCAGAATCATTCATAAATGTATCGGGCTTTTTTAAAACTAAGTCCTTTGGAAGTTTCTGATCGTGAAGTGCATCAATAACCATATAGCCAGCACTATGACGAGTCATTTCATACTCTTTACCTGGGTTTCCCAAGCCAACAAGAAATTTCATTGAAGTAATTCTAACACAGCCAACAAAAGAAAATAGTCATTATCAACTAGTTTCTAATGCTTACTTAACTTTCTTGAGTAAATTTTGAGCTATATTGCCAACAATTGGCACGCTCCACCTCTCTCCTTGCCAAGATTTATAAACATAAATTAGCCAGAGAACAAATCCCAAAAGCATTAAAAGACCGTTTATAAAAGCTACAAGTGGGGCGAGAACTATTGTGAATGCAAAAATCCCAATCCCCCAAAGAACCACAAAAAGTAGTGCTGAGGTAACAATGGATTGCATTGCCCAAAATCTAACAAACTCATCTTTTTCAATTAAGAGAAAAAGAACCGGAACAACCACTGTTGGTCCAAAAAGTGTGGCTATTGCAGCTGCTGTTTCCTTTTTAAGTCCTGTACCGTTTTTCATTACAATCACCCGTCTTTCTTTTATAATCTTTTCATAAACAAGGTGTTAAGGTCAACTAGGAAGATTTTTGTAAACCAAACATAGACTCAAGTTCTTTTATTGTGGTTGCCTCTTTGGGAGATTTGTCATCACGGAAATTGACAAGGCGTGGAAACCTGAGAGCTAGGCCTGCAGTATGTTTTGGACTTTTGGTGATTTCGTCGGCGGCAAGTTCAACCACCAGACTTGGGGTCACCCAAAAATCAGGAGTTAAATCTTTATGAACATCATATTCTTTGGGTTTATTTTTTGTTGACAATCTTTTAAGACGCGAGTTTAATTCTTTAAACTGCGCATCAGTCAAACCCGTTCCCACTTTAGTAACTGACTTGATTGTATCTCCATCTTTAACACCTACTAAAAATTGCCCAATTCCAAAACCGCTTCTTTTCCCCTTCCCTTGGGTATAACCCATTACAATACAGTCAACGGTATCCGAAAGCCTGCCTGATTGACCTTCTTCTTCCTTCATTTTTACCCAATTCCAGCCAGTGCGTCCTGATACATAAAACCCATTCGCCTTTTTGACAACAACCCCCTCAAGACCCATTTTTAGATACTTTTCGTGGAGTTTTTTAATTACTTCTGCATCTTTTGTAATTGTGTTTTCATCAATCCTAAGAAGATGGCTGTTTATAACCACTTTTTGAAGTTCTTTTCTTCTTTCAAGATAGGGGGTATTTATTAAACTTTTTCCGTTAAGAAGTACCATATCAAAAACCTGAAACTGAAGAGGGATTTCAGACACATTTTTTTCGATATCGTGTTTTCGTCTCCTTTGAATGGTTTTTTGAAAATCCAAAAACATTTCCCTTTTGGCATCAATTCCAACAGCCTCAGTATCCAAGATTACCTCATCTGCCTTTATATATTCACCAACTCCCAAAAGTTCCGGGAAAGTATTTATATCAATTGCATTCATATTTCTGGTAAAAATTCGCACAAAGTTGTCATGCTTTCTATAGTGGATAAAAATCCTAAGACCATCATATTTAGGTTCAACTGATACCTCTCCCATTTTTTTAATCATTTCAGTTGTAGAATTAAGCCTTTGAGCTAGCATTGGGACAACAGGAACACCAATTGTGGGCGTTGCCTTTTTTAGATTTCCCTCTTTGACGAGCCGTGCAATATAACCAATATCAGGCCTAATGTTGTAGGCTTCTTCAATTTCTTCGCTTGAAAGTTTACCCTGAGCTTGTCGAAGGGCATCGATCACTGTTTTTTCAGAAAAACCCAAACGGAGTTTACCAATTGGAATTCTTGTAACAAATCTTGCAGAGAGTGGATCAAGTTGTTTTAGAAGATTAGACATACTTGTTACTTTTCTGTCCTGACTCCCCTCGCCATTATCTTTAGCAATTAAAACTAATTTATCGTAAACATCACTAACAGATAGATCGCCCGTACTTTTTTTTGCGAGTTCCTGGGCAACATTTCCCAGGTCTCCCTTTTCTTTATAAAGTTTAGTTACCCCGGAAGCATCTTTACCATAGGCGAGTGCCAAAACCCTAATCATCATTTTTTCAGCAATATTAATAATTATGCTTTCATAGTTTGGGGCTAGGGTACCAAGAGATAGGTAAACCACTTTATCGATCTCAGAGGCATTACTTTTTTCAAAAAGTTCGGAAAGGATTCTTGTAATCTCAAGACGAGAAGAAGTCTTTTCTAATTTTTCGAGGTAACCCGCAAGTTCGCTAAATTGCATAACCGAATTATACACCGTGATGGGTGGCTAAATAGCTTGAGAAGAATAAGTAAGCAAAAATAACAACAGCTAAAAACATAAATCCAAAAACTATAGATATTATTCCTCCATCTTCCTCATGAATAACTTTATTTATTCCCTCCCCAAGTAAGGTTAACCCGAACAAACTGGGTAGTACCAGAATCATATATAAAAATTGTGGATCAGTTGGTGTCATTTGTTTGCAACTACATATTTACTTGCCTTTGTTGTCCCGGTTTTCTTTAAAATTCCTTTCCCGAGCAAATCTTTGAGCTCGCGAAGAATAGTATCCTCCGAAACCATAGGTAGTACCTTTTTAAGTTCGCTCATTCCTCCACTCCCCTGGTCAGAAATAAATTCAATCAAACGCATTTGGCGTTCACCGAGGGCAATTTGTTCTCCAAATTTGACCTTAAGTCGGGTGTCAACTGAAAGTTTTCTAACTTTATCTTTAATTTTTGTGAGCTCCACCGCCACAACATGAGTAAAATATTCAAGCCAGGGAGTAATATCGCGTGAGCCGATGTTTGGAGACTGTCTATCTACTTGAGCAATTGCCTCATAATAGTCACCGGGGTCAGTGTCAAAATGTTCTTCAAGTGAGAAGAATTTTTTAACATTGTAACCCTCCTTCATCAAAATCAAGGTTGAAAAAGCACGAACAGTTCTACCATTTCCTTCAACAAATGGATGGATTGCAACTAAAATATAGTGTGCGATTCCGGCCCTAATAATAGGGTGAGTCTCACGGGCTTCAGGATTATTAAGCCAGGCAAAAAAATCTTCCAAGAGATACGGAACTTCAATATGTGGAGGCGGAGAAAAAATAACTTTACCGGTTCCTTCTTCTTTAATGACAACTTCTGTGGTTCTAAAAACCCCAACTTTATCTGGTGCAATGATTCTATCCACAGTAAGCCTATGAATATCCCGTAGCATATCTAGGTCATAATCTCCCCGTTTAGCCGAAAGTTCGTCTAATAGTTCCGTAACGTTTCTGTAATTAATTACTTCCTGAATATCCCGAGCCCTTGCGTAAACTTCTTGTCCTTCTAAGATTTTTTTTGTTTGGTACAAAGTTAAATCATTCCCCTCTATATGGGTGCCATGATGGATTGTTCTTAAATTAGCGTCACTTTGAAACTGTTTTTCGAATGATGGAACCAGTGGGGCGTTTTCTATCACCTCACGGCTAGCCTCAATGGAACCAATGTTTTTAAGAACTTTATTAGAAACTAAGAATTTTGGAGAATACATTCATTTATATTAACGCAACTCCTGCGGTAAATACAGTGGTATAATGACTTCATGGTAAAGCTTGGACGGCATGTTAAAAAACATTTTAGTGCGCTCCAAAAAGACATATTTAAACAAATGCTAACACTCGCAACTAGTGGATTTGGGCTCGTTGCCGCACTTGCTTGGAACGAACTTATTAAAGAGATTGTGACTAAATATATTCAACCCGTGGCAGGGGTAAACTCCGGATTAATTTCCTTACTTGTCTATGCAGTAATCGTTACACTTCTTGCTGTTTTTGTGACCTACAGTTTGACTAAATTAGTGAAGAAAAATTAATCGTCCCGCACAACAACATCAGGTAAATGATTCACACCAGTCGGGTGTTGTGCATTTGGTGGCCTTTCCGTCAAAAGAGGAGTACCGTCTGGAAGTGTTGGTGGAATCTCGTCAGCATCATTTTTTCTTGTTTTAGTAACAATTCTTCCGGTAACCTGGTGTTCCTTCCACGGATTTCCATGAACTTTTGTTTTTCTTTCTATTATCTTTCCCTCTTTGCTCATAATTATAAGTTTATTATACCTCCCGATTTCAACCCTTTCAAAAAATGTTCGTCAGCTGTCGTAATCACAGTTTGCTGTCTTTTAGCAAGTTCTACAACAATGTCCCTGTGTTCGTGATCAAGTTCCGAGAATATGTCATCAAGGAGTAGGGTCGGCCGCTCAGAAGTTTTTTCCTCTATAAAATTTAGTTCCGCCATCTTAAGCCAAAGAACTCCCATTCTCTGCTCCCCACGACTTCCGTAACTTGCCAGATTTCTTTTACCATCAAAAAATATAAAATCATCTCTGTGCGGACCAACAAGAGTTGTTGCTGCCGAAACCTCTTCCTGTTTATATTGCTCTAACCTGCCATCGGAAATTACAGATCTATCGTATTCCAAACGATAGTTAGTATTAGATGGGGGTTCTTGAGAATTAACAAAATCAATAAATTCCTGCCGTCTAATACTTATGTAATCCCCATTTTTAATTAGAAGTTGATTCCAAAACAAAAGCTGGGATCTTGGGACACCCTCTTCTCGGATTCTAAATAGAAGTTTATTTCTCTGTCTTAAACCCTTTTCATAGGAGAGAATATTACGTCGGTACTCCCTATCAATTTGACAAAGAACATTATCTAAAAATTTACGGCGAATAGATGGCGACTCTGTAACAAGATCCATGTCCTGTGGTGCAAAAAGAACGGTTTTAAAGTTGCCAGCAAAATCAATTGTCCTTTTGGCAACTCCATTTACTAGTACTCTTTTTTTGGGCCAGCCATTGTCTCCTCTTGTGATTTTGACTTCAAGGCTTGTACCATCTGTAACTCCTAAAATACTTGCAATATCTTCATCGTATTTTATAATTTCCGCTTCTAATTTTGCTTTAAAACTTTTTGCGGTTGAGAGCAAAAAAAGTGACTCCAAGATGTTGGTTTTACCTGAGGCATTTGGACCAACAATAGTTGTTATTTTGTCAGAAAATTCCAAAGCTTTAGTTTTAAAATTTCTAAAGCCTTTTAGTTTTAGATTTTTGATCATTTAATAAGAAGTATAATACAACAACTATGCGTATTTTGTTCGTAACAGCAACATATTTGCCCACCATAAACGGCATATCTTTGTCAATTAAGCTTCAAAAGGATGAATTGATTGCCAGAGGTCACAAAGTAACAATAATCGCCCCAAAACACCATGATCAAAGAAAGGAAAGTGGCGTTATAAGATTACCTTCTTTACCAAATCCAAGATATCCTGATTACCCTATTATTGTTCCCATCCCATATGAGGATTCCCATTTTAAAGTATTGGGTAAAAAGTTTGATGTTGTATATTTCCACCATCCATTTTATTTAGGCGAAACAGCAATTCTTTTAGCAAAATATTTCAAATGCCCTTCAGTATTTTTTTATCATACTCAATATGACGAATATCCAAAAACAATTTTGCCAAAAGAAATATCTTATAAACCAGTAAGAAAATATATCATTAACCATATAAAAGAGCTTGGCTCGAAAGTTGACCATATTGTGGTTGAGACACCAACTTTGAAAAATAAATTAAGATTATTTGGCGTCAAAAATGCGATATCGGTTGTAACTTCTGGTCGCCAGTCAATGAAAATCATGGAAATTTCAAAAACTAAACTGAGAACGATGTACGGCTTACCAATAAACAATACAATTATTCTTTGTGTATCAAGACTTTCCAAAGAAAAAAATCTGGAAACTCTTATTAAGATAATGAAAGACCTCAAAACTAAGAAAAAGGTCACACTAGTTATTGCCGGAGATGGCCCTGAAAGATCTAATTTTGAAAAGCTTGTAGCAAAGTTTAATTTGATCAACATAATATTCTTAGGGAATATTGATTACAACAAATTACCGGAAATTTATTCTCTTGCCGATATATTTGCTTACCCGTCTAAAACAGATACGCAGGCAATAGTTCTTATAGAGGCGATGTCAGCGGGACTACCATTAGTTGGTTTTAATTCACCAGGACCAAAAGATTTTATAATTAACAATAAAAACGGCATTCTTTGCGCAAATATTGGAGACTTTAAAAAATCCTTAAATAAATTAATTATTGATTCAAAATTAAGGGAAAAGATGGGACGGACATCAACTCTATATGCTAAAGACTATTCGTTTTCTGTATCCATGGATAAAATAGAACAAACTTTGGAAAAGGTTATATCTGAATATAGATCTAAATGAAAAAATATAATATTCCGGGCTGGCAATCATGGAGTCCGTATAAAACTCCTTTTTTTAAATTTCCATCATATCTTTACTCACCACATGGAGTAGACCATTGGTTAATTGAAAAGAAAAATAATCAAAAACAATCCATTAAAGGATGGTGTTCTTGGTATGCGTATGGGGAAAATATCAATGAAGAAAAAATATTACAAAACGCAATTAAAATAAAGGATTTTTTTTCTAATAGTAATGAAAAATATGTACTTATAGATGACGGC
>WNFL01373977.1_pt2 | contig 63131 bp, 21 predicted proteins | sample 5400361 | NCBI WGS metagenome assembly WNFL01 (sample SAMN13153351, study PRJNA577476) | soil metagenome | isolation source: 40 cm soil on Douglas fir-dominated hillslope | place: USA:California | collected 2013-09-17 | reverse complement strand
CCGCCAACGACACCGTGGATGTTGATTCGCAGTCCTACGGCCTGGCCGGCGGGGCGGTTGCCGGCGCAGTGAATTTCAGCTTCGTCACCGTAAACCCGACGGTCACTGCGTCGATCGGCGACTCGGGCGCAATCAAAGCGACCGGCGACGTTACCGTGATCGCGGGCACCGACATTGACGCCAGTTCGAAGTCCCTCGGCGTGGCCCTCGCGGTCGTCGGCTCGGTTGCGGGTTCGTTCGCACGCTCGGAGGTGTCACCGACGGTGCACGCCTACCTGGGCGGCAGCGTCACCACCACGGGTGGCAATGTCACGGTGCGTGCGACACACAACAAGCCCAACGCCAGTCGCGGCGCCAGGGCCAATGCGTTTGCCGGTTCCGGCGGCGCGTTGCTCGGCGCGGCTGGCGCTGGAGCCTGGGCCACGAGTGATGCCAAGGTCGAAGCCAACGCCGGCGTCGGCTCATCCATCAGCGCCGACAAGGCCGTTGAAGTCTCTACAGATGCCACGCAAACGGCCAATGCCAAAGCTGCGGGCCTTGGCGGCGGTTTCGTCGGTATTGGCCTGAGCGTTGCCGAGGCCGACACCGCAGGCTACTCGAACGCACATGCCGACGGCAGCATCTACGGCGACTCGCTGAAGTTGACCGCGAACCTTGCGCAGAACGCAACTGCCAGTGGCGCCGCGCTCGCGGGCGGCCTTATCGCGGTGAGCGTCAACGTTTCGCACGCCGACATGTCGGGTACGGTTCGCGCGATGCTGGGTGGTGGCGCACACGTCACGACCGATCACGACATTCAGGTGCTGGCCGCGTCCACCAACGTCGGTTTTGCTGAAGGCCTGGGCGTGACCGTGGGTGGCATCGCCATCGGCGGCATGGAAACGTCGGTGCATGCCGGCGCCGGGGCAGGCGTCAGCGAGGTCGTGGCCGGGCTGGACGACGGCGCGCACATAGACAGCGCGCGCTTCGTCACCGTCACAGCGAACAACGGTAACAACCTCAGCGTCGAGGGTCAGTCCGCCGGCGGCGGAGCCATCACCATCACTGGCTCCGACGCTACCGTCAGCAGTGACCAGACAGCGCAAACATACATCGGCGTCGCTGCCGTGATCAATGCGACCTCAGCGACCTTGCAGGCACTGAACACCCAGGCGCAGGACGTGAAGTCAGACGCACTCTCGATTGGCCTTGCCGCCGGTGGCGGCGCGCTCGCGCACGACACGGCCACGGGCGACGCCCGTATTGACGTGGGTAATAACGCGCAGATCACAGCGAAGAACATCGTCGTCTCGGCCCGGAACGCCTTCGACAAAAGCAAGTACCCGGTGAACCTGCAGTCGGCCACGGTGGCCGTGGGCAGTGTCAGCGCGCTGCTGAGCAGCACCCACGCAGGCACCGTCTCCGACACACTGGACGCGGTGATCAACCTCGGCAACGGCGCGTTGCTGCATTCGAACGGCAACAATGCCAGCCCAGGCACGATTCGCATCGAGGCGCTGACCGACGTCAACGCACTCGACAAGGTAGAGACCCAAGCCTACGGCATCGTGGGCGTCACGATCGGGTCGTCCGACATTTCTGTCAACTCGCGTTCCAGCGTCAACCTGAATGGGGCTACGGTGCATGCCGATGCATCCGACGTCGACATCACGACGCGCTCCAACGCCTACGCGCGTGCCTATACCGATTCGACGATCGCCGTGGCCCTCACGGGTGCCGGCGGTTCGAACTCGAACACAACGATCGACGCCGAGAACGGCATTGCGCTGAACAATGCCAACGTGAAGGGCAAGAACGTCTATCTGTACGCCGGCCGCGATACATCCGGCCAGGTAAACATCATCGACGGCTTCGCTAGCAGCTACGTCCATGCCTATTCGTTGCTCCCGTCCATTGGCGTGCCGATTGCCAATGTCACCATCGGCGAACACAACACCATTGGCGTTCTGGGCAACTCCAAGGTCCAGGCGCTGCAGAACGTGACGATGCGTGACGTGGTGGGCATCGGCGGCGACCAGCGCGGGCACGAGCGCGGCAGCGTGCTGTCGCTGTCGGCGCTCCCATACGGCGCGTCGCTGGACGACGACCCCAATACGCACAGCTTCAACCAGGTCAACGTAGACCCCAGCGCGACGGTCGAAGCCGGCATCAACAACCAGAGCCTGATGTATATCGAGCCGCTGACCCTCAACAGCACGGAATACGACCTCACGCAAGGCGCCTTCGGTGCGGCGGCGCCCAATTCGACGCAGCGTTCGGCCATCATGGCTGGTGGCAGCGCCGACCTGAGCAATGCGCAGAAGGCCGCACTCGGCCTGGACGCCGACATCGCGTACGTGTTCTCCGCGCTCAATCTGACCTCCATCCCGTTCAGCATCAGTACCGGCACGGTAGTCCACAACGTGACGCAGTCGACCGGGGGCAACGTCTCTGGCGACTACTACCAGTTCATCCCGGTGTCACAGTACGGCACGAGCGTGGTGCTGGAAAACGAGAACTTCGCCGACGGCTCGCGCTGGCGCCATCTGGGCCCCACCACCGCAGGCGCGATCAACAGCGATGGCCAGCCGCTGGATCCGGGCGATGTGTCCGTCTACGAGAGCAATGTCGCGCTTGCCTTGCGCGATTCGCTGCAAGGCAAGTATTACGTCATCAAGCCCAGGGAGCTCGACTCGCCGACGCTGGTCTATAAGAACCTGGGCAACGTGCTGATCGAGCAGCGCGACAAGGTGATTGCCTGGATCAACAGCCACGCCTCCAATGCCGATGCAGTGGCGCGCTACGAGGTACAACTGCAACTGATTTACGATGCCATGGCGGCGCTCGGCCTCACCGATCCGTCGAACCTCGACGCGCAGGGCCACCCGCTCGTCAAGCATGATCTCGATTTGCTGTTCGTGACCCTGCCCAACGTCTATGCAGCGCCGGGCTCGGTGTTCATCGACGCGGACACGCTCTCGCCGAGCATCCACGTCTCCGGTCCAGGTGCGAACGTGCTCGCACGCGCCGGCGCAAAGATCGATATCCTGAACAACACGCCGTTCACGATGACCGTGAACGATGCGGTGATCCAGGACAGCAAGACGGTCCAGATCGTCAACGGCCAGTACACGGTGCTCAATCCGGGTAACGTGTATTTCAATGACGCGGCGCTAACGAATACGCCGGCGAACTCGACCGACAAGACCGTCTCGATCGTCCAGAAGAAACTCACCGGCAGCTACGATCTGGGCACCGCCTCGGGCGTAGTCACAACCCTGGATCAGGATTTGTACCTCGTCGGCGATGTTGTCAACGAGACCGGCAAGGTCACAATCAAGAATTTCGAGGGCAGCATCACCGTTTCCGGCCAGGTGCTGGGTAACCCGATCGAGATCTACTCCGCCAAGGACTTCACCCTCAACAGTGACGACTGGTTCCACACCGGCAAGGATCCACGGCAACTCGTCGATTTCGACGCGCTGCGCCGAGTGGTCTTCACCACGGATGGCAGTCTCAACTCGCTGGGATTTGCGGACGCGAGCAATGTCATAGGCGAATCAGCCCCGACGATATTGCCGGATCCGCTGCCGCCGATACCTGGCGACCCCGTCAACGTCGGTTTGAACACTGCCATCGCTGCCCCCGGCGCACGCATACTCGCGCAGGGCACGATCGCCATCACGGCGCGTTTCCTCGACATCAACGGCCTGATCCAGAGCGGCGCGCAGAACGTGACGCTCCACGTCAACAATTCGTTCGTGCCCTCGGCGACCGGTGACCTGATCGACGCCAGCGGGAACACCGTGGCGGGTGTGGATTTCGGCGGCGAGGCGGTGCCGGTGAAGGCGTCGTTCGACGCTGCGCAGCAGGCCATCGTTGTTGACGACCTCGCACCGCAGGGAGGCCAGATAATCCTGGCCGGCCAGATCCTCAGCACCGGCGGCGGCCAGATCAAGGTGGCGTACGGTTATGCGAACGTCGATATTGTCAATACCAGCCAGTACAAGCTGATCGTCAACCGCGTTGACACCACGAAGGACCGCGTCGGCAAGATTACGATTATCGACACGGCGCGCATCGGCACCGGCGCGGGCAATGCCAAGACTGAATACACGCTGACCGCCAGCGGCGTCGTGGAGAAAGAATACAGCGGTGTCCTGGTCACCACGGCACCCGACCCCAATGGCGACTCGAACGTGCAGGACACGCAGGCCCTGGCGCGCATCAACTACTCGCTGACCAATACCACCACTCCTTCTCTGAGCGGCCTGCAGTGGGCACCTCGCGCCGGCCTGCACTACGTCTGGACGGAAGGCCAGTCCCTGACGCAGACCACGGTCACGCACTACGAGCAGAACAGCTTCAACCTGTTCGGCGGCAACACCGGATTCGAAGACTGGTTATCGAGCGACACGTCTTACAAGTGGCGCACTACCGAGTTCAGGGATCCGCGCCCCCTGCTCGAGTCGGAAGCGCTGACGGTCGAGGGCGGCGGAACTGGCACGGCCAACCCCGATCCCACCAACGGCGATGCCTACTACATTTCCTACGTCCGCAAGGGGGATCCGACGGTCGATGTCGTGCAAGGCTCGACGACCGTGTGGGACGTTTCTCTCGGCTCTGGCGGTGACGGTGGCTGGAAATACGTCGGCGCGACCGGCCGGGTGTTACTGCATGCGACAGACGATCCGAGCCAGATCCCGACCGATTACAACGACACGACTCTCTGGGAACGCCATGACAATGACGGGCTCATTACCCAACCCAAGGATCCCCAAACCAACCAGCCAATCACGTCGAGCCCCGGTACGTACCGCAGCGATTTCGTAAACCAGACGATCGTGGGGAAGGACTGGACCGAAGGCGGCGGCTGGTTGCAAACCAAGAGCTACATTACCGAGATCACCACGACCACGGGGCAGAAGGACTATTACACGCACTCGCTCAAAGCCGACTACGCGATCGGTATCGGAGCCACGGGCAACAGCACGTCGCATATCAACATCAGCAGCACGAACGACTTACTGATCCAGGGCAACATCATCGTCGGCGGTGCAGGTGGGGTCATCACCCTGAACTCGAACTCGGGCTCAGTACTTGGCAACGCCACGGCGGCCGTCTTCAACGACGCACCCACGGTGACGGCTGGGGTAGATGTGAACCTGGTCGTCGAAGGCGGCCCCTCCGTTGGTACGCTGGACGTGACCGCCGGCCGGAACATACATATCGTTGGCATCAAGGACAGCGAGACCAGCCGCCTCACGCTCGGAACGATACAGAGCACGGGCGGCGGCGACGTGACGCTGATCGCGGATGAGGGCCTGTGGGCGGCAAACGCGGGCACGTCCCTGGTCAAGGGCAACCGCATCGAATTGTCGGCCATCGGCAGCGGAGCCGATATCGGCAGCAATAATGGCGCCACGTCACTGCGCATCGACTCCGACACGCTGGGCAATGGCACCGGCGGCCTGGCGGCCAAGGCCGGCGACGCGATCAGCCTGGAGGAGATCACCGGTAACCTGAGGCTGATCAAGGCAATCCAATTCACCAGCACCGCTGGCGTACAGGGAGGCGGCAGCGTCACCCTGCGGGCCGATAGCGGCTCGATACTGGACAGCATCTACGAAGTGCAGACGCTGGCCAACAGCGACCCGTTGACGCCGCAGCAGCAACTGCTGGTCGACCAGCTTAACGGCCTGGCGCCGATCAGCTACACAAGCGTCCAGGTAATTTATAGCGCCACGACGCAGACGGTCGGCGCGGATCTTGTGCTCAACTTCGGTAACGATGCACTGCAAACTGGTGACGCGGTGGTTTACCATTTTGATAGCGCGAACGGTACCAAGACTCCGATTGGGGGTCTGTCGGCAGGCAATCCTTACTACGTCGTTTCTTTGGGTGGTGGCCTATATAAACTGGCGAATACGCCCGCAGATGCCAAAGCGGCAACGCCGGTGGTAATCACACTAAGCACGGATGCCGGCACAAGCGCCGAAAATACGTTCGCCTTCACGAAGCTTACGCAGATTGCGGCCACGACAGCGACGGTGGCCGGGCAGCTCGTCCTCGATTTGGGTGTTGCAGGCGCCGGGCTCAAAACGCAGGACCAGGTGGTTTACAGCTTCAATGGCTCCGGCGACCAGCAGAACGCAATCGGGGGACTCACCGGCGGTGCCACCTATTACGTCATCGCACTGACCGGAGGAAAAATCAAACTGGCACTGACTGCGGCCGACGCCCAGCATGGCAACGCAATCGTGCTCAGCACCGACTCGCACACCGCGATCAACAATGCGGTTGCGTTGCTCGCCACAGCGGTTTTCGACACTGATCCGACCAACAACATCTCGACCGATTCCTTCCAGTTCCCGATCGCGCCGGGCCTTTACAGCTACCTCTATCCGCAGGCCAATTTCCTGGGCCTGACACCGGTGCAATCTTCTAACGAGGTGATGAACGTCGTTGGTTCCAGCGTGACATTGACCGCCGATGGCGGCGGCTCGATTGGCCGCAGCAACGCGCCGCAGGTGGTCAATCTGAGCGGTGGCTTTAGCGGGCTCAGTAACGCCGAGAAGTTGGTGATGTCCAGTGCCAATGCCAGCGATGTCTACGGCCGCCAGTATGCGACCTATCGCTACGTCGGCCCGAATGGCGCCGACGGTTCCAATCTCAAGGCGCAGGATTTCAGCGATACCGGCAAATGGCAGAAAATCAGCTACCAGGCAACTGGCGCCAGCAATTCATCGGCGATAAACCGCAGCGTAACGACTAACGGTTACGTGCTGGTCGAATTCAACAACGGCAGCTATGGGCTCTACCAATACAAGGGCACCGCTGGCACGTTAAATCTGGCGACTGAGAATTACGCCAACAACTTGCGCTGGACCGAAGTGGTCGCCAATCGGTCCACCGACGACACTGGCAGCGCGCCGCTCAATGTTGGCCAGATCGTGCTCGACAAGACCAATCTCGAGCACGTGGCGCTGCAACTGCGCGACGATGTCAACGTACAGGTGGTGGGCGGAGGGCTCGTCGCCCAGGCCGATCAGAATTTCGCGCTCACCACACCGGATAGCCTGGTCGTGAATTCCATTCGCGCCGGCGGTGACGTGCTGCTGAAGGTAGGCGGCAGCCTGACCGATGCCTACATCAACGGATTCGCGGCCATTGGCGCCTTCGGCGACCTGTCGATTTCGGCGAACGGCGCGATTCACGGCGATGGCTTGCACAGCGGCGATCCGCTGCGCATTGCGCTGGCGGCATCGAGCAAGCTCTATGCGGATGCCACCGGCAATATCGACATCCAGCAGGAGAACGGCAATTTGACCATCAACGGCGTGACAAAGGCGATCTCCAGCCTCTACGTTGCCAAAGTCAGCACGCCGCTGGAGGTCGACATCGAGGTGACCAGTGGCAACATGACGGTCGAACGCGTGGACGCGGGCACCGGGTCACATCTGGTGGCGCAAGGCTCCATCATCGACGCTTTCGATGATGCGGCCGGCCCGATCGTCAATGTGGCGAGCGGCGACCTGTATATGGGGGCGGGCGGCAGCATCGGCACGTCGAGCAATTTCTTCGACGTGCTGGTGAGCGGCGACTTCTCCGGAATTTCCGGTGGCGACGCGTACATCAACAGCCCGGCCACGCTCAATATTACGACCTTCACGTCGACCAACGGCAACGTCACCATGACGGTGGATGGCACCACCAACGTGGGCCTGATCGATGCACTCAACGGCATCGTTACCATCACCTCGCAGGGCAACATTGTCGATCGCTATAACGAGGCAGCGGCCGACATCGAATCGGTCAGCGTCGATCTGGAATCGGTCATTGGCACCATAGGCACGGCGCTCAACCCGTTCGACATCGATACGTCGTTCGGCGGCGTACTGGGCACAGTCAATGCCCTCGCATTTTCCACGATCTATATGATCGAGACCACAGGCAACATGCGTGTCGCAAACGTGCGCAGCAAGAACGATGATGTCACGTTGAATACGCTCAACGGGTCGATCCTCGACGCGAACGGCGTGCTGGAAAACAACGTCACCGGCATCAACATTAACTTTACTGCGATGCACGGCGATATCGGTGAAGTCTCCAACGCGCTGGAAATCGATTCATCGAATCCGGCGCAGGGGAGGCTCAACGCGCTTGCACTCAACAGCAGCGTCTTCATCACCGAGACTGCTGGCACACTGTACGTCGGCACGGTGTTTGCCGCGGACGGCGACGTGGTCCTGTCTGTGCGCGACTCAGGGGCGGCAGGTGAAGACTTTGTCATGGATTCCGCGGCGACGATCAACGCGCCCGCCACTCTCGGCGGCGGCGACGTGCTGATCCAGGCGGGGGACAACGTTCACCTGTATGCGGGAAGCAGCATTGTATCGGGACGCCATATCAAAGTGCACAGCGGGTTCGGCGACACCGGCAACATCGACGGGGTCGGAACCGCATTGATCGTGGAGAACAGCCTCTCGTCCAACGAAATAGAGATCGCCGGCGAACGCCAGGGCGACACAATTACGCTGCGGCCAGTGTCTTTGCTGGGCCATATCCGTGTGCTTGGTGACACCGACGGATTGCCCGGGGGTGACGACACCATCACCGTCGATCATCTGCCGAGCATGACCGCGCTTCGCGACCGGCTTGACGACGGCGTTTCTGCCCTGGTGCGCGATACCGTCGACCTCGACGGCCGTGGCGGCACGGACAGTTATTTCATCAATACCTATGGCAGCGCGGCGGCGGGAACCCACGACTACATCGTCAACGTGCTGGACACCGGCGCCAAGGACGACGGGCTCGATACACTGCAGATCGACGGCAGCGATGCATCGGATATCTTCCTGTTGCGCCGCGCCGCGGCGCTGACCGAAGGCATGTCCACGCCTTATTCGGCCAATACGCCGGCATTCGTGGCGTTGCTGCACGGGACCCTGGACCAGGTACGCGACCCGACGCTGGCGAACCGGCGCCAGGACGTCGAGCGCATCAATTACGACGAGAACATCAACTCGCGCCTCATCGTGCGTGGGCTGGGCGGAGACGACTACTTTGCGGTTGACGACAACGCGGCCATCACCACGCTCGACGGCGGCTCCGGCAACGACAAGTTCCAGATTGGCCAGATCTACGGCGCGCCGCGCATCTCGGTGCCTTCGGGCAGCAATGGCACGACTGTGGCTAATGGCGACGATTTCGACACTATCCGTACGACGGCCGGTTACATCAGCCGTGGTGCGACTTTCTCGCTCACCGCCTATGGCGGCACCGGCGACGACAAGTTCACCGTCTATAGCAACAAGGCGGTACTGCGGCTCGAGGGTAATGACGGCAACGACGAGTTCGTCGTGCGGGCTTTCGCGTTGGCCGATGACAGCGGGAAGGTGTCCACCGAGAAACGCACCGACCTGGTCGGTGGCGAAGGCGCCGACCTTATCGAGTACAACGTGAACGCACCGGTCAACCTTGACGGTGGCGCGGGCTTCGACAAGGTCGTGGTCATCGGCACAGAGTTCAACGACAGTTTCGTAATCACCAAGGACGGCGTCTACGGCGCCGGGCTGAACGTAACTTACGACAACATGGAGTCCGTCGAGGTGGATGGCGCCGAGGGCGACGATCACTTCTTCATCCAGAGCACGCGCGCAGGCGTGGTGACCACCATCGACGGGGGAAACGGCAACGATACCTTCGAAGTGTCCGGCGACGTGACCGACCCGATCGTCAGCAAGAGCATCGAAGGCGCCAGCGGTGTTATCAATCACAAGATCACTTCGGCCGATTCCGCTTACAACAACCTGCTTGCTCCGGGCGTTTCGCTGACTATTGCTGACCCGACGACCGGACAGGTGATCATCGGAGAATCCAGCGGTTCCACTGTGGTCGATGAGCAAGGTGCGACCACGGATTCCTACACAGTCAAGCTCGCCGCTGCGCCCACAGGCAAGGTCTACGTCAACATTTCGGCGGGACGCACCACACAAGAAGAAGAGCTGCAGGGGGGCGACTCCATGCTGATCTCGGTCGATGGCGGGGTGACGTTTGGCCGCTACGGCGTGCTGGTGTTCGATGCGGGCAACTATGCCACCGCGCAAACGGTCATCGTAAAGGCGGTGGACGACGGCCTGGTCGAAGGCAAGCGCGTCTATGCCATCAGCCACAGTTCGCAAAGCGCCGACCCGGCGTTCAACCAGGCTGGCATCAAGAACGTGCTGGTAACGGTGCTCGACAACGACAAGAAGGAAGTCGTGGTCAATGGCACCGGCTCGAGCAACCTCGTACTGGAAGGCAGCGCCACGACGGGCATCGCCGACACTTACACGGTGCGTCTGAGCGGCCCGGCGCCATTGAGCCCGGTTTTTGTCACCATTGGCAGTGCGGACCCTCGCCTGATCGAGGTACCCGATCTGTCCCCCGCCGAACTTAGCCAGCGCTGGGATCCGATCAATCACACACTCAAGTTTGACAGCACGAACTACCTCAACAATGTGACCATCAAGGTCAGTGCGGCCCTGAACGGGATCGCCGAAAACCGCGGGTTCTCGACGATCACGGCAACAGCTGCCGGTTTTGCCGCCGGAACGGTGGACTTCGACGTTGTCGATGGCGATTCGGCCGGACTGCTGGTCCAGGAGAGCGACGGCTTTACGCAGGTGGTGCGCGACAACCCGGCGACAGGGGCCAACGAGACGCAGACCGACACGTACACGCTGCGTCTGACCAAGGCGCCGACCGCAGACGTCACGGTAACGATGCTGCCCGACGGGCAGATGATTACGCCGCAGACCCTTACAACCCCGGGTGCAATTACATTCCACTTCAGCCCTGCCGACTGGTGGATCGAGCAGACAGTGACAGTTGCGCCGAACCCGGCGTTCACGCCTGACCCGAACCTGCAGCCGCTGAAGTTCTTCCCGATCCAGCCGCACGCGGTCAATTCGATCGCCGGTCCGCTTTACATCAATGGAAACCTCGGTTCGGCTGACCGTTCACTGGCACTCGCAGTGACTTTGCCGAATGAGACAGACACATCGCTCCCAGGGAATGCGCATGTTATCGATGAGACGAGTGCGATAGATCGAATCAACATCCGCAATGACTCGAGCGTCTTCGGCGATACCGGGTTGATGCGTGCGACCAGTGATCTGGACCCGGTCACCGGTCTGACCGTGGCGACGACGAATGTCTCGGGTTTGAATATGTCGGGCGACCTGACATTGAACACTGGCACCGACGCCGTGCCAAACAACGTGACCTTCCGCGGAGGTATCACGTTCAAGGACGTCGAGGTTGCCAAGGTGCTGCTGGGTCAGGGTGATGACACTTTCACGATCAATGACACCCTGGTCACCGACGGCATCAGCGGCGGGCTGACCATCATCGAAGGCGGAGGCAATACTTCGACGACCACCGGGGATCACATCATCGTTAATGGAAGCGACTTGCGTCCGACGGCCAACGGAGCCCATTCGGCTCTTGTGGTGTATGGCGACACTTCGCAGGATGGGCTTGACTACGCAGGTACGTCGGGAATCGTTTCGATCCACGGCATCGGCTTCAACTACTCGGGCAGCGACATCATCGACGCTCGCAACGATGTCAATGGTGTGACGATATATGGCGGCGCCGGCGACGATACGATCTACGGCAGCAAGTCCGGCGACCAGATCGCCGGCGGCTCGGGCAACGACCTCATCTACGGCATGGGGGGCGACGACCATATTTACGGCGACAACGGCATCAATGTCAGCGACGCCTACGTGGATCCGCGCCTGATTCCGGCTGACGGGACCATCTCACCGGAGCTAGCCGCGAAGCTGGCGGTCATCCGCGCGACCTACCGGGTGCTGTCGATCCCGTACCTCGATGCTAAGGTCGCCGACCCGGATCCGCTGGTCAGTCCGGACAAGAACAACCCGAATCTGGTATTTACGCAGGATCACGACACGCTTGCGCCGGGCGATGACACCATCTACGGCGGCGACGCCATCGGAACAGCGTCGGGCAATGACATCATCTTCGGCGACTATGGCGTGATCGACCAGACGCCGGGCACGCTGCGTATCCTCAACCTCAATACCCCGGTCAACATCGTGCAGGTGCGCACGGTGCGGCCTGCCGACGGTGGTGTGGACACGATCTACGGCGGCGACGGCAGCGACACGGTGCTCGGCGGCTACGCGGGCGACGTCATCGACGCTGGCCAGGGCGACAACATCGTCGTCGGCGACAGCGGCTCGCTGACGTATGCCGCGGGCGGTGTGTTGACGATCCTGACCACGACCGACCCGACGCTTGGCGGCGACGACAGAATCACTACCGGCGCGGGCAACGACCGCATCCTGGGCGGCGTCGGCAACGACACCATCAACGGCGGCGACGGTAATAACATCGTCATCGGTGATAACGGCAAGCTGAATTACACGGCGGCCGGCGTGCCCACGCTCGTCACGACCAGCGACGTCTCCAGCGGCGGGAGCGACACGATCACGACCGGTGCCGGAGTCGACCTGATCTTCGGCGGCTCAGCCGGTGATACCGTTCGTGCCGGTGCCGGCAACGACATCGTATTCGGCGACAACGGCTATGCCGCTTATAACGCGACCGGTGCGCTCGTGAAGGTGACGAGCACCGACGACACCGTCGGTGGAAACGACGTTATCTACGGCGAGGGCGACGACGATGTGCTCGCCGGCGGGACAGGCGACGACCGGCTGGACGGCGGTACGGGCAAGGACCTGATTTTTGGCGACAACGTGCTGATTGACCGCACGACGACACTTGGCAATTACACCAATCCGCGCTTCCGCGTGCTGACTGGCACGCAGATTTATAGCACGGCCCCGGGTACTGCCGGTCAGGCCAATGTCAGCGACAGTGGCATCTGGAGTGTCGACCCGCACGGCGCAGCGCTATGGACGGATTTCCGCGTCACGCTTCTCGACACGGGAGGCGCGGCCAGCACGTTCGGCAACGACTACATCGCGGGTGGCGCGGGCGACGACCAGATCTTCGGCCAATTCGGTAACGATACGATTCAAGGGGACGGCTCGATCGACCTGCGAAGTGCAACCAACGTGCCCTACGACGCCGCGGCTTATCGCGACGCAAGCAACGCCCTGGTGCTCAAGGCCTCGAAGGACGACTTCGCGGGAACTGGCAAGGACGGTGACGATTACATCGAAGGAGGCGCCGGTGCGGATGTCATCTTCGGGAATTTGGGCCAGGACGATATCATCGGCGGCAATTCAAGCCTGTTCAGCCTGACCACACCGGCGGTGCGCCCGGACAGCGGCGACACGATTTTCGGCGGTTCGGGTACCGCAGGCTCGCTCAACGACGCCGGTGACACGACCGCCAACGGCCATGCCCGCGACTCCGACACAATCGTCGGCGACAACGGTAATATCTACCGTCTGGTGGGCGTCAACGGCGCGGTGGGCGTCGGCAGCAGTGGCATCGCGACGTCGGCGGGCTTCCTTGCGTTCAACTACGACGACTACAACACCGGTGGACTGAAGGTCATTCCGCGCGCGGTCAAGCAGCTCGACTACACACCGGGCGGCCCGAGCTACAACGCGGCTGCCGCGGCCACCGACATCGGCGCGGCCGACGAGGTGCACGGCGAGTCGGGCGACGATTTCATCTATGCCGGAAAGGGCAGCGATGTCGTCTTCGGTGACGGCCAGGACGACAACATCGTCGCCGGCTACGGCAACGACTGGGTCTCCGGCGGTACGGGAGACGACGGCATCATTGGCGATGACGGCCAGATTTACACCAGCCGCAACGGCAAGACCGAGTTGCTCAACGGCGTCACGGTGGCCGTGACTCCCAGCACTGTCGCGACCGGCGGCAATATGCAGACCGCGAACATCAATGTCGCGGGCCAGCTCAAGAAATCGGTCGATATCACCCCGTTTAGCCAGGATCCGGGCTGGAACCCGGCCACCGATGAGTTCGCCGGCACCACGCCGCCGCCGCACACCTCCGACGACATCCTCTTCGGCGGCCTGGGCAACGACTTCCTGCACGGGGGTTCGGGCGATGACGCCATCAGCGGCGCGGAAGCGCTGCCGACATCCTTTGCGCCGACCTATGACGCGAACGGCAATCCTATCGGGCTGGTCGAGACCGACTTCACCCATCCGTTTAACCCGGGCAACGTGCTCGCATTCAACCCGATCGACGTCAACGGCCAGCACTCCAACCGGGCGCGCGCAGGTGAATTCGCGCTCTACGACGAATACGACCCGCTGCGCAAGATCCTGCTCAATCCCGACGGCACCGCGTCCAAGTGGACCGGTGCGACACCGACCGGTGCCGAGTACTTCCTGAACTTCGATGCAACCCAGGGTCCGCCCGCGGTACTCGATGCGGCCAAGAAGACCGATGGCGACGACAAGATCTTTGGCGACCTGGGCAATGACTGGCTCGTGGGCGGCAGCGGTCGCGACGACCTGTACGGCGGCTTTGGCAACGACTTGCTCAATGCGGACGACGACCTCACGACCGCGGCAGCGCTGAATAACGCGCCCGACACGAGCGCGAGCTACGAGGATCGCGCCTTCGGCGGCGCGGGACGCGACGTGCTCATCGCCAATACTGGCGGGGATCGGCTGATCGACTGGAGTGGCGAATACAACAGCTACCTGGTGCCGTTCTCGCCCTTCGGCATGGCCACCGTGAGCCGCTCGCTGCAGCCGGCACTGCAGGACTTCCTGTACGCCCTGTCGGCCAGCGACGGGGCCGATCCGACGCGGGCCGCCGATGCGATCGCGCTCGGCCAGTCGGCCGACGCGGCGCGCAATGGCGAGCCATGGGGCGAGCTTGGCCTGGTGCTGCAACAGGACACGGCCTGGAAGGACCAGCACGGCGGACCGTCCGATCCGCAGCCGGGCAACAGCAATGGCGCGCGCGATGTGCTGCGCACGGCAAACTTCAACACCGGCGCGGCGCAAGGCTTCACCCCGCAGGTCGGTACATTCTCGGTGGTTAATAGCCGCTACCAGGTCGCGCCGTCCACGGCAGGCGGGGATGCGATCAGCCTGTTCAACCAATCCGATACCGTCATCCCGAGCTACTTCGAGATGCAAGCGACGATCAACGCGGTGAAGCCCACCGGGGGCAACAAGGCCAACGCCTTCCTGATCTTCGACTGGCAAAGCAACACCGATTTCAAGTTTGCCGGCATCGACGTCGCCACCAACAAGATCGAAATCGGGCACCGCACGGCGAGCGGCTGGGTCATCGACAACTGGACCAACGCCCAGTTGAAGGCGGACAACGACTACATCGTGATGTTGTCGGCCAACGGCAGTGTCGCAACGCTGACCCTGGGCACTACCAGCGTAAGTTATACGTTCGCGGCGCGTATCGACTCGAAAGGCATCAAGCACGGCCTCAACGAAGGGGTCGCTGGCATCGGTTCGATGTCAGGCACCAGCGCGCAGATCGACGACGTGGTGGTGCAAGCCCCACCCGGAGTGATCACGCTGGACAAGACAGCGGACTTCGGCGCTACGAGTCCAGCCAGCGGGTTGTTCAAGAGCGCGCCGGCTGCGGGAACCTGGGCCCCGACGACCGACGGGCGCTTCACTGGCACGGCGGTGGGCACGGGCAACCCTGCAATCAATCTGATCGGCTACAACATTACGCCGGGCGCGATGATCGACATCAACACCACGTTCAGAACTGCGAGCCAGGGTGGCGTGGTGTTCGATTACCAGGGCCCGACTTACTACAAGTTCGTCACGCTCTCGGCGGACAGCAAGCAGATCATCATTGGTCACCGCATCGGCGCCACGACGACCATCGACAAGACCTACAGCCTGGCCGTTTCGGCAACTACGGACTACGCCATCGAGGTGAAGGTCCGCGGCGGGCTGGTCAACGTCTCGCTCAACGGGGGCGTGGTGGTGAGCAACCTTTACAACGAGACCGCCACGATGGGGGGCTACGGCCTCATCAGCATGAAGGGTGCCATGTCGGGACTAACCTCCTTCGATGTGGTCCGCCTGAGGACGGACGACGCAGTCTATGCAGTGTCGCCTGCGTTGATGGTGGCCGCTGCAGGTGCGACTCAGCCGTTGACGGGCGCGACCATCGCCCTGACGTCGGCTGACCTCGCCTCGGCGGTTGCCGAAGCCAAGAGAAGCTGGGCCGGGACGGGACTGAGTGCGGCCGAGCTGGCGAAGATGGACGACGTCAGCGTCGTGGTAGCCGATCTCAACGGAACCACACTGGGAGAGGAAGCCGGCGACACTGTCTTCATCGATGTCGATGCAGCTGGCCGCGGATGGTTTGTCGATCCTTCGCCTGCCGACAGCTCGGAGTTCAGCATGCACGTCGATCGGCACGCGGTCGAAGCTGTGGCGGGAAGTGTCGCCTATGGCAAGATGGATCTGGTAACGGTGGTGACGCATGAAATGGGTCACATCCTGGGGTTCGATCACTCGGACGCCGGGAAGTACGCAGTCATGCATGAAGACCTCGACCCGGGCGTGCGCTACCTGCTCGATACACTTGGGTTCCAGGGCGATCCGAATGCACCGATCAACGACAAAACGCTGCTCAAGCTGGCCATGCAGGCGGCCGAACACGAGGCTTGGATCAAGGCCGGTCAGAACAGCTTTCCTGCCTTTGATCTCGACGCATCCGGCGCTGGCAGCGGCACTACCGGTCGCGTCGATTGGAACGACCGGTTCCGTGGCGGCTGGGGAACCTACCTGTCGCCGTTTGGTGGCGGGTCGGCGAAGTCGGGACAGAATTTCACCGACTTCCTGGCGAATGTCGTCGGTTCCAAGGGCGATGAACCCGGTGATGAAAAGGAGAGTGTCCGGTTCGACGTGATGGGGAGCGCACTCAACGCGGGCAAGTACACCAAGCCCGGCAAGGGTGCAGGGCATTAAAGCGGTATTAATTATGTGGCTTGCGGCGGCACTTGCTGCCGTTTGTGAATGGGAGGACTTGTAATGGCTTCACAACTGCTTATTTATGAATCGGCGGTTCCCGTATCGAGCGGCAGGCATGGCGCGTGGTCTGTGGAGGTCGGAGGAGATTTCACATTCAGCAAGAATGTGAACGCGGTGCCACTGATGGCAGTTGAAATTCCGAATGCGGCAGCCGAATACGCGGTGGTATTCAGCGGAACAGGCGAAGCCATGATGCCGGCTGTCATCCTCGGCATGCGCGGCAACGAGAACCTCTACCTCACCATGCAGGGCGGTTGGCAGGCGAAATACCTTCCGGCATTCGTGCGCCGCTATCCGTTTGTCTTCTCCGGTTCCGCCGACGGCGGCACCTTTACGCTTTGCATCGACGAGTCCTTTCCCGGCTTCAACCAGCAAGGTCGCGGCGAGCGCCTGTTCGACGAACAGAACAAGCCGACGCCCTACGTCGAGAACGTGTTGAAGTTCCTCGAGCAATATCAGATCGAGTTCCGGCGCACCCAGGCGTTTTGCGCGAAGCTGCGCGAACTCGACCTGTTCGAGCCGATGAGCGCCCAGGCCAATCTGGTCACCGGCGAGCGTGTGTCCCTGACCGGGTTCATGGTGGTGAATCGGGACCGTCTCAAAGCCCTGCCTGCAGAAGCGCTCACGGAACTGGCCAAGAGCGACACGCTCGAGTTCCTGTACCTGCACCTTCAGTCGATGCGCAACTTCTCGGGCGTAATGGATCGCCTGGGGGCTAAACAGAGCGCTGAAGCAGGTACATCTGCGCAGCAACAGACGGAAGGGCCGAAACCCAAAGTGGATGGGGCGTCCGAAAAAAAGCAGCCGGTCGAATCCGGCAGGTAACCCGCGCGCGAACGGGGAAACTGCTGCCCGGGATTTTGGTCGAGCCCGTCGGCTTACAGTGGAGTTGATCGTGGCGGAAACGATTCGATTCGAGAGTCATCGCCAACGCTAAATACCGACCCGCGGTTGAGCAGCCACTTGGGATCGAGCTTCGCTTTGAGCCGGGAAAAAAGGCTATGGATTTCCGCGCCAAAACATCTTTCGTAAATGCCGGGCCCTGACGCCATCTCGCTTTGAACGTAGCGGCGGTAATCCGCTCGGCTTGCTGCCAGCTCCATGAATTCCCCGTCGAAATCGCGCAGTTTCGCGATACGGTCGCCGCCGGTGTCGGTTAGCCAACCCCATGCGCCGGTGGCCGTAAACCGTCTCGCGTAGGGATACACCAGCGGTGCGACGATATTGCGACTCAGGATCGGATAGCGGTAGCGCTCCTGGAATCGCAACACCCGGCTGTGTTTTTTTTCGAGTTGCCTCAATTCGAGGTGCGCGTCGTCAAGACATTCATCGGGCACAAAAAGCGTAAACCAGAACAATCGCTCGTCGCCGCCGACCGCGAATTCCGCAGGGATTTTGGGCGCCACCAGTTCCGGGGCAAGCAGCCGCGTTCCGAGCGGGTAAGTGGGCGAAGTCTTTGCCACCCGGGGGACTATTGCCAGTCTGGCATCGACGAAAATGCCCAGTTGTCCCATGGAGCCAAAAAGCCAGGGAAACAGCGGGTCGTTGCGTGCAATCCGGTGCGAGATTCCGCGGCCGTCGACCACCCCGACGTCGATGACGTTGTCCCAGAATCCGCCGAACAGACTGGATCGCGGGCCGAAGCCGCCGGCCGCGATGAATCCGCCAACGGAAGGTCCCGGATATCCGTCGTTGAGCACAGGAAGATCGAATTCCCATCGTCGCAAAAAGTGTTGCAGGATCCAGAGTACGACGCCGCAGCCCACCGTGACCGTTTCGGGATCGTCGAAATGGATCAGACGCAGATTTTCGGTCGAAAAGGACAACTCCCCGGGACGGGGCAGCGATGACCCGTTCAGTGAATGGCCCTGGGCTCGAGTGCGCACGGGCACGCCGTGTTCGTAAGCGCGTGACATGATTTGGCACGCGGCCTCAGCGCTGCGCGGGGCGACCCGGCAAAAACGGCCCGCTTCCGACTCCATGCCGGAAAAGTCCGAAATCGGGCGCTCCAGAAGAGTCGCATGGCAGTCGGCGAACAGGTCAAGAATCGACCGGGCCTGATCCTGCGACTGCAAACGGCTCATTGTTTCATCATTCGCATTGTCGCCATGGCTTGAATTATCTGAACGCTGCCGTCGTGGCGAAAAGCGGATGTTGATTGGACACGCGGTTCATTTTCACAGCGCGTCGATCTCGTAATAAACCGTCAGGAAATCCTGCCCGTCCCGGCCGGTGCCGCCCGACAGATGCCCGAAGGTGCGCGAGCCGGCCTCTGCGTTAAGCGATTCAAGGCGACTTTCGGGGATCGAAAAATGCTCGCACACCACCGACAGGACCGGGTAGAGCTCGGTTACTCGCAGTCCGGCTTTGTAGAGGTTGAGATCGAAGGATTTCCGGGGATTGCCTTCTTCCGCGGCCTCGACATAGACGAAGGAGTCATTTGCCCCGATGCGGCTCGCAGCGAGGGCAATGATTTCCTGCGCTGCGCGCAACGACGGCATGGCCGGGTCGTCGTAGAGTTCGGCGAGCCGCTTGCGGATGCCGCGAACCGACAGCAACGGATAGCAGGTATAGCGGGCAAGCGCGCAGCGCGAGGGGTCGCTGATGGCCCACTTGTACCCAAGGAACAAGGTCTCGGGCGCGACGTTGGCCGGGTCCTGCCGGACCCGCTGACTCAGCTTGTCCCAGAACTCCAGATATATCTTGTACGCGCCCCCCTCGAAACCGAAACCCACGGTGTTGGCCTCGGGCAGCAGTCTCTCGAACCGGGTCAGATAGGGATCCGGCATTCCGAGTGCGCGGCACACCGTCAATAGCGATTCCCGATTCGCAAGTTTGGTACGCACACCGAGGATCACGCGATCGGCGTGGAGGTTTCCCGGGCTCAATTTGAAGGATTTCTCGAAGCCGAAGCCGACGTTCAGGCCACGCACCAGGGCGAGCATCGGTCTCGCTTCGGCCGGCGCATCGTCATCGGAGGCGGTCGAATGGGTGCTGCCCGCCGGCGTAGCGTTCGATTGCGCCTCGTGGTCGAGCATTACATCGACAAGACCGGCGGCAAGCCGCTTCGCCATGACTGGCGTCAGGATGATGCGCCGCTCGAGTTTCGCGTGACCTCCGGGAAATTGCGTGCCGAAGAGAAGGAAGGTTTCTTCGCGGGTGCAATGAACCTCGCAGACATCGATGCGCACTTCGGGCACGCCGGAATCCAGCCAATGCTCAGCCATTGACGCGCGCGATCAGCGCTTTTTTCGCCAGATTGGCAAGCACCTTCTCCAATGCCGAATCGATCAGCCGGCGCATCTCGTTTTCGTCGGTCACGGGTTTTTCGTCGCCGTCGCGTTGCAGGACCAGCCCGCCGCTCAGAACCAATGCCATCAGGGCGTCAGTGAGTGCCGGAATATTCCTCTGTCCATCCAGTAGTCCGAGCGTCTGCCGGTGAATTTCGTCGAGAGTAATGATTTCGCCGCGCAGGTTCGTGATCTTGTAGCCCTGCTTTGCCTGCAGACGGGCAAGCGGCGACGTAGTGGGGGTTTTATCGATCTCGAGGGTAAATGGAACAGGGCTGAGCCTCCATTCCACCACGCCGGCCGCCATGCAGGGCAGGATTTCGCCCGCGAGGAATTCCTCCGCATTCGCGTCGCCGTTGTCGCATCTGCGGAACAGATCGGCGAAGGCGACCGGCATTGGCCACTGCTCGCGCAAATGCGAAAGCGCCAACTTGGTGAGCGGCGCCTTGCAACTGATGCTCTGGCCCGCGGTGTTCTTGTACGTCACGGTGCCCGAGGGATCCTCCTGGCCAAGTGGCTCGGCGTCGGTCGAAAGCAGCACGCCGCGCACAACCGCTGGCGTGAGGCTGCGGTTCAGCTGAATGCTGCTGCGGCAAATTAGCGACTTGCGAAAATAGCGGCACCGCACAAAATCCATGTATTGCTCCATCTGCAGGATGTCATGCGCACCCAGTTCATGCAGCTTGAGCGCAACATCGGCTGAAAAATTGGTCGATACCATGGTCGAAAAATCAGCGTCACCCAGATATTGCAGGCCGTTGACGGCGAGCCTCCTGGCGAATTCGTGGAAGTACAGGGGCTGATTATTTTCTTCCAGATGTTCGTGGTGGAGATAGTAGTCGTTCAATTGCCCCATGTGCTTGAGCTCGCTTTGCAGTACGCGCTGGTAGGGCGTGTCGGCCCCCCTGGTCGCCTCGGCAACAAAGCCAACGAGTGCTTTTGCCTGCGCCAGTCTGGCCTCGGGGTCCGCAAATTGCGTGCCGCGGTATAACATCATGTCGCGCACGATCCCCCGGATGTGCCAGCCGGGGTAAGTGTTGTAGCTGATGTACGCGACGCCGTTGGGGGCGAGATGGTGCTGGCAGATCTCGAACATCTTGTTCTGCACGCGCGTCGGTACCCAGGAAAACACGCCGTGGCTGATGATGTAATCGAATTCGCCGAAGTCCTGCCCAATGTCGAGTATGTCGACATGGGCGAGACGCAAGTTCTTGAGGTCCAACCGGTCGACGGTTTTCCAGCCCTCCGCGATCTGGCGCGACGATGCGTCGATTCCGACGAAATGCGAGCGCGGGTGGTCTTGCGCCATGACGACAAGATTGCCGCCCATCGAACAGCCGAGCTCGAGAACCCGGCAGTTCTCCGGCGGCGCCGTATCGAGGCCGAAGAGTTTGGCTATGGCCGCGAGCCGCTCCGGGCGCGTTTGCCGGAACGGGTTGCTCGGATAGGGAATGGCGTCGTACGCGGTCTGTTGATCGGGCATTGCGAAATCGCTCTATCAGTGACGTGACGACGCACGTCATTCAGCGGCCGGATTATGGATGGTGCCGGGTAGTATATTCCGTGCGACCTCTTTTTCCATTCCCTGTTCGGTCGCTCCGATTATAGTGTTTCGTGCAGTCGCCACCTGGAACACGACGTGGATCTGGAGCCCGTTATCGCGCTTTCGAAGACGGATTCAGGCCAACCGGAGAGTAAATGGCGGCCGGGTGCCGTGCCCGATCCCGCCTCCCGCCTGCTCGTGCGGTGCGTATTCTTAGGCAGGATTCGCCGAATCAAGACAAACAATCCTTTACGTCGTCATTTTCATGCTCGATGTTAATTGCGGTCCGGTCGCTAAAGGCCCCAAATAATTTATGACGGGTACATTGAATTGGTTGCGGACAGGGCGTATGGTTGCGTCTAGAAGCTGCGACATTTCCGTCTTTGCAGGCGCCAGAATTTGTCAGCCGGAGACAATGTCCAGCCGGAGATCGGCTTCCGAAATAATTAAAGACTCCCGACGACCGAAGAAGCGAGGAGCAGTTTCGAGCCGAAAGGCATTGTTGACGTAGGCGAAGGGGAGGCAGGTCGCATGTACGTGCGGCACGTGTCACGTTGGCGATTGCACCCGCTCCCGGCGGGCGCCGTGTCCCATTTCCGCTTTCCGCAACGGTAAGCCGCGCATGCGCCGGCGTTGCCACTTATTCCCGCAATCGCAAGGACGACGGCAGGGCGCGCAAGCGCGCCTGCGATGCTTCCTGCTTCGGATCAATTGGAGCACCCCGTGATCGTCATGACCCCGACTTCGTCTCCACAACATGCGTCCGCTCGCCGCCCTGGCTTGCTGGCGACCCTGCTTTCGCGCTTTTGGACCACCGCGCCTGAACGCGCCAGGCCGTGCCGCAGGCAAATGCGCTTCGAGCCATTCGAGCCGCGGGTGCTGCTCTCCGCCGATTTCCTTCCGGAGGCCGCCGCGGTCATGGCGCACGGACTCGATCATGTCGGCGAGCACCTCGACAACTTCTTGACGGGCGACACCTTCGATCAGCGTGTGCCCCTCCTGCTGAAGGTCAGCACTGACGACCAGGGGCGCCCGGTGAATGAGGCGCCGACGGTGGGCGATGTGCTCAGCGTGCCGGTCGACGCAAACGGCGACGGCGAGATCGACGGACTGCCGTTCTTCGACCATTCGGACGACGACGAACCGGCGCTAGACGCCCTCGATGCCAACCACGACGGCCGCGTCGACGCCGGCGAGTTCCTCAAGGGCTGGTTCTTCGACCCCGCGAGCGACTTCCTGAACGCGGTGGGTTCGGGCGACACCACTACCGATTTTGAGAACTTCCTCAAGGGCTCGTTCTTTTTCAACCTCGACCAGCACCTGGACCATCTCGGCGACTACCTCGTCGATTTCAAGATCGTCGACGCCAAGGTGCACGACACCACCGAGAATCCGGACGCCGAGGTCACGTTCTCGGTCGGCTTCGAGCTCACCATCTCACATGCCATGCCGATCGATCTCGGCCTGGAGGGCGACGCGATCAAGCTGCTGCCATTTACGGGATCCAGCAGCGATCCGCAGCCGGTCAAGGTGCCGGTCGAGACGACGCTTTCATTCGGTTTCGACTTCGGCGTGTTCACCGGCGGCAAAACGCCGTCGCAAATCGTCAACGACGATTTCTTCGTGCGCAAGGCCGACCCGCTGCTCGCCAGCGTGGTCGCCAAGGACCCGGACCTCGACTTCAACCTGAACATCGGCTTCCTCGGCGCGCAGGTGGTGAACGGCAATTTCGACCTGCAGGCCGACCTCCAGACCAAGCTCCTTGACCCGAACGACCCCGCGGTCCTGGGTTTTACCGACGGTCAGCGCGGCGTCGAGTCGACCTCAGGCGTGGTCACCGCGGCGAATTCCCTGCCGGGCGCCGACCTGGCGCACGACGCCGGTTTTTTCCTGCGCATCGGCAATGTAGGCATCACGACCCCGGTGCTGATCGCGGATGGCAACGCGCCCGACAATGCCACGCTCAAGAGCCAGATTGGCGCAGCCCTGGCGAGCGCAGGTCTCGGCGACCTGGTCAATGCCGACATCACCGGCGGCAAGGTGCAGTTCGCGCTCGTGTCGACGTCCGACACTCCACTTGGCTTCGCCAACGAGTCGCTGGGCCTCGGCGGCATCATCGATGCGACTCCGGACGGCGACGGCCCGAATGCCTTCGAATATACCTCCGACCAGGTGTTCCTTCTCTCGGTTGGCGGCCATTTGGCGCATGTCGTCAGGGTGCACTTCCCCGACCCCGCCAAATCGGACATCGGTTTCGACTACGCGCAGGCAGCCTCGCTTCCCGGCAGCGAGGATCAGGTCATCGCGGCGAGCGCGCCTTCCGCGTCCGACATCAGCGCGGATGCCAATTTCACCGTGACGGTGACGCAGAGCGATGGCACGCAGCACACGCAAAGCTTCACCCTCTCTGCCACCGACACCGACGGCAACGCCGACGCAGGTGATCTCGCCGCGGACATCGACGGCAAACTCGACGGCACCTTGTTCCCGCTGGTGATGGTGATCGAGGTGGGCGGCAAGATCCGCTTCGAGGGCATCGACTCCAGCGTGGCCGGCATACGGGTACAGGCCTCGGGGACGGCGACCGGCGAGATCGGCTTTGCCTCCGACGCGAGCGCGACCCTTTTGCTGAGCGCCGCGAACAATGCCGTGGGCAGCGGCGACCTGAGCGGCACGGCGAGATTCGACGTAACCGTGAAGACGGTCGGCGGCGGGACCACGACCAAGCACGTGTCGGTCGCCGCGGATGACAACGGCAACGTGGCCGATCTTGCGGCTGACATCGATGCTGCGCTCGCCGCACAAGGGCTTGCCATCGATGCCATGGAAGTCGGCGGCAAGATCGTGCTGAAGGCGCAGAACGTGAACGTCGCCGCCTTTGACATCAAGTCCGGCAATCAAACGATCGACGATCTGGTCGCCGATGTGAATGCCGCGCTGGCCGATGCCGGACTCGGCAGCGAAGTCACCGCCTCGAGCGCGAGCGGCAAGCTGCGTCTGGATGCCGGCGGGGATTCCATCGAGATTTCGAAGACGCTGACCTTCGACGCCGGGGTCACCCATCACGAACTCGTCGTGACGCCGACGCACGACCTGTTTGCGCCCGAGGTGGGCGGGGCGTCGCATGCCACCTTCGACCTGCCGGTCAAGGTGCTGGCGGGACTGGAAGACGCCACCACGGTGGCCGATGACGACTGGAACCCGCAGAACGTCGCGCTGGTCGCGAATTTCAGCCCGCTCGGCTCGAGCGTGGCGGACTATGATGCGCAGGCGAAGCGCTTCGCGCTGCATTTCTCGTACGATCCGACGGTCGAGAACCAGGATACGCCGGTGGGCTCGGTGCCCTCCACCGGCTCGCTGAGCGAGGAGATCCGGCTCGTCAATATGGCCGAGCCGCTCAATTTCAACCTGCTCGGTGCCGAGAACATGGTCGGCCTGATCATGGGACTGGGCACGGCGCTGCAACAGATCTCCGATTCGAGCCTGTTCGCTGGTTACGACGTCCCGTTCACCGGGAAGACGCTCTCGGATCTGCTCAAATTCACCGACGCCGACAAGAAAAAATTCTCGGGCCTCGTCGATCTGCTCATCTACGATACCGGTGGCGACGGCATCGACGGCTCCAACGCCGACACCGACAAGCTGCTGAAGAAAGTCACCGTCGACAGCGAATCGTTCCTCATCCCGGCGTTCGTCACCGCCCAGGAGCTGGCGAGCCGGCTGCACACCGTGCTCGACGTCGCCTTGAGCGGCGCGGGCGGCATCAATGCCGCGTACGACACCGGCACCAACGAGCTTACCTACCACGTCGATCTGATTGCCGGCGAACGGACCAAGGTTTCCTTCGACACGCCGTTCCAGTACGACGTCAGTCTCAGTCCGTTCGCGAAAATGACAGTCGACGCGGCGGCGGCGCCGAGTGCCACCAAGGTCACTCTCGAAGGCCGCACCGGCCTCGATATGACGTTCGGCGTCGATCTCTCGCCACCCGGCGCAGTGATCTTCCCGGACACGCCGCTCGCTGAGCTGAACGGCGGCTCCGGCGTGGACATCAAGAAGGTGCGCGCAATCACCGGCACGGTGGACATTCCGGTCGCCGGTCCGAACGACGATCCGGTCTACCAGCTCGCGGGCGACGCGACGTTCTCGATTTCCGTGAACGGCGCGACCGCTATCGATGTGAGCGTCCTGAAGGCGTCGACCCTCAACCGCTCTATGGGCGACCTCGCCGCGGACATCAACAACTCGCTTGCCGCCGCCGGCCTCAGCTCCAGCATCGTCGCGCAGTTCGACGGCACGCGCGTGGTCCTTGCGGCCAGGAATGCCCCGACGACTTTCAGCATCGCCAGCGCCAATGCGTTCGCGCAGTCGGGCCTCGGCCTGAACGCTGGCATGAGTGCCAACCAGACGGACTTCGTCATCACGGCGAGCGACGGCAGCATGTACGCGATCGTGCTCGATACCCTGCCGATGAATCCGAGCGTGCAGGACGTGATCGACAACATCAATACCACCACGTCTGGCAACGTCACCGCCGATTTCAACGCTACCCACACCGGTCTGCGGCTCGTCGACCATACCGTCGGCAGCCATCAGTTCCGTGTCGAGTCGGTGAACGCCTCGAACGCCGTGCTCGGGCTCGGCTTCTTCGGCGCCGGCAATACCGGGACGCAAAACCACTTCGGCGATGGGGATCCCCACCTGATCGAGGGCGGCGGGATCGGCGTGACTCACCTCGACAAGCGCTTTTTCGTGCGCGATGCGCAGATGCGGCTCGACGGCATCCAGTTGCACACCCCGGGCGGCGGCGTGCCGGGCGAGGCGCTCTTTGGCATCGTAGGCGTCGACACCACCATGGACGGCAGCATGGTCGCCAACATGACCGCGGCGCTCAAGGACCCGGTGAGTGGCAGCCAGGTGACGCTGGCCGAGCTGCTCGCACAGACCGGCGCGGTCGCGAACCCGCTGGTCAGCAAGGCGCAACACCTCGCCTACGACAACCTCGCGATCGGGGCATTCAACGCCGGCGATTTCATCACCGGCAATACCAGCGGCGCCACGGCGGTGGTGGTCGGGGTGGACGGCGGCACGCTCACGCTGGCCCACGTGACGGGCAACTTCACGAACGACGAATTCTTCTTCTCCAAAGGGGTCGCCGCCGTCGCCCAGGCGAACGGCAGCCAGAGCGTGAACGACGTGTTCGGCGAGTTCACGCTCGGCGTCGACGTCCAGCCGGGCTTCAACAGCCTCGGGTTCGGCAGCGGCTTTGGCGCACTCGACGGCATGTCATATGTCGTGCCGGTCGATCTCACCGCATTCGGCGACCCGTTCGGTCCCAACGCGCCCACGGCGGCTCTCGACCTCTCAGGCATCGGTGATCTCGCCGCGTTCGAGCACCTGAACTATTCGCACCTGGCCGCCGCGCTGCACGGCCTCGAAGCCGTTCTGGCGGACGTGGACTCGAGCTTTGTGCTCTTCAACACCAAGCTGCCCGCGATCAACCGCAGCGTCAGCGATCTGCTGCATCTCGTGGACGGCTTCGCGCGCTCCGTCGACAACGCCGACTTCGTGCTCGACACCGCGACCGCCGCGCTCGACCCGGCGGCGCTCGACCTGCCGGCGCTCAGCCTGCAGGGCATGGCGCAGGCGCTGCGCGGCGCGTTTGGCCTGCCAGTCGGCGTCGATCCCGATGCGCCAGACGCCGTGGATTTCGTGCGCCTGGACTTCGACCAGGCGAACAATCTGCTGCTGCTCGACCTGTCGCTCAACCAGACGCTCAGCACCAAGCTCGGCCTCGACATCGACGTCGGCAGCGGCCTGCCGAAGCTGACGAGCGGCGGCGTGCTCAAGGTGTCGAGCGTGCTCGACGTCGAGCTGCACACCGCGATCGACCTCGACACGCCGCAGGACGCCTATCTCCTCGACACGAGCAGCATCTCCGCCGAGTTGCACGTCGAGGGCGAGGGACAGAAATTTGCGGGCGGCGAGGACGGCGCCGGAATGGTGTTCTATGCCTCGCTCGGACCGCTGGCGGTGTTCATCCAGGACGCGGACGCGGCGATCGACGTCAGCTTCAGCCTGCCGGGGCTCGACTTCGGCGGCAGCGACCGCAAGCTCATCAAGGACGTGGTGTTCGAAGACTTCGACGACGCGGTCGTCTCCCAGAACAACATCGATATCGTGCTGCCGATGTTCTACGGCGGCGAAGGTCCCAACGCGTTCATGGGCCAGTTCACGGCGCAGGGTCCGATCGAGACGGTCAGCGTGGTGACGCCGGATTTCTCCAGCCTGGCAGGCCAGATCACAAGCGGCGCCATCGCATTCGATCCGTTCGAGAACATCAGCCTGGCGATCGACACGGTCAACATCTACCTGGAGAGCCTGACCGACGCCCTCTCGAGCCGTATCCTCAGCCTCAAGCTGCCGTTCATCGGCGACCAGATGGCCGATGAGCTCTTCATCGACGAATTCCGCGAGACGCTGGTCGGTGCGCTGAAGAGCGGCATCGAGAACGCGATCAACCCCAACCCGGACACGATCGTCCAGGGAATATTGACCGGGCTGTTCGGCACGGGCGGCGCACTGGAGGGCTATCTGCAGGGCGCGATCGTCGCCACCGACAACGTCGGCGACGTGGCGGCGGCCAATTCGTACCGGCAGTGGAACTTCAAGGTCGGCCGCAGCGAGACGCTGTTGATCGACGACTTCGACTTCGGCATCCCGAACCTCGGCTTCGACGTCGACACGCCGGTGCAGGTGCAGTTCGACTGGTCGGTCGACCTCGGCTTCGGCGTGAATTTCGGCCAGAGCGCGTACATCGACGTCTCCCACGCCGAGGACATCGATGTGAATCTCACCATCACGCTGCCGGGCGGAACGCACGACGGCACCTACGGATTCCTGCCGACCAAGGTCACCGATCCGGGCGCGGACACCGGCGCCAAGGTCGCGTTCAAGGTCGACGTGCAAAACGGCGCCGACGCCGCGTCGGAGCATCTTGCCTTCTCGGATCTCGGCAGCATCGACCCGGTGGCCACCGTGCAGGGGAGCCACCTGCCGAGCGAGCCGCATTCGACCTCGCTGCACCTGGTCACGCAGGCAATGCCCGGCCTGCCGGAACTGCGCACCGACCTGCTGGTCGACTGGTCGCTGCCCAGCACGGAAGTCGAGTCGCTCGACGGCGACGCCGTCGCTGCCGGCACGCACCGGATCGCGCTCGAGCACATCGAGCTCGATTCCGGCTCGATCGCCGAGCAGCTGCTTGGGCCGCTCTTTGGCGAGGTGGCCAGCTTCATCGAGCCGTTCATGCCGGTGGTGGATACGCTCACCGCGCCGATCCCGATCCTGTCCGACCTGGCCGGCGAGCCGTTCACGCTCCTGGACCTGGCGGGAATCTTCGGCGACGTCGACCCGCGCTTCATCGACGCGGTGGCGGACATACTCGACGTCATCGCGAGCATCAATGATTTCATCAACGCGCCGGTGCTGGAGCTCGGCGACATGGTGCTGTACGACGACGCGGCGGGAATTACCAACTTCGATCCGCACGATCCGGGCTCGAAGCTCTCCGACATCAACATCGATGCGCTCGACCCGCTGTCGCCGACGAGTGGACTGACGCTCGATCCGACCTTCGACGCCACGGTCGCCGGCAACAGCTTTCTGTCCGCGGTGCGCGATCACGCGCTCGCCGAGGACCTGTCCGTGCCGATCCTCGAGAAGCAGCGCGAGGGCATCAAGCTGTTCCTCGACCAGAACGCCACGCTGCTGCAGTACGAGTTGCCGCCGCTCGCGGTGAGCTTTGATTATCTGCAGGTGTTCCCCGTGGTGGGGCCGCTCGCCGTGTCGATCGAGATCAGCTTCGGCTTCGACGTCAATTTGCACGCCGTGGGCTTCGACACCTTCGGCTACAAGCGCTACGCCGAGGGCGGATTCCGCAATCCGGCGCTGGTCTTCGACGGCTTCTTCTTCAAGGACAGCGACAGCACGGGTACCGACGCGCCGGAGGTGAAGCTGGAGTTTGGCTTGGTCGGCGCCGCTGAGATCAACCTCGGCATCGCGCGCGCCGGCGTTGGCGGCGGCATCGATGCCACGATCACCTTCGACTGGCACGACGCGATTGCGGACGACCACGTGCACCTGAGCGAGATCGCCGGCGCCATTGCGGCGGAAGGCAACCCGCTCGCGGCGTTCGACGTGGGCGGCAGTCTCACTTTCGAGATGTTCGCGTTCATCGAGTTCCTCACCTTCCGGCAGGACATCCCGATCACGCCGGAGACGACGCTTTACTCCTTCGAAGATACCTCCAAGCGCGACCCGATCCTCGCCACGCGCAATGACGACGGCACGCTCTACCTCAACATGGGGCCGAACGCGAAGGATCGGTTGAACGGCGACACTTCGGACGGCAACGAGGAGTTCAACCTCGAATACCAGGGATCGGGCAAGGTCCTCATCTGGTCCGACAAGCTCGGCGTAAGCAAGAGCCAGGGCAAGACCTACAGCGGCGTCAACCACATCGTCGGCCTCGGCGGCCAGGGCAACGACGTCATCCTGCTCGACAAGTTCGACGGTTCGGGCATCACTGCCGATCTCGACGGCGGCGTCGGCGACGACCGCATCGAGTACACCGGCAGCAGCGCCTCCCATTCCGTGCCGGGCGCGCGCATCGTCGGCGGCCTCGGTAACGACATTCTCACCGGCGGCGACGCCAACGACGTCATCTACGGCGGCGAGGGCAACGACATCATCAAAGGCGGCGGCGGCTACGACATCTTATTCGGCGACCAGGGCAAGGTGGCGGACACGCTTTCAGCGCCATTCATCAGCAGCCGCATTACGTCCTCTGACGGCGACGACACCATCGAAGGCGGCGACGGCGACGATGTGATCTTCGGCGGCGGCGGCAGCGACACGCTGAAAGGGGACGGCGGCAACGACGTCATCATCGGCGACGGCGGACGCTTCGAGTACACCACCACCGGCGGCCATGTCGACATCGCGTCGCTGCGGCCCGCGGCGTACTTACCGACGCCGGTAACGACACCGGTCGATCCGGAGTTGATCAGCAGCCAGATCGACGTCATCTATATCGCGATGGCCGGCACCTTCCAGGCCACCGATCTCGGCTTCGGCGGCAACGACAAGATCTTCGGCGGCGCCGACAACGACATGATCCTCGGCGGCAGCGGGGACGACACCGTGCACGGCGAAGGCGGCGACGACATCATCCTCGGCGGCAAGGGCTTCGACGACCTGCACGGCGGCGACAACGCCGACAGCATCTTCGGCGGCGACCAGGCCGACACCATCGCCGGCGACGCTGGCGCCGATGTCATCTCCGGCGGTGCCGGCAACGACTTCATCCACGGCAACGCCGGCAACGACGTGATGAAAGGCGACACGGGCGCCGACGTCATGTTCGGCGATGAGAACGACGACCAGGTCTTCGGCCAGACCGAACCCGACATCCTGTTTGGCGGCATTGGCAACGACCTCGTCGTCGGCGGCACCGGCAACGACACCATGTTCGGCGACGATGGCCTCGTGGCGAAGATCGATCCCTCGAACGGACTCGCGGCGAAGGCGATCGGTATCGGCAATCTGGCGCTCCTCACCGGCGCGTTCTTCGACAACGACATCCGCACCACCGACCTCATCGTCACCGACGTGGTCGCCGGCGACGGCAACGACATCATTTCCGGCGACGCCGGAGACGACCTGATGCTGGGCGGCGGCGGCAACGACCTGATGGGCGGCGACGTCGATCCGCGCCTGGCGGCGGCCGGCTCGCCGACCGAGACGAGCGAGGACGTGCTGATCGGCGACGGCGGCAAGATCGTGTTCGACCAGCGGCATTTCCACTCGATCGAGACGGTGATCGGCACCGCCACGGGCGTGCCCTTCGACGACACGATCTACGGCGACAACGGCAACGACTACATCTTCGGCGGACGCGGCAGCGACTTCCTGTTCGGCGGCCACGGCAAGGTAGTGACCGGCGGCGTAGTGGGTGCGGCGCGCGGCGCCACCGACGCATCGGCGAGCGACAACGACATCATCGTCGGCGACAACGGCGAGATGCTGTTCGCCGGCAAGACGCCGGTGGCGGACAATTTTGGCGTCCTGAGCCGCGTGCGTACCACCGACCTGAGCGACGCCACCGGCGGCCATGAGTACGTCGAAGGCGAACTCGGCGCGGACGTCATCTTCGGCGGCGTGAACGGCAGTGTCGACGTGCTCTTCGGCAACGCCGGCAACGATGTCATCCTCGGCGACGACGGCGAGCTCGACTTTGACTTCGACGGCACGCACGACCTGACGACGCTCGACCTCATCCGCTCCTACCTCGACGGGCTGGGCGGTACCGACCAGATCTCCGGCAACGCGGGCGGCGACGTGCTGATCGGCGGCACCGGCGGCGACCAGATGTACGGCGACGACGCCAACGCTTCCACCGGCGCGGCCGACGGCGAGGACATCATGCTCGGCGACAACGCCGACATCTTCCTCATCGGCACGAGCGGCCGGCTCAAGGTCCAGGTGGCGACGATGACGACTGGTACGGCGGTCGATCGCATCATGACCACTGACAACGTCGGTTCCGGGGAGGGCAAAGGCGGAGCCGACACGATGTCCGGCAACGCCAAGGCCGACATCATGCTGGGCGGCGTGAACAACGGCGGCCAGGACAACATGTATGGCGATCGCGCGGCCCCAACGGGTACCACGATCGACAATGACGGCAACGACATCATGCTCGGCGACAACGGCGAGCTAGACTTCACCTTCAGCACCGATACCGACCGCAACACACTCGATCTCATCCGTTCCTACGAGGATGGCATGGGCGGCACCGATGTGATGTCCGGCAACAAGGGGCTCGACGTCGCCATCGGCGGCAGCGCGGGCGACCAGATCTACGGCGACGACGCCGCAGCGAGCGCGGCGGCTGCCGACCTCGGCGACCTGCTGCTCGGCGACAACGCCGACGTATTCCTCGTGGCCCAGGGCGGCGCGACCGGCCCCGATCTCAAGGTCATTCTTGGCGCCGCGGTGATGACCATTCGCACCACGGACGAGGAGCATCCCGAATATGGCGGTGCCGATATCATTTCCGGCAACGCCAAAGGCGACATCATCGCCGGCGGCGTGAAGGGTGACACGCTTTACGGCGACCGCGCCACGCCGACGCTAACGACGAGCGGCAACGACGGTGGGGACGTCATCCTCGGCGACAACGCTGCCTTCGAGTGGCGCTCCACCGGGCGCCTCTCCGAGATCCAGGGCATCGATATCGCGGCGAACAACCCGGCGCTCTATGCCAAGTACGGCACGGGAATCGCGGACACCAACCTCGGCACGCTCGACCTGATCACCACCGAGCAGCCGACGAGCGGCGGCCGCGACACCATCTACGGCGACGAGGGCAGCGACCTCGCCTTCGGCGGCACCGATCTCGACCTGATCCACGGCGACGACGGCGACGAAGTGGCTGCCGTCAACGGATCGGCCAACGCCGACGTGCTGTTCGGCGACCACGGCCGGCTCTACCCGCAGTTCAGCACGCTCGCCAACTTTAACTCGCGCAACTTCTTCGCCATCGACACCGGCAACGCCAAGGGCGGCGAGGGCGACGTGATGTGGGGCGAGGAAGGCGACGACGTCATGCTCGGCCAGCAGGGCGACGACCGCATGTGGGGCGGCTCGGGTGACGACGATATGATCGGCGGCCACAACGTCTCTGGCGGCTACGATGAACTGACCCTTCCCGCGGTGCAGTCGACGGTCAGCCCCGGACCTGTGCAGATCAACGATCTGATGGACGGCGGTACGGGTAAAGACGCGATGACCGGGGACAACGCGATTGTCTGGCGTCGCGGCGACGACATCAGCCCGCGCTTCCGGTTACTCACGGCGGGCACCCTCTATACCACGACAAACTCGACCATAACCGCCAACGTCGGCGCGGTTGCACAGAGCGATCCGGATGACGCGGTCGGACGCGATATCACCCTGGTAGATCACTCCGACGATGTGCAGGCGACCCCGCTCGGGCGTTTCGGCAACGATGTGATGGCCGGGGGTGCCGGCAGCGATACCTTGTTCGGGGAACTGGGCAATGACCTGATGCAGGGCGATGGATCCATTGCCGTAGCGGCGGATCCGGGACCGAACACGCGCTTGGCTGTCACCACGGACTCCGGGCTGCCGAATTCCGGGGGTACGCTGTACTTCAACATCCCGGAGGCAATCACCGACGGCGATGATTACATCGAGGGCAACGGCGGCAACGACCTGATGTACGGCGGTCTCGGGCAGGACGACATGATCGGCGGCAGTTCGGCGCTGTTCGGCCTGAACACGGAGGACAAGCGTCCGGACGGTTCAGATACGATCTTTGGCGGCGCCGGAATCGACATCTCGCGCAACAACGTAGGGGATGCGAATGAGGATGGCACAACGCATGTCATCGCGACGACACCCACCGGCCACGCGCGCGACGCGGATTTCATCATGGGCGACAATGCCAACATTCTCCGCCCGGTAAAAGGACCGGACGATTTCCTCACCTTCAATTACGACAACTACACCAGCGCTCTGCCGGCGGCGCAGCAGATCAGGATTGTTCCGCACGTAATGCAGCAGCTCGATTACACGCTGGGCGGCGGCGATTATGCCGGTGGCGGGTATAACGCGATTGGGCAAGCGATGCCGACGGGCAAAGCCGTCGATAACGGTTTGGCCGATCTGATCCACGGCGAATCCGGTGACGACATCATCTTTGGCATGACCGGCAGCGACGTGATCTTCGGCGAAGGCCAGGATGACGATATCGTCGGCGGCTACGGCAACGACTGGATCTCCGGCGGCACCGGGCAGGATGGGGTGTTGGGCGACGATGGCCTGATCCGGACCAGCCGTAACTCGACTGCGGGTGAGTCGCTGTACGGCGTTGCCCCGTTGCTCCCGAACAGCCAGGACGATCCAAAAACCAGCCAAGGCAATGTGCTGGACGAGCTCATTTCCACGCCGGGCACCATCCAGATAGCGACGATCAACATCAGCGGCGAACTCAAGAAGACGTTCGACATCACGCCGATGAGCTACGACCCGGGCTGGATCGCCCAGGACGACGAGTTTCCCAACAACACCAGCGGCACCCCGTTCGCCGACGACATCATCTTCGGCGGACTGGGAAGTGACTGGCTGCACGGCGGATCGGGCGACGACGCCATTTCCGGTGCAGAGGCGCTGGATCATGCCTACGTGCCGGTATTCGCTGCGGATGGCATTACGCCCACCGGAACGCTCGATCTGGGTTATCTCGCGGTCGGCATCCCGAATCCCACCAATCCTGGTAACGTGCTCGCGTTCAATTCGCAGGATCTCGATGGACGGCATCTGAATAATCGCTTCCGCGCCGGCGAATTCCGCCTTTACGATGAATACGATCCGCTGCGGGAGATCCTGCTGACGGACCTCGGCGAACTGTCCAAGACTGGCACGGGTAAGCAGTTCCTGCTCAACTTTGAGAAGGGCGAAGGCGTGCTGCGCGACGGCGGCACGGTACCGAAGGCGACCGGCCAGCAGACCGACTCCTATGGTCCGGTGCGCGATGACGGCCGCGACTCCATCTTCGGGGACCTCGGCAACGACTGGCTGGTGGGCGGCACTGGTCGCGACGACCTGTTCGGTGGCTGGGGCAACGACCTCATCAACGCCGACGACGATCAAACCACGAACGGCACGTTGAACGACCAACCCGATACCCATCCGTACTATGAGGACCGGGCCTACGGCGGCGCGGGTCGGGATGTGCTGATCGGCAACACCGGCGGAGACCGTCTGATCGACTGGGTGGGCGAGTACAACAGCTTCCTGGTGCCGTATGCGCCGTTCGGCCAGGCATCGGTGAGCCGCACGCTGATGCCGCACCTCCATGAATTTCTTTACGCGCTGTCCGCGGCCGATGGTGCGGACCCGACACGGTTCAACGACACCGGGGCCGATTCCCTTCGCAACGGCGAACCCGACGCCGAGATGGGACTGGTGCTGCAGAAGGACTTTGCGTGGGGCGACCAGACCGGAGCGCCGGCCGATCCGCAGGCGGGCAACATTCCCGGGGGCAAGCGCGACGTGCTGCGTTCGGCGGGTTTCAACGACGGAACGCTATCCGGGTTCGCAGTGGACAAGGGCAGCTTCGCAGTGCAGAACGGTGCGCTTTCTGTAGCGGCGGCTTCGCTCGGAAAAGACGCGACAGCCGTTCTGCCGACGGACGAGCAACTGCCCACCTACTACGAAGTGCTCTCGACCATTACGGTGGACAAGCCAACCAGCGGCTGGAAAGGCAACTCGTACATCGTGTTCGATTATTTCGACGCACAGGACTTCAAGTTCGCGGGCCTCGATATTTCCAACAACAAGGTAGTGATGGGTTATCACGATGTCTCAGGCTGGCATTCGCTCAAGGAAACACCCTGGCAGCTCAAGGGCGCAACTGCCTATAACGTCATGGTTGCGGTGAACGGCACCGCCGTCACATTGAGCATCGATAACAAGAGCGCGATGAGCTACACCTATGCGCCGCGCGTCATCGATGGACTGGCTCATGGCCTCAATATGGGTTTGGTGGGACTGGGTTCGGATAACTCGCGCGGCACCTTCGACAATTTCTCGGTACAGCGCGTGCCGCCAGCGTACACGCTCCAGCAGACGGAGCAGTTCACCACCGGAACCGGCGACCTGTTCGACGGACTCACCAGCGGCAACTGGTTGGTGCAGGCGGGACGTTATGACGGCACCGCGCCATCGGCCAGCCTGGTCGATTTGGGTATCGGACGTGGACTCGAAACCAGCGCGATCCTCGAGCTTTCCGCCAAGTTGCGCACCGACGGCAAGGGCGGCTTTATATTCGATCGTTACGCCGACAACGACTACAAGTTCGTGACCATCGATGCGCCGGGCGACAAGGTTGTCATCGGGCATGTCAGCCCGAAAGAGGGGCTGAAGATCGACGCGAGCTTTGCCAAAGTGGTCGATTCCGGAATCGACTACACACTTGCGGTCATGCTTAAGGGCACCAGCATCAGCGTAAGCCTGAACGGCCAGGCAGTCGGCAGCTTCGTTTTCAACGGCGTCACTGTGGACGGCGGCTTCGGAGTGATTTCCAGCCTCGGCAAAACCTCGTTCGACTCAGTCACTGTCAAGACCAACGATCGCGCATTTGCGGTTGCCCAAAGTATGGTCGCCGCGCAAGCGCCTTCGATGACTCCGGGAGCTCAGTCGAGTCTCACCCCGTCCGACATCGATTCCATGTTCGCCGCTGCCGAGGGGATCTGGGCTAATCTGCTTGGCGCCGGCGATTCACGCCTGGCGTTGCTCGGTGACGTGCAGATTTCAACTGCTGACTTCGGTGGCCTGGTGCTGGGCCAGACACGCGGCATGACTATCCTGGTGGATGAAGATGCGGCAGGGTATGGCTGGTTCGTCGACGCGTCCCCGGCCGACAACAACGAGTTTCGGATCCGCCTCGATCACAACGCGCTCGGTGCTTCACGGCAAAGCGGCGCCTTCGGACGCATGGACCTGCTTACTGTCGTGACGCACGAACTGGGACACGTACTCGGTTTCGAGCATGACGAGGCCGGCATCTATGCGGTCATGCACGACGACCTGGATTCGGGCGTGCGTTATCTGCTGGACGGTCCCGCATTGCAGGAACGTCCGGGACTGCCTTCGGATGAGCAGATACTGATGCGGTTGGCGATTCAAACGGGCAGATCGGCGAGCAGCCTCCCGGCGTTCGATCTCGACTCTTCTGCGCCACGCAGTGGCGTCGGCGTGGCCATCGACTGGAATGACCGGTTGCGTGGCAGCCTGGGAACGTATTTCTCGCCGTTCGGAAGCACTTCGCCGAAATCAGCGCAGAATTTCGCAGACTTCATGACGAAGATAGTCGGGTCCAGTGATGGTGCTTCCGCAGATGACAACGACAGCGCCCAGTTCAATAAGGGCTCGAGGTTCGACAAGATGGGGAGCGCGCTCAACGCCGGCAAGTACGCCAGGCGGCCAATGGGTTGACGTCAAGTTGTTGCGTCGGCCTCAAAGGCGCCTCGCGTGCTTTCGAGGTCGGCTGGCCGCGGCATTTCCTCGAACCGAGGAAACCGCCATGGCATTTCCGGGTGAAATGGTGGCGTCACGATTGCCTTCGGCCGGCACCGCCCGATATGATTGCGGCCGACGGGCAACAAAAGCGGCGAAGTGTCAGCATTTACCTAATCCAGAAACGATAGAGGAACAGATATCCATGGCAGCCAATCGTCCAGAAACCGCAGAGGCCAACATCGAACCGGGAGGCACCAAGATCAAGTGGGATGACTCGAACATGAAGAGCTCCTACGCGAATGTCTGTAATGTGACCAGCACGCGAGAGGAGGTCGTCATGCTGTTTGGCATGAACCAGGCATGGAATCGCGGACAGAAGGAAGTCGTCATTCAGTTGACCGATCGGATCGTGATCAGTCCGTACGCCGCGAAACGGCTTACCGCGCTGCTGAGCGGAGTGGTCAAGGAATACGAAAGCCGTTTCGGGACGCTGAACGTGGACATGCCGACAGCCGCCGGTGCGGGCGGCACAGCGGCGCCTATCCCCGATAAGACCAAGTAGATAGCGTTGCCTTCTGACATCTGCCGCCTGCACCTGGTCGGCAATATCTGTCGTGCCCGGAACAAAGTTAGATTTGCGGCTTGCGCAATCCGCGCAACGAACCGCACAAATATCGCGCTCGACTAAATAATAATATTTGCACATAATCAATAACGTATCCGGCCATTCGATGAATAACGTTTAAGTCGAGTACATATATCAATTGATAATGGCCAAGCTCTGTTTTAGGCTCGGTTGACTGTCGTTATTGGGCGACAGGGGGATATAGAAACATTTCCTGCATTAGGGGGTACTAGGGTGGATCGAACCTGGCCGTATTCAACGGCATCGCGACGCGCTGAGGGTTTGCACCCGGCATGCTGATCCAAAAAGCAACATGAGCGCGGTAAAACCGGAAGTCCATGAACATCGTACAGTCCTCCAGGTTGCGGACCTGGCGGGTCGGCGTGCGCACGAGCAGGCCTGGAAACACTTTGCGGGTGCACAGACGCCCGAGGAATTCTGCGGCAGCTGGCTGGTCATTCAATGCCAGGTCATCGGCGGGGTTTCCGATGGGGTGGTGGTACTGCAAAAGCCAGGAACCAAGGCTTTTGCTCCGGTAGCCTTCTTCCCGGAAAATTCTCCGCGCGATCGCTCCAGACTGAGCGAAGTGGGGGACCGCGCGCTGAAAGAGGGCCGCGGAATCGTTCAGCCAAAGGGGCTGCCGGATGACGCCGATGCGCCCGGCACGCGCTATCAGATGGCCTATCCAATCCGGCTCGATGGCGAAATCCGCGGCGTGGTGGGCATGGAAATCGAGTGGCGTGCGGAATCCCAGTTGCAAGAGGCAATGCGAGAGCTTCAGTGGGGTTCCGGCTGGCTTGAGGTGCTCCTCCGCAGACATGCCGATCCCAAAGAGGGCGCGCGCCTCCAGCTCAAACTTGCGCTGGATTTGGTCTCGCGACTGCTCGAACATCCCGGATTGAAAGAAGGCGCGGCTGCGTTCACCACGGAACTGGCTTCACGGCTGGGCTGCGACCGCGTCGTTCTCGGCATTCTTAAAGGCCAACGCATCAAGGTCTGCGCAGTGTCACATTCGGCGCAGTTTGATCGGCGCGCGAATCTCCTGCGGGCAGTCGAAGGCGCGATGGAGGAGGCAATCGATCAGGCCGAGGCCGTCGTTTTCCCTCCGGAGCGCGATAAGCGCGCCGTCGTGGCGCATGCACACGAGGCCTTGCTACGGGAGTCGGAAGGCGGCAGCGCGGCGACGTTTCCGTTGATCAGCGGGGATCAGATCGTGGGTGCGCTGACCCTTGAGCGCGCGCCCGGTTACCGCTTCGATGTGCCATCGCTCGACATTTGCGAGGCGGTGGTCGCGATTGCCGGACCGATCATCGAACTGAAAAGACAAAGCGAGGAAGGGCTGTCGCTGCACGCTGCCAAATCGGCCGAGAGTGTCTGGAAGAAGTTGGTGGGCCCCGGGCATGCCGGTCTCAAACTCGGTGTCGTCGCCCTTGCGGCGGTGGCGGTTTTTATGTCGCTCGCAACGGGCGATTTCAGAGTATCGGCGAATTCAACCGTGGAAGGCACGGTGCAGCGCGCGGTTACCGCTCCCTTCAACGGCTATGTCAAGGAGGCGCCTTACCGGGCAGGAGACACGGTCAAGGCGGGGCTCGTCATCGGCAAGTTCGAGGACCGCGACCTTGTTCTGGAGCGCGTCAAACTGAGCAGCCAGCGCGACCAATACATCAAGCAATATCGCGAGGCAATGGCGGCGCATGATCGTGCCCAGGCGGAAATGGTCGGTGCGCAAGTGACGCAAAGCCAGGCGCAGCTTGCCCTGGTCGAGGAGCAACTTGCGCGTTCGGAGATGGTGGCGCCGTTCGATGGCTTTATCGTAAGCGGTGATTTGTCGCAGAACCTGGGTTCCCCGGTCGAACGCGGACAAGTGCTCTTCGAGATTGCACCGCTCGATGGATTTCGTCTCGCACTGCAAGTCGATGAGCGCGACATCGCCCATGTTGCATTGGGCCAGGGCGGCGAATTGACCGTCTCGTCGATTCCCGGCGAGCGCTTTGCATTCAAGGTAACCAAGATCACGCCGGTCAACACCGCCAAAGAAGGGCGCAACTTCTTCCGGGTTGAGGGGCAGCTCGAAGGAGCCGCCGGTCGTCTTCGTCCGGGCATGGAAGGCATCGGAAAGATTTATATCGATGACCGGCATTTATTCTGGATCTGGACCCATAGCCTGACCGATTGGGTGCGCCTGTGGCTGTGGTCGTGGATGCCGTGAACAGCTAGCACTTTAATCGCATGTCGGATCTGCACAGCCCTTCCTGGTACCGTATAGCTGAATTGCGGCCGCGGCTCAGAAGCCATGTGCGCATACATCGCCATCATTACCGTGGCGAGCTTTGGTATGTCCTCGAAGACCGCATTTCCCGGCGCATGCACCGCTTCAACCCCACCGCGCATTACGTCATCGGCCTGATGAACGGTTATCGCACGGTCAACGAAATCTGGGAGAGCGCGATTGCAAAATTCGCCGATGATGCGCCGACCCAGGAAGAAGTCATCCGACTTCTCGGGCAGCTGCATTCGGCCGAAGTCCTGCAATCCGAGGTGACGCCGGATATCGCAGAACTGTTGCGGCGCGCGAAAAAGAGCCAGCGCAAGACCTGGTATCAGAATCTGCTTTCCCCACTGGCGATTCGCATCCCGCTGTTCGATCCGGATCGCTGGCTGGAGCGCTGGCTGCCCTGGTTCCGCCCTTATTTCGGCGTCATGGGCGCCATGGTCTGGCTGCTCGTAGTGGGCTTTGCGTTATTTACGGCGGCGGCCCATTGGCAGGAACTGAGCCAGGATCTGGGCGATCGCGTTCTTGCGCCGCAAAACCTGGTGCTGTTGTGGTTGACGTTTCCGGTGCTCAAGCTGTTCCACGAATTCGGTCACGCCTGCGCGACCAAGGCGTGGGGCGGGGAAGTGCACGAAATGGGCATCATGTTGCTGGTGCTGATGCCCGTACCCTATGTGGACGCATCGTCGGCATCGGCATTCCGCGAGACCCACCGCCGCGCCATCGTGGGGGCAGCCGGGATGATCGTCGAGGTTTTCATTGCTTCGCTGGCTCTGTTCCTGTGGCTGGAAGTCGAACCCGGCATCATTCGCGCGGTGCTCTACAACATCATGTTGATAGCGGGCGTGTCGACCTTGATATTCAATGGCAATCCGTTGCTGCGATATGACGGATACTACATCCTTGCCGATATCACGCAGATCCCGAATCTTCGGATGCGAGCGCAGCAATACCTGGGATACCTGCTGGAGACACGGTTCTTCGGCCTGAAGCTGCCGCCATTCGAGGCCAGCCTGAGCGAACGCTGGTGGTTCGTGTTCTTCGCGATTGCATCCTTCCTTTATCGCACTTTCGTCATGGTGGCGATTGCAATTTTCATCGCCAGCACTTACATGGTCGTAGGTGTGGTGCTTGCGCTATGGGCAATGGTCACCGGGGTGATCTTCCCCCTCGTAAAGGCGATGGTTTATCTGGTGCGTCACCCGCGGCTGCGTCGTCACCGCGTGCGCGCACTGTTTGCTTCTGGCACGCTTGCTGTCACGCTGGTAGTACTGCTGTGTTTTTTGCCGCTTCCGCTGTGGACTCGTGCGGAAGGCGTCATTTGGGTTCCCGATGATGCACAGGTGCGTGCGGGGGCAGACGGATTTGTCCGGACAATTGCTGCGGACCCAGGTTCATTGGTCAGGCAGGGCAGCGTCCTGATTGTCGCGGACGATCCGACCTTGCTACCAAAAATGCGCGTCCTCGAGGCGCAACTTCACCTGCTTGAGGTCCGGGCGCAGGCAGAATCGATCGTGGACCGGCCGCGCTGGCAACGCACGCAAGACGAGATGAGTGCGACGGCCGTGGAATTGGAGCAGGCCAGAACCCTTGTCAGGGATTTGACGGTGCTGAGCCCGACCAGCGGCACGTTTGTATTGCCGGCGGCCCGGGATCTTCCCGACCGATTTGTACGCAAGGGCCAACAGATCGGTTACGTGGTTCCGGCTGCCGTGGTGACGGCCCGGGTACTGGTTTCGCAAGATCAGGTGGATCTGGTGAGAACACGCACGGAGCGGGTGAATGTCAAGCTTGCGGGCCGCGTTTACGAAACGTTCACCGCGTCGATTCGCAGGGAATCTCCCGCGGCGACGAACAAGCTCGCCAATCTCGCGATGTCGAGCATCGGTGGCGGGCAGGCCGTAGTGGATCCGCACGAGTCAAAAGAGCCGAAGATGCTCAACACCTGGTTCGAATTCGAACTGGAATTGCCCGCCACGCAGGCATTTGTTCTCGGCGAACACGTGTACGTGCGCTTCGAGCACGGCTCGGAACCCGTCGCATGGCGCCTTTACCGTACCGTCCGGCAGCTTTTCATGAAGCGTTTCTCGGTCTGATGGCTTCGATCTCCGCAGCAATTGCCGCCAGCGCCTATCCGGAGCGCGACGAGCCGCGCGAGGGCAGGCTTGACCGGATTATTATTGCCGCCAGATACATTGGCGGGAACATCGCCGGCAAAACGAGGCCGCTGACGCGCATCGTCCAGGCGGTCAATGCAGCGGCCACGGACCTCGAGAGTCTTCCGGACCAGGCTATCGGCGCGCGCGCGGTTGCGCTTCGCCCGCGCTTGCGGCGCGACGGTTTCACAAGTATTGCCCTGGCCGGCGAGGCATTCGCGCTTGTTCGCGAGGCCGCGACGCGAGCCATTGGCCTGCGTCACTTCGACGTGCAACTCGTCGGAGCCTGGGCCATGCTGGGCGGAATGCTGGCCGAAATGGAGACCGGCGAGGGCAAGACGCTGACCGCAACGCTGGCAGCCGCAACGGCGGCACTCGCCGGGCGCGCCGTACACATCATTACTGTGAACGATTACCTGGCGGAGCGCGATGCCGGTTCCATGCGCCCCGTCTACGAAATGCTTGGGCTCACCGTGGGATACGTGGGTCAGGGCATGGACCCGCAGGCCAGGCGCACGGCCTATGCGTGCGATGTGACGTACTGCAGTAACAAGGAAATCGCATTCGACTACTTGCGCGATCGCATGGTGCTTGGCGGCAAGCCGCGTTCCATAGCCATGAAGATAGACGCGCTCGAAGGCGCCGGCGCCGGCCAGCGCCTGTTGTTACGCGGGCTGCAATTTGCCATTGTCGACGAGGCCGATAGCGTCCTCGTGGATGAGGCAAGGACGCCATTGATTCTTTCATCGGAAGCCAAGAACAGCCAGGAAGAACTGCTGCATCAGCAGGCGCTGTTTCTCGCAAAACAACTGGACGAGACGGACTACGCCATTGAGAACGGCTCCATTGAACTGACCAGCGACGGAGAAAGAAAGCTGGAAGATTTGACAAGTTCTCACACGGGAATCTGGAGGGGCCCGCATCGCCGCGAACAACTGGTGCGCCAGGGGCTGACCGCCCTGCACATTTTTCAGCGCGACAAGCATTACCTGGTGCGCGACGGCAAGGTCGTCATCATCGACGAACATACCGGCCGCCTGATGCCCGACCGGTCGTGGGAGCAGGGACTGCACCAATTGATCGAGATCAAGGAAGAATGTGAGCCGACCGGCCGCCGGGATACGCTGGCCCGTATCAGTTACCAGCGATTTTTCCGGCGCTACCTTCATCTGGCGGGCATGACGGGGACGGCGAGCGAAGTGGCAGGCGAACTTTGGGCAGTCTATCGCCTGCGGGTGGCGAGGATTCCCACGAACAAGCCAGTGCGAAGAGTGCACTACGCGGACCAGATCTACGGCAGCTCCGAATTAAAATGGAAAGCCGCAATTGCAAGCATCGAAACCCATCGCCGGGCAGACCGGCCGGTGCTGGTCGGCACGCGTTCGGTTGCGGCTTCCGAGCAGTTGGCGGCCTTGCTGGATGAGGCCGGCATACCTTATCGGCTGTTGAATGCCCGGCAGGACCAGCATGAGGCAGAGATCGTTGCGCAGGCGGGTATTCCCCGTTGCGTCACGGTCGCCACAAACATGGCGGGACGCGGCACCGACATCAAGCTTGCTCCGGGAGTTGCCGAGGCGGGGGGCCTGCATGTCATTGCAACCGAACTCAACGATTCGGGCCGCATAGATCGCCAGTTATTCGGCCGCTGCGGACGGCAAGGCGATCATGGCAGCTGTGAAGCCATACTCGCGGTGGACGAGGATTTGGTGAAAACTTATTTGCCGATCGCTGCGGCGCGCTTTCGCCTCGTGCACACGTTGCCCACAGGACTCGGCAAGATGCTGTTCAGCGTGGCGCAATGGCGCGCCGAGTACGCCCATTCGCGCGCGCGGCGGGAGCTGCTGGATCTCGACGACTATCTGGGAGACGTGCTCGCCTTTTCCGGCAGGGGCGAGTAAACCCGCAGATCGAGTCTGTGTATCTTTTTGGCGGACGGAATTTCGGCATTCACCATGGCCTGCGCAGTGTCGGTAACCCGGCAAAGCGCAATACCGGATAAGAATGGATCGAGAGCCACGAATGCGCGCGCAGCTGCCGGAGGCTTATTTAAATCGCACCCGGCACCTGACGCCCGCGGGTATCTTCCGATCCCGGTTCGACATTTCGAGGCGCACACCAAAGGTGCCGCTTGCCGCGTCGACGACACGGTCCACCACTGACACCACCGCATTATATTTTCCGCCGATCGGCGCCTCGGGCATCACCTCGCCGCGGGCGCCGACGGCGATTTGGCCATATAGGCTTACGGGAAGCACGACTTCCACGTTCAGCGGGTCGATTTCGGCAAGTTTCACGATCGGATCCTTGATGTTGCTCGCCGAGAATTCGCCGGGTTTCTGCATGATCTCGACCACCACTCCGGTAAACGGGCTCCTTATCGTTCGCATGGCCAGTACTTCGCTGGCGCGATTGACTTCCAGCTCCGCGAGCTTCTGGTTTTCCTGAGCCTGGCGGAACTGTTCGGCCGCGAGACGGTAGTCGGCTCGTGCTTCATCCAGCGCATTGACCGAAACGAAGTTCTGTTTGTATAGCTCTTCCGCCCGCACCAGTTTTTTTTGGGTCAGGTCAACTCGCGCTTCCGCCGCCTTCAATTCACCCAGCATGGTCGCTCGCGATTTTGCCAGGCTCAAGGCCGCACGTTCCGGTCCGGATTCCAAAGTGATGATTATCTGGCCTTTCTTCACCAGATCCCCGCGCTGCACCTGCACGGACTCGATGACTGCCTCAACGGGACTGCGGATATCGACCCTTTGTCTCGCCTCGATCATGCAATCGTGTTCGGCTGCCGCGGCCGCCATCGGCAGCAGGGCGCAAACCCAGAAGGATCTGAAATACGGTGTCATGGAGATTGAACTTGGGATTATGGAGGCGGTCACGGACTTGGCGACACGTCCGGATTGTAGCGAAATGCTCTATGGGACGTAACGTAGCGCGACACGCACTGCGGCGCGCGAGCGAGTCCCCTTGGCTTTCTGACGGCACAATAGGGCCCGGAACATGCCACCGTGTGCCTGGAAGGCGGTCTGCGCTTATTTCGCACTGGAATTGTTCCAAAAAATGCAGTATAAACAATTCATAATACTGCGTAGTTCATAATTAAAGTAACTCGCCAAGGCTTGCGTGTTCGCTAGAGCCTGGGCTTTGTAGGGGGCAGTCCTTGAATACTGGACGACATAGCGATCACCGGCGCACAGCGGTGAGGCGGGGATAATCGTGCGCCTGGGTCCATTCGAGCGTTCGCCGCGCGATCGACGCAAGACGGACATCCTGCAGGAAGGAGAGGCGCGTTTTCGAGCGCTGGTGCAGAATTCCTTCGACATCATCACCATCCACGATTCAAACGGCGTGACGATGTACGAGTCTCCGGCGGCCTCGCGCATCCTTGGCTACCCGCCCGGCAAGCTGATCGGCAAGACTCCCTTCGAGACCCTGCATCCCAAGGACGTCGCCCGCGCGCGTGAAGCGTTCGACGCATTGCTGAAAGGGGAAGTTTCGGTGGCGCCGGTCGTGATGCGCTTTCGTCACGCCGACGGCTCCTGGATCCATCTCGAGGCGCTGGGCAACAACCTGCTGGAACACCCGGGCATTCGCGGCATCGTGCTGACGTCGCGCGACGTCACCGAGCGCAAGCGCGCGGAGGAGCGGGTGCAATATCTCGCCAACTACGATGTTCTGACCGGCCTGCCGAACCGGTTCCTGATGCAGGACCGGCTCACGCAGGTGATCGCCCACGCGCACCGCAACCGGCTGCGCGTTGCTCTCGTGCATATCGACCTGGATCGCTTCAAGGTGGTGAACGAGACCCTCGGCCACTACGTCGGCGATGCACTGCTGAAACAGGCGGCGGAGCGTGTGCGCAAGTCAACCCGTGATGCCGATACCGTCGCGCGCGTGGGGGGCGACGAATTCACCATCGTGTTCCCGAACGTGGCCAGCCTGCAGACCCTGTCCGCGGCCACCGAAGTCATGCTCGATGACCTTGCCAGGCCGTTTCCGAGCGACAACCAGGAATTGTTCGTTTCCGCGTCGGTCGGCATCAGCCTCTATCCCGACGATGCCGGCAGCGTTGACGAACTCATCAAACACGCCGATGCCGCGATGTCCAGAGCGAAGCACCTCGGGCGCAACAATTTCCAGTTTTTCACGGCCGACCTGAATCAGGAGGTGCAGGATCGCATGCTGATCGAGGCGGGCCTGCGTACAGCCATACAACGCGACGAACTGAGCCTGCTGTTCCAGCCCAAGATAGATCTGGCCACGCGCCGCATATTCGGCGCCGAAGCCTTGCTGCGCTGGAAGCACCCGAAGCTCGGCATGATTCCACCGTCGCGCTTCGTGCCGGTTGCCGAAGAGGCGGGGCTGGTGGGGCAGATCGGCGAGTGGGTATTGCATGCGGCCTGCCGGCAGATTCGAGAATGTCAGGATGCCGGCTATTCCCTGCAGGTGGCGGTGAACGTTTCCGCCCGCCAGTTCCAGGAGTACGACCTCGCGGAACTCGTCATGGACATCATGCGCGATACCGGCGTGCTGGCGCAGAACCTGGAAATTGAACTGACCGAGAGCGCGGTCATGAACGACGCCGAGTCTTCGATCGTCACCCTGGAAAGGCTGGCGAAGCTCGGCGTTCAGATCGCCATCGACGATTTCGGTACCGGATATTCAAGCCTGTCCTACTTAAAGCGGCTGCCGCTGGACCTGCTGAAGATCGACCAGTCCTTCGTGCGCGATATTTCCTCCGATCCCAACGATGCGGCCATCGTTCGCGCCATCATCACGCTGGCGCGCAGCCTGGGCATCAAGGTGATCGCCGAAGGCGTGGAAAATGAAGCCCAGCTCGCCTTCCTGAACGCCTACGGCTGCCAGTACGCACAGGGCTACCTGTTCGGCCGGCCGCTGACCACGCCGCAGTTCGTCAAGCTTGTCACCACGGGTGAACTCGAGCAGAACATCGCCTGACGGCTCCTTAGCGGCTGCCGAGCTCCACCGGGGTTATGGCGCGCCTGAGCAGTTCGCCCCGCCGCACAACCACGATTTCAGCTTCTCTCCCGACGTGATTCTCGGTCAGTAAACGGTGCACGTCGTCGATGCCGGCCACCGGCCTGCTATCGTAGGTGACGATGGTGTCGCCCTCTTCCAGCCCGGCCTGTTGCGCAGGGCCGCCGGCATCCAGGGAAGCCACCCGTACACCGCTTTCCTGCGGCAGATCGTGGGCGCGCACCACCCGGCGCGGCAGCGGGATATTCTGCCCGGCAATGCCGAGCCAGCCGCGGCGCACACGCCCGTGCCGCAGAATCTGGCCGACGATGACCTTCGCGGTATCGATGGCGGTCGCGAAACAGATCCCCTGCGCCGCCATGATGATTGCGGTGTTGACGCCGATGACCTTGCCACGCGAATCGGTCAGCGGCCCGCCTGAGTTGCCCGGGTTGAGGGCGGCGTCGGTCTGGATGACGTCGTCGACCATCCTGCCGGAATAGGCGCGCATCGAACGGCCCAGCGCGCTGACCACGCCTGCGGTGACCGTGCATTCGAATCCATAGGGATTGCCGATCGCGACCGCCAGTTGGCCGACGCGGATCGCGCGCGAACTGCCGAATTCAACGGTCGGCAGCTTCGAACCCGATACGCGTATCAAGGCAAGGTCGGTATGCGGATCGTCCCCGAGGATGTCCGCATCGAAGCGCTGGCCATCCTGCAGCGAAACCTCGACGCGGGAGGCGCCGCTGACGACGTGGCTGTTGGTCAGCATCAGGCCGTCCGGCGTGAACAGGAATCCGGAGCCGCTGCCGGCCGCATCTCCGCGCCGCACGTCGATCTTCACCACCGCAGGGCTGACGCGCTCTGCAGCCGATACGACGGCACGCGAATAGGCGTCCAGCAGCGGGGCGTCTGTTAGAATCCGATCAGGTTCGGCGGCTTCGGAAGCAGCGGAATCGCTTCGGTTGTCGATCGACACAAGAGCAGGTTTCATGATGTTTCCGGCCATGGCGGCGTGGGGGCGAATGCCATAGTTGAGGCCACGTTCATCCGCTTGCAAGTGGGCCCGGCTCCGACCCATTCCCTATACTGGCCGAAGGGTGATGGCACAAAAGATTCTGGCGTTTGCGGGCAGTTTGCGCAGCGGCTCGTTCAACAGGAAACTGGTCCGCATCGCGGCGGACGGCGCGCGCGCCGCCGGCGCGGAGGTCACCGAAATCGATCTGCGCGAGATCCCCATGCCGCTTTACGACGGCGACATCGAACGCGAGCAGGGACTGCCGCCGAATGCGAAACTGTTCAAACGGCTGCTTATCGAACACAAGGGCGTCCTGATCAGTTCGCCTGAATACAACACCGCCATGACCGCCGTGCTCAAGAACGCAATCGACTGGGCTTCGCGCGTGGAACCGGGAGAGCCGCCCCATGTTGCGTTCAGGGGCAAGGTGGGTGGGCTCATGTCCGCATCGCCCGGTAATTACGGCGGCGTGCGCAGCCTGGCCATGTTGCGCGCGATACTTTCGCATCTCGGCGTGATCGTCGTGCCTTCGCAACTGAGTGTCGCGCGGGCCAACGAAGCGTTCGATGCAGACGGCAACCTTCAGGACGAGCGCCAGAGGGATGCGGTCCGTTCGATCGGCGCCGAAGTTGTAAGCTTTGCCGGCAAGCTCGGCTGACAGATGCCTTCTCCAATACGGTGCACTTCCCCAGGGCCGCGCCTTGGGGCGGTGCATGCGCTACCGGCGGGTAGCCGCCCCTGGTTTTCCTGAAGCCGGAATGATCACTTTGTTCATGAAGTTAGCGCTTTGCACAGCGGGTTGACGGCGATGGCACAGCGGTTGCTGAATCGTCTTGGGGTTTAAGCATGTCTTTCGATTCCTACTACAACGAAATGTATCTGGCTGACGGCAGTGTGCGCAGCCACTACCAGCCGCTCGCGGAATGGATAGCCGGGACGCCGCCGGAGCACATCGTGCAGATGCGCCAGGCAGCCCACCTGCTATTCCATCGCGTGGGGATCACCTTTGCCGTTTACGGCGAGGAGGCCGGATCGGAGCGGCTGATCCCGTTCGACATGCTGCCGCACATCATCCCGGCTGCCGAGTGGCGCGCGATCGCAAAGGGACTGCGGCAGCGCGCAAAGGCCCTGAATGCGTTTCTGCGCGATATCTACCATGACCAGGAAATCCTCAGAGCCGGCCGCGTACCGAAGGAACGCGTGACGGAGAACAAGCAGTTCCGCCCGGAAATGGTGGGCCTGGACGTGCCTGGCGGGATCTATGCGCACGTCGCCGGCATAGACCTGGTACGCGCAGGCGCAGGCGAGTATTACGTACTGGAGGACAACCTGCGCACGCCCTCCGGCGTGTCCTACATGCTGGAAAACCGCAAGATGATGATGCGCCTGGTGCCGGAATTGTTCGCGAGCCAGTCGATAGCGCCGGTCGAGCATTACCCGGACATGCTGCTGGAGAACCTGCGCAGCGTCTCGCCGAGCGGCGTGGAAAATCCGACCGTCGTGGTGTTGACGCCCGGCCAGTTCAACAGCGCGTATTTCGAGCACGCCTTCCTTGCGCAGCAGATGGGCATCGAACTGGTGGAGGGCCCCGACCTGTTCGTGCGCGATGACGCGGTCTACATGCGCACGACCAGCGGGCCGCAGCGCGTGGATGTGATCTACCGCCGCATCGACGACGACTTCCTCGACCCGCAGGCGTTTCGTGCCGATTCGATGCTCGGCGTGCCCGGCCTCGTCGAGGCCTATCGCAAGGGCAAGGTTACCCTCGCCAACGCCATCGGCACGGGCGTCGCCGACGACAAGTCGATTTACCCCTATGTGCCGGAGATGATCCGGTTCTATCTGGGCGAGGAACCGCTGCTCAACAACGTGCCGACCTACCAACTCAGCTTCAAGGACGACCTCGCCTACGTTCTGGCCCATCTGGCCGAGCTGGTGGTGAAGGAAGTGCACGGCTCCGGCGGTTACGGGATGCTGATCGGCCCAACGTCAACCGAGCGCGAGCGTGAAGCCTACCGGCAGCGCATCCTCGATGCGCCGGAAAAATTCATCGCCCAGCCGACGCTGTCGCTTTCGACCTGCCCGATTTTTGTCGAGCAGGGTGTAGCACCCCGGCACATCGATTTGCGTCCTTTTGTGCTGTCGGGCAAGGAAGTAATGATGGTGCCGGGCGGGCTCACGCGCGTTGCGTTGCGCGAAGGCTCGCTGGTGGTGAATTCCTCGCAGGGCGGGGGAACGAAAGACACGTGGATCGTAGAGGCGTGATGACCGTGAATGTCGTGAATGCCGTGAATACCGTGAATGTCGATGTAAAAGGCATTTACGGCTTTTGCGGCATTCACGATATTCACGGCATTCACGGTTTTTCATGCTGAGCCGCACCGCCTCGAACCTCTACTGGATGGCCCGCTACGTCGAGCGGGCGGAGAACACCGCGCGCATTCTCGACGTGGCCTATCGCATGTCGCTCATGTCGCAGGCATCCGCGACGCAGGAGTCGGAATGGCTCGCGCCGCTCAACATTTCCGGCACGCTGTATCCGTTCGAGGGACGCTACAGCACGGTGACCGCCCGCGACGTCATGATGTTCATGGCGCTCGATCCGGACAATCCCGGTTCCATCGTGTCGTGCGCCAAGTCGGCGCGCGAAAATGCACGCGCGGTCAGGGGCAACGTGACTTCCGAGATGTGGGAAGTCCTGAACTCCACCTGGCTGGAATTGCAGCATCTCACCGAAGACCGGCTGGCAGGCGATGGCGCGCTGACATTTTTCGACTGGGTCAAGGAGCGTTCCCACCTGTTCCGTGGCGTTACCGTCGGCACCGCGCTGAAGGACGGCGCTTTCCATTTCAACCGGCTCGGGACGTTTCTGGAACGTGCCGACAACACCGCGCGCATTCTCGACGTGAAGTATCACGTGCTGTTGCCCAAGGTCGAGGATGTGGGCGGCGCCGTCGATTACTACCAGTGGGCGGCGGTGCTGCGTTCGGTGTCGGCGTTCGAATCCTACCGCAAGGTTTATCGCGACGTGATCACGCCGCTGAAGGTTGCCGAGCTCCTGATCCTGCGACGCGACATGCCGCGCTCGCTGCATGCCTGCATGGAAGAGTCCTATGAGATCTTCCAGACCATTACCACCCCGTATTCCGGCGAGGCCTTGCGCCGCGCGGGAGAATTGCACGCCGGGCTGCGCTTTGGCCGCATCGATTCGATTTTCAGCGCGGGCTTGCACGAGTATCTGACGGACTTCCTGACCCGGCTGCAGGAGCTGGGTGACGAAGTCAATCACAGCTTCTTCAACGTTGCCTACGCATGAACGGGACGGGGAGGCGGCTGGGTTATGATGCGGTTCCAAGACTGGCGGAACGTTCATGACTTACTGTGTAGCAATCAAGCTGGATTCCGGCATGCTGTTCGCCGCGGACTCGCGCACCAATGCCGGTGTCGACCACATCGCCACCTTCAGCAAGATGAGGATCTTCGAGCAGAAGGACGAGCGCATGTTCGTGATTCTGTCTTCGGGCAACCTCGCCGTGACCCAGGGGGTGATGAACATCCTGGACCGCCACAAGCATTTCGAGGCCGACAAGGAATCGATCTGGAACGTAAGCAGCCTGTTCGACGTCGCCACGCTGGTCGGCGACGCGTTGCGCGACATCCAGCGGCGCGACGGACCTTATCTCGCGCAAAGCAATATCGACTACAACGCCACGTTGCTGCTTGGCGGCCAGGTCAGGGGCGAAGAGCCGCGCCTGTTCAACATCTATGCGCAAGGCAATTTCATCGAAGCGCTCTCCGACACCATGTACTTCCAGGTGGGCGAGAGCAAATACGGCAAGCCGATCCTGGACCGCGTGCTGAGCAGCAGCACGCCTTATCAGGAGGCGGCGAAATGCGCGCTGATTTCCTTCGACTCCACCATACGCAGCAACATCTCGGTCGGTTTGCCGATCGACCTGGCCTGGTATCCGCGCGATTCGCTGCGCATGGGCATGCAGAAGCGCATCGGCGAAGGCGATCCGTATTTCTCGATGATCCGCCAGAGCTGGGGCGGGGGCATGCGCAAGTTATTCGCCGAACTCCCCAATCCCGACTGGCTGTCTTGATAGGCCTTCACTGCAAAGACGCAAAGGGAACGCAAAGGAAAACGAGAATCTCCGAAAGCTCGCTTGCACAGATATGTGTTGCCTGGTTTGCTTTTCTTTGCGACTCCTTTGCGTCTTTGCGGTTCAGGGTTAGATAAATGACTATCCGAGTTGCACTGACCCACGAGACGACCTACAGCTTCGATCGCCCGGTCAATCTGTCGCCGCATGAAATCCGGCTGCGTCCGGCGCCGCATTGCCGCACGCCGATCAACAGCTATTCGCTGACGGTCCAGCCCAAGAATTTCATCAACTGGCAGCAGGATCCGTTTGGCAACTGGCTGGCGCGGCTGGTCTTCCCGGACAAGGCGACGGAACTGAAAGTGACCGTCGACCTGGTGGCCGACATGACGGTCATCAATCCTTTCGACTTCTTCGTCGAGAAATACGCCGAAACTTTTCCCTTCGGCTATCCGGATGCCCTGCTGAAGGAACTGCAGCCTTTCCTCGAGACCGAAGCGCCCGGCCCGCTGCTTTCCAACTGGCTGTCGGCGTTCCGCCGCGAAGTGCTGACCGGAAAACTGGCCATCGTCGACATGCTGGTCGCCGCCAACTCGCGCCTGCAGGGCGACATCGGCTACATCGTGCGCATGGAATCCGGCATCCAGGTTTGCGAGGAGACCCTGGCGCTGCGCCGTGGTTCCTGCCGCGATTCCGCGTGGCTGCTGGTACAGATCTTCCGGTATCTCGGGCTGGCCGCACGATTCGCTTCCGGTTACCTGGTTCAGCTCACTGCCGATGTCAAAGCGCTGGACGGTCCGCATGGGCCGGCACGGGACTTCACCGACCTTCATGCCTGGACCGAGGTCTACATACCCGGCGCCGGCTGGGTCGGGCTGGATCCGACTTCCGGACTGTTCGCCGGCGAAGGGCATATCCCGCTTGCCTGCACCGCGGCGCCGTCGAGCGCGGCGCCGGTCATCGGCTTCACCGATAAATGCGAGGTGCAGTTCGGCTTTCGCATGGAACTCAAGCGTATCCACGAAGATCCGCGCGTGACGCTGCCTTACAGCGACGCGAGCTGGAAGGACATCGACGCCCTTGCGCACCGGGTGGACGCCCAGCTCTCCACCTGGGACGTGCGCCTGACGATGGGAGGCGAACCGACCTTCGTTTCCATCGACGACATGGACGGTGCGGAATGGAACACGGCCGCGCTTGGGACAAAAAAGCGCGAGCTGGCGGGTGAATTGTGGCTGCGCATGCGCGACCAGTTCGCGCCCGGCAGCCTGCTGCACGAAGGGCAGGGGAAATGGTATCCAGGCGAGCCGCTGCCGCGCTGGGCGCTGACTTGCCTGTGGCGCGCGGACGGCAAGCCGCTGTGGAAAGACGCCGGCCTGCTCGCTGGCGATCACGTCGATCCCGCTATCGGGCCGGCCCAGGCACAACGCTTCGCCACGCGGCTGGCCGCGAGACTCGGGCTGCATGCGGACTATGTGATTCCGGCGTACGAGGATGTCTGGCAGGTTTCGCAATCCGAGCAGAAGCTGCCGGTCAACCTCGATCCGCTGAAGTTGAAGCTGGACGATTCGCTCGATCGCAAACGGCTGAGTTCGCTGCTTGGCAAAGGCCTGGGTGAAGCTGTCGGTTATGTCCTGCCGCTGAAACCGGAAGCGCAGCCGGGGCAGAAAGCAGCATCAGCCTGGCGTTCGAGCCCGTGGCCGCTCAGGCGCGAGCATCTCTACCTTCTGGGCGGGGACTCACCGATGGGTTTGCGCCTGCCGCTGGATTCGCTGCCCTGGATTGCGCCGCGGGACGTCGATCCCCTGCACGCGCCGGATCCGTTCCAGGATCGCGTGGGCCTGCGGGAGGCCGGCGTCGCCGTCGCGGTCAAGGTGAAGATACCGGCCGCCCCCCGGCTCGAGGTCGGCAAATCGGCGGTCGAGATCATCCACACCGCGCTGTGCGTGCAGGCGCGCGCCGGCAAGCTCTACGTATTCTTTCCGCCGCTGACGGTCATCGAAGACTGGATCGACCTGGTTGGCGCCGTGGAAGCCATCGCCGCGGAGTTGAAGACGTCCGTGGCGATCGAAGGCTATGCGCCGCCTTTCGATCCACGCATCCGGCGCTTCGCGGTCACGCCCGATCCCGGCGTGATCGAGGTCAACATCCATCCGGCGTCGAGCTGGGAGGAATTGAGCAACAACACCCGTCTTCTCTACGAGCAGGCGCGCCAGACCAGGCTGGGCACCGAAAAATTCATGCTCGACGGCCGCCATACCGGAACCGGCGGCGGCAACCACGTCACCATCGGCGGCGCGACCCCGGCCGACAGTCCGCTGCTGCGGCGTCCCGACCTGCTCAGGAGCCTGATCACCTACTGGCAGAACCACCCGGCGCTGTCCTACCTGTTCTCCGGCATGTTCATCGGCCCGACGAGCCAGGCGCCGCGCGTGGACGAAGCGCGCAACGACAGCCTGTACGAGCTCGAAATTGCCTTTCAGCAGATGCACAAGCGCAGCCACCCCGGCGAGGAAGTCGCGGAACCCTGGCTCGTCGACCGTCTGCTGCGTAACCTGCTGGTGGATGTCACCGGCAATACGCATCGCGCCGAATTTTCCATCGACAAGCTCTACAGTCCGGACGGTCCGACGGGCCGGCTTGGCCTGCTGGAATTCCGCGCCTTCGAGATGCCGCCGCACTGGCAGATGAGCCTCACGCAGATGCTGCTGTTGCGCTCGCTGATCGCACGATTCTGGAAGACGCCGTACACCGGGCGTCTCATCCCGTGGGAGACCGGCCTGCACGATCGTTTCATGCTGCCGCACTTCATTGCCCAGGACATGCGCGATGTGGTCGACGATCTGAGCAACGCAGGTTACGCGTTCCAGATGGACTGGTTCGCGCCGTTCTTCGAGTTCCGCTTTCCGCGCTACGGCACGCTGTCGTGCGACGGCATGCAGATCGAATTGCGCCAGGCGCTGGAACCCTGGCATGTGCTCGGGGAAGAGGCCTCGGGGGGCGGCATGGCGCGCTATGTCGATTCCTCGGTCGAACGCATGCAGGTTCGCGCCACGCAGATGAACGGCGATCGTTACGTCATCACGTGCAACGGACGCATGCTGCCGATGTCGCCCACCGGCGTGCGCGGCGAATACGTTGCGGGCGTACGCTACAAGGCCTGGGCGCCGCCTTCCGGCCTGCATCCCTCCATCGGCGTGCACGCGCCGCTGAAATTCGATGTCGTCGACACCTGGAACAGCCGCGCGATCGGCGGTTGCACTTATTACGTCTCCCACCCGGGCGGACGCAGTTACGACAGCGTGCCGGTGAACGCCAACGAAGCCGAAGCGCGTCGCGTGGCCCGTTTCATGGCCCAGGGCCATACTCCCGGACAAATGTCGGTCAAGAGGGAACAACCCTCGCGCGATTTTCCGCTCACCCTCGACCTGCGCCGGCAGCCGGATACCGGCGTTGCGTTCGCGCCGGCTCTACAGGCGCAACAGCAGCAGCAATAAAAGCGCGGTCAGAAGCCACAGCCTTCCTCTGGACGCGCTGGCGCCGGACGGCTATCGTTTCACCGCTACCGCCGGATCACGGCGGCTTCGAAGACGAAACGGCAGGCTCGCGATGAAAATAAAATCGGCCGGACTCGCTGTGATGGCCGTGCTGATGACGGCTACTCCGGCGCTCTGCGCCGACTGGGTCGAGGTTGGCGCCGACACGCAGGCGAAATACTACGTCGACCTGGATTCGATCAAGGTCGACGGCGACAATGTCAGCGTGCTGAAGCGCGGCATCTTCACCCAGGTTCTGACCGACACGCTCGGCGGCACGTCGGCGACCTTCAAGGAAACCATCGGCACGGTCGAAATCGATTGCGCGCGCCGCATCAATCGCGTCACGCAGATCGACATGATCGGCGAGAACGGCGAGGTGGTCTGGTCATCGGGCCCGATGAAAAAGCGCATGTGGGAAGACGTGCGGCCGAATACACATGCCGAGACCACGGTCGAAGTCGTCTGCTCACGCCTCAAGAAGAACTGATCCGACCTCCCGCATTCACTCTTTCACCGCAGAGGACGCGGAGGACGCAGAGGAAGGACTTAGGGAAAGAACATTCTTGTGTTGGAACCGTTCATTGATTCATGATTCATCGTCGTGGCAATTGACGGCGCGGGTTCGTGAGCGTTTTCGCCGATCTTATTTCCAGTCCCGTTTTCCTCGCTCCTTGTTTTTCCTCTGCGTCCTCCGCGTCCTCTGCGGTGAATGCGTTTCGTAGGAATCCTTTGGTTTCGTGCGTCTGTTAACCTCGCGGAAATCGACAGTCCGGGCGACGGAATGAGAACAGGCTGGTCCGCTCGCGCCTGAAAAAATCCTGAATCCGTCCACTAGGCTTCCGGCCAGCGGCGGCGATACGTGAATGCCGCATCCACCCACTGCGCGTACGCTACCCATCGGTGTGAAATCGGCGTTCCGTGTGTTGGCGTACATACGAACATGACTTTGTGAACTACCCTCGCCTAAAGGCGAGGGTAGTTCACTCAAACCGGACGCGACGCGATAGGAACATGCAGGAGTAGAAATAGCTTCACTTAGAAATGCTAATCAATTCTTTCGAACGGAGAGCAGCGTGAATAAACGACATTGTCTGTTGCGGGCACTCAATACCATCGGCGCAGCCCTAGCCTTGGGAATAAGCATCAGCGCATGCGTGAGCTTATCGGCCTTCGGCGGAACAAGCTGGAAAGAGGAGGTGTTGCTGCATGACGGCAACAAGATTGTGGTTAGCCGTTCAGTCGACCGCGGTGGGCGGCATGAGATTGGCCAACAGCCGCCGATCAAGGAACAAAGCCTGACATTTACGTTGCCGCCAAAAAATGAGCGCATTACTTGGAAAAGCGAGTTCAGCAAAGACATAGGTCTTGCCGATTTTCAGCCGTTGCTGCTCGATATATCTCAAGGATCGGCTTACGTGATAACTAATCCAGTGGGCTGCTTGGCTTACAACAAATGGGGGCGACCAAATCCGCCGTATGTTGTTTTCAAATACGAAGGTAAAGAATGGAAGCGTATTTCATTGCAAGAACTGCCAGCGGAGATCAGAACGCCGAATATTATTTTCGGATCACCCGACAACCATGTCGAAAAGCTGGGCGCGAACTTTGTGAAAGCGGAAAATATTCAAAAAATTAACAGCAGCTTGGAGCAACCCGAATACCGCAGCATCCTGAGGGAGGGGTTGCCGAGGGAGAGAATAACTGCGATGTGCGAGGAGAGGGTTCTTTACAAGGGCCATTGGATTTTGCCAAATGACCCTGTTGCCCGACAATTTATTGATCGAACAACGAAGTGAAGCTGAGACGCTCCACCACCATCAATCAAGGTCACGGAGAAAAATCATGGCAATAATATTCGAGTACGCATTGCTCGCCGGTGCCATGAGGGTCAGGCTTGGTATGTTGCACAGAACAGCTAATCCGATTTCTCCCGCAAATAGATCTGTCACCGCAAAGGACGCAAAGGACGCGAAGGAAAAACAAGAGCAAGAATAACAATACGGGATCTATGATTGGCGCACGGTGTTCGTGGATTCGTGTCGCCAATAGTCACTAGCATGGCTCACCGGCCAATGAACGGGCTCAACACGAAAAATTTCTCTCGCCTTCCTTCGCGTCCTTTGCGTCCTTTGCGGTGAACGCGTTTCTTGAAGCGCCTTTCCATCGGTTTGCCAGAATGTGCCCGCGGGCGGCCATTTTGTTTTCGTGCGAGTCTGGTACGCTCGGATTTCCAGGAATGAAATCCGGTATCGGGGGAGTCGATGAAAGCAAACTGGTTCGCGCTGCTCGCGCTGCTCGCGGGCACCGCATCCGCCGCCCAGGTGGATGTCTTTTCGCCTCAGGGCGAAGTCAAGGGAGTGCGCCAGATCGCGGTGCGGTTTTCCGAACCAATGGTCGCGTTCGGCGATCCGCGCCTGTCCGAGCCTTTCGAAATAGAGTGTCCCGCGCCGGGTACGGCACGCTGGGCGGACCAGAAGAACTGGGTATACGACTTTGCCCGCGATTTGCCGGCGGGACTGCGCTGCAGCTTTCGGCTCAAGTCCGATGTGGTGTCGCTCGACGGCAACAAACTCGAGGGCAATCAGGCATTCGAATTCAGCACCGGCGGCCCGGCCATCGTCCAGATGATGCCGTACGAGGGCAATGCCATCGACGAAGAGCAGATCTTTCTGCTCGGCCTGGATGCGCCGGCGACCGGGCAATCGATCGTCGAGAACGCGTTTTGCGATATCGGCGGTACGACGGAGCGCGTCCCGGTGCGCGTCATCGAAGGTGAAGAGCGCAAGACCCTGCTCGCGGCACGGCGCGACTTCGTCGACCGCTTCCTGTATGTATTGTTCAAGGACGGTCGCGAGATCGTGATCGACGGCCGGCCGTTCGGCAAGGGCACGCGCTTCGAGCAGTTTCTTGCCTCCGATGGCGGCGCCAGATTTCCGATCGCGCTATTGCAATGCAAACGCCGCCTGCCGAACAAGGCGCAGGTCCGGCTGGTGTGGGGTAGGGGAATCGTCTCGGAAAGCGGCGTGCCGAGCAGCCAGGATCAGGTCCTCGCTTACGAGGTGCGCGACACTTTCCAGGCGCGCTTTACCTGCGACCGGGTGAACAAGGACGCGCAATGCCTGCCGATCCTGCCGATGCGACTGGCGTTCACCGCGCCGGTGCCGCGTGCTGCCGCGGAAAAAATCGTGATGAAGGCACAGGGCAAGACGATTGCCGCGGGATTGCCGGACATCAAGAACGCGCCGGAATTCGTTGACGAAGTGTTTTTCAACGGACCGTTTCCGGAGCGCTCGCAGTTTGCCATCGATGTGCCTCCGGAACTGACTGACGATGCCGGCCGCAAGCTCGTCAACCAGAAACGTTTCCCGCTGCTGGTACGCACGGACGAGTATCCGCCGCTGGCGAAATTTCCGGCGCGCTTCGGCATCATCGAGGCGAAGGGCGACGGCATGATGCCGGTGACCCTGCGCAATCTGGAGGCGATGGTCGAGGGCCGTATTGCCCGAACCGGTGCGAAGGACGAGTCCGGCGGCAATCCGACGGAAAAGGCCGACGCGGCGATCAACTGGCTGAAGAACAAGCTCGACGAGTCGAAGCAAAGCGGTGGCACGGTGCCCGGCAGCTACTCGCGCGTGGCCGACGGTGACATGATGGCCATGCTGGACTGGATGAAACGCCTGCGCCAGATGGAGAACGAGCGCTGGCGCTACGACGACAAGACGAACGAGAACATCCCCGAATACCGGCTGGGCCAGGCCTCCATTTTTACCGAACGCGATCGCGTTACGCGCTTGCAGGTACCGAAGCCGGACGGCGCGCGCGCGTTCGAGGTAGTCGGCATCCCGCTGAAGAAGCCCGGCTTCTACGTGGTCGAGCTGGCCAGTCCGCGCCTGGGCGCGGCGCTGCTGAATTCGCATACGCCTTACTTCGTGCAATCCGCGGCACTCGTCACGAATCTCTCCGTGCATTTCAAATGGGGTCGCGAATCCTCGCTGGTCTGGGTCACGGCACTGGACAGTGGCGCGCCGGTAGCAAAGGCGCTGGTCTCGATCCAGGATTGCACGGGAAGAGTCTTCTTTCGCGGGCCGACCGACGCACAGGGACGCGCCCGTGTCGCCGCCGTGCTGCCGGATCGCGAACGCCTGCCCGGCTGCGTTTCGGAGTACGACAAGCAACTGGTGGTCTCCGCCCGTCTCGCGGACGACTTGTCGTTCGTCATGTCCGACTGGAACGAGGGCATTGCGCACTGGCGCTTCAACCTGCGCGAAGGCGGCTGGAACGGGCCTTACCTCGTCACCACGGTGTTCGACCGCACGCTGCTGCGCGCCGGGGAGACCGTGAACATGAAGCACTACTACCGCAGGCACGAGGCGAAGGGTTTCTCCTTCGTGCCCGTGGACAACCTGCCGAAGAAACTCACGATCGTGCACCAGGGTTCGGACCAGAAATACGAAGTGCCGGTGACATGGGACGCGCGCAATATCGCGGAAAGCACGTGGAAGATTCCCGAGAGCGCGAAAAAGGGGACCTACGTCGTGCAGATGACCGACACGCTGGATGCGCGTCCCGGCGCGCGCGGGTCGACGCGGCTTGCGGGCAGCTTTCGCGTCGAGGAATTTCGCGTGCCGTTGATGAGGGCGGAAATCGCGGGGCCGAAAGCGGTGCAGACCAATCCCAAAAGCGTCGATCTGGACCTGCATCTGCGCTATCTCGCCGGCGGGGGTGGAGCCTATGCGCCGGTGAAGGTGCGCGCGGTGGTGCGCCCGAAGAGCGTGGTGTTTCCCGATTACGACGGCTTCGCTTTTGCCAATGGCAGGGTGGTCGAGGGACTGGAGCAGCAGACGGGGGCGCAGTGGTTCTCCGGCGAATACGAGTTGGGCGAGTCCGACTCGGATGAGCCCTTGCCGGCACAGCCCGCCAACGGGGTTCGCCCGCTCAAGACGATCGAGCTGGGTCTGGACGGCGCCGGCGCGGCGCGCGTCACGCTGCCGGGTTTGCCCGCCGCCGACAGCCCGCAGGAAGTCAATGCGGAGCTCGAATATTCCGACCCGAATGGGGAGATCCTGACGACGTCGACGCGCGTGCCGTTATGGCCGTCCAGGATATTGCTCGGCATCAAACCCGACGCCTGGACGATTTCGAAGGATGAGTTGAAGTTTCAGGTGCTCGCGCTGGACCTGGGCGGCAGGCCGGTGAAACAGCAGCAGGTCGACGTGCAGCTCTACGTGCGCAACATGTTCTCGCATCGCAAGCGTCTGATCGGCGGATTCTACGGCTATGAAAGCGGTGCGCAGATCAGGAAGCTCGATTCCACCTGCCAGGGCAAGACCGACGACAAGGGCCGCGTGTTCTGCACGATGAAGCCGCCGGTTTCCGGCAACATCGTCATGGGTGCCGTCGCGAAAGACAAGGACGGCAATCTTTCGTACGCGAACGCGTCGGCCTGGGTTGCGGGCGACGAAGCCTGGTGGTTCGACCAGGCCAACGACGACCGCATGGACGTCATTCCCGAGCGCAAGCGCTACGAATCCGGGCAGACGGCCCAGTTCCAGGTGCGCATGCCTTTCCGGCAGGCCACCGCGCTGGTGACGGTGGAGCGCGAGGGCGTGATCGATTCCTTCGTGCAGCCGCTATCGGGCAATGCGCCGGTGGTCAAGGTCGCGCTGAAGGGCACATACGCGCCGAACGTCTTCGTATCGGTGCTGGTCGTGCGCGGCCGCGTTTCCGATGTGCAGCCCACGGCGCTGGTGGACCTCGGCAAGCCGGCATTCAAGATGGGCGTGGCGGAAATCAGCGTCGGCTGGCGCGCGCACGAACTCGGCGTCAAGGTGAGCACCGACAAGGAAATCTACAAGGTGCGCGACAAAGCGCATGTATCGGTACAGGTTACGCAACGTGCCGGCGGCAAGCCGCCGAAGTCAGGCGAGGTCGCCATCGCCGCCGTCGACGAAGGGTTGCTGGAATTGCTGCCGAACGATTCCTGGAAACTGCTGGAAGCGATGATGCAACCGCGCGGCATCGAGGTGAACACTTCGACGGCGTCGATGCAAGTCGTCGGCAAACGCCACTACGGCCGCAAGGCGCTGGCGCAAGGCGGCGGGGGCGGGCGGCAGACTGCGCGCGAATTGTTCGACACGCTGCTGCTATGGAAAGCGAAGGTGCCGCTCGACGAGAAGGGACGCGCGAGCGTCGACATCCCGCTGAACGATTCGCTGACGTCGTTTCGCATCATTGCGGTTGCCGACTCCGGCACCGGATTGTTCGGCACCGGCCAGACCTCGATTCGCGCAACCCAGGACCTGATGCTGCTGTCCGGCCTGCCACCGCTCGTCAGGGAAGGAGATCGCTTCGAGGCACGCTTCACCGTGCGCAACGCGTCTTTGCACCCGACCGATGCCGAGGTCAACGGCAACGTCGGCGGGCAGGCTTTGCCGGCTTCGCGCGTTACGCTCGCGCCAGGCGAGGCGCGGGAAGTCGGATGGGATGTCACGACGCCGTTCAATGTCGCCCAACTGCGCTGGGAAGTGGCGG
>WNFL01064895.1_pt2 | contig 63549 bp, 64 predicted proteins | sample 5400361 | NCBI WGS metagenome assembly WNFL01 (sample SAMN13153351, study PRJNA577476) | soil metagenome | isolation source: 40 cm soil on Douglas fir-dominated hillslope | place: USA:California | collected 2013-09-17 | reverse complement strand
CCGCCAATAACTCTGGCGTTATCTTTATCTGCCCAAACTTTATCGGCCCTGCCCAAGTCAGTTACTTCAATTGACTCAAAAGTCTTACCCGTTTCATCGCTGATAACAGTCGCCCCTGTTAAAACTGCGATATCTTCCAAGCTTTCTTTACGTCTGTCGCCAAACCCAGGAGCCTTAATGGCTAAGGCGTTAAATGTTCCTCTAAGTTTGTTTAAAACTAGGGTTGTTAAAGCCTCACCTTCAATATCGTCTGCAATGATTACCAAACTTTTACTTACCTTTACAAATTTTTCTAAGAACGGAAGAAGGTCGGCAATTGAAGTAATCTTTTTATCGGTTAGAAGAATATATGCATCCTCAATCTCTGCTTCCATTTTATCAGTGTTGGTTACAAAATAGGCTGAGGCATAGCCCCTATCAAACTCCATGCCTTCTTTGTATTCAATATCAATTGTTAAACCTTTGCCTTCCTCTACAGTTACAACCCCGTCCCTTCCTACTTTGTCTAGTGCCTCCGCAATTTTACTTCCGATTACCTCGTCCCCAGCAGAAATAGTTGCAATTTGGCCAATTTCTTCTTTACCTTTAATGGGTGTTGCCATCTTTTTAAGTTCGGCCGTAACCGCTTCAACCGCTTTTTCGATTCCTTTTTTAACAATCATTGGGTTTGCACCGGCATCAATTTTAGCCATACCTTTTTGAGTAATTACTTGGGCAAGAAGAGTTGAAGTTGTGGTTCCATCACCGGCGTTATCATTGGTTTTACTGGCAGCCTCTTTTACAAGTTGGGCTCCCATGTTTTCGAATGGATCTGGTAAATCGATTTCTTTGGCAACGGAGACTCCGTCATGAACGATGTTTGGAGCTCCCCATTTCTTGTCTAAGGCAATATTCCTACCTTTTGGCCCCAAAGTAGTAACAACCGCTTTAGCAACAGTATCTATGCCTTTTAATAAGGCTTTCCTTGCATCTTTAGAAAATTTTAATTGTTTTGCCATAAAAGGGAATATCTATGAAGGATGTCTACGCCTCTACGGCTAGGACATCCTCAAACTTCACAAACATATACTCTTTACCTTCAATTTTAACGTCGTTTCCGCCCCATTTTTTATAAAGAACAGTGTCGTTAACCTTTGCCGGGGACTCAATTTTTTGACCATCAGAAAGAAGTGCTGATCCGGTTGCTAAAACTTTTCCCTTTTGTGGTTTTTCACCGGCATTGTCCGGCAAATAAATTCCGGAGGCTGTTTTTGTTTCTTTTTCTAAAGGTTCAATAAGAAGATAGCCTGCAGTTGGTTTAAGATTAAGTTTTGCCATATATTTACCCTGAGCTTGCCGAATGGGTTAGCATTCCTGCTAACTGAGTGCTATTCTAACTCGAGAGTTTAATTGGTGTCAAGAGGAAAGTCTATCTAACACAACCTTTCCCCAGTCTTGAGGATGGAAAAGGGCACGTGTTTTCGAAACTGTTTCCCTGGTTAATTTTGATTTCATATATTTATATTGGATCCGGAATGCTAGTGATTCCAACGAAGAAGTTAGAAAATTTTTGCTTTGTACTTTGTACTTCGTACTCTGTACTCGTACGGCATTTGGCCAGTAATCTAGAAGCCATTTGTTTTTATACATGAATTTTTCATAAGTTTTGTCTTTATTAACCAACGGAATAATTTGGGCAATTTCGTGAGCAGAATAGATATTCCGGTCATGCCAAGTCAGATTACTTTCATCTAGCCACATGTTAATGCACAATTTATCCTTTTCATCCTTATCATTTGGACTCCTTCTTTTAATTCCAAATAAAGAAAGTAGAAAATAGACAACCATGCGCGTTGTCCAAAGTGTTCCTTTTTTGGTTATAATCATCAAATCAATATCACTTTCATCGCTGGCATTTTTCATAGCTAGTGACCCGGTTACCGCAACCATTTTAACCGTTGGTATAAAAGATATTACTCTAGAAGCTTTTTTGGCTATTTCAATTTTTTTATCCGAAATTCTTTCCCTTAATATTTTTTTGTAAATAATTCCTTCATGGCCTCTTAAATAAGAAAATCCGCGTTTAGTAACTATCGAGAAGTTCTTATTCGCATAATCATATAAAGATTCGTGTGAAGACCACTTAACGAGGTCGGCAAAAGTCATTGGAAAATCGAAAAGGTCGTGATATAAAATGGATACTTTATCTGCCTGGGAAAACTTTGCTTCCACTTCGCTTTTGGTTAAGACCCTGTATAAATTGGCCATTATTTTGTTAAACGGTATTGGGCTAAAACCTGCTGAACACCTTGTGCTGCGGTTTCCAAAGCCTGGGTGGGGGTAACATTTCCGGAGACGACGGCGTTCACAGCATCTCCAAAATAATTTATCATTTGTGAGTTAATTCCGGTTGGCCCATCAAAAGTTCTTGAGTATAAATACCAACTTTGCGCGCCTGGGGCCTGGGTAATAATTGATCCCAAGATAGGGTGGCTCATTAACAAATTTGCCATATCGGTTCGGGAATACGGTTCTCCAAATTTTCGTTGTGCAGATTCTGCAGTAAATAATTTTTGCAAAGAATCCTGAGTGCTCAAAAACTTCAAAAAATCCCAGGCGGTAGATTTATTAGAACTTTTTTGTGAAACTCCCTGAGCCCAATAGTTGGCATACGTAATGTCAGCCTGCTTGGGGTTATCTTTTGGAAGCTGTGGAACTGGGACCGTCTTAAATTTTAGAGACGGATTTTGCTGTTCAATTTCAAACGCCCGCCAACTTGGTGCAAAATACATTGCAAGTTTCCCCCCGGCAAAAGCCTGAGTTGAAGCGGGAAGAGTTGCATCCCAAACACCATCCGATGTTGAAAAAAGCGTAAAAAAAGTTAAAGCTCCTTCCGCGGCAAGACCCGTTGGGTTACCGAGATCAACTCCGTTTTGAAGCATTAAAAGTCCTAATATTTCTGGCCAGTGATCTACGTTTTCAGTTCTACCTAAGGCAACACCAGACTGAGTAATTATTCCTTGATCATCTTTTACTGTAAGCTCACGCGCCGTTACTCTTAAGTCATCCCAGGTTGTCGGTGGAGTTTTTCCGGCTTTATTAAAAATATCTTCATTAATAAACAATGTCAGGGCATCATATTCTAGTGGTATACCCACGATCCCCGTACCAGAAGTTAAATCGGATGAGGCAACCGGATAAAAAGTCTTGGCAAAATCTGCAGGGTTCATAATAGAGGAAGGTAGCGTATCAAGATCACTTTTAAACATAGGTACCCAACTGTTATGAAAGGCAAAAATATCTGGTCCGTTTCCTTTTGCTAAAGCGGAAGTAAGTCTTTCTCTATAATCCTGCTGAGATTGACGGATGTAGGTAATTTTTACACCCGGATGTTTATCTTCATAGGCGGTAATGAGCGGGGCTATGGTTGCGGAATCTTCCCACATTCCCCACCATGTTATTGCCGAAGAACCAACTTTTGCACCAAAAAAAATTCGGATTATTAAAAATATTAAAAGTAAACCAATAGCCCCTGCCCCAATCCAAATCAAAAATTTTGGTATTCTTTTTTTGGGTACGGGTGGAATTATCGGCGGTGCATTTGACGGTGCTTGCACTGAAGAAGACATCGGCGGAATAGACTGTGACTGGTCGGTATTTACAAATATATTTTCTGGCGGCATGGCAATTTGGCTACTCAGCCTAGCTAAATGGTATCATATCGGTATGCGAAGTTTAAGACTCTTGTTAATATCTATCCCTGTGTTGGCTTTTTCTGTCTACAACTTGGGTTTTAACTCTAAAATTTTCCCAAATATCGCAGTTGCCGGCATTTCTGTTTCGGGATTATCAGAAGAAGCGGCCACGGAACTTCTAGCCGATAAAATTAAAATTCCTGAAAACATAAAAATTGTAAATCAAAACCAAGTCTTTAATCTTAATACTGGGGACCTCGATATTAGTTATGATTTTACGGGCTCAAGTCAAAATGCTTTTAAAGTAGTCAGAAGCGGCAATTTCATAAATGATATGGCAGGTAGATTTTACCTGCTGATTCACCCTGAAAACTTAAACTTAAAAGTAAATTACGATAATGAAAAACTTTCAAAATTTATTTCCGTGGTCGCGGGACAAGACTCAATAGAACCAATAGACCCCAATATAGCAATCCTTAAAGGACAAATCGTTGTCAGTAGAGGTACTGCCGGGCGAGAGGTGGACCAAGATCTTCTCAAATCGCGTATTTTATCTGATCTAGGCCTTGCTTCAGCTAACGATATTTCTATTCCTATTAATTTAATTGATAACACCTTAAGTGAAAGTGATGCTGAACTAGTTAAAGACCGGGCAAAACTTCTGATTGGTAAAAGTCTTCAATTAAAATTCGAGTTTAATACTTTTACATTAAAAGACGTTGATATCTTAAAACTTCTAAACCCCAAAGGTGGTTTTAATGAAGAATCTACAGATAAACAAATCGAAATATACGCTTCAAAAGTTGAAAGGGACCCACAAAATCCAAAATTTACATTTGATAACGGACGCGTAAGCGAATTTAAACCCGCACTAGATGGAATAAAAATGGATAAGGAGGAAATGAAAACTCAATTAATATCCAAATTATCTCTTCTACAAGAAACTACAGACAAAACAGTTTCTTTAGAAATTCCGGTTATCAAATCTACTCCCGAGATTTCAACCGGCGAAGTTAACAATTTAGGTATACGGGAACTTATCGGACGCGGAACCTCAACATACTTTCACTCTATTCCTTCCCGTGTTCATAACGTCGCCTTAGCAACAAGTAAGATAAACGGCACTTTAGTTAAACCGGGAGAAACTTTTTCTTTCAATAACAGTTTAGGTGATGTGTCGGCATTTACCGGCTATCAGCAAGCTTATATAATTTCAAATGGAAAAACTATTTTGGGAGACGGGGGCGGCGTTTGCCAAGTTTCTACCACTCTTTTTCGGGCAATTCTAAATGGCGGCCTGCCTGTTATAGAAAGAAGTCCTCACGCGTACCGCGTCGGATATTATGAACAAAATTCTCCGCCCGGCATTGATGCAACAGTTTACGGTCCTACCCCGGACTTAAAGTTTACAAATGATACCCCGGGCTACATTTTAATTGTGGCTGTTAGTGATCCAAAACATTATTCCCTGGTTTTCGAACTCTACGGAACAAGTGATGGACGTTTGGCAACAATTTCTAAACCGGTAGTTTCTAATATCATTCCTGCTCCACCTACTTTATATCAGGACGACCCAACTCTCCCGGCAGGAACTCTTAAACAAACAGATTTCGCGGCAAAAGGCGCCAGAGTTGTCTTTAATTATTCGGTAAGTAGAAACGGAGAGCAAATTTACAAAAAAACTTTTATTAGTAACTACAGGCCCTGGCAAGCGATTTATTTAAGGGGTACCGGGGTTGGTATCTGATTTCTTACCCTTCAGAAATTCCACAACCTCTTCCGTTGAAGAAAAGTCTGATAAATCTTTTATTTCCAAATTCGTATTAATTTTGACATTCATACTCCATCTTCCGGTAGTATAAAAATTCTTCAGGATTTGGGTTCCGTCAAAATCCGGATCTATTTTAAGATAAGAAAGTCTTTCCGACCAACTCGACATCTACCTCATTAGACCCCTTTTTTAAGGTTTATGCAAATTCAAGGTATAATTGCCGTATGGAAATAATAAAAAACTTTGACAACTTGGGTTTAATTATCAACATTCTCAAGGCTGGAGGACTGGTGGTTTTTCCCTGCGAAACTGTATATGGAGTCGCTTGTGACTCGGCCAACCATGATGCTGTCAAAAAGTTAAATTCGTATAAAGAGCGACCTTTAGGAAAACCCTACGCCATTATGTGTTCTGATCAAAAAATGGCAGAGGAATATGTAGAGCTAAACGACACAGCCCGAAACCTCTATAAAACATTTTTGCCTGGCCCAGTTACTGTTATTTCAAAGAGGAAAGGAAAAATTGCTAAAGGGATCGAGTCAGAAACAGGAACCTTGGGAGTTAGGATTCCGGATTATAAAGACATGCTTAATTTGATTGCCAAATTTGGCCGTCCAATTGTTGCCACATCTGCCAACGCAAGCTATCAGAAACGTCCTTACAAAGTAGCAGATGTACTCGACAATATCTCAGGTAAACAAAAAGATTTAATTGACCTGATTATCGATGTTGGTGAACTTCCCAAAAATGAACCATCAACTGTAATAGATACAACTCTTGATGATCCAACAGTTCTTCGCCAAGGCGAAGTAAAAATTAAGGATAAAAACGAAGTTCTTTCTCGTTCAGAAGAAAATACCCAAAACATAGGTAAAGAATTGTGGCAAAAATATGAAAGCTATAAAGGCAAACGTGCAATTGTTTTTGCCTTGGAAGGCGAAATGGGTGCAGGCAAAACCGTTTTTACAAAAGGGCTGGCCCGGGCTATGGGAATAACCGAATTAGTTACCTCGCCTACCTACTCTTTGGAGAATGAATATGGAGACGGTAAAGAAAAATTATTTCATTTCGATACATGGAGACTGGAAAATTCAGACGAATTAACAACTTTGGGTTTTCCTGATTTAATTAAAAGTAAATCAGTAATCTCAATTGAATGGGCAGAACGTGTAGCCGATGAAATCCGCAAATTTGATGATGAAGCAATTATTGTTTGGGTAAAGATTAAATCTGGCAAATCTGATAACGAAAGATTAATTAGTTGGGGGATCAGCAAATGAAAATATTGTCGATTGATACAAGCTGTGACGAAACTGCTGCAGCAGTAACCGAGGATACAAAAATCCTAAGTAATATTATTTGGTCCCAAGCTTCTGCACATGCCAAATTCGGCGGTGTAATGCCTTCTCTCGCCCAAAGAATGCATGAGGAACGAATCGACTTCGTCGTAAAAAAGGCTTTGGGTAAATTCGATATCTCGAAGAATATTGATGCAATTGCAGTAACCGTTGGCCCAGGTCTTTCTATTGCGCTTAGAGTTGGAGTTAATAAAGCCAAGGAACTTGCACTTAAATATAAAAAGAGATTAATTGCAGTTAATCATTTGGAAGGGCACATCCTGAGTTCTCTAGCGAATTCAGGAATTACCAATTTTCAATTTTCAATTTCCAATTTAAAATTTCCTGCCTTAGGACTTGTGATTTCAGGAAAAAATACACAAATTATTCAAATGGATAAAATTGGTGGTTACAAAATCCTAGCAGAAACTCATGACGATGCATTGGGTGAAGCGCTTGATAAGGCTGCCAGAATGTTGGGTTTGGGATACCCTGGCGGAGCAATTTTCGAAAAAATGGCCGAACTTGGTAACTCCAAGAAATATAAATTACCGGTTCCTATGGCAGGTCAAGAAAACCGTAGAATGTTTTCGTATTCTGGTTTAAAAACCTCAATGATGAGACTAGTTGAATCAGAAAAACCTTTAACTAAAGAAAAAATATACGATTTAGCCGCTAGTTTCCAGAATATCGCCTTCACACATGTTACAAGAGTTCTCCATTTTATTTTGTCTAATGATTATCCAAAGATACCTAAAGACTTATTGGTTGGAGGCGGAGTTGGAATAAATGTCGAAATGAGAAAAAGATTAAGAAAATTAGGAAAAGCCTTTAATATCAATTTGCATTTCCCCTATTCGAATAGATTATATGGCGACAATGCAGCAATGATTGGCATCGCTGCTTACTTTAAGGCCGAGAGAGAAGAATTTGTAGATCCAGATAAAATTGACCGTGACCCAAGAGCAAAACTCTGAACCCCGTGCTACAATACTAGGCATGGATCCTCAGTACGATCACAAAAAATACGAGGCTGAAATATATAAAAAGTGGGAAAGTTCCAACGCCTTTGAGCCAAAAGGGAAAGGTAAGCCCTTTACAATTATCATGCCTCCTCCAAATGCCAACGACCCCTTACACATTGGCCATGCTAGGTTTGTAGCTATTGAAGATACCTTAATCCGCTACCACCGGATGGCTGGCGAACCAACACTTTGGCTTCCGGGAAGCGACCACGCAGGAATAGAAACCCAATTCGTTTTTGAAAAGAAATTAAGAGAAAAGGATAAAAGCAGGTTTGACTATGACCGCGACACCCTTTACAAAATGATCTGGGATTATGTTCAGGAAAATACAGGAGTTATGGAAAACCAGCTTAAGGTTTTGGGAGCATCTTGTGATTGGAGTAGGTTTAAGTTCACCCTGGACCCTGAAATCGTCAAAATTGTTTACTCGACCTTTAAAAAACTGGCTGATGACGGGCTACTTTATAGGGGTGAGCGGATAGTTAATTATTGTCCTAGGTGTGGTACAGCCTATTCTCAGCTTGAGGTGGATTCAGTTGAGAGGGATGACAACCTTTATTATCTGGATTATGGAACTATCACAATTGCGACCACCAGGCCCGAAACTATATTTGCAGATGTTGCAGTAGCAGTAAGCCCTAAGTCTAAAAAATATGCCAAAATGGCCGGAAAAACCGCATTAATACCGCTTATTAACCGCGAGGTTCCGGTAATTGAGGATAATCTGGTTGATGAGGCTTTTGGAAGTGGAGCTTTAAAAATTACACCTGGGCACGACGCAACTGATTTTGAGATCGGTCAGGCTCATAAATTACCGCTTATTTCCGTAATCGATGAAAAAGGCAGGATGACAGGCACACCTGAGAAGTATATTGGCATGAAAGTGCTTATTGCCCGCGAAGAAGTGATAAAAGACTTAGAAGCTGCCGGAAAGCTTGTGAAAGTAGAGAAAATTCACCATACAGTTTCCACTTGCTACCGAGACCACGGACTTTTAGAACCAACTGTGTCCAAGCAGTGGTTTATTAAAGTTGAACCATTGACCAAAAAAGTACTGGAAGCTATCAAAAAGAAGGAAGTTAAATTCGCAGCCAAAAAATATGAAAAAATTGCGATCCATTGGCTCAAAACCCTAAAGGACTGGAATATAAGCCGTCAAATTGTTTGGGGAATACGAATTCCGGCATTTAGGTGTGAGAAATGCATGGAGTGGACTATAACTGAAGGCGAAATACCTAAGGAATGCTTTTCATGCCATAACAGCATTCTTTCGCAGGATACAGATACATTCGATACCTGGTTTTCTTCCGGCCAATGGCCTTTCGCTACTCTTAAGGCAAGCGCCCACCCAGGAGATTTTGAAAAATTTTATCCTACAACAGTTATGGAAACCGGTTACGATATTCTTCCTTTCTGGGTGATTAGAATGTTGATGCTTGGAATTTATTCAACCGGGAAAGTTCCTTTTGAAAATGTACTTCTCCACGGTTTAGTACGGGACAAGGACGGAGTAAAAATTAGTAAAAGTAAGGGAAATGTAATTAACCCAATTGAAATGGCAGAAAAATATGGGTCCGATGCTTTGCGTATGGGACTTCTTTGGGGAGCCTTGATTGAAAACGATGTCGCCCTTTCCGAACAAAATATTAATGCCCAAAAGAAATTCTCGAATAAAATTTGGAATGCTGCAAGGTTTGTTTTGCAATTTGAAGGTGAATCTCCAAAAAATGCTTTGTTTGAGACCAAAATTAAATCGGTTGTACGTGGGCTAACAAAACTTTTAGACAAATTTCAACTAAGCCAGGCTTCTGAATATGTTTATGCAGAATTTTGGCACTGGTTTTGTGACGAGTGTATCGAGAAGTCAAAAAAGGGCGAGGTAAGTGCAACGGAGCTAAAATGGGGGCTTGAAACCTTCATAAGACTTCTTCACCCCTTTATGCCTTTTGTCACAGAACAAATTTGGAAAGAAATGGGTAATAAAGATCTCTTGATTACTTCTGAATGGCCTAAGAGTTAAATTTCCGTTAAATTCCAGGAGATGCCGAAGGAGAACTTGTCGGCGAGCCTGTTGGAGATCCTGAGGGTGAGGCGGATGCTTCTGGAGTCGCAGACCCCAGAGGAGTTTCGGTTACCGGCGCTGGAACCACTGAGGCCACCGGCGGAACATATTTTGTCGTAACTGTAGAAGGAGTTGAAAAGAAGTTTGCATAGACAACGTAACCAATTGCCACAAGTAGTGCCGCAACAAGAATCCAAATTGCCACTTTCATTAACATTGAGCTTCCTTTGGGTTTTTCACCCGTGGTCATTGGCGGTACTTCTGGCGTGGATTCTTGAGTAACTGCAAGCGGCTGAGTAAGAGGAGATGGTGTGGGTTCTGCCTCAGGTACAACAGTCGGAACAGTAGGTGGAATAACTGGCGGGGTTGGCTCTACTTGAGTATTGTTATTTTGTGGGTCCATAGTTAACATTAATTGTTTTAACCATCCTATGTCAAGTACTGTTCATAAAGCACAAAATGTTTTCTTAGAGATATGTATTTATATCGCAATACTTATGGTTTTATTGTTGTCCTCTATTAACATCAATAGTTTTTTTGTTCCAAAAAAAGTTCTGGGTATTAGAACTGAAGTTGAAAATAAATCTATTAATGAAATAAATTTTTGGAATAATTTTTTACTGAAAAACCCAAATTATGCTCCTGGCTGGAATGAAATAGGAAGAAATGACATGGTCAACCAAATTGATCCAAACTTTGAAGTGAAGGCTACTAACTAGATATTATTTTTTAGATTCTTCTTTTGGAGCTTCTTCAGATTTCTCGCCTTCAGCTTCCGGTCCACCTTCTGCAACAACCTCACCCTCAGCACCAACCGCAACTATCGGAGCAACGACCTCTTCTTCTTTTTGAGGAGGTTCTACTTTTACGACAATTGCTTCTGCGTCATCTTTAACATCAACCTTACTTTTATCTACTTTAATGTCTTTGATATAAAATGCCTGGTCAACTTCTGCTAACTCCGAAATATCAATTATGAATTTTTCAGGTAAGTCGGTAGGTAGTGCCTCGACCTTAATTTCATTAAAATATAAAACAACTGTACCAATGCCTTGTTTTTCGGCAGGAGATTCCCCTGTCAGTTCAACAGGAACTTCTGCTTCAACCTTCTCTTTAAGGTCAACCTGAAGTAGATCTGCATGAACAAATTCATCAGAAACCGGGTTTTTTTGAATATTGTGAATTAGAACAGGTCTCACTTCGGTGCCTATTTTAAGTTCAACCAACCCTGTTTCCCCAGCTTCACTAAAGACCTTTTTAAACTCCTTAAGATCCACTTGGACGGCCTCTGATTTTAACTTCTTGCCTGAAATGTTTGCAGGCAAAATACCAAGCGCCCTAAGATTCTTAATCTTGCGTCCTGTAATTTTTCTAAATTCCGCTTTTAATTCTTTTTTTTGCATTTTACCAGTTTACCCGTGAAAAAATGTCAGCCTTCAAGAGGTCATTATATACGCTAGTACCGTTGATCGTCAAGGAAGCCGTGTCAGACCCGGTACCTGCCTGTTTTCTTAAATACACGCCGTACATGTTAAAGCTATTGGATTTTACATTCGAAGTCCAAGAGAACTCAAGTGTTTTTGTTTGGCCTCCGAGAACTTCAAGATAAACTCCGGTTTCATTTCTACCTTTCAGGCTTATTGTTTCAGATGCTAAATCTTGTGAAGTTGGCCCCGTAATTAGTTTGGCCGTGCTTTGGCTAGTATCGTCGTTAGAAAGAAGGCGCACATAAGATTTGTAAATCCCCGAAGGACCGAGAGCCGGGTTTGCATTATTTTTTAAAGTAACTGTCAGGGTCCGGACAATCCTATCTCCTGAAAGAATTACATCAAGATGTTCTTTTCTTTCAATAAAATAGTTGGTTTTATTAACACCTAAGTTGGCTTCAACCAGGCCCACCATGTCTGCATAACAGTTTTGTCCGCATTCGGGAGTTATTACCCCACCGTCCCATCTAAGCGCGGCTACCGGATTTTGAAGATTGTCATCATGAAAAAACATTTGGATACTTCTGGCTTCTATATCGGAGTAAAAAGATTTTAAAACTCCAAGTTTTTGAGAAGTATCTAATTTAGAAATATCCATTAACAAACTTCTAGACAAAGCGGTTAAGAAACTTGCCTTTTTATGTGTTCCTGGGAAAAAATTATCTTGAACTTCAGCTTGTGTTTTTTGATATAAATTTTCACTGGTTATATCCATATTAAAGTCCGGTAGAAATACGGGACCTGTGTACTTGAGAATGTTTTTAATTGGAGCAAGGTCTATTGCAAATACCCCGTCTACAGACCTTCCCATTTCTTTATCTAAAAACCATTCAGCCCGTTTTGCAGATGTTGGAAAATCCGGATCCCAATTTGAGTCGCGTAACCACCAATTTGCTTCACCTAAGTATTTCTTAATTGGAGCCGGCGGTTCTACGTGTCCATTGAGTTGCCCGTCAGCAGAATAAACATCGTTAATTGTTAAGTCCGAGATTCTTCCGCTATCAAAAGTTAAAATTCCAAATGAACCAATAAAACCTCCAGTTGGACGAAGTTCCATATTGTTTTGGAAAAGTACTAGATAGGTTTTACTGCCGTTTTTACCAAGTAAACCGGGTAAATTTTGAGAAAGGTTTTTAACTTGAAGTGCCAGATTTTTATATTTATCAAAATCAATTTTATTTCTAACCATTTTGGCAACAGTGCTTCCATTTGTTGCCGCATCCAAAGTATCAGCTTGAAGTAATGAAATCTCTCTATATAAGGAGTCTAGGGCGCCAGTAATCACGGATGCCTGTATGGTTGGGTCATATATTTCGCTTCCCAACACTTTATTCATTAAATCAGAAGAATTTCGCAATAATGGTATTCCTGTGATTGCAATTTCTGAGCCATTTTCACTTAGATGCGCAGTAAAAAATAGTTCTTTATATAAGCGCCCGACCAGTGGAATATAACTTAATGCTCTGCTTTCTTCTTTTGATATAACAGATAGGGTTTTTGCAACAAGTATGGAATTTTCAGCTGTCGCATCGCTACCATTTGCAAGCTCTTTATAAGAAAGAAGAAAAGTACCGGATGCAATTATTAATAATAAAATCGGGAAAGATAAAACAAAAATTGTTGTCAAAATTAAGGGTTTTAAATATTTAGGGTAGACCCTCTTATTTTTAATTTTAGGTGGCGCTTTAGTTTTAGGGCTTTTTGCCAGCCATTTATATGTTTCAGTTAATAAAAACCTCAAATTGGCGTTAAGCGTTTTAATCTCGATACCTTTGGGAAGATATCTTGGTTTTGTTTCTTCATCATATTCAATTTTTATGTCCCCCACCAAAGAGGTGTTTTCCTTCCAAAAAGTTGAAGTTGAAATTTGCGGGCCTATTAATAAAGTTTCTTTGCCATAAGGACCAAAAGAAAAAAGCCATCTTGATATTGTCTTTGCAACATCGCTCACAAAAAGTGGGTAAATAAGTTCGCCAACGGGAAGGTTAAGAGTTCGTCTGAAATAAATTTGCTGTAATGCTCTTGTTATTAAGAGGTCGCTCTCTAAATCTATTCTGGCTCCCAAAAGGTCCCCCAAATAAACAACGCCCAAATTACCAGTAAGGTTAAAGCGTGAATTCTCCTCGTGGGAATATTTCTCGAAGGGCAATAGCACTATTGCTTTAGAAGTATGGATTGGATACTCTTTCAAAATTACATCTAAGTCTTCGTAGGGATCGTTTTTGCCGTAACCTAAAATAATTATTGAGTATGCAGAAAATACATCCTTTGCCGTCTTATCATCGAGTAGAGAAAAATGCTTATTGCCTACGAGGTGTTGAATTTTTCGCTGCCATTCTTTTTTGTTATCTGTTATGACATTTACGAAACAGTTTTTTGCAAGAAGATTTTCTAAAAGTGAAATTGCTAAAAAATTAGGGTCCGAAAATAGAGATACAATCGTGTTTTTTTCCATATCTGTTCATGTAGATTAGCACATTACCGCAAAATCGAAAATTACTTTATACCCGTATAAGATTCGGAAAAAGAGTTTTCAAGTGGGACTAATTTTTAAGATTAATTAACAACGTGAAATTTTCACAGAATTTTTCCCGAAAGAATTCAAATATTTTCGTCTAAAGATTTATTAACCAAACTGTCTGCGACTTTATTCCGCTCACGTGGTACGTTTTTAAAAGAAACATCGAGATATGTTTCCTTAATTATTTTTTTTATTTCCTGATGAAGGGTTTGAAGATTCTCATCTTTAACTTTATAAACTCCGTTAAGCTGCCTTACAATTAATTCTGAGTCGAGATAAAAAATAATTTTTCTTGATATTAATTTCTCCTGATTTTTTAACCAATCAAGTGCAATTACTACCCCCGAGTACTCAGCATGATTATTCGTAGTACGGCCTAAAAATTTACTTCCCGTATGCAAAACTTTTAAACCATCTTCAACTACAAAAGCTGATGATGCCGGGCCCGGATTACCCCTTGAACCTCCGTCTGTGTGGATTACAACTTCATCTTCTTGCATGTCCCAATATTAGCACAGTTAAAAGAATCCCAAAAGAAATGAAAGTAGTAGAAGATTTTGTTGAATTGTAAACCAATAGTGGTCCATTGTCCCTGTGAGTAAAATAAAAACAAATACGGGTAAGTAAATAAAATTATCTTTTTTTGATAACTTTGCCAAAAGAAGAAAGACTCCCCATAAAAAAATCAATAATCCGAGAATGCCAGTTTCTGCCAATACAAGTAAATAAATATTATGAACCGGCTGTAAAAGCCAGGGAGATGTTAAGGCTTTATTGAAACTTGGAATATTTTTTATAAAAGTATTTAACCCCTCCCCAAACAAAAACCTGTCGCTGATCATTTTTCCTGAAAGATAAGAAAGGTCAAGCCGTTCGGCCAAGTTTTTTGAAAGCCTACTCCTAAGCAATTGATTACTCGAGACAAAAGGAAGAAAAAGACTTAATAAAACAGTGAGCCAAACAAGAACCTTGGCACCCCTCTGGACGAGCATTTTGTTTTTTTTAAATATATATATAACTAAAGCCGTAAAGAAACTAATTACTCCGGTTAAAGAGAAAGTTAAAATAAAACAAACGGTAGTGGCAATAAGTCCTCCCCATAAATATTTTTTCTCTTTCAAAAAATTTGATCCAACTATTAAAAGTAGAACAGCTCCCAAATAACCCGCTAATGCATTTGGGTGAGGAAGTGTTGAATAAACTCTCAAAAAGTCACGTCCGTTTATTTGTAATAAGGCAATTCCGGGTGTCTGTGTACTAAACGCGCGTTCCCCCAATATATAAAAGATACCCGTTGTCGCCCTTAAGAAAAATTGGGCAATACCTATTGCTGAAAAAAATACTGACGATAAAAAAATACTTAATAAAATCTTTTCTTCTTCTAGAAAAGATTTTCTAATATATATGTAAAGTCCAAATAAACTTATTTCTATAATCTTTAACCATTTAAAGAGAGATATCCAAATACTAGTGGAGAGCAAGATGTTCGAAGTAATAAAAAGTAATAAAACAGTAATTACCAGCTTGTGATTATTTAAGAATGTGGTTAACGATTTCTTGTCGTTAATTAACCATAAAAAGATTAAAAGCGTAATTAAAAGATCTGTTAAATAAACTGCCGGGGAAAGATAGTCTACTCTAATACCAAAAACGAAAGATGATTGGGGCCAGAAGTGAAAAGCCAGTTGGGTGGGTATTAAAAATATGAGTGAGAAAGCAATTATTTTTTCAAACGCTTGGAGTCTATTCGTGAACATCAACCAGAGTATATAACAAACAAAATGAAGTTTCTAAAATTACTCGGCTTTTTCTTGATCTACCTTAACAACCAAATACCTGTCTTCTCCTTCGCCCATTGATTCGGTAACAATACCTGAATGTTCAGATAGATGCATATGAACAACTCTTCTTTGCCATGGTTTTAAATTATAAAGACTTTGAGATTCTCCTGTTTCCTTTACTCTTTGTGCTGTAGACTCCGCCAGGCTTTTCAAATAGTCCTCTTCTTTTTCTCTGTAGTCGCCAACATTAACAACAACCCGGCTCCATTCTCCCGTTTCCTGTTTGAGCATTATTCCCAATACCGTCTGAATACTGGAAAGGGTTTCACCCTTCTTGCCGATTAAAAGACCTGTTTCGTCTCCCCCATCAATATTTACATTGTAGGCATCGTTGTCTTTATCGAATTCAACTTTCGCTGTTGCTTTGACCGCCATCAAAGGCAAAAGTGCAGAAACCATTTGTTCCAAGGCTTCCAAGGTTTTCTTGTCGGAAGAAACTGATTTGGATTTTTCAGACTTAGCTTCTTCTTTTGCTGTTTTCATCGAGGTTTTTTTGATCATTTTATGTAGAGGCTATTTTACCAGACCCAAACGTTTAACGAAAGGGGTAAGGCTCCCCCATCCATTCATACCTACCTGCTGCCAAACGTTAACCATGGAAAAGACAAGCCAATAAAGGGCCAGGCCTGAAGGGAATCTAAGCCCAAAAATAAGAGTCATTAAAGGAAGTGTGTAAGTCATAGACTGAGTCATAGCTACCTGCATATCATCAGTTTCTGATTTTGTCTTTTTAGCCATTTTCTCTTCAATAGAAAGGTAGGGGGCTGTAATTTTAACCGAGATAAACTGAGCAACGGTTGCCAAGATCAGAAAAAGGCCGGGGATAGCAAATGGAAGGCCAGGAACATTAAAGGAATCAGGTTTATTAATATTTAAGTAAAGAAACCTCGTATTTAACGTTTCGTTTTGAGCAAATTTAAGAACTGGATACAAAAGCTCATTAACTTTTGATGTGGCGTTTACATCAGCCGATAGAGTTCTGGTAAAAACGTTAAAAAGAGCAATTAAAATAATAAACTGAAGAATATATGGTAAACAGCCCGCACCCGGGTTTACCTTATTTTCCTTGTAAAGTTCTGCCTGTGCCTGAGAAAGTTTAATCTTGTCACCCGCAAATTTCTTTTTGATCTTATTCATTTGAGGCTCTAAGGCCTTTATCTTTTTCATTGATTCCAAGTAGGGCTTGGTTAATGGTCTCATGAGGAATATAAGACAAACGCTAAAAACCAATATTGCAAGACCTAGGTTGCCTCCTAATACTTTATAAAATAAAATCAGGCCGTTTGTTAAAGGCTGTACCAGTAGTAGTGTAAAAATATTCATTTTAGTTTTTAGTTAGATTTGGAGTAGGATCGTAGCCGGACCCTCCCCAAGGGTGACACTTTGCTACTCTTTTAAGTCCTAGAGCCAAACCCCGGATAGTTCCAAATTTCTCCAAGGACTCTATTGTATACTCAGAACAGGTTGGAGTAAACCTACAGGCATTACCCATCAAGGCTACAAAAATGGGAGAAATGAATTTTTTATAGAGCTTTAGGCCTCCAACAATTATTTCGGTCATTTTAGAAGCTTACTTCCTTTAAGGGCGACCCTAACCTCTTTCATAATATCCGAGGTTGGAGATTTAACAATTGAGGTTTTTGCCAGAAATACTACATCGAAACCCGATTTAAGGTCAGTTCCGGAAGTTCTTACCGATTCACTCATAGCTCTTTTGAACCTATTGCGGTCTACGGCGTCTTTTGCAATTTTTGTAGAAACAACAAATCCGTACCTGCTGGGTTCTTCGTCTTTTCTGTCAAAGTAAGCCAAACCAAAATTTTGAGATTGATAGATAGTTCCATCAGTCTCTACTCTTTTAAAATCTTGTGATTCACTAAGTCTGTTTTTTCGTGCAAGCATCTTTTTAACTAAGAACCTGGAGCTTGGTTTTAAACCGTCAAGCGGCTTCTGCCTTTCAACCTTCTTCTGGCTAAGGTCTGTCTTCCTTTAACTGTTTTCATTCTGACCCTGAATCCATGAACTCTGCGTCTTTTAGTTTTGCTCGGCTGGTATGTTCTTTTGGTGCTCATGAAGTTATTATAGCTTGAAAATGACAAATTGACAATCTAACTAAATGCCCCTTGACGATTTGTGGATAACTTTGTAAATAGTACATAGTACAAAGTACTTAGGAGTTAGAAGGAAGAAGCCTTCATCTGCCCCATTCGAATCTGCAAACTGCGTACTGAGTACTCTGTACTGTGAACTAAAGTTATGGAACAAGACTTAAAAACTTACTGGAAAGATACACTGGAAATTGTTAAGGTTTCGGTGTCTCCCGCAATATTTTCTACTTGGTTTTCTCAAACTCACCTGGTGAGCGTTAACGAGATGGGGGATAGAAACATCATTGAAATCGGATGTTTTTCTTCTTTCGTCAAAAGCACTATAGAGTCAAGATATTTTGGAATGGTACAAGACGCAGCCTCGAAAGTATTGGGCAAGCCCTGCGATCTTGTCTTTGTCATAAAGGGTAATTCTGAAAAGAAACAGGAAGAAAACTCCCCTTCACCTCTTTTTCAAGTTGAAGAAAATGATGAAAATCTACTTCAATCTCTTCAAAAAGCCAAGATCAGAACTAATTTTAATTTCGAAAATTTTGCTGTCTCAGGATCAAATCAAATGGCCCACGCGGCCGCATTGGCTGTAGCAGAAAGATTGGGAAGTGCTTATAACCCCCTTTTTATCTGGGGAGGAGTAGGTGTCGGGAAAACACACTTAATGGGAGCTGTGGGAAACTCTTCTCTTCAAAAAAACTCATCTCTAAAAGTTCTTCTTTGCACCGGAGAAAGCTTCACAAATGACATTATTGAAGGTATTAGGAATAAGACCACTCAAAGCTTCAGAGAAAAATATAGAAAACTAGATCTACTTCTCATTGACGATATTCAATTTATTGCCGGAAAAGATGCAGTACAAGAAGAATTTTTCCATACTTTTAATACAGTTACAGGAGCTGGAGGGCAAGTAATACTAACTTCAGACAGGCCGCCTTCTGAAATAAGTAAACTGGAGGAGAGGTTGAGAAGCAGATTTGAAGCGGGTTTAATAGTAGATGTTGCCCCACCTGATTTTGAACTAAGGTGCGCAATCACTCAAATAAAAACTAAGGAAAAGGGTTTGCCCCTTGAAATGGATCAAATACAGATAATTGCAGGAAACGTTGATTCTGCCAGAAAAATTGAGGGACTACTGATCAAGTTGATGACTGAGATAAAACTAAAACACTTGGAAGTAAGCAACGAACTTGTTGAGTCAATGATCGGAAAGGGAATAGAAACTGGTGGAAAAATTGTAAAGAAAGATCCTGAAAATGTTGTCAAAGCGGTATCTGAATACTACCAGGTGGGTAAAAGAGCTCTTCTTGGAATTTCCAAAGCCCGTCCTGTAGCAAGACCCCGTCAAATTTTAATGTATTTATTAAGAACGCACTTGGGAATTTCACTGGAAGAAACAGGGAGGCTTGTCGGTGGGCGCGACCATACGACTGTTATGCATGCTGTGGGTAAGGTTACAGAGTTGGCCACAACAGATGTGCATATCCGTGAGGATATTTCTAAAATCAAGTTGGGGATATGAGGATACTTTGAAAAAAACATAAACTTATCAACATAAGTATTAGAATTATCCACAAAGTTATAAACAACCTCTTATGCGCACTATTAACACGAATATATTCCAAATTCCAGATTCAAAATTCCGATTTTATCAACTTATCAACCATTACTACTACTAGTACTACTAGTTAATATATATAATTATCCAAAATATGAAACTAACTGTTTTACAAGAAAATTTAGCAAAAGCAATTAATACAGCTGCAAGGTTTGCGAGTACTAAAGCTCAACTACCGATACTAGGAAACATTCTCTTAAACTCTCAAAAAACTAAGATAATAGTAAGTTCTACAAATTTGGAAGTTTCTGTATCTGTTTCGGTTGGCGCAAAAGTAACTGAAGAAGGTGAAATAAGTGTCCCTGCCAAAGTGGTAAGCGAATTAATAGATAATCTCCCAAAAGAAACTCTGGATATTACTTCGGAAAAGGAACAGCTGAAAGTTTCAGCTTCAGGATTTTCTTCAACAGTCCTAGGAATTAATACAGCCGATTTTCCAAAGATTCCAAATTCTGTAAGCCGTGAAAAATCAATCTCAATGCCTAAAGCGGATTTAACTAAAGCTTTGTCTCAGGTTGCTTTTGCCACATCTGTTGACGAAACAAGACCTGTTTTAACCGGAGTTCTTTTTATATTCGGGAATAAAGATTTGTCACTGGTTGCAACGGACGGATTCAGGCTCTCAAGAAAAAACATAAAAGTTGACCATAAAGGGGGAGAAAGTAGGATGATCTTGCCTAAAACAGTACTTAATGAGCTTTCAAGATCGGGGGACTCCGGAGACGAAATTCTTTTTGAACTTAAAGATAAGGAGAAACAGGTAGTTTTTGGGATGGGGGATACAATTCTTTCTTCGCGCCTTTTAGAAGGTGAATATCCTGATTTTGAGAAGATAATTCCCAAAAAAGGAAGTTCTGAGATATTAGTTGATAAAGAGGAATTTGGGAGAGCTGTAAAACTGGCTTCAATATTTGCAAGAGACGGAGCGAATATTGTCAAAATTAAAATTCTTAAAGAATCTTTAAAGATTTCAGCTGAAAGTGGTAATTCCGGAAGTCAGGAAGCCAAGGTTGATGCCAAAATAACTAATGTAAGTACTGAACTTGCCGAAGGAGAGATCTCTTTTAACTTTAGATTTCTGGAGGACTTCCTGCATTCAGTAACAGGGGAAGAAGTCAAAATGGAATTTTCAGGACCGAATTCTCCAGGATTATTTACAGATACTTCAGATTCTTCATATCTCCATTTAATAATGCCTGTGAAGGTTCAGGGTTGAGTGTAGTAATAAATAGGATCTTTTGCTCCAATTTTTCTAATTCCCACTAAAGCATCTTTGATAAATACATCTTTTTGTGTAGGAGTAATATTCGGATCAATAAAAGTTATTGCAAATTTATTTAACTCAAAATCGTAATAGACAACATAATCTTTGGTTTTTATTGGCAAACTTGTGTAGAAAGGGTATTTATTAACCAAAATTTTTAGAGCCTGTCCGTAGTCGTAATCATCTTTTGATTGTTGTGCACCAAATTTCTGAATATCTGCCTGACTAAAAAGTGAGGTTTCGAAAGAGAATTCATAAATAGACTTATCAATGAATAAGACTTTGACAGAATATTTAGTGTTGTTGCTTAATGGAAGTTTGGGGATTATTTTATATGTGTTTGCCAGCCAGGTTGAATCAAAACTAATTTGTGGATCAAAAGTAACAGATATTTTTTGTTTTGCCTTTTCCTGGATATTTGGCTCGAAATTTATACTTATTTGTGAAGTTTCCAAGACATCTATGGCTCCATCTTTAGGAGAGGTATCTAAGAGGTTGGGTTTCTGAATTCTATTTAAGAAAAAATAAAACAATACCCCAACTAAGAAAAGGAAAAATATTATGATTAGAACGGCTTTTTTGTTCATGGTAGTCCGAATACTGTTGTTTATGGTAATCCAAATCCTGCAACCTCAATTATAACGCCTCCGTCAGTTATATTGCCCACACCTCCACTGGGTTTAAAATTAACTGACTGACTTTTTAGCGGGCCATTTGATTGTACAAAAACAATACCTCCGTCATCGACGGTGTAAACAATTCCTACATGATTAATTCCTGAGTGTCCTGAGGAGACATGGAAAAATATTGCACTTCCCGGAACGATATTTTTAGAATTAGCGCCGCTTGTGGAAATACTTCGTCCGAGACTTTTAAAATGGTCGAACATATTTTGAGCACTGCCATCGTTTTCGCTGAATTTCATGGCATTGCCATTTTCTGAATATGATTTTATTACTAAATATGTACACCAGAACATGTTTAGGCCATTTTCGTTTCGTGGGTTCGGGTCTTTGATAAACTGTTCGTAACCAAAAGTTTCTGGGTAACTTGGGGGATACTTAAGTATGTCGCCTGGAAAATATTTGGCTGGTGCAACTGGAGACCTATTCCAATAACACCAAAAACCCTGATAAAGATCGTATGTTATTTGCCAAGCCCTGTTCGCAATAGGTGAACTTGAACTTGGTCCGGCAACGCCAACAGGACCTTTTTCGTTTGAGCACTCAATAGGAATTCCACTCCCTAAAAATCCGGCTTGGGGAGGAGCCGGCGGAACAACATATGCGCCGGAATTAATTATAAAAAGAATGAAGATGACAATAAGGGGGAATCCGATAAGAAATCCAATAATAGGAGCCGCGATTGCTCCCAAAGACGCACTCGCCAAAGCGCCAAAAAAGGATCCAGCTCCGGCAACAACCGCTCCGGCTGTAGCACTCAAGGCAGGAAGTCCTCCTGCAATAACGGTAGCGGCTCCGTAACCTAAAACTCCACCAACTAGTCCGGTTATAATAGAACCTCCTCCAAGCAGGAGTCCAAAACCGGCTCCAACAGCGGCCACAATCCACTTTCCATATTTTTGGGCATTGTCTTTAAGGGCATTTACGGCATTGCCGACAACTTTAGCGCCAATCGTTTCAACTAAAAAAGCTCCTATTGCCCCTATTGCCGGTGCAAGGGGGCCTGTCCAAGCAAAAGCGGCCGTTATTCCGGCGGCAACACCCACTCCGGTTGCTCCCTCGACTCCTCCTTGGATAGCAACTTGGGCAACTTTTTTAATTCCGAAGTCTATCCCTGTCTTTTTGCCAATCCAGCCTAGGGCCGGTGCAAACCCGGAGCTTACAGCCATTTTGCCGAAAAAAGAACCTTCAACTGCTTCCCAGGCCGCAGGAGTTGCCATTCTTACCCCGGGTAGTAATCCTTGAACAAGATCACTCTTAAAGGCTATCTTTAAAGTGCTGTCTGCGGGAAGTTTTTCGATCTGCCTTGTTAGAATTGAATTAATTTTTAAATTAATCTGAGTCCTAACCTCATCAACACTGAAGCCCTTTAGTCCGTCAAAAAAAGAACTGTTCTCTTGCATGATGGCAGAATATTTTTGAGGAATTTGATCTAGACCAAATTCACGGAAATCTTCCTGCGGGGTATCAGAAAAACTTATTACAAAATCAGGCAGAACTTCTTTTTGAAAAACTTCACCAAATGCAGCTTGGGTAATTGCCCGACTAAGTTCGAGACTTGTACTATTTTTATCTGCAAGAACGTGAGTCCAGTCGATCAAATCTTTCGATGTTTCTAGATCGCTCACTATATCTGTAATCTTTTTTGGATTTTGGGATAACCCTGAAACAACCTCCTCATTAATAATGCTTTGTCCGTCTGTCTGCAGGTTTACAATAATGTCGTAAGTAGCCTGCTTAGCAGCAGTATCTGGAGCGTTTGGCAACCTTTCTTTAATATTGCGCTCTATAATTTCTGCAACTTCTTTTGGATTAGCTTTCGCCTGTTGCCTCAAACTTTCCACCTCTTTAGTTTTCTCTACAGCTTTTTCCTCAGCTTTTACGTATATGGTTTTTCCTTTAAGATCGGCCTCAGTTTTTTTGGCTTTTTGAGCTTCTTTTTCAAAAAGTTCTTTTTGTCTTGCAAGAGCTGTTTCGACTGAGTTTTTTGTTTCATTCGCAATCTCTTTTTCTGAAGTTTCTCTTTTTTCTCTTTCAATTTCTTGTTGTTCGCGAAGAGATTGACTTGGAGTTGTAGCACTGACTGGATATTCAGGAGCTCCGGTCATGGTAGGTTCCGAATATTCGGGAGCCTGACTTAGTGTTTGGTACAAGGCTGTGTTGGCAGATATAATATCAGAAGTATTTGTTAAATCGGTTACATACGTCAGAATCTCATCGCTTGTTTTCCAATGATATTTTCCGTCAGCAGTTGTATAAGGTTTTGAAGGAGGATTGTTTGCTTCACGAAAAAGTTCTTTTTTAAACCTCTCTTCTGTCGCAGTTATGACGTCCCGAACAAATGTTTTATCAACTTCCTGTAAAGATTTTGGGAGAGGTAAATATTTTGCCATAAGCTTTGTTTATTTGTTCTGGTATGGATTCACATTAACCTTTACCACTTCCTGCGGTTTGGTTGTGATCAATTTGTTTTCCTCTTCAGAAGCAACCACCCGGATTGGGGCGTGATGAGGGCCTGCAAAGAATATTCCCTCTCCTACATTTGCGGCAAGAAGGAGGTTCTTTTCCCCCTGGCTTAAATAGAAGACTTCTCCGATTTTATCAATTGCCGCGGGCGACTGTTTAAGAAGAACCTGGAGGGCGGAGTTAGTTACAATTGCTTTACCTATATCTTGGCTCAAAAAATCTTCAACATCCTGCGTAATTGTTGTTAAGCCTAAATAATATTTACGGGCCCTTTTAACGACACTCCAAAGGAATTGAGCAGTATCTGGGTATTTCATCATTTGCCAGGCCTCCTCAGCGATTAAGATGCGTCTCTTGAGGTCTTTTTTAACTCTCGTCCAAATGTAATCGAGAATTATAAACATGGCGATGGGCCTAAGAGTATCTTGTAAATCTTTAACTGAAAAAACAGTAAAAGGATTTGTGATATTAATATTTGTCTGCTTATCAAATATTCCTGTAAAAGATCCTCTAACAAACTTTTCAATTCGGGCGGCAAGGTCTAATGCATCCGGGACCTCCATGCCTATCAATGTTTTATAAAGATCTTCCATTAATGGCGGCTCTTTGCCCTGAGTATCAGGGTCCATGGTAATTCCTTTATTTCGATAAGTCATGACAAGGGCGCGATCAAGAAGTGCTTCTTGGGTTGGGGTAATAGCTCCCATTATTACTTTAAGAAGTGAATGCAGCGAAAGAATCTTTTGTCCCAGTTGGTTTTCTCCTTCCTCCCTGATCTGTGCCAAATCAAACGGGTTAATTTTTGCAGGAGCATTGAAAGAAAAAGAAATGTATTCTCCTCCCACGGCCTCGGCCAGTGGTTTATATTCGCTTTCGGGGTCTATGATAATTACTTCAGTACCTGTCATTAAAGATCTCACCGCTTCAAGCTTCACAAAGTAAGATTTTCCGGCTCCGGAGGTAGCAAAAATAACCATGTTAGAGTTTTCCAAAGAAAATCTGTCAAAAATAATAAAAGATTCGTTTTGAGAATTTATTCCGTAAAGAACACCTCGGTCGCTAGAAAGTTCTGAAGAAGTTAGGGGGAATGTTGTAGCAACGCTAGTTGTGTCCATGTTTCTGGTTATATTAAGCCTGTCCATTCCAAAAGGAGCTGTTGAGAGAAACCCGGACTCCATATCTAGAAGTGCGTGCTTACTAACAATAAGTAGGGAACCAAGCTGGGATTCAATCTGCTTTGTAACGTGATTGAGTTCTTCCACAGAGTTTGCTGGAATAGTTATATAAAATGAGAACTGATAAAATCTTTCTATTCCTTTTACGAGTTGTTCCTGAAGGCTCTTTGCGTCTTCAAGTTTGGCGGTTGTAGAAGGGTCCACAATTTTTCCCCGTTCGATGTCTGTTGAAAGCTCCGCCTCCATTTCGGCGATTTTGCGTCTAAGGTCATCAAGAACGCTCTTTCCGTCTACAGGGTAAACATAAAATGAAATATCTAAGCTTGAATCAAAATTGACAACGGGTTCAAGCCAGCCGGGGGCAACAAACCTCGGGTAACCTCCTATAAAAATAGTTCTGAAATAAACATCATTTATTTTTAGATAATCAAAATCCTCTTCAATTGTTTGAGGAGCAATTGCATCCAGTATGTTTACCCCTTGGGCAATGGCTAAATTGGGGTTTGTTATCCGGGGCTTAACCTCTCCCTGAGCAAGGGTTCTTGGTTGGTTATTATCTGTCGGTTGATTAGGTTTCATTTTATTTATGCTCCAGTTATTTATGCTCCAGAATGACTTCCGGCTCCTTTTTAACTGCCGGGCGTTCAGGGTTATAGACTGCGTAAAAAAGATCAATGAGTTCAGAAGTTGTGAGCTGTTTAAATTTAATTCCAAGCCTCCCCGCTTGACGGATCAAGTGGTCGCGTCTGGGGTAGAGTGTGATCTTAACCTTTTTGACTACATAGGACTTAGGGAATGGGAGCGGGCCTGCCCGCCTTGTCAAAGAACCGAAAGATTTGGCAACCCCGAATTCAAGCGGAGATAAATATAAAATCACAAAAAATCTCTTTCCCAGAACATTTTTCTTTTTAACTGATTCTGAAATAAAGCTTTTATACTCGGACATTAATTTAGCCAAAATCGGGTGAGTTATTTTGGCAGCTTCGGTATCAAGGAAGTTCATATAGCTACTAATATCTTTTCTTTGGGTCCGTACTACTATCTGAACAGCAAAAGAAAGAGAATTAATCATCGCGGCATAAGCCGCAATAACAGCCGCCTGCTCCTTTTCGCTTAAAAGACCAAAATTTAGAGAAGTTGACTCCATAATAAGTGCCGCTCCTCCGTCTTTATAGAGAACAACATCGTTGGTTATATCGCTTATAGGCAGATGATCCTGGGTAGTAGTCATAATCGGCTTATCAGGAATACTTATATATGGAACTTTGGGAATTTTAATCATTTATATTTGTTGTGCTGCTTGGGCAATAGGTTGAATAGGCATATTGCTTACCGGAACGGCAATGTTCTCCACCTTTCTTCTTCCTTGGACAAGAATTGGAGGGATAATTTGGCCTTCGGCATCAAAAGAAACCGGGAAGAATTCATAACCTTCTTTATCGGTAATAATGTCATATCTTCCGTTATCCATCGGGGTGACTGTTACAAAATGCCCGGCTTTATTGCTTCTAATTGCGCGGATTGCCCTGCCACCGGAATCTCTAATCTCCATAATTGCTCCTTCAATAATTCTCCTGGTTTCATCCACCACCTGACCAACAACGACATTGGGGGTGGAAGGGGGGTTCGGGGGGGCTGCATCAATAGAAAAAATAGCCTGCTTAGTAGAAACAATCTCTTCTCCGGCCAAAACAGGGGCCACTTGATTGGCTGTAGCCATTTGTGCCTGGGATTTCTCCTCGACAACTAAATGGGCCTGGGGAGCCTTTTCAACTTTAATAGGCATTGTTTCCGGGATTTGGATTTGTTTGGCTGAGGCATGAGGGGTAGGCGGAAGACTAGCAGGCTGGAGACTTAAAGGGTTAGTCATCTGAGTACTACTTACCGTTTGGGTGGAACTTGGTGCAATCTGCCCGCCCGTGGCCTGGGTAACAAGCCCCGATACGATTCCGGTAAGCTTGGAAAAGAATCCAGCCTCTGCTCCTTCAAGTTTACCTGCAGACCCTGTTTTTTGGTTGGCTGAAGATAAATATTTTTTCAACTCTTCCGCTTGAGGCCCTCCGGCCTCTACCGTTTGGGGTTCGTCCTGATAGAACTTCACAGGAATATTTGTTTTTTGCCAAAAAAATTCGGTTGGGGAATAAATTGCTTTAAAAAAAGCGAAAATCCAGCGTTCAAGCGGGCGTTCCTCCAAGGGGACAAAAGCCATGGCCGCACCTAAAAGTGCCGAAATAATAACAATTGGCCATTTGACGATTCCTATAATTGGAGTGGAATAAAAGATAAGAGCTACCAAAAAACCCCCCGCGAGTTGGAAAAACTGCTTAAGAGTCATATCTCCCACCAACCTAAATTGATAGGAACTTATTTGTTGCGGAATAGGGTGTTGTTCCATGGCAGTACTTCTTCTAAGCCTATATCGTGAACGTATCCGTGCAAGTGGTACCCTTTTTCACAGTTGAAATTTTCAATTATGTTAAAATCAGAAGATGATAGAGGAAACGGTTAAAGAATTCAAAGAAGAACTAGACGATGTTTTTGTTCTTAATGAAATACTCCAAAAAATTAACGGGAATACAGAACACATTGATATTCAAATAAACAACATCGTTATTTTAGCCTCCGCTCTCTTCGCTTTCTCTGCAACCGGATATTTGTCCGGTAGCCCGGGAATCCACTTATATCTATTAATTTTAGCATTATTCTCTTCTCTTTCGGCAGTTGTTGGCTTAATTGCCTTAAACCCACCTTCATTTTTTGATAAAAGGGGACAAAAAGACAGCAAACTTTACACACACGGAATCAGCACTTATAAGTCATCGGAAGAATATTACCTGGCAATAAAAATAATGCTCGCAGATAGAAAAAAGACGGTTGAGCAATATGCACTTGAAATATATAACCTCTCGAAGTTTTTGTATTTGCCAAAAAGAAAGCTTTTTAACCTGTCCAGAAACATTCTTATTTTCGGCTTCTTATTAAGCCTTGTCTTTTTTGTGTTCCAAATAAAATAATGCAACGTCAAATAGGAAATAAACAAAATTAGAGATTGAAAAGCAGGAACTAAGAGCAGGAATAATTACGAATAGTCACCTGGAATAACGGGGTATCTGCTTATATAGGGCTGTGTTTGTATACCAATACCACTCTTTGAAGGAATGTTGTTGGTTATACCTTTTACAACTTCAGCAATAAGGCGTCCAAATGCCTCAGCTTTTTCAACTTGTTTTTGATACTCACCATCTCTTCCTGGGAGTGGAGTCTCATTCGTGGCGGTGGACTTTTGCCCGTAAGACGGCAACACAAGGCTCTTTTTTACAGGGTTTGTAATTGCAATCTCGTAGGCGGTTTTGAGCAACGTACCTTTTCTTTCTGTCATCTTGTCCGCGAGTGTAGACCCTATAGCACCGAAAGTCAAGTTATGGGATGCTATTTGTCTTCCAGATACACACTGAAGAATTATCAGGGGGAATTACTGAGGTGCTTAGGGAGTTAAAATTGTTGTCGTTAGGACAATTTTAACAGGCCACCTCAAAGCCGTTGTTGTTTTGATCTTCGAAACACTAACATTTCATCGACTGGCAGCAATCCAATTACTAAAGTCCAGATTTCCAGATTGGACCAAAAAGCATAACACTGTTAGTGATGAGCGAACAAAGAGAGAATGTCAAAGCCAGGATCGCAAACGCAATGCAACCAGCGTTTTTCTTGCCAAACAAGAATCCTACTATGTGTGCCAAAATCGCCCAAATACCGTAGACGATGAATACGATAGGAAATATCACAAGTACGACCAGGAAGGTCAATATTGAGTTTCCCATAGCATCCTGAACGGGCATATAAATACCGTTCCAATTAACAAACCAGTTGTTCATTTTAGCCTCCTCTTAGGGCTTCTTTCTTATTTTAACGACAATTAAGGTGCACTTACTCCACCGGCTACAAAACATTTGTAACTGGGGAGGATTATAGGTCAAAGTAGCCTATAAGTCAAACTTGCGACATAAAACAGTCGTAAGTCAAGCATGGCGCGACTCTGAGTAAAATCGAACGGGTCAAGTTATGGGGTTGCAAGATGAAGGGTTTTTCACAACTGAAGTTTTCAATAAAATATCCTGCGAATTTTAAATTTAGTTTAGAGGTTCACTTCGCCCAGCCTGTCTTAGGGCAAGATTATTAGCGCTATTTAAAGCGATCCGGGTTTGTAAATCTAGCGTCCCAACAACACCACCTGTACCCAGATTTAACCGCTTCTTCTCTTGATGCTCTTTGGCTTGAAATTCGTTCAGATCTTTTTCAAACTCTGGATCCGGGGTATAACGATATTTGTCTTGTATTTCAATTAGTTGTGGGTCGCTTTTTTCGATAGTCTTTGTAGGAAACTCACTGGTAAGCGCTATTTCTAGCGCAGATCTTAATCTTGCGGCTTTTCTTTCTTCCATCTTGCCTGGGAGTGTAGACCTATGACATCCTTTTGTCAAGTTATGGGGTAGAAACTGTATTTTTGCCTCCCGGATGAAATTTGTGCCATGCTCACAATCTCAAATTGTGAATATATACAAAACCGGTCGCCTTGCACGCCGAAGCAGTTTTGGTATACAATTTTGGGTATGTCAGACAGAGGTCCAGAACAATTTAGCTCAGAAGAAAGACAAGCTAGAGCGATGGGAGAAGCTTTCGCAAAGGCAATGGGTACTCCAAGGCCGGAAAGACAATTAGAAAACTTCGAAAAATACGAGGAACATGGAGAAGAATTCCATATTAAACCAGGTACAGAATTACCTTTTATGGTTTTGTATACTGATGAGGATTACGAAGTTGAAAGAAGGAAGTGGGAGTATAGATCTATTTTATCTACAGCGAGAGCTCGTAAAAATGACGGAGCCTCTGTCGATTCCGTAGCCAATCCCTCTCCAGAAGAAAGAGGTCTTGACCCGTTGGGGGTTGAATTTAAAAAGGAGAGGCTTGAATTTCTTTGGAGGGAAATGCCTGGATTGCTTGCGGCCACATGTGTTTATACAGAAATTACGGCTGGAAAGGAGTTTGTAGGTTATATGCCTGGTGAGAGAAAAAGGAGGCTGGCCGCAGGTGAGAAAACTGAAGTATCTCTCGAATCCGTTAGAGAAAGCTTGCTGAGCGTTTCAATGTCTGAACCAACAAAAGGGAAATGGAAAGCGGATGACGTCCTAGATCACGACGAACTTAGTAAGGTATACACAGATTCAGAAATTTTAGATTTGATCGATGAACAGCAGGCATTAGCTCTCGGGCGAAAGGGCAAAACACATACAAAGATTTTTATACAACCCGAATGTCCCGATAGTGTTTACGATGCAAAAGAACCTGCCTTTACGACACTTAGAGAATCAGTTAGGTTCTTTTTTAAGACAAAAGGAGTAAATCTTCTTTTTGTTAACGATGATGAAAGAAAAATTTTTGTGGAGCCCAACATAGACAAATTGTTGGAAGAACATGGGGCAGAACTTAAGCCTGAAAAATATGAACAATTAAAGAAGGAGGCAAAAGCTGAATTGAACCAAAGAAAGGTTCAGGAAATTGCCAGAAGATCGAGAGAAGCCGAGCAAGCCGCTTGGAATTTTATCTACGCGATGGGGATAATCGAGAGCAACAATTTACCCGACAATAATCAGTATATAAGAGATCATGGTAACAAAGCATTGGGGCCGTCTAATTTTATGACCCTTTATATGTGGATGGCTATGCATCCACAAATCAGATTTGAGAAAAAAGTAAAAAGAGATCTCGACGGCGGGGAAGATGATGCCAAAGAAAATTGGGCCAGTTTGGGCAGTTGGGCAGCATATAATATCCAAAACAGATCTTGGAGTCAGCCTGTATTAGAGAAAGGTGTACAAAAGAGGCAATGGGAATTGAATTTGGACGGTGCAGGTAAACCCATTCTTGATACTTCCGGAAACGAGACAGAAATTCTCAAACCAGTTTATGAAACAATCATACCTAAATTTATAAGGCCAAATCTCGTTTATGATGGCTTGCGTGAAGAGAGTAATAACCGTGCCGTTATGTTTGATTATTTTGTCGAAAAAGGCGAGTTAATTTTGAGAAAGCCCACGTCCACTGGTCTATCTCATGAAGAACTCTACGAGGGGTTGGTTGTAGATAGAAAAATCCCCCAACACGTTGGTGTTCCTACTAAAGGCGATTATACATGGAAGAGTCTCCCAGACAGTCCGTTTGTAAACTATAGATTTGATAGATTAAGATGGACAGGTGTGATTTATAATATCTTCAAAAAAGGCGACAAAGCTATTGGAAAGATTGATATTGATGAGCTTGCTGAAAGCGGTAGAATGTTGGGACTAACTGCAGCAGAAAAAATAGACCTCTTAAAAATGTTTAATGGTATAAATACACACACATCTACTATTCAACCTGCCATGGGTCCTATCGCCTGGAATACATACTTAAACAGGCTTAAGCGTGTTCAGGACGACCTTTTTGTTGACAGTAGCAATGAGAGAACAGAATTGTAAATTGTGGGTGTTTTAGCTTAGTTTCTCTTAAGTAATGTGTTTTGCAGTAACATTCTAAAGTAATCTACTTGAGGCTGCTTTCCCTGACGTCTGATCACTTCATCCGCAGCTTCTGTGCTCGAAACATACAGCCCGGCACCCAGCTTTGCTCCTGAAACTACTGGACCAAGAGCTTCACCAATCGCGGTTCCGTAATCAAACGGCTTGCCGGAGATTAAGCCCTGAATAATTTCTGCGGCCTTGGGAATTAGAGTTATGATGAAAAAGCTCACGCCTAGGAATAATAAAGGTAAATATGATTCACCCGCAGTAAGAGGGGGTGTCCAGCCTCCTTGTGCAGGGGGAAGTGCATAGCCTGTAATTTTCTGGAAAAAAGCCGATATTGCCCCTGACCCCAAAACTTTTGTTAGAGCAAGGTCTGCCCCAAACTTTAAAAATATATAGGACACGGCAAATAGGGTGCCAACAACAGGATAGACCGCGACGTTTGATGCAAGTGACCTTAACCAACTACCAAAACCAACATTTTGGTTTGTAGGCATAATCACACTCAATACAATTTGAATCGGACCAACAATTACCAACAAATATGTCATAGCCAAAGTTTTAAGAAGAAGCCACAAAACTTTAAACTCTATGAAGATCAACATAACAGCCACAACAATAATTATTAAAATATAAATCAAAGGAAGAATTCCGCTGAAAGCTAAAAGACTTGTCACAAGGGGTGTTCCGCTTAAGAAAAGTGTCACCATAAGAGATACAAAAAAACTGTAAAAGTAAAAATTCATCAATCCGATAAAACCTAGATTTAAAGGTCCGTTTACTAAAAAGGAATATACGGTAGCAGGGTTGTTGGTTCCCAAATATTGTGTAAGAAAAAGTGAAACAGTGCCAATTACTACATACATAAGATCAACCACTAAGCCCGCTATTGCGTAAGAAAAAGTGAAAAATTAAGGCAAGAACTACCTTGGGAATCGCCGATTGAACGGAAATAATTACTTGCGGGGATATTTTTACCCTAAACATAATCATGAAGGCAAGAGCAATAACGCCGATCACACTAAGGAAGTAAGCAAAATTCCTTGAAGCTCTCCAAAGTCCTTGTACCGGGTTGAAAGCAGTGAATCCAGTGCCCCCACCTGTTTGTGCATGAACTTCGGGCACAAGCTTAAATGAACCGAATTTTTCTCTGACGTATGAAATTCCTGAAAGCGGTCTATCTGCAAAAATTAATGAAGTAAGGCTTTGATTTGTATTTATTACCTCAGTTGTTTTTATCGAGTCTAAGAAAGTTTTAATGCCTGCGGTACAAGCTACAATATCTCCGCTTATACATGGCCCCGCTGTTCCGGGGGGAGCTAAATGATTAATAAAAAATGCAAATAAGCCGTATATAACCCATTCTACCTGGGCCGAGGTATAGCGTTCGCCAAAAATTTCTGAAGGATTTTTAGAATCGCTTACTTTTGAATACCAAGTTTGGAAATCCTGAGCGTACCAAGTTGCGCCTGGTGTCGTGCCAGAACTTGTACTGGGAGCTGGGGTTGCGGCAGCGTTGACGCTCAAAAACGGAGCAAAAGACAATAAAAGAATGAGAGAGGACAGAAAAGACAGAACTACTTTTTTAAGCAGGGTAGACATTAAATTCATTCTAGCGGGTTGGGGCAAAAAATCAAAGCCCCTTTTTAAGGACAACTCATATCTGTGGGCCAGGTGATTGCAAACTTGCCGTTTTTAATACACTTTGCGCCGGTAACACTCGGCCAAGCGCCTGTTAAAATATCCTGGTAATAAGAAATACCGTCGGGGTCACTCGGAGTACAAGTGCCTGCTGTGCTTCTGAAACGGCTCAGGAATGCTTCCATTGGTTCTACCCAACCCGGAGTACTTGCACAGGACTTAAATGCCGCAGGTTGTTTTAGAAATACATCCAGTTGTTTAGTGAAATTTTGCCACAAGTCTGGTTGCCCGCCTATGCCAAAATCTTGGGTAGTTGGTCCGCCGTGGCAGTAGTTACTGGCATCTGATTCGTTTAACCAGATTGTTAAAACGAAGGCCGGGTTTATTTTTGCTTTTTGGGCCTCACTAACAACATAGTTATAGCATTGGGTTGCCAAATTGTAGCCCGCTCCTGGGCAATCTGTTGTCCATCTGTTGGCAAGATCTATAAAATTAGCTTTAAAAGCTCCCAAGAATTTAGAGGGAACGGCTGAATCCGGAACATCAATCTTGCAGGTTGTTGGGACAGTAGGGGTACAATATTTTCCGCTTATCGGGGTTGGATCGCTATAGCCCTGCGGCCTTAAGGCGGTTTGAATACCTTTAAGAAAATAGTCGTAGACGCTGCCGATATGGGGGAAAGTTAATTGTGGGGTATCGCTAGTTCCATCTTTAGGATTACTTTTAACTTTAAACGTTTGTTCCCCGCCTTTTGGAGGCTGGCTTTTAGTCGCATCATAAGTAACATCGCTCACCGTTGGAATATCGGCGACGCAGTAAACGGGGGCATTGGCCTCAACCTTAGGGTATATTTTTCTGAATGTAGACAGTGAGTCAGCAACAGTTGTACTGAAAAGATTTTCTGCAAACGGGGTTTTGGTATTTGTTAAAATCGTAATAGTTACTTCCGCGTTGCAGGAAAATTCATCGACTTCGACATCTCCGCAACAAGGCGAGGCCCCTCCACATTTTCCGGGATTGTGGTTTGTGTTGGGAACACATTTATATTCAATCCTGTGTTTTTCCACGCATTTTGCCTGAGTAATTGTGTAAGTTACGTCCTGTACCTGCATTTCGTCGGGGTCTCCTGGGAAAAGATTGTCGCCGGCATTTGTCCGAACGTTAACTATGCTGCAGTTGTTTTTTTCGGTAGATTTTGGCAAGGGAACGCTTTTGACGTCTTTTGGTGCATAAGTTGTATTCAAAAGTAGAGATGCATCTTTGGTTTCTTCGGTGTGGGCAAAATATAATGGGGCGTTTCTGACGTTACTGTAGCCTTTGGGGTCAACCTCTGTTCCTTCCGACGGTTTTATTTGAACATCTGTAATATATTCAGCACCTTTTTTATCCGGGGTAATTGCTAAAGGAACATAGGTAAAAAGATTTGACCATTTCCTGGTTGGAGAAAGAATGCCTAAGTCACTGCAAACAAGTTTATTTAAGATAGGAATTATTGAACAGGTTTGGCCTCTCCATTCGTTGTAGGCCTTGGTATATAAAAGGTCGCTCTTAAATTGCCAGGGGAGTGGGGGGTATTTTTTATCCCAAGTATTGGCTCCAAGCCAGTTAAAGAAGGTGTTTAAAATAGACAAACTTCCGTCGTCCCAATCTTTTAATCTGACTTCGCTTCCGCCGGGGCAGGCAGTAGCCTTTTCCCCATCTGCGCAGACAACAACCTGGTTATGAGTTTGAGGTTCGGTTACAGTTATACCGGGGTTTCCTGCGATATTATCTTCGTCAGTGTAAGTGGTTAGGGCAGACGCAGAGGCAATTGAACTTATTCTCACAGCTTCCTGAATTGCTTGGGGAATAAGTTTTTGAATGGGTCCTGAATAATTAACAATCTGGTCTTCTGTGGGAATGCCGTATTCGGCCCTGTTGTTGACCCCGCTTAAGTACCAGCTTATATATTCGTTAACTTTTGTTGCGTCATTAAACTCATCCGTACTATTCTGACTGTTTTTGACTTTTTCGGTATTTCCTTCAATGGGGAACTGAGAATTATCCAATGAAATAAGAAGATTGTGTTTGGGAATAGGACCCATGGCGGGGCCGCTTTGAGGGTTGCATTCAAAAGTTCCATCTTGATGCTTCGGGTTACAATCTCCAAAGCCGGCAACATCAAAATCTTCTGTAAAAATAAGATCGTTACTGCAATAAATGGCTTTATTGGCGTCTCCACAGGGAGCAGCCTGGTCCGGACGCAGAGATTGAAAATCTGGTTCTTTGGTATCTGTACAAGGCAGTTTTAGTTTGGGGACTTGGGCATTTACGAATGAAGGATTTAGTACAAAGTACAAAGTACAAAGTACAAAGGTCAGAAAAAAGAAAACGAAAGCAAAAAATTTAGAAAGTTTTGAGAGTTGAGCAGTTTTCACCATATTTCATATTCAGGATTCAATCAAAGGGTTACCTTAAATTGTGTAACATCAACACCTGTGATTTGCTTGATAAATACTAGGAAGAGATAGGAAAGGAGAATGAGGATTAAGCCCCCAATAGCATATGTAATTGTTTTTTGAGCCCCCTCAACGGCCTTTGGGTCGCCGCCTGAAGTTATGTATTTAAAACCTCCAGTTAAGAGAAGCACAAAGAGTACGATTCCAGCCAAAGCCAGAATGGCCTGGACTACGTTTTGATAAATGAATTGTAAATCACTAATTTTTGGAATATCGCTATTCATAGAACAATTATAAACTAGAGAAACGAGATAAACCAGAGAAGGCTGTCAAATTAAACTGAGGGGATGGCCAAAGAGAAAATATCTACATGGAAGAAAGTGTTAATTAAGGCTACAATCGCCCAGGCTGCAAAAACGATTACTAAGCCGACTAAAGCTGCTGTGATTTGATTCCTGGCACCTTCTGTTTGGGCTTTATCTCCACCTGAAGCAATCCAGCGAATTCCACCGATTACCAAAATAAAGAAGAATACAATGGCGGCTACCACAACAGTAAGCCTAATAAGAGCCGAAATGATCCCAGGAACTGTCAGACCTCCCAAAGAAGAAAAATTAGAACCGTTTCCCGGTTTTAAATTAATTGTGTCTTGAGCGAGTAAATTGTTCATCGATAGTAATATTATTGAATTATGAGGGGACCAATGTCAAGGGCCAGTCATCCCCCAATCCTTAATGCGTTCAAATTTAAGTCAATGATACTGATGTGGAAGAAAGATTCAATTAGTTTTACTACCGCAAATGTGGCAAAAAGAATAATTACGCCGATTAGGGCATTTGTAATTCTACTTCTTGCACCTTCAAGAGCTTGTTTGTCGCCTCCCGAGGAAATCCATTGAATTGCCCCTACTACAAGCATGAAGAAAAATATTAAAGCACCAACCAAGAATGCAAGACCAATACCTGCGGGAACCAGTCTTCCAAAAAACTCGGGTCCGGGAGTAGTTCCAAAATTGCCCAAGGCAGGGTTACCTATTTCATTTCCACTAGTTGCTGCTAAAAAGTAATTTTTCATTTTAGGTTCAAAAGAGCTCCAATATCCAGGAAATTAACGCCAATCAGGTAGCCTAGTAGTCTTATCACAAAAATTGCAGCAATAGTTACAATTAAACCGATTATCGAATTTGCAATTTTCTTTCTCGCGCTCTCAAGTGAAGCCTTATCTCCTCCGGAAGAAATAATTCCGATTGCCCCGGTTATGAAACTAAACACAAACCAAATTATTGCAACTACAGTTAAAAGAGCAACTACAGAGGATATAAACTTTGTAAAAATACCAACTGCACCGCCCTGAGGGTTTGATAAAAATCCTCCAGAAGGGCCTTGAAAACCGCCCGGAGGTGATAGGTCAATTGCAATTTGTTTCATTGTATTGGTTGGATAGTTGGTTTAAGAATAAAATCCCATCGGCCAAATATTAATTGTCCAAATATTACGGCCAGTACAAAAGCTCCTGCCGCTACAACTAAACCTAATGCTGTTTGCCAAATTTTTGACCAAGCTCCGGAAATTTTCTTTGCATCATCTCCCGCTGACATAAAATCGTAGCCCGCCAATACAAAATTAAAGAGAGCGTAAATTCCGGCACCAACGATTAACCCCGAAATAGCAAGTTGTATTAGTTTTCCAATAGCAGTTCCGGCGTCCCCCGTGAGCGCAGTAGTTGGCGGTTTTATTGATCCAAACAGGTTTCCGTTCATATTTTTAGTTCTTAACGCTTCACGGCCCCAGGATATTTGTAAATCCTGTGAGCGTTCCCAGTAATTGTACTATCCAGTAGGAGGCAAACACAACAATAAAGCCGATTAGGGCGCTTGTGACGGTTTTTTTGGCCTGTTCTGCTTTTTGCGGATCGCTTTGCCCGGCACTTGCAATCATCCCGATTCCTCCGAGAATGAAGAAAAAGAGAAGAATAACCCCTGCTATAACGAAGGAAATATTAAGGAATAGGGAAACAAGCCCCCCAATACCCGTAAGGTCATTTCGCCCAAGGGGGTTAGAACCTCCGAAAAATTTGTTGCCAATATCAACTGAATCAATAGCCGCTAACATTCTCATCAAACAAATTCTATTACATTACTCAACTTTCCTCAAGCGAAGCACACAAAACATATCCGATAATATTTGACATTTAGACTCAATTCAACTACAATGCCCGCCAAGCACGTTAAAATCGTAAGAAATCATATTTACCAGCCAAGGAGGCTAAAATGAACGAAGATCTTGCTAAACGCCCGGTAACGACTGTTGTTACCACAGGCAAAGGAACGGATAAGGCCATTATTGCCGGAAAGCCAGTTGTTTCCAGTGAAACCGGAAAGGTTTCAGGAGGCAACATGGTGGATGTCGTATTTGTTTTTGACACCACTGGCTCAATGGATGATAAGATCAGCGCCTTATTGCAAACCTGTGCGGAATTTGTGGATGAAGCAGGCAAAATGAAGCTTGAACCGCAATTTTCCCTGATCTCTTTCGGTGATATTTCTGTTTTTGGAGGAGGCGACCGAATTGAGGTTGTTGTTTCTCCGACGGAAAATATTGAAAAGATCAAGCAGGGCTTGAACCACATTCCCAGAAACAATGGTTTCGGGAATCTCGGAGAGTCAGTTCTTGAAGCAATTGATGAAGCTTTCAAAATCCAATATCGTGAAAAAGCCGTAAAAGTTATGGTCGTTATTACCGATGAACCAGCGCTTCAGTGGGCTACAAAGGTGGAGAAAACAATTTCCACAATGACCCAAGGCGAGTTCTTGGTATTTGTAGTGGCGACAGATGAGCCATATTACAAAGAAATGGCTCTCAAAAACGGCGGTATCTGGAAAGAAATTGGCCCAGACACGGATCTTGCTGAAATTCTCAAACTTTTCAGTGAGATGGCAAAGAAAGTTTCTCAGGTTGCGAAGAACGTTCACCTTATTGGGAAGGGAAGCGTCAGAGAATATCTGAAACTTACCTCTTCCAAATAAGGATCTATCCTGAAGGGGAAAACTAAAAACTTTTCCCTTCAGTAATCAAACCAGGAGGTTTGAAATGTATACAATAAGTCACGATTACTACGCCATAATGGGGGTATCGAAAAATGCGACTCTTGAAGAGATCAAGGGACAATACAAAAGGTTGATGAAAGAAAATCATCCTGATAAATACAATGGCCTAAAAGCCAAGTATGGACAGGAAGAGGATAAAACTCTTTTAAAACTCCTTGAAGAGAAAATCAGGGAAGCCGAAGAGTTTTGCAAACTTCTAAACGAAGCTTTTGCAGTTCTTTCTGATTCAGCCAAACGCAAGCAGTACGACAATGAAACCATCGAGACAAAAATTGAGGAACCGAAGATTTCAATCTCTCCGAAGACAATTTCATTTGGAACATTGAAAGATGGAGAAAAAAGATCCTCAACTTTTACGATCAAAAACGATGGCGGTCCTGCGGCAGGAGTCAACATTGACTGGGAAGGTGCAAAACCTGTTTGGGGCGATTTAATTATCGAACCGGACGAGAATAACACTTTTCCCATCAAAGTCATGATATCTGCTAATACTGCAGGCATTCCCTCGGGAGCCAAGGACGACAAAATTTTGGTCACGGTGGATGGCAAAGTGCAAACAGTTGAGGTCTTCCTATCAATTAGGATTCCAAAGACTGTTTCGTCACCAGTACCCACGCCAACCCATGTACCAACTCCCGGCTCAACACATTCAGGTCCAAAAACATCTGGATGTGCAACTTTCGTTGTTGGGTTGTTAGTTATTGGTTCTCTGTTGGCTGCGTTGTTCATAATAGGCGGCAATGTTCTTGGTCAGGCAAATCAGAAAAACGTACAAGCAACAGCAATTGCAAACACCAATGCAACCGCAACTGCAATCGAGATGACTGAAATGGTGCATAATCTTATTCCAACAGCGGCACCTTTGCCAAAGCTTGACGATTTCCTGAAAATATCAAACTTTGAGCACAATTCACCGTCAAGTGGCGAGTACGTCGAGTTTAAGGCTACCAATGTTTCAAAACAAGTCATTGATCTTTTGGCTTGGGAAGGTACGGCACTTTGCAGTTTCGGCGGCAAAATAGGTCCTGGTGAAAGCCATGACATCCACTGTACCAGCCCAACTTGGTATAGTTTTTTGTTTGTCCTCAAAACCGCAAACGGGTTTTGTTGGGAGTTCGATCCGACGAAAGCGTTGGTTATGGACTGTCAATGAATCGCAAGAAGCACACCCTCTGTGGATTTTCTCGAAAGAGACAAATTTGCAGGGGGTATTTTTTTGGAGTTAAGGCCTTCCTTGACCGGATGGGCTACCGCCAAATACCTGAGAAAAGGCGTTGATACCAAAAAGCTGACCCAATAGCCTAACTAAAGCAAAGGAAATTATTACAACTACAAATCCTAAAATCGCATTTGTTATTTTACCCTGTGCTGCTTGCATAGCTTTTGGGTCCCCTCTAGATGTCATTAATTGGAAGCCTCCCAAGATTAAATAAATTAATAGTGCAATTCCTGCGGCACTAAAGATATAAGGTAGTAATGCTGATATTATTCCTCCAATGCCTGAGCTGCCATAGCGAGCAAACAAAGGACCCACTCCTGCTCTTTCCACTTCGTCTAAATTGAGTTGTGCCAACATATTATTTTCCAAATCCAAACTGCCCCAACTTCAGTATATCAATTCCTATAAACCTAAGTACAAATATTGAAAAAATCAGAAGAATCAGACCTGAAACGGCACTGGTCAAAAGTTCCTGACCAGCCTTTAGGCGTTCAGGGTTTCCTGCCGCGGTCATTACCATGAATCCCGCATAGACAATCAAAAGAAAGGCGATTCCACCGCCAATCCCCACAGCCCACTGAAGGATCTGACCTAAAAATTGATTTTGATCCCCTAAAGCATTAATACAGCCGATTGCGGTATCAATTTCAGTTTTTGAACATTTACTGCTACCTAAAGCGTCGGCTTGAACTGCTACTGGAGTCAAAAGCTGAAGCAAGACCACTCCTCCTAATACGATTGCCATTATTTTTTTCTTCATTCCCCAATATTTTAGTGCAAAACTCCTCCGAAAGCCAGAATCTATACTTGGTGCCAAAAGAGAAAGAAGCGGGCTGATATAATGAAATGATGTTTAAGTACAGAGTACAGAGTACAGTGTACAAAGGTTTTTTGTTTTTCGTTTTTCTTGTTGTTTTTCTATGTACTTCGTACTTTGTACTTCGTACTAGTCTTGCTCAAGATTGTGGAACAGATCTCGACTGCCAAATTGCGCAAATTCAACATGAGATTGATGCCCTTTCCCCCGCCCAACAAAAAAATAAAGCCGATTTGGCAGCACTTAATAAACAGCTTTCGGATGTAAATTCCAAAATTGCAAAACTCACCAGCCAACTTAAATCGCTTGAAGTTCAAATCAAAAAAAGAGAAGAAGACCTGGCTTTTACAAAGACCATATTTGAACAGAAAGCCCGCGACCACTACACCTTTTTAAGGCTCTATGATCCGATTACTCCCTTCCTTTTTTCCGATTCCGCTTCAACTGCGTTTCAAGAATTAAGTTTTAGGCAAAAAGCGGCTGATGCCGACAGGAAAACAATGGATAGCTATGCTAACGACTTAGCATCTTTAAGTGGTGATAAAGTAACTCTCGAAAAAAATAAGACAACTCTTTCTGCTCTCCAGGCCCAAGTTGCCGAAAAACAAAAATTCTTGGCAGGGGAGGTTTCTAAGGTCGATACTTATCTTTCCACCCTTTCTGCAAAACAAAACGAATTGGCTGCAGCCAAAGCAGGAGGGTTTGAAACTTCTGTCGGCGACACACCTCCAACACTTGAACCTTGTAGTGGTCCACCCGGATCTCCCGCTTTTTGTAATCCAGGTTTTTCCCCAGCCTTTGCAGCATTTTCTTTTGGCGCGCCGCATAGGACCGGAATGAGCCAATACGGGGCATATGGTAGAAGTAAATCCGGTCAAAATGCTGAAACAATTCTCTCCGCTTATTTTCAGGGGGCAACACTTAAGAAGGACTATGCTGACCCTGCGACAATTGGTGTAACCGGTTATGGACGGATTCCTTTTGACGACAATTATCTCCTTGGTATTTATGAAATTCCGGAAAGTTGGGGAAATAGCGGTGGAATGGAAGCATTAAAAGCGCAGGCGGTAGCCGCCAGAAGCTACGCGTTATACTCGACTAATAATGGAGCGGGGACTATCTGCACTACTGAAAAATGCCAAGTATATAAATCCTCACTTAAAAGTGGAAAATGGAAAGATGTGGTAATTGCTACCAAAGGCTGGGTCATGATTAAGGGGGGTTCTCCTGCACCTACTTACTTTTCAGCCTCAACCGGAGGATATACTATTTCGCAGTGGGGCTGGACTGGTATAAAAGATACATCGGGTGCTTGGCCGGATACTGCATACGAAAAAATTGCAGGTTCTCCGTGGTTTTATAAAGGTTGGTATAAATCCCGTGGCGGGGCCTCTTGCGGGAGAAATAATCCCTGGGTAACTTCTACCGAAATGGCGGATATTTTGAATGCCAGATATGTTTTAGACGGACACGGAGACGTAAGCCGCGTTTCTCCCGTGGGTGATTGTTGGGGTGGTAATCCTTACTCTGTTTCAGAGCTTGCGGGAATTGGGGGATATAGTTCGGTTTCGGGAGTATCTGTAATTTATGGAAATGACGGCGCTACCTTAAGCGTTACCTTTTCTACAAACAAAGGTTCGTTAACACTGACCGGGGCAAAATTTAAAGAAGCCTTTAATTTGAGGGCACCGGGATATATTGGACTTAAATCAAGTTTATTTAATATTGAAAAACTATAGTTTGGATAAAGACCTCTCCATTTTATTTGAAGTGCTATAATCGGCTTATGCCTGATCTATTTGTTTCTCCGGATGAAAAAGACTTTCCCAGTAGTCCTCCCGTGATTCCTGATAAAGTACCTTCAACTGAAGCAGAAAAAATAGAAATTCAAGATCATAATCATAGACTTTTTTCTTCTTTTTGTTTATACCCGGACGACGTTGATTTTGAAACAAGAGAAGATAAAGAAAAAATAGTACTTCTTTTAAGACAACACCCGATTGTTAACTTAAAATGGATTTTAGGAACAATACTGCTTTTAACCGGGCCTACTTTAATTAGTGCTTTTGGTATTTTTAGCCTTCTTCCTACAGGGTTCCCGTTAATCATTAGTCTTGCCTGGTATTTAATAACCAGCGCCTACGCAATTGAAGGATTTCTAAATTGGTATTTTAACGTTTACTTTATAACAACCCAAAGAGTAGTGGACGTGGATTTTTACAACCTTATAGATAAAAGAGTAAGTGATGCTGAGATAGACAAGATCCAGGATGTAAGTTATATGACTGGTGGAGTTATTAGGACAATGTTTAATTATGGCGATGTTACAATCCAAACTGCAGCTGAAGTTCCGGAATTTCACTTTAACGGAGTTCCAAGCCCTGAGCGGGTAACAAAAATTCTTGACGAATTGAGAATGAAAATCAAAAAATAATGGACACAATACCTTTGACAGGCATCCAAATTTGGGTAGTAGTAAAGATTTTGGCGGTGATACTACTTGGCATGTATCTCATTTTTTCTCTTGTTATCGTACGGCAAGTGAAACTTATGACAGATACACTACAACTTGGTTTTGAAAGAACTGTGAGGGGTTTGGCATTTGCCCACCTGGCCTTTGCGGTCCTTGTTCTTTTAGCTGCAATAATTGTTCTTTAGGTATTTATGTTCAGAATAGAAAGCGCAAAATTAACCGGTACCCCCGGAGTTAGCGGGTGGGCCCAAGTTCATGATTTTGAGCCGGAGGAATCGGATAAAAAAAACCTTCGGGGCCGCCTTTTTGCCGTAATCGCAACAAGTAGTGGGGAAGCGGGTGTTGAAACCGTTTCCGCGGGGCGCGAACTTTTATCCAGACTTCATGAAGAATATTTTGGTGACGTTTCGGCTAAACCATTCAATGCTTTAAAAAATGCCGTAGAAAAGGTAATTAATGAGTTTAAGACTTGGAGCGATATAGAAATAGTAGCATCCTCTATAGTTAATGGAGTTGTTTATTCAGCTGCCGGGGGTGGGGGTAGGGTCTTAATTTGCAGAGAAGGTGCTACAGGAACAGTTTTAGCAAGTGAGAAAGAAGGCGTAATTGCATCTTCAGGTTTTCCTAAACCTAACGACATGGTTTTACTGGCAACCAAATCTTTTTTTGAAAATGTTTCTCAGGGAGTTATAAAAGCGGCATTAACTAGCGAAAACGCAGAGGCGGCGATAGAAACATTTGCACCGGAAATTCGTGCATCAGAAAATCTTGGCAGTCTTGGGGCGATTGTCATCAACTTTAAAGAGGAAGGCATTCCTTTAGTAGAATCCATTATCGAAGAAGCTTCAGTTGTCTCCAAGATAGATATTCGTAAGAATTTATCGGGAATTATTAGAGGGTTTATTCAAAAACTTCCTCAGAAGAGCGTTTACGTAAAGTCTGAACTGGGTAGCGAAGAAACTGTTCAGAGTAAAAAGATGACTTTTTCTATTGCCCTTATTCTAATTTTAATCTTAGCTGTAAGTATAGGTTTTGGAGTCAGACAAAAAAGAATCAACGATCTAAAAGGTAAATATATGGGTTTACTTGCAACGGCTGAGAGTGGTGTTGATCAGGCAATAAGTCTTGCCAGTGTAAACCCGGAAAGATCACGTGAGCTTTTTGTCGAAAGCGAACAAAAACTAAATGAAATCTTGGCGCTGAAGGTCAAAGATCCTAAAGTTCTTGATTTGCAAAAAAAGATCGACACAAGCCGGGCTCGGGTTTTAGGAGAGTATTTGGAGAATCCGGAACTATTTTTAGATCTAACTCTTCTTTCCTCGGGTTTTAAAGGAGATACTGTTTCGGCTTCGGGTGGAAATATCTACATATTGGACAAAAACGGCAAGAAAATAGTTAGCGTTGCCATTAGTACCAAAAAAAGTAAAGTTGTTGCCGGCCCAACTATGATTAATGAAGCCCTTGATCTGGCTTCATATGAGGATAGGGCTTTTGTACTTATGTCTGATGGAATTTACGAGGTTGGTTTAGATAAAACAAAGGTTGTGGACAAGGTGTGGGCGGGGGAAGCCCTAATTAAGGCCTTTGCGGGAAATATCTATGTACTAGATAAATCGGCAAACGCAATTTATAGATATGCAGGTTCGGGAAATACATTTGGAGAAAAACAGGATTGGTTGGCGGCAGGGACAAGAGCCGACTTTTCAGACGCTTCTCAATGGGTTATCGATGGCTCTGTCTATATCAGATTTCCCAATTCCAAAATTGCAAAGTTTAGCTTGGGAAGCCCGCAAAGTCTTTCAATCTCGGGAGTAATCCCGGAAATAGGTAGTATTGATGCAATTTATGCGGATGCGGATAATAGCGACATTTATTTACTCGATAAGGCTGGTAAAAGGGTAGTGGTAACAGATAAAAAAGGCAGATATCTTGCCCAATACATAAATGATCAAATTTCGGGGGCTACAGGCTTAGTGGTATCAGAAGCTGACAAGAAGATAATACTTCTGACTGGAGACAAACTCTTCTCAATAGATATCAAACACATCTAGTCTTGGTGGAGACGGCGGGAATCGTGTGCACAACACAAAGTCCTACAGCCAGCACTATTGATTCCCAGAGTCGTAACGAACGAATGTGAGTGGAGACGGCGGGAATCGAACCCGCGTCCGAAAAACGTGATAACAAAACTTCTACAAGCTTGTTTGGTTTTTAGATTTCCCCTGAACTTATCTAGCCAACAAGAAATTTCAAGGTGAGATTTATTTGTCTTTTGTTTAAGCCTTTAAATCATTAAAGCTTAAACAGCATCTCGAATGGTTTACACCAATTCAGTCCGATCGAGAGTCAGGCTGGTTGATGCCAATTAGGAATGACTATTATGCCATTGCGAAAACTGGAGCGTAACCTTTTGAGTTAGCTTTTATTTTTAATCTCTTTTTAAGGACTGTGGATAAAAGTCCGCTTGCCGTTTTGTCAAAGAGCTTCCCGTCGAAACCGATCGTCCCCGACTTAGATCTGATTTTTAAATTCCTTTTCTATATCCCGGTCTATGTCGTGGCGCTTAATTGCCTCCTTTTTTTCAAACTTCCTTTTAGGTTTTCCAAGCTCTAGATAGAGCTTGATTAAGCGACCCTTATTATACACCCTTACAGGCACGATTTGCAACTTTTTCTGCTTCATTTTAGTTACTAGTGCCAGAATCTCCTGGCGGTGTAAAAGGAGCTTCCTGGAGCGTAGTGGGTCGTATTTGGCGAGCCCAGTTGCTGGTATATTTGCATTGACCAAAAAGGCCTCGTTTCCAAGGATTTTGACAAAAGCTTGACTGATATCCCCCCTATTCTCACGTATAGATTTAGCCTCGGCCCCCTTTAGGGAAATGCCAGCCTCAACTCCTTCTCCCATGAGTTCATATTCAAACCTAACACGTTTGTTAATCAAGCGCATATACTGTTATTGTACCCCATGGGCCTAATTGATCTCATCTTTCCCAAAACATGCCTGGGTTGCGGACGAAACGGCAAATATCTTTGCGATGTTTGTCTTGGCAGCCTCAAGATTTTAAAACCTGTTTGCCCGTACTGTGAAAAACCTTCAATTGATGGGTTTACACACACAAAATGCCAGAAAAAGTATGGTTTAGACGGTCTTACCTCGATTTGGGATTACGAAGGCGCCATAAAAAAGGCCATTTTAGCCTTCAAATATAAATATTCAACCGAAGTGGGAAAAGAACTTGGTGAATCTTTCAAAAAAGAACTCGCAATATTATCGAATCCTCTCAAGGGAACGCTCGTACCAATTCCAATCCATTGGCATAGGGAAAATGTGCGAGGATTTAACCAGTCGGAAGAAATTGGCAAAATTATCGCCCAAGAGATTCACTTGGAGTTTCGACCGGACTTATTAATCAAGAAAAAATCTACGACTTCACAAGTCGAACTGACAGTTAGTGAGCGGAAGCAAAACCTCCAAGGTGTTTTTTCTCTTAACCCCGACTATGTACTTAGTACTCTGCACTCTGTACTAATTTTTGATGATGTTTTTACGACAGGCTCTACCCTTAAAGAAGCGGCAAAAGTGTTAAAGAGGGCGGGGGTTAGTAAAGTTTGGGGATTAACTATTGCGAGATGACAAGTCAAATTTATATACCAAAACTTCGTGCCCGTCTGAGAGTTTTTTCTTCTTTTCAAATTTGAAACCAACCGCCTCTATGTTTCTAATAGAGTAAAAGTTGTCCGGAAAGACGCTTACACGGGCAACGTCAGTTTTTTCAGATAAATAATCTAAAGACTCATTCATTAGGGCTCTTTGTAAACCTCGCCCTCTATATTCAGGTTTGACCACGAGCGCCCGTAAATACCAATGCCCCATATAACATCTGACCGCGGTAACTGCTTTTAATTCCTCATTATCAAAAGCCCCGAAATATATAAGTCCGCTTGTTGGACTTTCTTTGAGCCACGTCTGATAAAGTTCTGAAATCTCGAGACCGTATTTGGCCATTTGCTCTTTTTCTAAGCGCATTTGGCAGCATTATAACAAAGAAAAAGTTAACTTATGTAGGAAAGAATACTATCGAATCTGACTAATCCGTGAACGAATGTGAGCGGAGAGGGAGAGATTCGAACTCTCGGTATCTTGCGATACGGCGGTTTAGTAAACCGCTGCACTAGACCGCTATGCGACCTCTCCTCGTCTAAATGGATTCCGCTTTCGAGTTTCCGCTATCGCTTAAACTCTTACACTTCATCATTTCTCCTCCACAAACTATACGCGGTCTTTGACCGCCATAGTTCGCTTTGGCGAACGAAGGCGGTGGGCACAGGGGTCGAACCTGTTAGAGCTTGCGCTCACGAGTTTTCAAGACTCGCGCATTACCGTCCTGCCCGCCCACCAGCAAGCTCAATTATATCAAAGCTAGACTAAATTAACCTCTTTTTGAGGAATGCTCTTCCAGAGCCAGATTTGAGGTATTTTTCGAAGTCAAAAGCCCTGTATTTGTTAGAAAAGGCAAAATAAGAGTCCAACTTTATTGGCAGTCTGTCTTTTGTGGCTGGAACTTGTCCTTTTTTATGTCTTTCAAGTCTTTCTTTTAGATTGGATGTACAACCCGTATAAGGTTTTTCATCTTTACAAAGCAAAATATAAACGTAATACATTTTGCGAACCTCTCCTTTGCGAACTATCTGCGGACTTCGTCCGCCATAGCTCGCTTCGGCGAGCGAAGGCGGAGGATGAGGGAGTCGAACCCACCGACCACTTGCGTGGTCAAGGTTTAGCAAACCTTTGCCTTAGCCGCTCGGCATATCCTCCAGCTTCGCCATTATATCAGCTTTAGGACTCTGGAACGAACTTGGGATTTAAGGTATACTACGCATAATATGGATCCTGCCACAGATTCAAAATCAAGTCCTGAAAGCACCTTAAATGATGGTAGTGAACCGCAAGCGGTTGTAGTTAGGCGTGAACCCGAGAGGGATATTGTCACCTGGACTGCAGTCAGCAGGCCTTTCAGAAGGCGGGATAGGCAGTTTTATGTAACTACGTTTGCCATCGCAGGAATAGTCAGTCTTGTTCTTTTCCTTGCCGAAGGCATAATGCCGGTACTCTTAATTGTTTCTCTTGTTTTTTTGTATTATGTCCTTTCAACTGTAGAGCCCGAAAAGATAGAATACAAAATTACCAATAAGGGCATTAAATTTGCAGGTAAAAGAACGGAGTGGCAATTTTTGAATAGATTTTGGTTTTCAGAAAGATTTGGAAGTCAATTATTGGTTATTGAGACATTTCAAATTCCAGGTAGAATTGAGATCGTAATTAATCCTGAAATAAAAGAGAGTCTTAAGAAGGAAATTTCTGCTTATATTCCCTTTGAAGAGGCTGCGGCTACGAATTACGATAAAGTTACGAATTGGTTTACAAGCAAGTTGCCAGGCAATTAGTAAAGTTGGCCCGTAAGACACGCACCCGTAGCTTAACGGATAGAGTAGGGGCTTGCGGAGCCCTTGATGACAGTTCAATTCTGTCCGGGTGCACATCTAGGAGGATGGGCGGGACGGTAACGCGTTGGTTTCGAAAACCAATTCTCGAAAGGGATAACAAGTTCGACTCTTGTATCCTCCGCACAAATATATAGATATGGTTACAAAACAAAATCAGCAAATTTTAATAGGTGGAGCAATAGTATTCAGGGATAACCGCGGCAAGCGGCAGTTTTTGGTGGTTAAACAAAAGGAAGATAGCGACTGGGAAATTCCCAAAGTAACTGTTAGGAAAGGTGAATCCTCAGTTCGTGCCGTAATCCGTATGACTTCGGAACAGGCAGGGATGAGCGCAAGAGTTTTAGAAGAAGCAGGTAGATTTACAGGAACCACAATTATAAATGCAAAATCCATTCCTCAGAAATATTTTTATTATTTAATGCTCCAAAAAGCTGGAGGAGTAGACGTGATAGGCTTTACGGATTTTCAATGGTTAGAATATAGCCTGGCTCTTAAAAAACTTGTTCTAAAACGCGAAAAGGAAATGTTTAAAGGCGGGAAGGATGTATTAAAAGAGTGGGAAAAGACACACAAGAAACAACTGTTCTAACTAAAAGTTCGTCTGCTGTCGTAAGGGAATTTTCTTCAGGAGGAGTGGTGTACAAAAACGAAGGAGAAAAAGTTTTGTGGCTAATCGGTAAATCCACTCCAAGTAAAAGATTTCCAGAAACATATTGGCGTTTACCAAAAGGGTGGATGGATGACCGCGATGGGGGAGATAATCCCGGACCCATTTCTTCCGGTGAAGTTAAAGCTACAGACAACGATCTAAAGACTGGAGCATTGAGAGAGGTCAAAGAAGAAGTTGGCGTAGAGGCAAAAATCATCAGTAAATTGCCGACCTCACAATATTTTACAAACTCTTCAAGGGGACGCGTGATGAAATTTGTAACATATTTCTTAATGGAGTGGGTGCGAGATATCCCGGAAGGTTTTGATTTTGAAACTTCAGAAACAGCTTGGCTTCCGTATAAAGAAGCTATAGAAAAACTACATTCCCCAAATGAAAAAGAAGTTTTGAAAAAGGCGGAAGAATTTTTAACTAAATAGAATTTACCCTTCTTTTGTGAAGCTTCATATGTCCTTCTTGTATACCCGTGGTAACTAAAGCATAAAGAGCTCCAAAATTTTGTGCCAAGCCAACAGCCGCCATTATTTCTGCTAATTCTTTGCTAGAGGTCACTCCAAGAATTTTCAGACAAGTTTTTGCTACAGGATGCAGTTCAGTTAATCCCCCAACAGTCCCGACCTGGACCGGCAGCTCGAGTTTGCCGTTAAGCTTCATTCCGTCAAGTTTCCATTCTGTTAACGGGGAATATTTTCCGCTTCGTGCCGCATATGCGTGTCCTCCGGCTTCAATTCCCCGCCAATCATTTCCGGTTGCAATTGCAATAGCGTCAATGCCATTGAATACTCCTTTATTGTGAGTGGCGGCCCTATAAATATCATTCTCTGCAAACTCTTGAGCTTCCACAATTCTTCTGGCTACTTCAAGCGGTAAGCCAATAGAAACCTCAGCCTTGGCCATTCTTTTATCTGAAAAGTTCGTGAGGATTTTAAGTCCGACCCTTGAATCTGTAAGTTCTGATATTAAGGGGGCAATATTTTCGCAAACGGTGTTTGTGATATTTGCGCCCATGGCGTCTCTAGTATCAATGAAAATATCCAGAACTAGAGGACGGCTCTTACGGCCCTCCCAAATTATTCTTGATTCAATATCTTTAACTCCACCGCCTCTTTTTATAAGATTCGGGATATAAGTATTTGCTGTTCTTATAATTTGATCTTTATGTTCCTCAATAACATTAATTACTTCTGATACACTTTGTTCTCTTCTTAAAATTAACTGTATTTGACCTGTTGCAATTGGCTCATCAGAACTTGCCCTGATTCCTCCAAATTCTTTGAAAATCTTTGCGGATTTTGAAGCTGCAGCAATTATAGAAGGCTCTTCTACTGCCATGGGGATCAGGTAATCAACTCCGTTTATTCTGAAATTTGTGGCTACTCCCAGGGGAAGATTATAAAGACCAATACTATTTTCAATTAATTTATCTGCAGATTCCAAATCCAAGCCACCGTTTTTAAGATATCCAATCTCATCACTCGTCAGTCCAAACTTTTCTGTTATTCTTTCCCGTCTTTTGTTTTGAGAAAGATTTCTAAATTTTTCAACTTCGACCACAACCATTAGTCGCTATTAAGAAATATTACCCACGGGGCATAAGCTACAAAACCGACATAATTTTTACGACCTTTGGTAATTAAAGTCAATACTTGAAAAGCTTTTTTTGCTTTCTATAATGATGGATGAAATGGCCGAAAACGATACATTCAGATTTTATAAACAGTCTCCCGAAGGCGTTCCACCCAATAAGAGAGATGCAATTGTAGTAAGCGCAATTAAGCAGCTTCAAGAAATAGAGAGATCTTACCAAGGGGCCAAAGAAGTAGAATTTCGTACCGGGGACTCTCCTATCTACCTTATTGAGGTAGGGGACTTGCACTTAGGGTCTATAGCCAGTGACCATGATGCAATTTACGAATTAAGAGACCTTGTTCTTTCTGAGCCAAATATAGGCCTAGTACTTTTAGGCGATGAAATAGAAGGCCTCAAACCTCAGTATCTTGACACAAATACCGCCAGAACCCCAATTGATGTCCAAACCCAGATAGATGTTTTTAGATCTTCTTTTCTTGAACCTTTGGCAAAAGAGAAAAAAATACTTGCAATGGTTTCAGGTTATTGGGGACACCCTGGATGGGTCCAAGATGCAACAACTGTTAATCCTTGGATTGCCATGACCAAAGACCTCGGTATACCGATTCTTTTAAACGGTGGAAAGTTAAGAATTAAGTTTGCCAACGGCCACGAACATCCTAAAACAATCTGGCACAATCCACCTGGGCATAGCGAATTTGATTCTGTTTTGGGACTAAGGAAAGTTGCCCAAGTTCAATCTGAAAACAAAGATCGTTCAAGTGGCTATAGTAGCGGACATACACACCAATCTGGGGTTGCCAAAGAAAACTATCCCGGTGCAAAATTTGGTGTTTATTATATTTCTTCAGGAACTACAAAAGGCAGTAACCCCGACCTTCCACTTGACCGCTTTGGAATAAAACTTGGCAGACCCCCCACAGACCCTATTGGTCAAGGTGAGATCATAATGCCCAGACGTACAGGAAAAAAATATGACCGCACATATCCAGTAATTTCTTTTAAACATGGCGAAGTTTTAAACGAAGCCTTGAAGCTTTTGGATAGAACTGAACAGCAGGGAATTACAGAAGAGTTGACAGAAAAGATACTCAAGAAAGCTCCAAAGCCTGAAATACAGTTTATTGCCCGTAGTTCCACAACCAACAGAAAGCCATATGACGAGCTCGCAAAACATAAAATAAAAGATGTAAAGACACCCAAGAGAGAAGATTTAGTTGCTCAATATGACAATCTTTTTTATAACATCCAAAGTTCTCTCCCAGTTACTCTCCATCTAATTGCCAACGCCCGTCTTGGAGCAAGTTATGAAGGTTATGGTCCACTTAAAGATTTTTTATCGAATTATGTAGTCGAAAATCCATACGCTCTCACCATCTTTCTTCGCAATATGATCGACTCTGACGTAACCAAAGACCCTAAAAGAGATAGGGCTATAGAAAAATACATCAAGATTATGAATCTTAATGGGAAAGAGACCCTCGCCTTTATACTTGATGAAAATTTGCGTAAAGATGCTTGGAAAAGGGAAGTTTCTAAAAGTGGTGATTCGTCTGAACCGATTGCCGTTGCCACACATATTTCAAAACAAACTGGAGCCCGAGTTATACACGATCTTTCTACTGTGAAGGTTGCATTAGGGCCCGGGACAAATCCTGCCAATAAACCTGTTTATACAGGAAAATTTGCGGACAAACTTTTCCATCACGGCTCTTTTAACCGCGCAACTTACGGCTTAAGACGCATTTATGATCTTTATTCAGCTGTTAAGCCAGGTTATGTCGCAGGCGGGCACATGCCAAATTCAGGTTCAATGGCCTTTTTTGACCGAGGAAACCCAGAAACCAATAATCCGATATTGTTGGCACCCGGGTGGTGGGCATCCTACATAGACTCTGCCGGGCAAGGCAATGTTAGCCCTGGGGCCGTTCCCGGACAGGCAATGGTATTCATGCCTGGAACAAAACCCAGCGATTATCTGGCTTTTCCGACCACAAATCCCGACGAAACCAATTATGTTCCAGCCGGTTTGACTCTCCTTACAGGCTTAAAGCTCATTGGTCTTGAACCAAAGGACGTTAAATAGTTCTTTAATCTCTCCTCAAACTCTACTTTTGGTATAATGCATATTCTGGAGGAGTCGCCTAGTGGCTATGGCATACGCTTGGAAAGCGTACGGGAGAAATCCCTCGCAGGTTCGAGTCCTGTCTCCTCCGCTCGCCTTCTCGTTTTCTTCGGGTAGTGTGTTAAAATCGAATCAAATGAAAGATCAAGTTGCCGAAGTTAAAAGTAAGACAGACATAACCACAATTATCGGGGAGCGGATAGAACTCAAAAAAGCTGGTAGAAACTTCAAAGCCCCATGCCCTTTCCACGGAGAAAAAACACCATCATTCATAGTTTCTCCTGAACTTCAGATCTTTAAATGTTTTGGTTGCAGTGAAGCAGGGGATGTTTTCAACTTCTTGGAAAAGTATGAAGGAATGGATTTTCCTGAAGCATTAAAGTACTTGGCAGACCGCGCAGGCATAAAACTTGAGAGGGCAAAAATGGGCGAATCTTCGGATAAAGAGAGGCTTATTGAGGTTAATTCTCAAGCATTACGTTTTTATAATTACTTACTTACTGAACACCCGGTGGGAAAGAGGGCACTCGATTATTTAGTCAAAGACCGTGGATTAAAACCGGAAACAATTAAAGAATTTCAACTAGGTTTTTCCCCAGACAATTCATACGCCTTTAAAAAGTTCATGGTCGATAAAAAAAAGTTTTTGCCGAGTGATTTGGAACGGGCCGGAATAGGAATTGTGAGAGGAGCAAATATCTACGACAGATTTAATGGCAGAGTTATTTTTCCACTCTTTGATCATAGGGGAAACTCTATCGGTTTTGCCGGACGCGTCCTCCCTTGGGACACCAGGGAAACTGGAAAATATATAAATTCTCCAGAAACTCCGCTTTACCATAAAAGCAATGTTTTATACGGGCTAAACATTACAAGAAGTTTCATTAAAAAGAAGAAAGTTGCAATAATAGTTGAGGGGGAACTGGACGCCATTTCTTCGTACCAGGCGGGAATAAAGAATGTTGTTGCCATAAAAGGCTCAGCCTTAACTGACGAGCAGATCCGTCTTCTTTCCCGTTTTGCACCCAAGTTTATTTTGGCACTAGATGCTGACATGGCCGGAGATGCGGCTTCACGCCGCGGGCTTACTCTTGCGAGCAATAATGGGGTCGAGGTAAAAGTTGCTAAGATAACAGGTTTTAAAGACCCGGCTGAAGCGGCAAGAGGTGATATCGAAAGTTATAAAAACGATTTAATTCATGCTGAAGGTGTCTGGGATTTTCTAATCGACTCTGTTTTTACCCGGTTCAAAGGCGAAACCGGAAGCGGAAAGGCTAAAATTTCAAAAGAATTGACCCCTATTCTTGCTCAGATAAATGACAAGATTGTTCAATCGCACTATATGAACTTGGTAGCCAGAAAACTTAGTGTTCCACTCGACGCGGTAAGCGCTGAGGTTATCAAGGCGAGTACTACTTCTTCTACACCTGTTACCACTTCCTCTCCCGAAATTACGGCCTCGGAGCCTATTAAAAAGGGCCGTAGGGATTTACTTGAGGAAAGGTTTCTAGCTTTATCTTTTCAATCCGATCCCCAGATATTGGTGAGCCCCGCGGGCGAAGCTTTAATTTTATTGCCTTTAAATAAGCGTTTAATTTCCGAGCTTAAGGCTTACAAGGTAAAAAACAAAAAATTTGAAGTTTCAGGTTTTGCTTCGTTTATCCCGGCGGAACTGCATTCAGGTTTTGCCAAAATGATTCTTGCCGAAAACGAGGAAATAGTGGAAAATCCAGACAAATTAAAAAAGGAGCTTGATTTAGTTGAAAAAGAGCTTAAAATACTCACTATAAGGGATAATCTTAAACTTTTAGTGTCCGAAATGGGGGTTCTAGAAGAAAGCGGCGAGAAAGATCAGCTTCTTAAGGTTCAAAATAAATTTAATAAACTCGCTGGTTCCCTAGGCCGGCTTGAAGAAGAGGATGGCGGGGTATAATTTTATATGATACGTAAACCTGTATTGGATTTGATTAAAAAAGGACGGGAGCAGGGGTTTTTAACTCAAGAAGAGATACTTGAGGCTTTTCCTGATGCCGAAGTAAGAGTCCCCGAACTTGACGATCTTTATGAAAAACTTCTTGGCGAGGGAATTGACGTTTTTGAATCAGTTACCCCGGGTGAGGTTGAAACCGATGAAAAAGCCAAAGAAAAGCTAGACCGTGAAATTGAGCTTCTTACAAAACTTGAGGGAATTGAATCAACAGACCCTGTCAGGCAATACTTGCGCGAAATCGGACGTGTCCCACTTCTTAACGCAGAAGAAGAGGTTGAACTTGCTAAAAGATATGAAAAGGCCGATAAAAGAGCCAAGGATAAACTTACAGAAAGTAATCTTCGTTTGGTAGTTTCCATTGCCAAGAAATATATCGGCCGAGGCCTTTCTCTTCTGGATCTTATTCAGGAAGGCAACCAAGGGCTAATTCGCGCCGTAGAAAAGTACGATTGGCGTAAGGGTTATAAATTCTCAACCTACGCTACCTGGTGGATCAGGCAGGCCATTACCCGCGCAATTGCAGATCAGGCAAGGACAATTCGTATCCCAGTCCACATGGTGGAAACCATTAATAAGCTTTACAGGACATCAAGGCGCTTGATGCAGGAACTGGGAAGGGAACCAACACCGGAAGAAATTGGTGAAGAACTTGAACTTGACGGAAGTAGGGTACGCGAGATCTTTAAGATTGCTCAAGAAACAACTTCCTTGGAGGCCCCTGTTGGAGAAGACCAAGAAAGCTTCTTGGGGGATTTTATTCCGGATGAAAATGCGCTTTCCCCCGTAGACCAAGCCAGTAAACAGCTTCTTAAGGATCATTTAGAAGAAGTTTTGGGTACATTATCGGAAAGAGAAGCAAAGGTTTTGAAATTAAGATTCGGACTAGAGGGAAGTAAAGCTATGACACTTGAAGAAGTCGGAAAAGTCTTCGGCGTAACACGCGAACGTATCCGTCAAATCGAGGCCAAAGCCCTCAGAAAGTTAAAGCACCCCTCAAGACGCAAGAAGTTGCAAGATTACTTGGATTAATCTGTTAGAATAAGTTTTCATGATTCTCTTTGAATTTGAAGGCAAAAAACTTCTTAAAAAATACGGAATTGATATTCCAACTTCACAATTAGTTTCTTCACTTGATGAGAAATTAGTAATTCAGTCTCCGTTTGTGGTCAAAGCTCAGGTTCTTTCCGGGAAAAGAAAAGATGCAGGCGGGATTACCGAATCGGTCTCGGAAGTTTTGGGCAAAGTTATAAATAAAGAGAAGGTTGAAAAAGTGCTGGTTGAAGAAAAGATTGAGTTTTCAAAAGAACATTATGTATCAATTTCATACGACACTAATTTCAGATGCCCGGTGGTTACTTATTCAGAGTCCGGGGGGACAGGGGTTGAAGAAAGAGGATCTCATGTTTTTCCAATTAATATCTTAACTCAAGAACCAGATTACCCAAGTGAATTAAAAATAACAGACGACCTGAAAGATTTTATATCAAAACTCTTCAATCTTTTTTTGGAAGAGGATGCAACTCTTACTGAAGTTAATCCACTTGTTGAATCAAACGGGAAGCTAATTGCACTTGATGCAAAAATAAATCTGGATGATACAGCTTTCGGACGCCACAAAGATCGTATTTTTTCTCCAAGGGTAGCCCCCGGTCACTCTCCAACCGAGCGGGAAATTGCAGCCAAAAAAATCGATGAAGATGATTATAGAGGTACTGCCGGGTCCACCTATTTTGATTTACCGGGAGATATTGCAGTACTAGCATCAGGAGGCGGCGCCTCGTTAACCGCAATGGATGCTTTAATTGGTGCGGGAGGAAGCCCAGCAAATTTTACGGAATATTCAGGAAACCCGCCAAAAGAAAAAGTAGAGAAGCTAACGGAAATAGTTCTTTCAAAACCAGGCCTTCATGCCCTTTGGGTTGTCGGGGCAATTGCCAATTTTACAGATATTTATGAAACCCTTTCCGGGTTTCTCGAGGCACTAAGGAAAATATCGCCAAAGCCAAAATATCCGATTGTAATAAGACGCGGCGGGCCAAATGATGAAAAGGCTTTTGAGATGCTAAGGAAAGTTAAAGAATTCGATTTATATTTGTATGGTGAGGAGGTTTCAATGACCCAGTCCGCCAAAAAGGTTACAGATTTAGCCAAAAAATATGCTGCTACTACCTAAAAACGCAAGATTAATTGGTCAGGGCCTTACAGGCGGACAGGGGTCAAATACTCTTCCTCTGATGCTTTCTTACGGCACGCAAATAGTTGCCGGAGTGACTCCAGGAAAGGGGGGCCAAAAAGTGAATGGGGTGCCAATTTATAATTCCGTAAAAGAAGCACTCGGAGTAGTTGGCGAAGTTGAGGGTTCAGTTCAATTTGTTCCACCCCTTTTTGCCAAAGCTGCTGTTTTTGAGGCCTTGGATGCTGGGTTAAAATTTGTCTTGATTGGAGCCGAAAAAGTGCCGACAAAAGACGCTGCTCAAATTTATGCCTATGCCAAGAAAAATGAAGCCAGTGTCATTGGGCCAAGTTCGGTAGGGATAATATCCCCAAGCAGAAAACTAAAGATAGGTGAAATTGGGGGAGCAAACCCCGACCGCGTATTTAAAGACGGCAATATTGCAGTTATCTCCAAGTCCGGTGGAATGACCTCAGAACTCGGACTCCTTCTTAAAAATCATGATTTGGGAATTTCTTGGGCAGTTGGAATCGGGGGAGATAGAATTATCTCAAGTGATTTTACAGACTTTCTTCTTGAGCTTGAAAATGATGAAAAAACAAAGGCTTCGGTTATTTTTGGAGAATTAGGTGGGACTTATGAGGAGAAAATAGCAGAATATGTAAAATTGGGAAAAATAAAAAAGCCTGTTATAGCATTCATTGCCGGGGAGTTTACTTCTACTCTCCCCTCCGATGTACAATTTGGGCACGCAGGTGCGATAATAGAAGGGAAACGTGGGCTTCCTTCTGAAAAGAGAAGGGTTTTAAGTGAGGCCGGAGTTAAAGTTGCTGAGAACTTTGACGAAATTCCAAATTTAATTAAAAAATCAATCTAAATGGCAAAAACAGTAACACACAAAGATAACCTTCCATATTTTGGCGACGAATCACTTTTGGAAATTGCCCCAAACAGAAGTTTTGCTGAGATGATATTTGAGTTACTTTCTGGCAAAGCCCCTGATCTTCATCAGGGCAGAGTTTTTGAAACGATTTTGAATCTTTCAATCGATCATGGGGAAGAAACACCATCTGCCGTGGAAGTTATTAAATCTGCAAAAGAGGGCAAAACTATCTCAGAATCGGTTGCTGCGGGAATTTTACAGATAAACGACACTCACGGGGGAGCGATTGAGCCTGCAATGGAACTACTTTATAAACTTAAGAACGAAAAAATAGACATCAAAAATTTTGTTGAAGCCCAGTTGCAAGAAGGCAAAAGACTTTCGGGATTTGGACATAGAATTTACGAAGTAGATCCAAGATCCCAGCTTCTTTTCAAATTGGCAGAAGATGAGGGAATATCGGAAGAGTTTATTAAAATCGCTCAGGATTTGGAAAAAGAACTAAAAGAACAAAAAGGAAAATCTTTGCCTATTAATATTGATGGGGCAATAGCCGCTATTCTTTGTGCTTTTGGTTGGGATTCAGGGCTAGGTAAAGCGGTCTTCATTACCGCCCGAACCCCGGGTTTAATAGGTCAGTATCTCAATAATTCAAAATAGAAGCGGCCTTTACAAAAGCTAAAAATATTGGATGCGGAGTATGAGGACGGGCAATATATTCAGGATGAAACTGGGTTCCAACAAAAAACGGGTGTCCCTTAAGTTCAATCGCCTCCACCAGCTTTCCGTCAGGTGAAGTTCCCGAAATAATAAAACCTTTCTTTTCAAACTTCTCTCTAAAGTCATTATTAAATTCATATCTATGTCTGTGGCGTTCATATATGACATTTGTCACGCCTGGGGGAGATGTAAGAACATTTCTATCCGTATACCACGGGGCCTTCATGTCCTTTCCATGTTCTTTATAAATCTTATCGAGGGTGGTGCCTTCTTTTATCTGACATGGCCAAGATCCAAGCCTAATTGTTCCTCCGTACTGTTTCTTTATCAAATATTCGGCTTGATCAGGCATGATATGGATTACCGGGTACTTGGTTTCGGGATTAACTTCAGTTGAGTTGGCGAGCTTTAACCCCAGAACATTCCGCGCAAATTCTATCGTTGCCATTTGCATGCCGAAACAAAGTCCTAAATAAGGAACTTTATTCTCTCTGGCATATTTAATGGCTTTAAGTTTACCTTCAACTCCCCGGCTGCCCCAACCCTGGGGGACAATAATACCGTCAAAACCTTTTAGACTTATCTTTCCCTTTTCAAACTCCACGCTATCAATCCAGGTAAACTCCGGGTCCATTCCCAGACCCCAGGCAGCCTGCTTTAATGCCTCGACTACAGAAACATAAGAATCGGTAAGTTTATAGTCGCCGGTAGTAAAATACTTGCCGACCATGGCTATGGCAAGTTTCTTTTTTGCCGATTTACGCATGTTTTGAAGTTTTGTCCACTTAGACATTCCGGGAGTCAGAGTCTTCTTTTTGAGTCCAAACTTTTTAATTATTTTCTCACCAAATTTTTGTTCCTCAAGAAAAAGAGGGACTTCGTAAATGCTTTTTAAGTCCGGATTCCCAATAATGTCATCTTCTGTAACGTTGCAGAACATGGAAAGTTTTTCTTTCCTTTTTTGATCAATTGGTAGTTCGCTTCTGGCAATTATAAAATCTGGTTGAATTCCCATTGCGTTTAGATGCTGTACCGATTGTTGGGCCGGCTTACTTTTAAGTTCGCCTATATTTTTAAGAAAGGGGAGGTATGTAACATGTATTTGAAGCACTTCTTTTGGAGCCCTGAGCCGTAAAATTCTACTTGCTTCAAAGAAAAGACCATTTTGATATTCTCCAACCGTTCCCCCAAGTTCGGTAATAACTACTTCGGCTCCGTTTACGGTTCCCGCTTTTGTTATTCGGTTAATTATCTCGTCTGTTAAATGTGGCACTGCTTCGACATCTTCACCTTCATAGCCAAAAGCCCGTTCGCGGTCAATTACGGCTTTATAAACCTGTCCGGCCGTCATATAGTTTTCTCTGTGAAGCGAGTAGCCTAAAAACCGTTCATAATTTCCCAAATCCTGATCTGTTTCAAGGCCATCCTCTGTAACAAACACCTCTCCATGTTCCTGAGGGCGAATTGTGCCTGCGTCGACATTTAAATACATGTCAATCTTGACGATTGTGACTTTAATTCCTTTGGACTCTAAGATGGCTCCTATTGAAGAAGAAGTGATTCCTTTACCCAGGCCGCTAACAACTCCGCCTGACACGAAGATGTACTTCATGTTCCTCAGTGTAACAGAAGGTGTGGCTTTTCGCAAACCTTCCAGCCAAGCTCATTATTTGATATAATCAGGCGTTCATTAATAATCCCCGGTAGCTCAGCGGTAGAGCGGATTCCTGTTAAGAATAAGGTCGCTGGTCCGAATCCAGCCCGGGGAGCCAGATGAGAAAAATTATTGTTCTCGAATTCCTTACACTAGATGGTGTTATTCAAGCCCCTGGTGGGCCAAAAGAAGATACTTCAGGTGGTTTTAAATACGGCGGGTGGACAGCTCCTTATTTTGATGATTTTTCGGGTAAGGTAATGGCTAAGCAAATGAAAGCGACACAAGGACTACTTCTTGGACGTAAAACATATGATATCTGGACAGGATTTTGGCCGGAACATACAGAAACATGGCCTCAGATAAACAAAATTCCAAAATATGTTGTTTCAAAAGTCTTAAAGAATCCAACCTGGGAAAATACTGTTGTAATAAAAGATATCGAGGAATTAAAAAAACTAAAGAATTCAAAAGGCCCAGATATTCAAGTTTATGGAAGTGGAAATTTAGTTCAAACGCTTTTAAAAAATGATTTAGTCGATGAACTTTGGTTAAAAATTTTCCCAATAACTCTTGGAAAAGGTAAACGCCTGTTCGAAGAGGGAACTATTCCTGCAGCTTTTAAACTAACAGACTCTAAAGTTTCTCCAAGCGGCATAATATTCGCAAGCTACAAACGCGCCGGAAAAGTTAAAACCCACTCGATTTCATAAATAACAACAATAATAATATATTGACAAACGATAAATAGTGTAGTAAGATACCCTCATGTCTTTGAAAAAAGGTTCAACATTATTCCTAAAAGTCGTACTTTGCCTAATCGCTATCAGTGTTATCGCCGGTTTACTTTGGTTTCCACAAACTGAGGGGAGAGCGGCTAATTTAGATTTAATCAGTATTTATAAAGATCCGTTTATTATCTATATCTATATTGGGTCTATTCCATTTTTTATTGGCTTATACCAAGCATTCAAATTATTAAACTTCATTGATGCGAAGCGCGCCTTTTCCCAAGGTGCCGTTAATACACTCAAAAATATGAAATTTGCCTCTCTCAGTCTTATTGGTTTTATCGTATTAGCAGAGATCTACATTCGTTTTTTCGCCCACGGTGATGACCCGGCGGGCCCTACAATGCTTGGAATTATCGTTACTTTTGCTGTTATCGTAATTGCAACAGCTTGTGCTGTTTTCCAAAAACTTCTTCAAAATGCAGTCGATATGAAGTCGGAAAATGACTTAACTGTATGATTATCAACATCGATGTAATGTTGGCTAAAAGGAAAATGAGTGTCACCGAACTTTCGGAAAAAGTTGGAATCACGATGGCTAATCTTTCAATACTTAAAAATGGAAAGGCAAAAGCCATCCGTTTTTCAACTTTAGAGGCTATTTGCAAAGCTTTAGATTGCCAACCTGGAGATATCTTGGAATACCCCCCTGACGGAGGGCAAGTCAAAAAATGACTACAACCCGCAATTAATCAAGCGACACCTTAAACTCAAAAGGTATTTTTTTCTTCTTTAAATCCTCAATAATTTTTGCACCAGTCTGTTTGGAGGAGTGGATCAGAACCGTTAAAGAATTGTTTTGTACAGATCTTTGTCTAATGTCAACCAAGTTTTTTTCTAATATGGCCTCAAGTTTGTTTTGGTATTTAAGTTTGACAGTCGCTATGTAAAAGTCTCCCTTTAGCCCGTATTTGTATTGGAGATGTGCTAAGGGGTTTAAAAGCAAAACTAAAATTACACAAATCCCGGCTGCCAAGAAAAATCCGGATCCAACTGCCATCCCGACAGCCGCTGTAATCCAAATTGTAGCCGCTGTAGTTACACCCTGGACTTTACTTCCGTTTTTAATTATTACTCCGGCACCCAAAAAACCAATACCCGAAATAATCTGTGCCATAAGCCTGGCTGGGTCGAAACTATAAAGTCCTGGAGCGATATTTGCAAGATTAACAACCTCTACCATGTCTACAGACATTGCAGAAAGAAGTGTTGAGCCTACACAAACCAACATTTGTGTCCTAATCCCCGCAGGTTTACCGCTTTTTTCCCGATCAAAGCCAATAATTATTCCTAAAATGGCAGAAACGAGAATCTTAATAGTGATGGATAGGTTTGTATCGAGCCCAAGCTTAAACATAATGTGGAGTGTAACACTAACTTTTCATAAGTTCCAGGTTTTTTAAAAAAGGCTTTCAACTTCTTCATCAGCCTTTCCAATTTGTTCTAACCTTTCTCTTATCTGCTCAACTGTTAGCTTGGACATATCGATATTTGCTTTTTTAGCTTCCACCAAACCCATGATATATTTTTTGGCAATAGTTGCGTCCTTTGGGCTAAGGTATGCAATCGGCCTGGGTTTTTTAAATAACCTTCTGACTTCAAATTCCATTGCAGCAAATAAAATTCCACGGTTGACCTTAACTGTTAAAAGATCTTCGTACATGATTGGGAATATTCTCTTAAAAAGAAACTCTTTTCTAATTATTGTAATTTTATTCTCGTCGATTATTACCTTGTCTGGGAAGAGCTGAAAGGGGAACTTGGAGGACAACTCGTAAATAACGTTATTGGTCTTGTCGATAAGTTTACCAAGCTTATCTACCTCTTTTATGACGGCATTGACCTCTCTTTGCTGCGTATCCTTTTTTGTTTCGTTGTTTAGATAAACTGTTCCGTTATCTGTCATTACGAACACACATTATACCAATTTGAGTCAAATTTTTCCAAAAAAAAGGTGTTTTTATTTCTTACCTCTTGAAGCGGCGTAAAGGTGGCCCAAAATACTTAATACTGCAAGGATAACAGCCCAAGATAACGGATTTTCAACTTTAAAATAATACATAATTAAGATTCCCAAAGAAACGCCTCCCAAGGCATGGGAGGTTGCATTAAACTCGGGATGATCGCTTAAAAATCTCATCGCTTTTATTTTGTGATATAAGTATCCCATTA
>WNFL01357973.1_pt1 | contig 64777 bp, 52 predicted proteins | sample 5400361 | NCBI WGS metagenome assembly WNFL01 (sample SAMN13153351, study PRJNA577476) | soil metagenome | isolation source: 40 cm soil on Douglas fir-dominated hillslope | place: USA:California | collected 2013-09-17 | reverse complement strand
CAACGGCCACGCCGACAGCCACAACAACGCCTGTCTTCACGCTTACGCTCAATTCCAATGCCTCGCAAGACGGCTGGATCCTCGAATCGAGCGAAAACAGCAACACGGGCGGGTCGATGTATGCCGCCGGCAATTTCTTGCGGCTTGGCGATGATGCCGGCAACCGCCAGTACCGGTCGATCCTGTCCTTCAACACATCCATCCTGCCCGATACCGCTGTGGTCAGGTCGGCCGTGCTCAAGATCAAGCAAAACGGGCCTGCCGTTGGCGCCAATCCCTTCGATGTGTTGGGCAATCTGTGGGCAGACATCCGCAAGGGTACGTTTGGCGCGGCGGCCCTGGAGCTGGGAGACTTCAACGCAAGCGCCTCGGCGACGGCAGTCGGTGCCTTCAGCAGCACACCCGTCAGCGGCTGGTATACGGATACCCTGGGTAGCACCGGGCGCAGCAAGATCAACAAGGTCGGGCTGACCCAGTTCCGCCTGCGCTTTAGCCTGGATGACAACAATAACCACCTGGCAGACTACATGAAGTTCCTGAGCGGTAATCACTCCAGCGGCCAGCCGCAGTTGGTGATTACCTACACCCTGCCATAAATATACAGGTGACAGTCATGGCGCCCTGGCGCCATGACTGTCACCCATAGAGCAAGCGCTATGCGGCTAAATGGACAGACACCCGGTTTGAGCGGGTGTCTGTCTTGTTTTCGATTGTACCGGTTGCGCTACGGGCCGAAAAAGGCAAATTAAGAACTCCGAGATTTTTAAAAATCTGGGAATAGTGTAGCATAAATGAGAGAAACGCATTACTCGTTACTCGTTACCAGCTTCCGCAACTCCTCTTCCCCAATCACCTTCACCCCCAATTCCTTTGCCTTGTCGTATTTTGAACCGGGCGCTTCGCCCAGCACGAGGTAACTGGTCTTCTTGCTGATGCTGTCCGTGACCTTGCCGCCGTGCGCTTCGATGAATTCCTTCACGCCTTCGCGGCTCAACGTCGGCAGGGTGCCGGTGACGACGAATGTCAGGCCGGAAAGGGGGCCTGACCGTGGACCGTTGACGGTGGACGGTTCCATCAGCGGCCAGACGCCGGCGGCTTTCAACTTCTTCAGGACGAGTTGGTTGCGCTCACGCCCGAACCAGTCCACAATGGCGGCGGCGATGTTCGGGCCGATGCCGGCAATGCTGCACAGGTCATCGAGAGTGGCCTGAGAGAGCGCATCCAGTGAGAGCAAAGCCCGCGCCAGGTCTACGGCCGAGACTTCGCCCACGCCACGGATGCCCAGGGCAGTGATCAGGCGGTTCAGCGGCCGCTTGCGCGAAGCATCGATGGCAGACAGCAGGTTATCGGCGATCTTGCCGGGCGGTTCGGCCTTGGTCTTGCGCTCCTTCTTGGTAACGGCCGCAAGGATATCCGCGCGTTTCAACAGGTAAATATCGGCCACGTCTTTGACGGAACCGGCTTCGATCAGTTTTTCGACGATCTTATAGCCCAACCCATTAATATCCATCGCGCCGCGCGAGACGAAATGCTCGATGTTGCGCAGCAGTTGCGCCGGGCAGGCGGCATTGACGCAGTACCAGGCCACCTCGCCTTCCAAATGCTCGGCAGGCTGCCCGCAGGCCGGGCAGGTGCCCGGCGGGGTATAAGGCTTTTCGGTCCCGCTGCGCGCGTCCACCACCGGGCCGATCACGTACGGAATGACCTCGCCGGCGCGCTTGAGCAGCACGCGGTCGCCAATGCGGATGTCCTTCTCGGCGATGTAGTCGAAGTTATGCAGCGTGGCGCTGCGCACGACCACCCCGCCGATCTCGACCGCCTCCAGCACGGCTTTAGGCGTCAGCACGCCGGTGCGCCCGACTTCCACGTTGATGCCGAGCAGCCTGGTTGTCACCTCGCGCGCGGGGAATTTGAAGGCAATCGCCCCGCGCGGGTCCTTGCCTACATAGCCAAGGTCGGCCGCCAGGCGCAGGTCGTCGAGCTTGATGACCATGCCGTCGGCTTCGTAGTCCAGTTCATTGCGGCGCTTGTCCCAGGTCTCGGTGTAGGCGATGGCCGGGTCCAGGTCGTCGAAGCGCCGGGCGATGTCGGTAACGGGGAAACCGAGCGCTTTGAGATATTCGAGCAGTTCCCACTGCGAAGTCGGCACGTTCCCGCCCTCGGAATAGACGATCTGGTAGACCAGTAGAGTCAGCGGGCGCCGGGCAGTCAGGCCCGGGTCGAGCTGGCGCAGCGAACCGGCGGCCGTGTTGCGCGGATTCAAATAGGTGGCTTTCCCGGCTTCCTGGAGCTGTCGGTTGAGTTTTTCAAAATCTTTCATACGGATAAAGGCTTCACCCCTTACAACCAGATAATCAGGGATTGGATGACTGGAAAGTAATCTTTCCAGTTCGCTATTCTCCATTCTCTTATCTCTGCTCACCGGTATCTTCAATGGAATCGCCCCGATTGTCCTGAGATTGGCCGTGATGTCCTCGCCCACCTCCCCGTCGCCGCGCGTCGCGCCTTGCACGAAGATGCCATCACGGTAATGCAGGACGATGCTCAGCCCATCGATCTTCGGCTCGACGACGAACTTCGCACGCTCGGCGCGGTCATCCAGCCGGCAGATGCGTTCGTACCAGGCATGGGCATCCTGGGCGCCGAAAGCATTGGCCAGACTCATGATCGGGCGCGGATGGCGCACCTTGACGAAGCGTTCGGACGGCGCCGCCCCGGTGCGCTGGCTGGGCGAATCGGGCGTGACCCAGCCTGGATGCTCTGCCTCGATGGCCTTCATCTCGTTCATCAGGCGGTCATATTCCAGGTCGCTGATTACGGGCGCATCCAGCACGTGGTAGCGATAGAGATGGAACTGGATCTGCTGTTTGAGCTCTTCGTAGCGGGTGCGTGTGTCCATGGAATAATTATATTCCATCTCGCGCCATTGGGGCCAGTCCAGAGTACCACGGGCAATTAAACCGGTTCTGTAACAGGAGAGACAGAAAACAGCCGCCCAAAAATCCGGGTGGCTGTTTTCTGTGGGATGAACAGTATTCATCCCCGTTTGTGATGGGTATGGGTATCGTCTATCCAATATAGTGGTGAATGATCTTCAGCAAATGCAGCAGATCATTTGGCTCAATTGTGCAATAACTGTGCTAACCTATGAGCGATATGTCATCCCAACGCCGGCAAGGATTGGACAATTTTCACCGTCTTGCAGACGTAGTTTTTAACTTTTTCCAAATTTAATTTCTTGAGCAATTTTTTCAATACATTTTTTCGGTTGTTTGCGAACTTCGTGCTCCCAAAATCTTAATATGTGCCAACCAGCATTTTTAAGCTCCTTATTTACTAAACGATCTCTACGCTTATTTCGCTCAATTTTTTCGAACCAGAAATCATGATTGTCTGTTGGGATATTCCGACATGTTTTACAGCCATGCCAGAAACACCCATCTACAAATACCGCTATCTTCTCTTTCTCAAATGCAAAGTCGGGTTTCCCAAATATATGCTTGGAATGAAGGCTCCAACCAGATATACCTTCTCTTATAAGCCGCGAGCGCAATCTCCACTCAGTCGTGAGATTGCCTCTACTGCGGATTGACGACATAATTTTGGATCGTTTTTCTTTCGTAAAAACGTCAGTCATATTGGCTTAGTCACAATAAAGAGTTAACTTTTTTCTTCGCGTTTCGACCGCAGTTCGGCATATCGTGCTAAGAACTCCTTATGGCTATTTTCAACCATCCGTAATAAATCTTTATAAAGGCGCACATATATGCGAGCATTACTCAGGTTTTCTATTTTTCCTCTAACTGCACTGGTACCTACAACGTCGCCACAAAGTAAGTACCCTACAACATCATTGAAGCTCATATCGGGATCAGTTGTCTTTTTTATATAATTGCGCATGAAAATTACATAATCTTCTATTTGGCCTAACTGTTTGGTAGACGCTTTTACAGCCGGGCGTTTAATTTCAACGACAACCAATGTCATACCTTCACGAACACATAAAAAGTCGATTCGTCGTTCATCTTCGGGCACATCTGCGTCCTCAGGATAACCATCCCGGAGCAGGTCACTATAACGCTTTTCATCTGCTATTAGATTCCATCGCGGGTCAAGTACCCAGGGAAATGTTTTTAGAAAATTATGTAATGTTGGTACTTCAAGTGCATTTGTATCTATTAGATTTTGGAGCTTTTCAATAGTTTGAATTCGACCTTTTGTAACTGTCATCATCTCTTTCGCTTCAATAATCTCCCATTCGTAAAATAAATCAATAAGTTTGGGAATATCTTCAATGCCAGATTCGTTTAAATCCTGTGCAATGTCTATAAAGGCGTCAAACTCTAGATAATCAAGGCACATTTGAACAGTCGCTTCTAGTTGCTCAGGCGTTGAAAGAATATCTTTTTTTATTGTATTTCGAATCAATGTATCTGCGATTTTTGCAGCGCGTTTATTCTCCATGAGATTTGCTTGCTTTTTAAATCCTTGGTATATCGGATTCTTATCGAGTTCGGCCTCGTTATCGGCGCTTCGTTTTGCGGCCCACTCCCGAGCAATGCGATTTACTTCTTTCTGTCCCCATTCCAACAACGCTTTATTGGCGTCTGTATCCCAGACCAAAGAATTACGAGTAGTTCCTATCGTATCTTCTTCGGCGTCAACAAATTCCGCATGCAATTCTCCGACTAAGTAGGAAAGCGCATATTGCTGCCCCACCGATGTATCAAAAACAAATGGTTCTTGTACCAATTTACCTCGAGCCATGATTGTGATACCGTAACCTATTCCCTCATCCAACGTTCGTGTTTTATCATATGCTCCAATCCACCCGGAAACTGTCCAACCAGTGCCATCTTTGACTTCAACGTTGTTGTATTCCCATAAGTAAGGCTTGCCGCCCGCATCCTTTTGCAACAAGCTTTTTAAGTCCCTCTCTTCGGGGGTTATTGGAGTATCGTTAATAATAATTTCAAATTTATTCAAAGGACCGATTATGGAAAACCTTCGAGCAAGCCCTCGTCTAATTGTCTGTATTGGAATAATACGACTATGAAATTTGCTTATTTGGCGAAGTGTTATTTTCGTACCTTCGGTGATCGTACCGCTAGGGGATAAAGGAGGAAGTAGAATTTTTCGCTTGGATGCGCTGTCTTCCAGTTGTTTGTAATTGAGTTTCAGTCGGCTATTATCTCCGCCTTTTATGCTTTCTATTTCTATCTCCCCAGCTACACCAAAGGCAGAAAATTTTCCTATACCTTTGCGACCCATCAATTTACGTGAGAAGGGCGGAGGCGTTGTATCTCTTCCTTCTTCTTTGCGTCTGTCTCTGCCAACCACTAGATAGGCTTTTCTGATGTCCTTATCGGACATGCCCAATCCATCATCTTTGACTATAATTTCAGAGCTATCTGCCTTTATAAGCGCGGTTGGTATCGTTATATTCACTGTAGTAGCATTAGCGTCCCATGCATTGGACACAAGCTCTGCGATGACAGGAGGCAAGGTAGAATACATTTGTAAGCCAAGATGTTTGATAGTCCCAATATCAAACTCCATTTTATAAGGTTGTTTAGCCATGAATTTTTACTCCCTCATTGCTCCAGTTTTTGAGCGGCTATTAGCACTTGTTTCCCCAACTTTGTTGCGAGTTTTACCGGAACTGCATTGCCGATCTGCTTGGAAATTTGCATAAAATTCCCATAGAAGACATATTTCCGGGGAAATGTTTGTAATGATGCTGCCTCCCGAAGCGAAATTCCCCTATCTTGGTCGGGATGACCAAACCTTCCACAATAAATATCTCCACATCTACAAGTTAAAGTCGGTGCGGGCTTATCCCACGCCATACGCCCGAATACATCTTTATGGACCCGTGGGTTTTTTTGATGACAAGCCAATAAAATTGATTTGTCTTTGATATCAATTCGACTACCACCGTCTTTAGGAACTGCTTGAATAATCAGCTTAAGATGAGGCTGTAATTTTCTGGTTATGTGGTTGGGTACTCGCTTATATTCCTCACCATCTTTAATAGGTTTCAAATTACCAATATATTGACGAACTGTTGCAACGTTATTCTTGTTAGGTTTAGGAAGCTCAATCTCCCCGTGTCTTGATGCAAGAAGAATAAACCGTTTTCTAACCTGCGGTACACCATGAAACTGAGCATCAAGGAAATCAGCATTTATATTTTTGAAACCACATTCCTTCAAAATGCGTGAGAATTCCTCGTAAATTTCTTTTCCATAAGAGCTACTCAAGCCTGGGACGTTTTCAACTAAAACAAAGTCAGGAGGAGATTTCTGAACAATATCGGCAAACGATAAAAGGAGCTTCTTACGAGGATCTTCTCCCTTCATTTGATTTAAAGTCGAAAATGGTTGGCAAGGAGTACAAGCTGCATATAAAACAATATCTCGCGCAGTTATACCAAGCTGCTTACGCAGTTTTTTAATATCCAAACTATTAATATCATCACATATAAACTGGCTTGGCGCATTATTTTTTTCGTATGTATTACGCATACCCCCGTCATTATCAATTCCAGCAAGTACATGAATACCTGCATCAAGTAAGCCTCGTGTCAAGCCTCCGGCACCACAGAAAAAATCCAGAGCCTTTATTGGCATAGCATATTTTATCGAAGATTTGTCAACATTGCTCATGATTTAAGGTGTTCGTATCCTGCATTATATTGAGCGGGTAGGGTGAGTATCCTCCCTACCCGCTCAATACTCTTGAAAATCTGCACTACAACTAGCACTCGCTGAAACCGCAGGCGTAACACTTGCGGCAGCCCTCTTCGTTGACCACCGCAGCTTCTCCACACTCCGGGCACAGGTCGCCGATCTTCATGCCGGGCTGGCCGCTGTGCGGGCTGCTGCCGCCGCTCTCCGCGTCGATATGCATGGGCTGGCCTTCACGGTTGGCCAGGTATTCACCCAGCACCTGTCCCACCCCATCGGGCAGGGAGCGCACGCGGTTGGGGCCGAAGCCCAGCGAGCGCCCGCCGCCGATGCCGGTCAATTGCGTCACGACCTCGCGCAGGCGGTCCATGGGTGCAATGGGCGAAGCCATGCGCAGTACGTAGGAAATCAGGCGTCCGATCGCTTCCGAGACGGCCGCCGTCTCGGAACCGGCCTTGGCCGTATTGATGAAGACCTCGAAGGGCTGGTTCCCGCCGTTGGTGTTGACGGTGATGAAGGCCTTGCCCAGCGGGGTCTCGATGGTGAAGGTCTGCCCTACGAGCGAGCGCGGGCGCGGCTTCTTGGTCTCGTGCCAGATGACCTTTTCGCCGGCAGAGACGGGCAGCACACTTGCCGCCATGGCCGCCGCCGCAGGTGCAGCCTCGGCGGGGGCCAGTTCGGTTTGCTTCTTCCCGGCGGTGGCATGTGTCTCGAGCACAACCTTGTCGCGCGAACCGGTCACGTAGACGGTGATACCCTTGGCGCCCAGTTCCCACGAGAGCATGTAGGCGGTGGCCACGTCTTCTTCGCTGGCGCCTTCAGGGAAGTTGATCGTCTTGGAGATGGAGTTATCCACAAAGGCCTGCAGGGCGCCGGCCATGCGCACATGTTCCTCGGCGGTCACATCCCCGGCGGTGGCGAACACGCGGCGCATCTCGGCGGGGACAGCTTCCACATCCTGGACAGTGCCATGCTGCATGACCTGCTCGAAGATCTCCTGGCGCGCCTCGGGGGACATACCGGCCTTTTCGAGCGCAGCTTCGAAGAGCGGCGAACCGTAGGTCAGTTGCAGGTCCTTGCCGTTGTCGTTGACGTGCCGGATGTAAGCCAGCGCAAAGACCGGCTCACAGCCGTAGCCTTCGCAGCCCGCCACAGTAGCGATCGTCCCGGTGGGGGCCACGGTGGTCTGCGCAGCGTTGCGGATGCCGTGCTTCTTGATACCCTTGATGATCTCTTTCCATTCCAGGGCGGGGCGCTGCCAGTCGTGTTTGTAGGGCGTAAGGGGTTTGGGCGCGCTCCACTTCAAATTCTCTGGGTCATAGATCGAGCCTGTGATGGCAGGGAAGGGTCCGCGCGCCTCGGCCATTTCGATGGAGGTCTTCATGCACTGGTAGCGCACGAACTCCATCACCTGCGCGGCGAACTCCTGGCCTTCCGGCGAGCCGTAACGCACGCCCACGTGGTACATCAGGTCGCCGAGTCCCATAATGCCCAAGCCGATGCGGCGGGCGCGGTGCGCGGCTTCCTTCAACTGCGGCACGGCCGGGACGTAGGCGTTGGCTTCCACCACGTCGTCCAGGAAGCGCGTCGAGAGCGCCACGCTCTCGCGCAGGCTTTCCCAGTCCACGGTCCCCTCGGGGCCGAAGTGCTGAGCCAGGTTGACCGAACCGAGGCAGCAGTTCTCGTAAGGCCCTAACCATTGTTCCCCACATGGATTGGTCGACTCGAGCGGGTACAGGTGCGGCACGGGGTTGGTGCGGTTGGCGGCGTCCAGGAAGAGCACGCCCGGCTCACCGTTGTGGTGCGCCTGCTTGATGATCTTGTCGAACAGGTCGCGGGCGCGCAGGGTCTTGTAGACGCGGATCGGGATGCCCGCTGCGCGCGCCTGCTCCAGCGTGCCCGAGAAGCCGCGATAATCGGGCGAGGTGATGTCCGGGAAGACCAGGTCCCAGTCCTTGTCGTCCTTGACGGCCTGCATGAAAGCGTCGGTAATGCCGACGGAAATGTTGAAGTTGGTGATGGCGTTCTCGCTGATCTTGGAGGTGATGAATTCTTCCACATCCGGATGGTCCACGCGCATGACGCCCATATTGGCGCCCCTACGTGTACCCCCTTGGGCAATCTCCCCGAAGGCGTGGTCATAGACGCGCAGGAAGCCCACCGGGCCGGTGGCCTGCCCGGCGGAGGTCTTGACGATCGCTCCCTGCGGGCGCAGGCGTGAGAAGTTGAACCCGTTCCCGCCGCCGGTCTGCTGGATCAGGGCCGCGTCGCGCAGAGTCTGGAAGATGCCGGCGGTATCGCGGCCCATATCGTCGCTGATCGGCAGCACGAAACAGTTGTGAACAACCACACCTTCTGTTACATAGGTATGATCTTCATCTACTTCGCAATTGTAAACAACGCCGCTATAGTTTTGCGCGGTAATGTCCTCTATTTCGAAAAATATTTGTTCATTATCCCGCACAACTTTATTTCGTACATATCGCGCATCAGGTTCTGGCAATTCGATCCCGAAAGCCTTCTCCACCAATTCGCGGGACTGTAATGGAGGCATGCTAATTTGGGCAGTATCGCTGGCATTTGGTGTAACATAAGTTGTATCTACAGGTCGAATCGCAGCATCGTATCCGAGCCGCAGGCATAGTTGCCAAATTTGCTGAATTAATCCTGGATTACTAAGAGTCAATCTCAATGAGCGAAAGAGCTTGGGAGAAGGACGAGATGCAGGCACATAAGTTTTCTCAAAATACATTCCATCTCCCCGCATCACGCCCACCAAAAAAGCTTCTTGAATTTCGCGCTCGGCATATTGAAGCCAGACTGGAATTCGCTTTTTCGTTGCACCTTTCCCAAAATGGGTGCGAAACCAGGCCACAATTGGTCGGCTATATACATTCAAATTGACCCAATTGCCAAAGGAAGAATCCGAGCGATTAACGCGGGCACCAAAAATGGTTTCAACCAAGTCGATCACATCCTGGTGATAAGCAGTTTCGTCTTTGGAAAAGGTGAAACGGACATATTTTTCATCCGGACCAATTGATCCTTCAGATACGTAATAACCGCACAGACGGGCCAGATCGGGAGCAAGCGTCATGGATCGGTTCACCCACTCCGCCTGCTTGCCTGAGTTCTGATACAAACTAGGCCGTCGAACTCTGACCGCAGCTTCGTTTATCTGAAGTTCCAATGAATCGGCATACACGGTCTCGGCCAAATCAAAAGATGGAGGGGCACCTATGCCTTTTGGGAAACCGACAGCCACTTTGTCTCGGACCTGAAGTTCTCCCGCTTTTACCCAACCCCTTGATGTAAGAATCGGATGCTCCGGTGTGACTTCGAGCGTCGTGCCAATCAGCTTGACCTTAATGCGCAATAATTCTCCGTCGTAGGCGCGTTGAAAAAGATGCGTGACTGGGCGGTAATGTCCCTCATGGGTTAACACGCGGTCGCCAATTTGCAAATCGAGAATGCGCTTGACTCCTTGCTCTGTTGTCACACGCATCTCAGCAGTAAAACAGGCCGCAAGCTGGCCGAGGGGCGTACCCGCCCCGGTAAACGTCGGAGAATTCGGGAAAAATTTCTTGGTGGTAAGCAGCACGTAAAACTCGCGGGCACGCTGGATCACATCCTCGTCCCAGCCCGCTTCGGCTTTGGCGACATGGTAAGCCACACGCCAGAACATTTCTTCCACGCTCTCGGCGGGCTTGCCGTCGTCGCCGCGCCGGACGTAACGGCGCACGAGCACCTGGCGGGCGTTATCGGTCAGATCCACCGGCGGCAGGTCCGCAGGCAGGGGCGGGGTGGGCAGGATGCCCGCTTTTTGGGGTACAACTTGTGTTGCCATGCTGATTCTCCTCTGTGATTAGATTGGTTTGAATCTGGCACGTTCTGGGAAGGGAAAATCCCCGGCCCTTGACGAGTCCCATCGTGAGGGTCCCGCAATTCCGGAGACAGTTAGGTCGTGCTAACCTTCGAGTAAACGGTCGATTTCACTGCGCAGCGAATGCAAGTCATCCATGCGCAGGTAAACAATTGCATAACGGATGTAAGCGATCTGATCCATTTCCTTCAAACCGTTGATGACCATATCACCCACCACCCGCGATGAGACTTCGGCTTTGCCGATCTTCTGGAGTTCTGATTCCACCTGTCCGATCAGGCGTTCGATATCCGCCGCTGAGACCGGGCGTTTGGCACACGAAATACGGATGCCGCGCAGCACTTTCTCGCGGTCGAATTCCTCACGCGTGCCGTCCTGCTTGATGATCAACGGAGTGGACAGGATGGGTCTTTCATAGGTACTGAAACGCTGGCTGCACTTTTCGCACTCCCGGCGGCGGCGGATGCCGCCGTGGCTGTCATGGGAGGTGTCGATCACCTTGGATTCATCGTATTGACAGTACGGACAGCGCATTTACCACTCCATTAACTAGAACATATGTTACCGCCATATATAGTCAACTGTCAATACCCTCCCCCTAGATGTACGGCAATGTAAGTCATTCTAACATAAATGCAAAGTCGATTCAAGAGGACTTGCGGGTGATTTACCTTAAAAAACCCTAAATATTCGTCGAATAGGGTTGCAATTGCATTGCCGGAACCCGGGCTTCCCGGAAGCTCACCTTGAAAAGCATAAAAAATGAAACCGGCCGATTATAATCACGGCATGACCTCACGCCTGCGTCTCAACACTCCCCTGCTCCCCGTTCTCATCGTTTTGCTGATCGCCCTCGAAATCCTTGATCCATCCAAGATCTGGATGACTTTGCTGATCGGGCTGGGGGGCGCCTGGCTGACCGGCTATCTGTGGGTACGCGCGTTGCGCCAAAACCTGCGCCTGACGCGCGAAATACGCTACGGCTGGGCACAGGTCGGCGACCGGCTGGAGGAACGCTTTACCGTAAGTAATGATTCAGCCCTGCCGGCCACATGGCTGGAGGTGGACGACCATTCCAGCCTGCCCGGCTACCAGCCTTCACGGGCAACGGGCGTCGGCGGAAACAGTGTCAGCCAGTGGCAGACTGACGGAGTCTGCACGCGGCGCGGGTTGTATACCCTGGGCGGGACGACCCTGCACACGGGCGACCCGCTCGGCATCTACAGTCTCAGCGTCGACGACCCGGGCAGCACCGCGATCCTGGTCATGCCGCCCGTGGTGCCGCTCCCGCCCATTGCTGTTACGCCTGGCGGCTACAGCGGCGAGGGCCGCCCGCGCGCCCGCGCGCCGGAGCAGACCGTCGGCGCGGCCAGCGTGCGCGAATACCAGCCTGGCGATAGTATCCACATGATCCACTGGCCCAGTACGGCCAAACACGACAAATTTTATGTGCGCCTGTTCGACGGCACTCCCGCCAGCGACTCATGGATTTTGCTCGATCTCGACCGCAGCGTCCAGATCGGCGAGGGCTGGGATTCAACCGAAGAGCACGGCGTCATCCTGGCGGCCTCGCTGACGGACCGCGCCTTGCGCGACCGGCAGGGTTTGGGACTGGCCATCAATGGAAAAGAACCAGCCTGGATCCCGCCAAAGCGGAATGCAAGCCAGCGCTGGGAGATCTTCAGCGCGTTGGCCCTGGCCCAGCCTGGAGAGCTTCAGCTTGGCCATTTCCTGGAGCGGACGGGCAAAAGCTTCGGCAGGCAGGCCAGCCTGGTGATCATTACCGCCTCCACGCAGCCCGACTGGCTCGAAGCGCTGATCCCATTGACGTGGCGGGGCATTACCCCGACGGTGCTGCTGCTCGACCCGCGCTCCTTCGGAAGCAGCCAGGACACGGCAGCCGCGGAAGAGTTGCTGCGGCATATCGGCGTGAACTGCCACGTCATCACGCGCGATCTGCTCGACCGGCCGGAAGCGCGCCCGGGGCATCTCGGCCAGTGGAAGTGGCAGCGCGGCGCCACAGGGCGCGCCATCGCCGTGCAGGCGCCGGTCAACGCAGACTGGCGGAAGCTCTCATGATCCGATTTATCCTGCGGAAATTTGGGCTGCACACAATCATCACCCTGGGCCTGCTCCTGGCAGCGGTCAACTGCCTGAATGCAGGGCTGGGCACGATCATCCGCGGCGCCACCATGAGTGCTTTCCTCCCGGTTGGGACGGCGGCCGCGTTACTGGGCTGGGGGCTGGCATCCGGCCGGTTCAAGGGCTGGCTGGCCTGGGGCGCGATTATCGTCCTGGGGGTACTGCTTCTAACGGGCACTACCGCCCAGTTGGGCGTTCCCCTGCTCGAACTGGGAAAACTGCTCCCATCCATCCTGTATCAACAGTTCCTGTGGGCGCGTGAGCACATCCCGCCTGATTTTTCTGCCGCAGCCAGCGCATGGGCCGTTGTTGCGGCACAGTATATAGGGCTGTGGGAACGTGTGGCACACTGGACGCAGGGAGTGCTGAGTGGCGTTAACATCTATGATCCGGTCGTGCGTGTGCTGATCTGGAGCCTGCTGCTCTGGCCGATGGCGGCATGGATGGGCTGGTTTCTGCGCCGCAGGCAGGCACTGATTGGCATGGCCCCTGCCCTGGTTTTGCTGGCGCTCGTGGGCGATTACACCCGCGCCGAGACATGGCCGCTCTGGGGTCTCTTGTCGATTACTTTGCTGTTGATGGGGCTGACGCGCTACGAAACCAATATGGCGCGCTGGGCCAGCCGTAGCATGGACTATGCTGAAATCATTCAAGGGGATACAACACTGGCGATTGTTTTGGTCACCACCGCCCTGGCGCTTGCGGCGTGGGTCGTGCCGTCGATTTCGATCAGGTCGATTACGGATGCGCTGCGCGAGCGCCAGGACGGCTCGTCGAACCAGACCGTTGCAAAAGCGCTCGGGCTGGAGCAGCCTCCCTCCGAACCAGGCCACTTCGCTCCCTATCGTTCGCCCGGGCTGCCGAACCAGCACCTGATCGGCGCCGGGCCGGAACTCGCGCGCATACCGGTGATGAGTATCAGCACCGGCGAACTGCCGCCTGGGCCAACCGACCAGTTGGCAAGAGTGGCACCTCACCACCACTGGCGCAGTAATACCTTTGACCGCTATACCGGTTCAGGCTGGGCCAGCAGCGCAGTGGAGAGTGAATCGTACGGTGCCAATGTGCCGGTCTTTGAGCAGAGCCCCCAGGGATACCGTGTCCTGCACCAGGACGTCATCAAGGAAAACACGACAGACGGGAAACTGTACTGGGATGGAACAGTGTTATATAGCGCCGACCACACTTTCGAAGCCGGTTGGCGGATACGGCCCGCCCCCGGCTCTTCCCAATCCACCGACCCATTAGGTGGCGCGGATCTGCTTGGAGCCCTGTCAGATGCGAAGACCTATCAGATCGAATCGCTGCTGCCTACCTTCAGCGTGGAACAATTGCGCGCGGCACCTGCGGTCTATCCCGACGACATCGTTGGGCGCTATCTCGAACTGCCCAAAACGGTGCCTGAACGGGTGCTCGCCCTGGCGCGCGACCTGACCGCCACCTCGCCCACACCATACGACCGCGCCAAAGCGATTGAGACCTACCTGCGTAGCACATATCCATATACACTTGATATTCCCGCGCCGCCGGCCGGCAGGGACGTGGTGGATTATTTCCTGTTCGACCTGAAAAAAGGTTACTGCGACTATTATGCCACCTCGATGGTCGTCCTGGCGCGCGCAGCGGGATTGCCGGCTCGCATCGTGATCGGGTACGCCACCGGCACGTATGATCCCTACAGCGCCGTATACAACATCACCCAGGCCGATGCACATGCCTGGGTGGAAGTTTATTTCTCCGGGCTCGGCTGGGTGGAGTTCGAACCGACTGCAAACCAACCGGGGATCATTCGCCCATCGACAGGCGGTCGCTCCGGCGACACGGGAACCCTCGCCGGCCAGGAGGGAGACTCTGGCAATCTCAACGCTGTTCTGCGAAGGATACCGGGGTTTGCGCGCTGGAGTATTTTTGCCGTGTTCGGGCTGGCGCTATTAATCGCAGTCCTGCAACTGGTGGAGCACTGGCTGCTGACACGAATTTCGACCACCCGCGCGGTCCAATGGATCTATCAAAGCATTTACCGTCTGGGGCGAAAATTGAGCGGTCCATCCTCCGTCGGAGAAACCACCAGTGAGTTTGCGGCCATCCTGGAAGGCAGGCTGGAAGAGCTCTACCAACATGGCTACCTGCGCAAACCTTTTGCGCCAGCCACGGCCGAACTGGATTTGCTCACCAATCTTTACCTGCGCGCCGTCTACACCACACACACACCTCAAAAAGACGAGGTCCTTCAGGCTTTGCGCGCCTGGCGGGGCCTGCGCTGGCGCTTATTGCTGGCGAGAGTAATGCCAATTGCAAATCGTAAATCGTAAATCGGTAAATTCGTAATTCGCAATTTGCAATTCGCCCTATCCAATATCCAACCCGGTCAGCCGCGACAATATACGATGCAGGAACATGAGCGGCACGATCAAGGCCACATGGAAGAGCACGCTCACCAGCAAGATCAAGGCGGTGCCGCGCAAGAAATCATTCAGCGGTGAAGCCAGGTTTTCCACCATCCACGGCCCGGCCCCACCCACAATAGCCAGCGCCAGCAGCGTGAGAGCCACCAAGCCGAACGGCTGCCAGGCATGCGTGTCAGACTCGGAAGGCATCATCGTGCTGGATATAGCAAAGGTCAGATAGAACCAGATCCAGAAATCGGGAATGCTGGGCAGGGTCTGGAGCCCCAGGATGAATAACGACCACTCCCCCGTACGCAACGTATCCCACATCACCAGTAGATGCAGGCGATCAATGGCGGCAAACGCCACGAACAGAGTCCCGGTGATCAGCGGCGCGGCCCCCACCAGTGAATCGCGGAAGATATCGGACTGGGCCGCTTCCACATAGCCCAGTTGCAGGCGTCCATCCGACATCGGTTCCGGGATGAGCGAGAAATTGCCTGTGCGCACCCCGAGCAGTTTTGCCACCGCCAGGTGGCTCAACTCGTGCAGGAACACACCCGGGAAAAAAATAAGCGAAAACGCGCCCATCGTAATGCCCGGGCTGCGGGTGGAGATCAGAAAGATGGCTTGAATCTCGCGGTGCAGCACGCGCTGGAAGAACATCAGCGCGAGCAGGGTTGCCAGCAACCAGAAGAGACCATCAAGAGAGACAAGCATGGATGGATGACGGAGAACGGAGAATGCAAGCCAACCTCGGTCCTCCGTCTACGGTCTTTATTTTGCCGCCGCCCTGGTGATGGCAATGAACTCATCCAATTTCAGGCTGGCCCCACCCACCAGCGCGCCGTCGATATCTGGCTGGGCAAAGAATTCGGCGGCGTTGGCGGATGTCACCGAGCCACCATACAGAACGCGGACAGCCTGAGCGCTCTCCACCCCGAACAGGTCCGTAAGTGCAGCGCGGATGACGTCGCGATGGACAACTTGCGCATTCTCTCCCGAGGAAGCGCGTCCCGTTCCGATGGCCCAGACCGGCTCGTAGGCTACGACTATGGTCGGAGAAAAAGCGGTGTCCAGGCCTTTAAGTCCTTCCAATATCTGGCGGCGGACAACTTCGGCCGTACGACCGGCTTCGTTCTCAGCCAGGGTTTCGCCCACACATACGACCGGCACCAGCGCCGATTTTTGGGCGGCCAGGACTTTCTTGTTGACAGTTTCATCCGTTTCGCCAAAGTAGGTGCGGCGTTCGGAATGGCCGAGGATGACATACTTGCAGAATTCCTTGACCATGCCCGGCGCGACTTCACCGGTGAAAGCGCCCTTCTCTTCCCAGTGCATGTTCTGTGCGCCCAGGCCGATGTCCGTGCCGCCGACCAGGTTGGCTACCGCCACCAGGGAGATAAACGGCGGGCAGATCACTTTTTCCACACCGGCAATATTTTTCAGTTCGGGCCCCATGGCCGAGATCAGTTCGCGCGCCTCGGCAACGGTTTTGTTCATTTTCCAGTTTCCGGCTACAAAAGGGGTACGCATGTTGCTCCTATTGGGGTATATGAAGTAATTCCTGGGCGTAATCCTTGATCCATGCCGGGGTACCCAGCGCATCGATTAAGTTCTGGAGAGCACTCTGGCCCTCGACAGTCTTTCCTTCTTTGAGGAGTAATTCCGCCTTGAGTAATTTCGTGTCTGACAGGCCGGGCTTCAATGCATTCACCTGATTGATCAGAGTCTGGGCCAGATCAGTTTTGTCAGTATTTGTCAGTGTATAACGCGCCTGCGCGATGAGTCCCAGCGCTTGATCGACCCTGCCAATTCTACTGTATTCAAGCACATCGGGTGCATGGGCCTCTGCGAAACCCCGGTAAACCGCCTGATGCAGACTGTTCACCAGCACATTCGGCATCTGCCTGGAATTCTCGGCCATCTGCATATACAGGAGAGCCGCCGCAAGCCAGAGCTTGGCGTCTTCGAATGTCTTTGCCGCACCGGCCAGGAAGAGTTGGTTTCTATGGGCCAGCTCAGCTCCCTGGCGGATCTGGTCGTAGCCATCCAGTTGCTGGCCGGCCTGGATCAGCGCGTACCCGTATTGCAGGTGGGCTTTCGGGTCGTTGGGGTTCTGCTCCATTTGCTGCCTGGCCCTGTCCACAGAAATCTGCGGCAGGTCAACGCGTGGCACATTCGCAGGATCGATGGTAGGGGGATTTTCGACGGTTGCTTCCTCGCTAGGCGCAACCGTCGGCGGGATGGCAGTGCCGGTTGGGCTGGCAGTGCTTTGTACCTCGGTAGCCGCAAGCGCAGGCAGGTCTTTATTTTTATTTGCCTGCAGGGCCAGGAACACCACTCCGCAGCACAGGCATAATCCCAGCCCGGCGGCGATCCATATCCAGGTGGCGCGGGACCTGTGTTTTTCCGCCTGTGTGAAAGTTTGACTGGCAGCAGCCGGGGGCGGAGTCACCGGCCCCGTATCGGCGCGCGCAGGCGGAGAGATGGGGGCCGGGACCACCGGAGGCACGGTAACAGCCTCGGACTTGGGAGCGGGCACTTCAGCGCGCAGGATGGCCGAGGCAGTGTCCGTCCATGCTTCTTTGAAGGCTTTCACCATGTCGGGGACGTCCTTGAAGCGGTCAGCACGCTCCTTCGAAAGCGCTTTTAATAAGAAACGCTCCAGGTCGGGCGGAATATTGGGATTGACGGCGCTGGGTAAAGGCAGGGGCGAGTAAATATGGTCGTGGATCACCGAGAAGGGCGTATCCCCACTGAAGGGCACGCGCCCGACGGTCATCTCGTAGATCATGACCCCAAAAGAGTAAATATCGGTGCCTTCATCGAGGTCTTTTTTGGCCATGGCCTGCTCGGGTGAAATGTACTGCGGCGTGCCGAGCACCATGTCTGTCGTCAGCGTAGATTCGCCCGACTGGGCAATGCGCGCCAGCCCGAAATCGGCCAGGTAGACCTGGCCGTCATTGGCAAGGATAACGTTCGAGGGTTTGATATCGCGGTGCAGGATGCCCTGCTTGTGGGCATAGGTCAGGGCTAAGCCAACGGTCTCGACCATATGGCCCACCTCGCCGGCGCTGAGCGGGCCGCGCTGCAGGCGCGCCTTGAGGGTCTCGCCCTCGATGAACTTCATCACCAGGTAAGGCTGGCCTTCATATTCGGCATAATCGTAGATCGGGACGATATTGGGGTGTTCGAGTTTGGCAACCACCCGGGCTTCGCGCTGGAAACGCGCCAGGAAGCTGGGATCTTCCATGAAAGCCTGATGTAGCACTTTGATCGCCACGTAGCGATCAAGCGAAGCATGATAAGCCTGGTAGACGGTTGCCATACCGCCCTGGCCGAGCTGCTCCATGATGCGGTAGGGGCCTACTTGTAATCCAGCGGTGAAGGGCATAATTCCTCCGGCGAGGTGGAACAAATATTATTAACTGATGTTACGCAACTTATAGGGTTTTTAAACCTAAAGAGCTTGAACCACCCTGGCCCGCCCCGCGCACCCCACGAACTGCGTGGGGCAGGTGGTGGGCGAAAGCCGCGAAGTGGCACGAAGAAGATCAAATACGGTGAATGGTTTTTCTTTTTCATCGCTCTTCGTAAGGTGAGTTATTAAGCCTACTCAGTCTGGATGAAACATGCAACTCACGGATGAGTCATAAAACAATGAGATCATGAGAAAGCGAAGGTAGCAGGAAACCGCTGCTGCCTTCGGGCAGGCCAAAATAATAGCCAAGCATCGGGCCAAATATGGCCAGCGCTACAATGAGGCCGCAGCAACAAAATAATAAGATGAGTGAGATAGCCCCAACCCACATCCAGGGGTTGGCTTTCTTCCGGTCCTGCATTTCCATGGAGTGCTCCCAAATTTAAGATGACAGCCACTTTGCCAGTGACTGTCACCTTATTTCTGTTTATTTATCGAGCAAAGCGGCGACTCCCGGCAGGGTGAGACCTTCGAGCATTTCCAGGGATGCGCCACCGCCGGTAGAGATGTGAGTAATTTTATCGGTCAGGCCGGATTCCTGAATCGCCGCGACAGAATCTCCGCCGCCGACGATACTGACCGCGCCCGATTCAGCCACCGCTTTGGCGACGCCGAACGTACCTTTGGCAAATTCAGGGAACTCAAAGACACCCATCGGGCCGTTCCAGACCACCGTCTTGGCCGCTTTGAGGACCTTGCCGTAATGCTCGATCGTCTCCGGGCCAATATCGAGGATACGCCAGCCATCCGGTACGGGACCGGTTGGGATGATTTTATGTGCGGCAGCCGCGTCGAATTTGTCGGCGATGACCACGTCCACGGGCAGGCGCAGTTTGTTGCCCGCCGTTTTGAGCAGTTCCTTGGCCGTTTCGAGCGCCTCGGCCTCGACCAGCGAGTCGCCCAGCGGGTAGCCTTCTGCTTTGAAGAAGGTATTAGCCATCCCGCCGCCAATCAGGATCGTATCGGCCTTGCTCAATAGGTTTTTGATCACGCCAATCTTATCGCTGATCTTGGCGCCGCCCAGGATGGCGACGAACGGCTTGGCCGGGTCTGCCACCGCCGCGCCGAGGTACTGGATTTCTTTTTCCATGAGCAAGCCGGCCACCGCCGGCAGGAATTTGGCTACACCTTCGGTGGAAGCGTGCGCGCGGTGAGCCGAGCCGAATGCGTCGTTGACGTAAATGTCGGCCAGCGCGGCCAGCTGTTTGGCCATGCCGGGATCGTTCTTCTCTTCTTCCGGGTGGAAGCGCGTATTTTCAAGCAGGAGCACGTCGCCGGGCTTGAGCGCCTTCGCTGCGGCCTCGGCTTTCGGGCCAATGCAATCCTCGGCGAAGGCCACATCCTTCTTCATCAATTTTCCCAGGTATGCGGCTACCGGCTTCATTGAATATTTGGGGTCCGGACCATCTTTGGGACGGCCCAGGTGCGAACACAGGATCAGGGCCGCGCCAGCTTTGATTAAAGCCTCCAGGGTCGGTATGGCGCCGCGGATACGCGTATCATCACCTACCACGCCGTCTTTGATCGGGACGTTGAAATCCACACGCACGAGCACGCGCTTGCCCTTGACGTCGATATCTCTGATTGTTTTTTTGCTAAACATCATTCCCTCCGTATCGGTAAATAGAGGACCGGTAAATTAGCAAATTAGTTACTCAGTTATTGGTAGAACAACTAATTTACTGATCTACCAATTTACTAATCTACCAGATCCCCAGCCACCAACTACAGGCTCTTGGCAACCAGTGCAGTGATGTCCGCCACGCGGGAGGCATAACCCCATTCGTTGTCGTACCAGGCCACTACCTTGACCAGGTTGCCGAGCACCAGGGTGTCGATGGCGCTGAAGATGGAGGAGAAAGTGGTGCCTTTGTAATCGCTTGAGACCAAAGGTTCATCGGTCACATCCAGGATGCCCTTCATACGGCCGGCTGCGTATTCGAGCATAGCCGCACGGATCTCTTCAGCTGTAGCCTCTTTGTCGAGAATGGCAGTGAAATCCACCACCGAGACGGTAGGCGTGGGCACGCGGAAGGCCATGCCGCCGAATTTCCCCTTCAGCTCGGGGATGACCAGCCCAACGGCTTTGGCCGCACCCGTCGGAGACGGGACGATGTTCTGGGCGGCGGCGCGGGCATCGCGCAGATCCTTGGCACCCAGGTCCTGCAATTTCTGCGAATTGGTGTAGGAATGCACTGTAGTGAGCAGGCCTTTTTGAATGCCAAACTTGTCATTCAGCACCTTGGCCACCGGGGCCAGGCCGTTGGTCGTACAGGAAGCGTTCGAGATCACGTGGTGCTTGGCCGGGTCGTACTTGTCTTCATTCACGCCCAGCACAATCGTAATATCTTCGTTCTTGGCCGGGGCGGAGATGATGACTTTTTTGGCCCCGCCGGATTGGATGTGCGCCACGGCCTTGGTGGCATCCGTGAAGAAACCGGTCGATTCGATGACGATATCCGCGCCCGCTTCTTTCCACTTGATTGCGGCGGGCTCGCGCTCGGCGCTGACAGTGATGGTTTTGCCATCCACCACCAGGTGGCCATCCTTCACCTCGACTGTGCCGTGATAATGACCATAAGTCGAATCATACTTGAACAAATGCGCGTTCGTCTCCGGATCGAACAAATCATTGATTGCCACCACCTCGATCTCACCGGGGTGCCGCTGTTTGATCGTGCGCAGCACCAACCGTCCGATGCGGCCAAAACCATTGATACCAACTTTAATTGCCATTTCAAACCTCCTACAGATTATGAGTTTTTTGCACAATTGCACATGCCTCACAAATTTTACCGCGTGCTGCGCAATGCCGTGAGCCGAGAAATCATTCTTCCTTATATTTGCATATCCCGGCTCACTGATTTACGCAAAGAGCAGTACCTTGTAAGCCCAATGTGCCTTTGAATTGTGTACCAGGTTTGTTACTCGCCCAGCGAAAGCGGACCCGTCCGTTCGAACAACAGGTCCATCAGCCGGCTGGCAAGTTTGTCTGAGTCGTGTCGCCAGGGGTGTTCCACATCCAGCACATCCGCCCCGTAGACAGGATAGATCGCGGCGTCATCATCCAGCTTAACCCACTCCACGCCATTTGGGAGCGCGTCTTCATAGCGGTTATTATAAACAATCACGTCGAATAAATCGGGACCAATATGTTCTTCGAAAACACGAATATGGTCAGAGCAGGTGTAAGCGGATGTCTCGCCCTGTTGGGTGGCGATATTCATGACGTAGGCTTTCATCGCTTTGCTGGCGCGTATCGCGGCCAGCAGGTCCGGCACCAGCAAATTGGGCAGCAGGCTGGTGTACAGGCTGCCGGGGCCGATCACGATCATATCTGCTGCCAGGATGGCCTGGATGACGGGCGGGAAAGCCGACGGGTTGTTCGGTTCCATATAAACCCGGCGCACCCGGCCGGGCATTCCGGGGATGCTGCTCTCACCCTGGACCCGGATTTGATTGACCGCGTGTGGGACTTGCACGTCGGCGACGAGTCTGACGTCGTGCAATGTAGCCGGCAGCACCTGCCCGTGTACGGAAAGCACCCGCCCAGACTCGGCCACGGCTTCCTCGAAACTGCCCGTGATCTCGGCCAGCGCAGAGATAAAGAGATTGCCAAACGAATGCCCACCCAGGCCTGAATCAGCGCTGAAACGGTACTGAAACAGTTGGGTCAGCAAGGCTTCATCATTGGAAAGCGCCGCCAGGCAGTTACGGATATCACCGGGCGGCAGAATGCCCATGCTCTGGCGCAACGCGCCGGACGAGCCGCCGTCATCGGCCACTGTGACGACAGCCGTCAGGTTATAGGTGTGATTCTTGAGTCCGCGCAGCAGTGCGGCCAGGCCATGCCCGCCGCCGAGCGCCACCACGCGCGGCCCACGTTCGCGGCGACGGTAATCAGCAATCTGGTCCACCAGGCGGGAGCCGGGGCGCAGGAACGGGTTGAGCAGCGCGCGGTTCAGGCCCCAGATACCTGCCAGGATCAGGGAGATTCCCAGCCCGACAAAGATGACCACACGGATCAGGCGTGGGAAAAAGCGCAGGGTGGCAACATCCAACACCGGGAGGAGTTCAGCCGAAACACTGGTGCGGTAATAATCCAGCAAATAATAGGCAACGCCCACACCCAGCAGGGTGACACCGGCCAGAAACAGCACAAGCCAGCGCTTGACCCCCAGTCCCGGAGTCAACCAACGCAGCATGCCTGTCACTTCTTTTTTTAGTGGATCGAACCATTTGAAATGATATCGCACGGATTGATAATAGCAGTGTTCAAAAGTTCCGTCAACGCTAAAAGTCCGACCAAAATCTGCATCTCATCACATTCCCCCGCCGACGCTTACGTTATAATCACGGCCATGGGAATCATCATTGCCGTAGACATCGGCGGGACACAGATCCGTGTGGCCGCCTTCCACCGTGACAGCATCGAACCTATAGATGAAGTTCGGCGCATACCCACCCACTCCACGCAGGGAACACCATTCGAGCGCCTATGCATGCAGATCGAAGCCATCTGGCCGAAAAATGAGCAGGTGGAAACCATTGTTGTCGCTTCGCCAGGCCCGCTGGACCCGGAGAGCGGCATTGTTTTTTCCGCGCCGAATATCCCCGGTTGGGAAAACTTCCCGCTGCGGGACGAGTTGATAAAACGGTTTGGCGTTCCGGCCCTGATCAACAACGATGCCAAGCTGGCGGCGCTGGGAGAATGGCATTTTGGCGCCGGGAAGGGCCATCACCACGTGCTTTACATCACCCTCAGCACCGGCATTGGCGGTGGCGTAATCAGCCAGGACCACATCCTGCAAGGCGTGCGCGGCCTGGCCACCGAGGTGGGGCATCTCACCGTCCTGCCGGATGGGCCGCTGTGCAGTTGTGGGCAGCGCGGCCATCTGGAGGCCGTCGCGTCGGGGCCGGCGATTGCCCGCTACGTGCAAGAACAACTCGCGAGTGGCGCAGCTTCGTCGCTCCAGGGGAAGAGCAATCTCTCGGCGCGCGATGTGTCTGCAGCCGCGGCAACAGGCGACACGCTGGCCGTCGAGGCCCTGGCGCGCGCGGGATATTTTATCGGCCAGGCGCTGGCCGGTCTGCTACACCTGTTCAATCCGTCCATCGTCATTTTCGGCGGCGGCGTATCGTTCAGCGGGCCGCTATTGTTCGACCCGGTGAAAGAGTCGCTTGAAAAACACATCATGGATAAAGCGTTTCTCAAGGATCTGCAGATCACGAACGCCAAACTGGGCGATGACGCCGGGCTGCTCGGCGCACTGACTCTGGCCTTGATTTCTGGCCCTGAGCATTGAAAGGGAAGGAAAAGAAGAAACGAGTAAAAAGTGAGAAGGAAGAACAATGCAGAACTCCGAGCTTCGCTGCCCTGATAAGAGCGGAAATCTCGGAGTTCTGGCTTTGAAAAAGGTGAGCCCCTACGGCATCGGCTCCGCCAGCCGCAACCGGTATATCCCTATTCTCTATTCTCCAAAACTCCAACATCCCTCCAACACACCCGCCGCCCAAAAATGATAAAATACCTTCACCTGCTTTTATGTTTTTTGTTTTTCTATTCTCTTTTCTCTGTTCTCTCTTTTTTTCCTGTCTTTCCCGGATTACCCCATGCTACCCGATTTCCGCGTCCGCCAGCGTGACTACCTGCTCGAAATCGCCCGCGCCGTTACCCAGGAACTCGACCTGGAGAAACTGCTGGCGCGTATTTTGCGCATCTCGATCGAAATGCTGGCCGGGCAAGCCGGGCTGATCGCGCTCAAGGAACAGAATTCCTGGCGCGTGACCGCTGCCCATGGCATCCCGCCTGCGTTCCTGCGCTACCTGGAACCGCTGCTGGCCGAGGAAACTGTCGCCGAGCTGGACGTCAGCGAGCTCAACCGCATGCTCAAGGACCTGACCTATACCACCAGCCTGGGCCTGCTCAACGGCACCGCCCTGCCGCTGGTCACGCACGGACAGGTGATCGGCGTCATCTTTATCTTCCGTTCGTACCCCGATCTTTTCTCTGCCAATGACAAACAACTGCTGCAATCCTTTGCCGATCAGGCCGCCATTGCCGTATTCAACGCGCAGCTCTATGGCCAGAGCATCTATGAAAAGCAGCGCCTGGACGCCCTGATCGACTCGGCCGCCGATGGCATATTGATTTTGACCGCCGAGCATATTGTCGAGCGCGCCAACCCGGCCTTCGAACGGCTGTATGGCCAGCCGCGCGAAGAAATCCAGGGTAAAACGCATGATGAGATCATTCGCTGGTCGGGCAAACCCGACGGCCTGACCCTCACCGAAGCCGAAGCACAGGATTGGCCGCTCACGCCCAATGCGAACCTGTACGTCGAGGGCGATTTGCAACGTCCCGAGCCACCACCTATCCCGGTCGGTATCACGTACGCCCCACTGCTCAATGCAGAAGGCAAACTGCGCAACATCATCGTCACCGTACGCGATATCACCCACTTCCGCACCGCTGACGAAATCAAAGCCACGTTCATCTCCATCGTCAGCCACGAACTTAAAACGCCCGTTGCGCTGATCAAAGGCTACGCTTCCACGCTGCGCCGTAACGACGCCCGCTGGGACAAACATATCATCCAGGATAGCCTGGCCGTTATCGAAGACGAAGCCGACCGCCTGGCGAAAATGATCGAGGATCTGCTGGACGCTTCGCGCCTGCAAGCCGGTGGCCTGACGTTAAGCCGGGCAGATGTCTCGCTCCCAACGCTCGCCGCACGCCTGGCTGAACGTTTCCAGACCCAGACGAAGGTCCACACCCTGATGGTGGACTTTCCCGAGAACTTCCCCGTGATCCTGGCGGACGAAACCCGCATCGAACAGGTGCTGTCGAACCTTATTTCCAATGCCATCAAATACGCGCCGAAAGGCGAAATCCGCATCAGCGGGCAGGTGCGCCCGGAGCAGGTCATCATTACCGTCAGCGATGAAGGACCCGGCATCGACGCCCACGACATGCCCCACATCTTCGACCGCTTCTACCGCGCCGATGCCGCCATCCGCAAGACCAAAGGCGCCGGCCTGGGACTGTTCCTGGCGCGCGCCATCGTCGAGGCGCACGGCGGGCGCATCTGGGTCGATCCCCAGCCCGGCAGTGGCGCGCGCATTTGCTTCTCGTTACCGAGGTAAGGGCACGGCGGCGCCGTGCCCTTACGACCCTTTTATGGAAAGGTATCCCATGCCAACCGACACCATCCCTGCTCGCAGTGCCATCGACAAGAAATATACCTGGAACGCCGAAAGCATGTTCGCCACACCCGCAGCCTGGGATGCGGAGGTCAAAGCTATCATTGCGAGTATTCCCGACGTCAAGAAATTCCAGGGGCGTTTGAAGGAAGGGTCCGCCACGCTGCTTAATGCGCTTAAAGCCATGGAGGAATTGCTGGCCCGCGTGAACCGCGTCGTCGTCTATGCCGGTTTCGCCTACAGTGTGGATACCACTGACCAGGACGCCGCAGCCATGGCAGGCAAGTCCCAGGGCGCCTTCGGCCAGGTGAGCGCGGCCATCTCTTTTCTTAACCCGGAACTGCTCGAGATCGGCGAGAAAACACTGCGCCAATGGCTCATGGACGAGCCTGGCCTGGGCATCTACGCACACTATGCAGACGACCTGTTCCGCAAACAGGCACACGTACGCTCGGCCGAGGTGGAGGAAATCCTCGGCATGCTGGCCGACCCGTTCAGCGGGCCGGTCACCACCGCCAGCATGCTCACCAATGCAGACTTCAAGTTCAATCCCGCAGTAGACGGGGCAGGAAACGCGATCGAAATGAACGAGGCGGCATTTTGGAAGATACTTTCCACTGAAGACCGCAAGGCGCGCCAGACGGCCTGGGAAACCTATATGGACAAGCACCTTGAATTCAAGAACACACTCTCCAGCAACCTGGCGAATTCGATCAAACAGAATATTTTCCAGACGCGGGCCCGCAAACACCAGTCGGCACTGGTAGCCTCCTTGTATCAGGACAACATTCCGGCGGAAGTATTCCACAACCTGATCGATACGTTCAAGAAAAACCTGCCGGTCTGGCAGCGCTATTTCGAGATCCGCAAAAAGGGCCTGGGGGTCTCTGAGCTGCATCCGTACGATATGTGGGCGCCGCTGGCAAAAAACCGCGTCAAAATCCCTTACGAAAAAGCGGTGGACTGGATCGGCGAGGGCCTGCTGCCGCTGGGCAAGGAGTACGTCGGAATTTTACGTAACGGCTGCCTCGAAGAACGCTGGGTGGACGTTTATCCGAACCAGGGCAAACGCACCGGCGCCTTCTCCTGGGGTACGAAAGGCACGCACCCGTTCATCATGATGTCTTACACCGACGAGATCTTCAGCCTGTCCACGCTGGCACATGAACTGGGGCATTCGATGCACTCCTACCTGACCTGGGATAACCAGCCACTGGTCTCGTCGGATTACTCGCTGTTCGTGGCCGAGGTGGCTTCCAACTTCAACCAGGCCATGGTGCGCGCGCATCTGCTGCAATCCAACGACGACCACGATTTCCAGATCTCGGTCATCGAGGAAGCCATGGCAAACTTCTTCCGCTACTTCTTCATTATGCCCACGCTGGCGCGCTTCGAACTGGCAACGCACGAGCTGGTCGAAAAGGGAGAATCCCTGACAGCCGACGTGATGATCAACCTGATGGCAGACCTCTTCAGTGAAGGGTATGGCGATAAAGTGCAACTGGACCGTGGGCGTGTGGGCATCACCTGGGCCTACTTCCCGCACCTGTTCAGCGACTTCTACGTCTACCAGTATGCCACCGGGATTTCGGGCGCGCATGCCCTTTCAGGGCGCATCCTGCGCGGTGAACCGAATGCGGTACAGGACTATCTCGGTTTCCTGAAATCCGGCTCCTCAGCTTATGCCCTGGACGTGCTCAGGAAAGCCGGCGTGGACCTGGCCAGCCCCAAACCGGTCGAAGAGACTTTCGCCGTGATGAGCGGTTATATTGACAGGCTGGAGAAACTGCTTTCGTAAAGCAAAGGGAAAAGCAAGAAGTAAAGAAGTAAAGAAGTAAAGAGCAAGAAAAGAGAAACGAGAAACGAGTAAAGGCAAAAACACTTCTTCTCCTGTCAATGAAGTAAAATAGACGGGTTATATCAATCGTCAATCCCGAAGGTGCTGGTGTTCTTCCAGCTAAAATCAGAAATCGGAAATCCATATGCCCCAGACCCAGATCTCCTGCCCCCGCTGCCACCAGATGATCCCTGCCCAGGTGGAACAGCTTTTTGACGTGACCGCCGAGCCGGCTTCCAAACAGCGCCTGATCGGCGGCGTCTCGAACCGCGCCCGCTGCCAGTTCTGCGGCTACGAGGGGAACCTGGCCACGCCCATCGTCTACCACGACGCCGAGAAGGAGCTGCTGCTCACGTATTTCCCCTCCGAGCTGGCACTCCCGGTCAACGAGCAGGAAAAGCTGATTGGGCCACTGATCAATAAAGTGGTCAACAACCTGCCTGCCGAAAAACGCAAGGCGTATTTATTCCGCCCGCAGGGTTTTCTTACCTACCAGAGCCTGATCGAAAAAATCCTGGAAAGCGACGGCGTCAGCCGCGAAATGCTCGACGAACAACAGAAACGCCTGAACCTGATCCAGCGCCTGCTCCAGACCACCACAGCGGATGTGCGCGCCGAGATCATCAAGGAGAACGGGGCCTTGCTCGATGAAGGCTTCTTTGCGATTTACAACCGCCTGGTGGATGCGGCCGTCAACTCCAATCAGAAACAAACGGCCGAGGCCATGAGTGCCTTGCAGAACGAGCTGCTCGAAGGCTCGGAGTATGGCCGCAAACTGAAGGCGCAGTTCGGCGAACTGGAAGAGGCGGTGAAATCACTGCAGGAAGCCGGCCAGGGTTTGACGCGCGAAAAACTGCTTGAAATTCTGATCGCCGCGCCAAACGATGCGCGCATCCAGGCCCTGGTCAGCATGACCCGCAACGGGCTCGATTATGCCTTCTTCCAACTGCTGACCGAACAGATCGATAAATCCAGCGGCAAGGAACGCAAGAAGCTCGAAGACCTGCGTAGCAAGATCCTGGATTACAACAACCAGCTCGACAAGGCCATGGAAGAACAGATCAAACAGATCGACGCCTTCATCGAGCAGATCCTGGCCGCTCCGGACGTTACGCAGGCCACCGCCCAGAACATCGATAAGTTCAACAACGAGATGGTTGCCCAGGTGCTGGAAAGCAAACTGCGCGAGGCCAGCCAGAAAAAAGATACGGCCCGCCTCGATAAAATCCAGCAGGTTGTGAGCGTGCTACAGCAGGCCAGTACCCCGCCCGAATTGGAACTGATCAACGCCCTGCTCGAATCCGCCGGGGACGAGGCCACGCTCGAGAAAGCGTTGAAAGAGCACGAGGCCGAACTGACCGAGGAACTCTCGGGGATGATCGCTTCGCTCATGCAGCAGATCGAAACCCAGGGCGAGAAGAACGCCCAGAACGAAGAGATCCTGCGCCGCCTGGATGTTGTCTACCGGGCGATCTTGAAGCTGTCGATGCAGAAGAATATGGGGAGTAAGTGAAGTGCAAGTAATGAGTAATAAGCAATAAGTAAAAAGTGAGAAGGAAATTGAACGGTGGGTGGGCTGATCCCATCCGCCGTTTTTTTAATTGAACAACGAATGGAAATAACTCGTCCGCTGTTCAATTTTTTTATTACGCAGAGAAAGTGGAATAGGGTGCAATGACCTCTACGGGACAAATTCTTCCTTTTGCGTAATTGTAGCAAGCCGCATAGACGCTATTTTGGGTTGGTGCCAAAATGAGCGCAAGCAAATGAGTGATCTTCGGCAATTCAAGGTCACGGGGAGAAGGTCGGGGCAATCCATAGGGGTGAGAATGATACAAAGCCAGCACGGTTTGGCCTTTCTTTTCCAACATGAGCTTTGCATCATAAAACACCTTTGGATCAATTGCAAAACTTTTTTCTTGTCCCGATAGATTAGGCAGTGGAAGGACTGTATATGCCAGCGCTACTGTAGGGTTTTCAAGTGTGCCAGCCAACAGGCCACACACCTCGGCTTTGTCCATCGCCGGCATGATTTGCTGTTCCAGTGAAAGAACAGCTTCTTTCACAATTCCGAGTTTTTGAATCATCTTCACCGCTTTTCATTATCGCTTGGAATCGCCAATACAATGAGCACAGTTATCCAACCCTGCAGCGCGGCCATCTTGAAGCGTATCGAACCGCCGCAAGTGATTGGGGGAGGCAAGATGCAGAAAAGAACAATTTGGCATATGTAATTCCATTTTTGTGCGGCTCATGTTGCCGAGTGCGTATCCAAACATTTGAACCGTTTGTTCCGCCGTGAGGGCTGTCGTTGTGCTTTGCCAACTTTTATCGGCCTGTATCTCTTTCAGTTCCGTTAACATATTCGTTCCTATCGGCCAGACATCAATTTCACTTTGTTCGCCAAGTTTCTCATTGAGAAAGTAGCGAACTCTCAAAGTTCTTTTCCCTCCCTGAAAGGTTGTGGGCCCCCAGGTCGCGGGATAGATACCTTGGAATTGGGCTTGGCCGAGGATATCAAGAGGCGGCAGATAGAGATCACCGAAACTCGCCGGATCCAACCCAGCCTGTATAACAACGTTTTGACCCGACATACAGCAACCTTTTGCGTTTCTAATGACCACTTTTATGTCCACGCTATCCCCTGTCTGACCCGGCTTTCTAGCGTTTTTTGCTACATATAGGCTGCTGAATTCTGTTGCCGCAGGCCAGCGCTTATCATCATTCTGATCCGAACATTCTTTGCAGAAGCCATTATTTCTTTCGTCCTCAGGTCGCGGTTTTGTCAGCTCTGTCCAATCATCCTTGATTTTATGATATTCGTCTGACAGCCACTCACCTGCGTTTTCCAACACGGGGGCAACGGCCTGAATCACTGCTGCGGCTGCAATGGCAACGATTGCCACAGCTGCAACAACTGTTACCACAGCCACAATCGTGGTAATCACGGCAAACACTTGCGCAAAAAAACCTGCTAGGAACCAGAAATCACCCCCTATTGTCAGAATATCTGTCTGTACCAAGCGCTCTGGCGATAATTCGAATGGTACTTGGTCGCCATTCTCCGCGATAGCCTTTAAAGCATCCCCAAAGTTTTCAGAGGCCAAGCCTGCGGCAACCCGATCCTTATTGGGGAGATAGGAATGTTCAAAATACAGATTCATCTCGTCGGGTGTCACGCCCAGATACTTGGCAACGGCCATTTCGTCTTTTCCGAGGAACGCAGGGTTTGCAAAAACCTGCAGATCATCCGGTCTTTCAGCCAGCGCCTTTGTGGAAGCCATGAGCACAGGGTTTTCACGATAAATAGTACAGGCCCCTTTGAGCATCGTTTGGTAATCATTCTCAATGCCTGACCATTTCTTGACAAAGGCTTTATCGTGTTTCGAGCTGCGCCTTTTACCGTTTGCTTTATCCCCAATCAGGGTACTCGCTTCACGAAAGTATCCCATCACATTTTGCGTTGCCTGTGCAAGTTCGCTAATGCGTTCGTCTTGATCGACGGCTTTTCGTAAAAGCTTGGGCGCTTTAGGATCAATTTTCTTCGGCGCGCGCCTGGATGGTTTCTTGGCATCCCTTTCAGTTTTCAATTCCATCTGTCTGAGCGCTTTTTTTACCTTTGGGTGTTGGGAAAGCTGTTGGCTAAGCTCTTCTATATTATTCGCGGAAGTCTTATGGCGGATCTTTGGATGCTCAGATGGCTTCCTGACGCCCACAGTCTTTTGTTCTAACAAATTCTGAGATTCGGTTTTCATAATATGTTTCTCCTTTCAATAATCGAACGATTGAGGAATATGGATTAAAGCGTGCATCAAATCATCAATTGATCTAATATTTATGATATGCGTTGCCCGTAGACAGAACGTAGACAAAAGGCCCCGTTAACCTCATAAAAGCTGAGTATTCTCGCTTATTCCAAATGAAAAACCGATCCCGGAGTTATGTCGGGATCGGTAGAATTCGATTTCCTTGACGGGCAGTGTTTTGGTTTTTTTACGGCCAGACCTCTTTTGATTGAGAGACATCTGTCCATTTTTCAAAAGACGATATGCTACTCCAGTGGCAGGTTTTCCAGCATTAGCCCGGATCCAAATCCTCTACATCGGCCAAATCCTGCAGACGGCCCGAGGCTTTCTTGTTTCGTTTCAGATTTTCAAGATCAATCACAGATATTTCCACCCCACTCACTGTAACCATCATGTGTTTTGGATAGCATTCTGAAAAATCCACCCCATCGATAGTAGTTAGAATATCAATTCTGCTTGGGTCATAACCGAGTTGAATAACTTGATCCGGCGTCAGGAAATCCTCAACCTTTAAATCGAGCGAACCAAAACCAAAATCCTTTAGCGCTTTGACAATTCGAACGGCATTCTCAGGCGACATTTCAATCCAAACATCAATGTCCTTGGTATAACGTGGATGACCGTGAAAAGCAATGGCATAACCACCAACAACCAGATACCGGACTTTGTTAGCGTTTAATGATTCGAAAAACTCTTTGAAGTCTTGGTTCAGCACCGTACCTCCACAAATGGTATTCTCGCCGGATTTGTTCCAATGCCGCCAGCCGCTCCTCCACCGGGCGGGTGCGCCAGTAAACCGAATCCGGCTTCTGATCGCCCAACTTCACTATCTTCACCACCTTCGCAATCGACATCCCTTTTCCTTTTCTCTGTTCTCTCTTCTCTGTTTTCTAATCACTGATCCCCGGGTTTTCCAGCATCAGCCCATGCCCGCGTACCGTGACGATATACGGGTAGGAGGGGTCCATCTCGGCCAGCCGGTCGCGCAGGCGGCGGATGAGCGCATCCAGCGCCTGGTCGGTCACCCCGGCAGACTGCTCATCTCCCCAGACTTCTGAAACCAGGTCCGGGCGGGTCACCACCTGTCCTTGATGTTGGTACAGCACCCATAACAGGTGGAATTGCAAGGCGGAAAGTGGCGGCGTCATTTGCTGTTGATTGACCCATACCTGGCGCGAGCGCATGTCGAGTATCAGGCGGCCGTTACGCAGCGGCCCAGTCTCGAGCGGCATGGTCGCATCCGAACTCAGGAACTGGAACTCCTGCGCAGTAGCGATCTGAAAAGTATCGCCATCCTGCAAAACCACGGGAGCCGAAATGCGGTTGCCGCCGTAATGCGTGCCGTTTTTGCTGCCCAGGTCTTCCAGCACGACGCCCGAAGCGCCCGGCGTCAACCGGGCATGAAAGCGTGAGACCTGCCGGTCAGGGATGAGCACGTCACAGCCGGATTCACGCCCCATTACCAGCGGGCGGTCAAGCGGCCAGCGCTCCCCCGTCAGTGGGCCGTTTTGTGCCACCAGCACGGGAAAATCCTGGTCAGTAGACATGATACGTTATAATATAGCAGAAAATTGCTATTCTGTGCAGAAACCACGCCGAATTTCATCTTGCACGGTTTGGCTGCTCGTACCCGGAACAATAATGTGAAAATGCGGTTGTTCCGGTACGAGAGGAGATTCTCTTCAATGCCACTCCCAACCAAAACGGGGGAGGTTCTTCGCGGTCGTTATCGCATCGTTGAGCGCATCGGCCAAGGTGGAATGGGCAATATCTACCTGGCTGATGATACGCGCCTGGAAGGGCGCAAATGTGCGCTCAAGGAAGTGGAACATGACCACAACCTTCCGGAAAAAGTTATTCGAGAGGCCCGCGACCAGTTCTTGCGCGAGGCGACCGTACTTGCGCGCCTCGACCACCCCAATCTCCCCAAAGTCTCAGACTTCTTCTCGGTTGGCGAAAAAGATTACCTGGTGATGGATTTCGTCCCAGGCAAGGACCTGCGCCTGCTGATGCTCGAAGCCAAAGCACATAACAGCTTCCTGAACGAACGTGACGTGCTTGATTGGGCCGGGCAACTGGCCGACGCGCTGACCTATCTGCACCGGCAGTCACCGCCCATCGTCCACCGCGACATCAAACCATCCAACCTGAAAATTACTCCTGACGGCCTGCTAAAGCTGGTCGATTTCGGGCTGGTCAAAGTACTCGCCCCGGACGAAGAAACCATCACAATCATCCAGGGCCAGGGTACGGTACTGTACACGCCACTCGAACAGTACGGCGGCTCAGAGAGCCACACGGACGTGCGCTCGGACGTCTATGCTTTTGGCGCCACACTCTATCACCTGCTTACCGGCCAGCCGCCTGTAGACGCCCGTCAACGCTTCCTGCATCCTGAGAGCCTGATCCAGCCACACAAGATCAACCCGATGATCAGCACACGCACCGAAAAAGCCATATTATGGGCGATGGAATTGCACCCGGATGGAAGGCCCGACTCAATCGAATCATTCCGTCAATTCTTGTTTGGTACCAAGGAACTGCCTGCGCGGCCGATGAGCCGCCCACGGCGCGGCGCGGCGCTCGAAATCTTTTTAGCGCCCCCTGAAAGTATCCTATTTGGACTTGGCGCCGTCCTGCTGCTGCTCAGCCTGATTGCTACGCTCGGCCACTAGCCGCCATACCCAGCCGATAAAAAACCCGATACCCTGAGCCAGGATCACGGCTTGCAAGAAGGCGGGCAGCCCGCGCCCGTCCAACCAGTTTTCAGCCCCCGGCATATCCAAAGACAAATAATTATAGGCAAACAGGCCGCTCAGCATGACCAGCAGCGCCCAGCGCACTGCCCAGCGGATCTCGGTGAACTGTATTCCCAGCCAGTACGCCAGCCCAATCCCGGCAGCCATCACCAGCACAACCAGAAGCCATCCCAAAAGCGTGGGATAGCCGTTGGACGTCAATATAATCATGGATTCAGGCGGCTGTGGGGTTAACGTGACGGGCGTGGGGACAGGGGTCGCGACAGAGGTGGGGGTGATGATGATCGCTGCGGCGCCTTCACTGGTCACATTCAATCGGATCGTGTCCGAGTCTCGCGCCGGCTCACTTACAGCACGGATTTCGATCAGCCCGGGCTGGTTGAGTGGGAAATTTGCTGTCGCCACGCCCGCGCTTGTAACTGTTTCGACTTCCTGGATTAAACCACTTTCACCCTGCGATAGGCGGAAGCGCACGACTGTGCCATCAGGGACCGGGCGCTTGTTGTGGTCAACGATCACGCCGGTACGCACTGCGATAGTATCGCCCAGCTTGGAAAGAGGCGCGGGCGTTGTATTCGGTGTTGGAGTGCTGGCAGCCCCGGAGGCAGGCGTGGTGGCAGGCTGGTCCAGGCTGAGCGCAATGATCTGATCCGGGTCCGGCTCGGTGGCGGAGATCAACTCATAGCCAATACCGGGCACCGAAACGGGCAGCGAACCGGCAGGGGCAATTTCCTGGAACAACAGACGTGTGGCCACTTCCACAAACGGAGCCGATTCGCTATACACACCGTAATAGGCGGTCAATTTTGAAATATCGGTAGCATCCAAATAATAGGGTGCGCTGAAAGAAAACATCAGCACGCGTTTGCTGGAGAGCAAACTCTGCTGTTCTGAAAGGAAACGGCGCAAGGTCTGGGTCTGAGGTTGTCCGTCAGGCAGGTCGAGCGCTGAAATGACCACGAAGTCCGCGCGGCGCAGGTCATTGCGCAGGTCTGGTGTGGGCAGGCGGTCTTGCAGGAGCAGGTCGACGTCCGAAAGTGAATAAGAAGATAGATGGCTGGAGTTGACCAGGGCGCCCGCCGAGGGGCCATACAGGCGTACAACTGCGCTCTGAAGAGCATCGACGGGCAGCACGGGCATATCGGGACAGGTGGAACACTGTCGGCTATACCGCACGTCCGTAATAAAAACAATATAGTCCAACGTTTTGGGAGGCGAGGGTAGTACAGCAGGCAAATCAGCCTGTGAGGGACTGATCAAGGTTGCCGCCTCCCGGGCAATGGCAAATACGGTGTCATTGCCCTGCCCAAGCGTATCTTTTTGAAGCGCTGCCGGCGAAACCGCCGATATGGCAAACGTTGGATACAGACGGTATTTGACCGTCAGGATACGCCGCAGGGACTCGTCCACACGCCCGGCAAAAGCCGGATCTTCGCGGTATTTTTGCGCAAAGAAATCGAGCGTACGCAGGACAGCGGTGTAGTTATCCTGGCCATCGCTGGAAACAATATTACCCATATAAAGCAGATCGTTCCCGGCCAGGAAAGCGTCACGCGCAACCAAACGGCCAAAGAAGCTCTTATTATCGGGATCATAAAAACGGCGCACTGCCTGTACACCCAGGTCGTCGCTGATGACGAGGCCGCCGCTCTGGCGCCACATCTTCAGTTGGGGCAAAGCCAGGATCTGGCCGAGAGCCTGTGGATCGAAACTGATCGGACGCGTGGTGGCACGGATGTTGCCCTGGAAACCCTGGTAGCGAATGTGCGATACCAGCAAGCCGTCGACCGTCTCATCGGAGGAGGCTGCCCCACCGGTGACGTCGAAAAATGGAGCCAGTTCGATCTGTTTGAGTTCTTCCAACGAACGCCGCACGGTGGATACTTCCTGATCGGCAGGCCGGTCGGAACCGCCCGTACCAGGGAAGTGCTTGGCAACGACAGCCATGCGACCGCTGCTGCCGGCGTGCAGGCCGGAGAGAAAAGCACGCCCCATCTGCCCTGTCCAATACGGGTCACCGCCAAAAACGCGCGTATTGAGATCGGTGTTGACAGCCGGGTTGGATAAGTTAAGCACGTCCAGTGAGAGCCCAAAATACAGGTTGAAACCCAACGCAGCCAGTTCGCGTCCCATCACCTGGCCGGCTTGGTCGGCCAGCGTCCGGTCCCAGGTAGCGCCGATAGCCATTTCATCGGGGATGGGAGTCAGCCCGTTGAGAATCTGGTCATTTGGAAAGCCCCCGCCCTCCTGCGAAATGCCAATCAACAACGGTACATAGGCGTGTTTTGCAGAGGACGATGCAGGGTCGGCTGTGCTTTTCCACTCTGCCTGTTGCAATGCACTGATGAGAGCGTAAGCCCCCGTGGTAGTATCCGGCGCAGCGATAAAGTTATCATTGGCCTGTGCCAGCACCACCCCGCCAATGTGATGATTGGCGATCAGGTCATAGATCTGAGACTGCGAGTCGACACTCGTTCCTGTAAAAGTGACCAGGAACAACTGGCCAACCTTTTCCTCGGCCGTCATGCGGCCGATCATATTACCGACGGGGTCCTTCCCCTGGGCCTGGGCGGGCGAAAGCGGAGCCGCCTGCGAAATAAACAGGACGAGCAACATGACAACAGAAAAAACCCGGCGCCTCATCAAATGAGGCCTTGCGGATGTACGTTTGCCACGTGGGGAAATATGCTTTACGGCGCGGGAGAAAAACATCATTGGTCGTTGAAAGTGATATAGGAGTTACGAGTTGGCAAGGATTTCAAGTGCCTGCAAAGGGTTATCACTGAAAATACCATCCACGCCGAGGCGCTTCAGGCGGCGCATGTCATCAGGGGCGTTGACCGTCCAGGCATACATCTGGCGGCCGCGAGTATGGGCATCTGCCACGAGCTTTTGGGTGACATCCTTCATAAAGTAATGTTCTGTCTGAACATCGATCAGCCGGCCCCAGAGACGCTGCCACCGGCCGGCAATGCCCGGCAAGACCAGCTGTCCGCGCGGAACTTGTGGGAGCAGCCGGGCGGCATGCATCAGGTTATGCGGGAAAAAGGAGGAGAACAAGACCTGTTTCTCCAGTCTATGTTTTTTAACAGTCTCGATCACTTTTTTGACAAGTGCGTCGAACGGTGTGGCGTAGTTGGTCAATTCGACGTTCATGAACAACTCTTTGCCAACAGTCTCGAAAATTTCATCGAGCGTGGGAATCTTCTCACCGCGGAACTGCACCGAGAACCAGGACCCGGCATCGAATTCTCGTAGAGCGGCCAGGGGGAGCCTCGCCACCTGGCCTTTGCCGTCCGTCGTGCGCTCCACAGTTCGGTCGTGGATGATAACTACGTGGCCATCCAATGTCAACTTGGCGTCGAATTCGATGGCCACAGCGCCCCGTTTGTGCGCCAGTTCAAAAGCGGCCAGCGTGTTCTCAGGCGCATCGGCAGAGGCGCCGCGATGGGCAAAAACAAGGGGGTGAGGCAGTGTTTGAATCATACAGAAACAAATACGCAATACGCATGAATAGTAGTGCGTATTGCGCATTCCGTAAAGGGGATTTGCTAAAGTTCGACGAAATATGACTGTGCGGCGCGATCGAGCAGGTCACGGGTCATGGCCGCTTCGACCGACATATACCGCGAAATATCGAGGATTTGGTCACACAGGTCGCGCGGATGCGAGGCGCGCAGTTTTCGGTTGCGCTTGATATACCATTCCTGCAGAAGATAGGCCAGTCCCTGGTCGGAGTACTGCACGCCTTTGGCCTGCGCGACGCGGTTGAAGATCTCGCGATACTCTTCGTAGGTGGGGTCGCTAATCTCGATCTTATGGCGCAGGCGGCGCAGGAAAGCTTCGTCAACCAGATCACGCGGCGGCAGGTTGGTGGAAAAGACGACCAGCACGTCAAAGGGGATATCGATTTTGCGACCCGTGTGCAGCGTCAGGAAGTCGACACGGTTTTCGAGCGGAATGATCCAGCGGTTGAGCAGATCGCGCGGGCGCACCTGCTGGCGGCCAAAATCGTCGATCAGCAGGATGCCACCGTTGGCCTTGACCTGAAAGGGAGCTTCGTAGTAGCGGGCCGTATCGTTAAAAACAAGGTCGAGACCTTCCAGGGTCAGTTCGCCGCCGACAACGATGAAAGGGCGGCGGATATGCACCCAGCGCGGGTCGCGCCGTATTGCGGTGCGCACCGAGCCGGTGCCGGAAGCCGTGGCATCTTCATCCGGAGCAAGCTGGTGATTGACCGAATCGTAGAGTTTGATCACCTGCCCATCCACGTACAGGGCAAAGGGGATGAACATATCCTGCTGGAGGATCAGGTTGCCGAAGGCGCGTGCAACACTGGTCTTTCCGTTGCCGGGAGGGCCATATAAGAAAATGGATGTGCCAGAGTTCAAGGCCGGGCCGAGCTGTTCAAAGGTGGTGTTCGAGATGACCAGCTGGGACATGATCTGCCGCATGGTGCGCGAGGTGACGGCAATGCGGTGCTTGCCCTGGCGGCGGATGGCTTCGTTATAAACATCCATCGGTACCGGGGCCGGGCCGGCGTATTGACTGCGTTCGAGCGCCTCGCGGGCGCGTTCGACGCCCTGCCCGGTGATGGCGTACTGGTACGAACCTTCGCCCAACCCGGCTGCCGAGGATTTGACCTCCACCAGTTTCTCGCGCTTGAGCGACTCCAGGATCAGGTCGGTGACGCCTGCAAAAGGCAGTGCGATTTCTTCAGCAATCTTAAACCCGGAAAGATAACCCTGAAAGTACAAGATCTTGAGCGCCAGATCCTGCAGCCAGAGTGGTGAAAGACCGGTATCGTCCATCTTGGTGATGGGTGGCGGTATGAATACAGGAGAAGATTGCTGTGTTGAAACAGAATTCGTTGCCATACATGCCTGCCAGTGAAAGGTTTTCGGTGTGCGGCGTCTGTTGGAAATGAATACAGCCGATTTCCCTTGCTTATCCCAGTCCGGATTTTAGAGAATGATGCAAGGAGTCATAAGACATTATATTTAAAATTATAGCATGTCCTTCAGGATGTAATGCCATTGCAACTTACAAAAATTCAAGTTATCACAGCCCTGCTGCAAGTCTGGCAGGAATTTTTCAAAAAGCAGTATATAATCCGGCTCATGAATTTGTCTGTCATCATCCCCGTATACAACGAAAAAAATACCATCCGCGAGCTTGTCCACCGCGTGCAGGCCATGAAACTTGCCAGTGAAATCGTGATTGTGGATGACGGCTCAAAAGACGGCACGCGCGACATCCTGGCGGAACTGGACGGTAAGGACAAGGTCCGCATCATTTTGCACGAAAAAAACCAGGGCAAAGGCGCTGCCGTCCGCACCGGGATTCACTCCGCTAAAGGTGATGTGATGCTCATCCAGGATGCCGATCTCGAATACGACCCGCGCGAGTACCCCAACCTGCTCAAGCCGATTGAAGAAGGCAATGCCGACGTTGTTTACGGCTCGCGTTTCCTTGGCGCCCCGCACCGGGCCATCCTGTTCTGGAATATGGTTGCGAACAAGCTCTTGACCTTGATGACCAACATTCTGTATAACAACATCCTGACGGACATGGAAACCGGCTATAAAGTCTTCAAAAGAGAAGTCGTGGCCGATATGCATCTGCGCGCCAACCGTTTCGATTTCGAACCCGAGTTCACCGCCAAAATTCTCAAAAAGAGGGTGCGAGTCTACGAAGTGGCGATCTCTTTCAACCCGCGCGAGTACTCGGAAGGCAAAAAGATCGGCCTGCACGACGCCTTCGAAGCGGTCTGGGCACTGCTCAAATACCGGTTTGTAGATTAATAAATGCGAGGTACCAGAGGTATCAAAAGTACCTGAGGTGCCAAAGGTGCGAAAGGTACCAAAAGAGCCAGATGTTTTCCTCTGGCTCTTTTGGTACCTCAGATACATTTGAAACCTTAGTTCGGCATTCCGGCAGGCCTTATATCTTTTAGATTGAGCTGCAAACTCGTGCGGCCATTGAACTCGTTGGCTTCAAAGGTGTACATTACGTCGACGCGCTGGGGCAGTTCGGGCTGGAGCCGGCCCAGGCGAAAACCGATCGCATCATAGGTAACGCGCCCGTCGCTGAGGGTCAGTTTAAGGTGTTTTCCCTCCTGCCCCACAGTGCGCGACGATTTGACCTGCACGTTGCGCGAAACAAAGACCGCTTCGGGGTTGCCGTAACCGGTTGGCTGGAGATAGTCGAGGTATTTCAAGACTTCATGATCGAGCTGGCTGAGCGCAACCTCAGCGTCCGCTGCCAGGGTCGGGCGCAGTTCCTGCCCGTCGAGCTTTTCGATGGCGATCGCTTTCAGGCGTTCGATCAGTTCGGGCAGGTTCTCGTTGCGGACGGTGAACCCTGCTGCCGCGGCATGCCCGCCGTGCCGGACGAGGATATCGCGACACTGGTCGAGCGCGTCAGTAATGTGGAATTCGGGGATGGATCGGCATGAACAACGCGTGGTCTCATCGGATGTCTGGCCCACCACGGCCGGGCGGTAATACGTCTCCGTCAGGCGCGCTGCGGCAAGACCCACCACCCCGGAGTTGAAATCTTGATGTGCGGCGAACAACAGCACAGCGGCCGGGTCGTCCGCCAGGGCGATGAGCTCGGCCTGCTCCTGGATCTTGCGGGTCAGTGTTTGGCGTTCGCGGTTCTGGATGTCCAACTGCTGGGCCAACTGCCCGGCTTCAAGGACGTCTGTAGTTGTTAGCAATTTGAAGGCGGCGATGGCAGAGTCCAGCCGCCCGGCGGCATTGAGGCGCGGCCCCAGTATGAAACCGATGTTTATTGCAGTGGTTCGGGCAATGCTCAATTCAGCGACGGCCGCCAGGGAAAAAAGTCCCTGGCGCGTAGTGGTACGGATTTTTTGCAAACCTTTGCGAACGAGCATCCGGTTTTCACCGGTGAGTGCGGCCAGATCGGCAACCGTACCGAGGGCAACCAGATCGAGCAAGCCAGCGAGGAAGTCAGATGATGAACCACCGTTCACCGTCTCTGGTCTACGCTCAAACAATGCCTGCGCAATCTTGTAGGCGATGCCGACTCCGGCCAGGTCTTTATCGGGATAACGATCGCCTGCCTGTTTGGGGTTGATCACCGCAAAAGCGGGCGGCAGGTTTTCATCTGGATGGTGATGGTCGGAAATGATCAGGTCCAGGCCGATGGTTTTTGCATAGGCCGCCTCGGCCGTAGAACGGATACCGCAATCCACGGTAACGACCAACCTGACTCCCTCTGCTTTGAGCGCATCGAGCGCATCGGTGTTGAGGCCATAACCCTCGTCGAAACGGTTGGGGATATACTCACGGACCCGGCCTCCGAGTGCGCGCAAAGTCTGGACGAACAAGGCAGTGGCAGTGACGCCATCCACATCGTAATCGCCGTAGATGGCAACGGATTCATCGTGGTCGACGGCATACAGAATGCGTTCAACCGCGGATTCCATGTTTGCCATCTGAAAGGGAGATGTATCGAAATTGGCTTCGGCACGCAGAAAAGCACGCGCCTCGGCATCACTGGCATAGCCACGGTTAAAGAGGATCTGCCGCAGAATGGGCGGGAATTTTTCAAGTTGGGCGTCAGCCGCCGCAGTAATTGGCGCAGAAATGAGCCAGCGTTTGGATTGCATCGGGTCTCGGAGGGGAAGTTCAGGGAATAGAGATTAGATGGACGAAGTATAAGCGCTGATGAGAACAGGCGGAAGGGTAAAGACCAGAATGGCCGCACATCGGCGGCCATTCTGGTTGAATGTTTTGAAGCGTTAGCGGCAAATCAATAGCGGGCAGTCGGCTTTGCGCAGCAGGAAATTCACCGCGCTGCCAAGAATGACTTCTTTTAAGGCGGTCCCGCTGTAGCCGCCCATCAATACCAGGTTGATTTCGCGTTCTTTAATCACATCCAGAAAGGTATCCAGCGGGCCGTCTACGGTCATGAACTCCGCCTGGACCTCGTGCAGTTCCAGGTATGAGCGGGCATAATCCTGCATGGGAGGTGAAATCTTGCCGCCTTCAGAAACGGTCAGCACTGTCAGGGCGGTTTTCCAGACTTCGGCCAGGTAAGCGGCCACGAAAAGCGCTTCCCTGGATTTAAGACCGCCATCGAACGCGACCAGCGCCTTGTCCATCGGGCTGATTTTTCCTCCCGAAGGGACGCCGGGACGGTGCGGCACAGTCAGGATCGGCCGCGCGGAGCACCAGATGATCGAGCGCAGGCCCGAATTCAAGCTGGAAAGACCCAACAAAGGGGGATGCGCGACATTCAGCACGATTAAATCGGTCAACAGCGCGCGCTGGCAGACCTGGTCTTGCACACTGCCTTTGACGATTGCCATACTCCCGCTGAGATTTGCCTGCTGGCATAACTGGTTGAAATGCGCCTGGATTCCCAGTGCTTTGGCGCTGTCAATTTTTGCTGCGGGAGATATAACGTGCAGACCATGCAAGGCGGCTTTCTCATGCTGTGCGACGAAAATAGCCTGTTCGAGCGCCTGCCAGCCTTCGGAAGTACCGTTGAGTGGAACGAGAATATCGCTGAATAACACGTCGGTATAGCGATCGAACATTTTCGTCTTACGCCAACTTCCCGTCGCTGAGGCGTCACTCCCGGCCCGGGGGTTTTCTTTGGTCGCCAAATCCTCCATGGCCGCCTCAGGTCTGACAGCCCAGCCCAATTCCTTTTCGAGCGTGGCGCGGTGCTGTGACACCCATAGATACATATCCGTTTCGGTACGGCCCGGAAACCAGCGCAGCAAACCGCGCTCGCGGATGGGTCCGACGATCGATAGATAGACGGTATCGAACCAGTGCACAACAGCTTCGGGGTAGGATATGTCGCGCTTAAAGTCAAGGCCCATGAAATAGCGGTGAACCTCGATATGCTCAAGCAATTTTTCATACTGCCCAGGGACCGTGACGCTCAGATCCACATTAGGGCGCAAACGATTGATATTGGTTTTCTGCAGGAATTCAGCATATTCAGCCTTGACGATCAGGTCATCCGGCTGGATATCGGGCGTAAGAGGAATATCGGTCTTTACCTCTATGACATGCGCCTGGATATATTCGAAGCCTTCCTGGCGCGCTACCGAAACGCGATGGTTGCCATCCAGAACGAAATAGACCTCGCCGACCTTGTAAACGTCGATCGGTGGCAGCCCCATACTGGACGGGTCGTCAATCGCGGCTTTGACGCTCGCCCAGCGTTCCTTATCTATATCATTGCGCGGCATAAAACTGCGGGTGAAATCCGTATAACGCCCGACGCTGCCGACAATGGCCTTTACAGGGATTTCTTTCACACCGCGCTCATTGCGGACGTTCAGCTTGAGCTTTTCCGCCACTTCCTCGTAGGAAAGCAACTCATTCGACCTGCCGGTGAGACGCGCCAGCACCTCCTGCATCGAGGCTTTGGCACGTGCATCACTGAAATCGTGTATGGCGCTTTCGTAGTTGAAATTTTTCGTTGGCATGAGGTAATCTTAATGTGAAAAGGGTGTTTTAAGCAAGGTTGCAGCACTTACCCATCCGGGGGAGATTCAACGCAGGGGCGGAAACGGTAGAAAAAGACATTTACTATGTACTGCGTAACAGATAAGTAAGAAACAGCAGACATTTTCGCGAAGACTTGCAAATGTTCTTCTCAACGAGTCAGGCCTTTTGCAAACGTACCAGGAGAACGGTTTTTGGCCGGGACAGGACGCTGCTACTGTATAATCAATCCCATGTTTGCATACCAAATCCTTGCCAGAGCAGGGCGCGCCCGCGCAGGCGTTTTCGCCACTCCGCATGGCGAACTGCTTACGCCGGTCTTCGCGCCGGTCGGCACACAGGCCACCGTCAAGACGCTCACACCCGTGCAATTGGACGAACTGGGCGCTTCGCTGGTGCTCTCGAACACCTATCACTTGTACCTGCGTCCCGGCGACGAGCTGGTAGCCGAAATGGGCGGCCTGCACCACTTCATGCAGTGGCCCCACCCGATGCTGACCGATTCGGGCGGCTTCCAGGTCTTTTCACTGGCCAAGATGCGCAAGATCGACGACGAAGGCGTAACCTTCAAGAGCCACATCGACGGTTCGACGCACCATTTCACCCCCGAAAAATCCATTGCCATTCAGGAAAATCTCAGCGCCGATATCATCATGGCCTTCGACGAGTGCGCCGACCCAAACGATCACGAATATATCAAAATTGCCATGCAACGCACCCATCGCTGGGCGGAGCGCAGCCTGAACGCGAAACGGCGTGACGACCAGGCCCTTTTTGGGATTGTACAGGGCGGCGTGGACCTCGGGCTGCGCTCCGCTTCAGCGGCTTTCATCTCCTCCCTGCCTTTTCCCGGCATCGCCATCGGTGGGTTGTCCGTCGGCGAGACCAAAGCCGAGATGCATGCTATGCTGGATGTAGTCACCCCATTGTTACCCGAGAACAAACCACGCTACCTGATGGGCGTCGGCACGCCGGAGGACTTGATCAACGGCATCGCGCGCGGCATCGATATCTTCGACTGTGTACTGCCCACCCGGCTGGCCCGCCATCACAGCGCCTTCTCGCCCGAGGGGCGCCTCAACCTGATGAACGCAGCCTTTGCACGCGACAACCGCCCGATCGATGAACGCTGCAACTGCTATACCTGCCGGACGTTTACACGCGCCTACCTGCGGCATCTGATCATGGCAAAGGAACTGCTGGCAGGCACACTGCTCTCGATCCATAATCTGCATGCATTGGTGCAATTAGTAGATGATATTCGCCAGATGATTATAGATGGGACATTCGAGGCAAATATGCCTGCCCTGCTGGAACGATGGGATCATAATGCGGCGAAAAAAAGTAGTTAATGGAACATAATTGAGTGAATTGCCAAAACAGATATAATCGGGCTTCTATGGCTTCCTGGTTCTCCTCCGAGACGTATCAACTTAAAAAGGCTGCTCAAACACCGGTTGTACGCGGATTCCTGCTCCTGGCGTTACTCGCTTTGGTGCTGACTCTTGTCGCCCGCTGGGTCAGTCTGTCGTCCTTGGGCACCAGCCTGCCGCCCCCTGGCCTGGATACGCACAACCCCGAGTTCAACGCCAAAATGAATTACCTGGAGGCTTTCGCCCGCCAGCATGGAAAAGTCGACTGCCTGTTGGTAGGCAGTTCGCATATTGACTATGGATTAGACCCCACTGTCATCACGCAGATGTATAAGAGCAAAACCGGCCAGGAGTTCCACTGCTTTAACTTCGGTCTTGCCACACTAACCGTCGACACTGCCGCACCGTTGACAAAAATGCTGGTCGAAAGATACCATCCCGGCTTGGTGATCCTGGAAGTGAGTGCCCATTCGTTTGACAAATACTTTGGAGATTTGACGCGTCCGCTTATTAAAAATCCCTGGATCCGCTACCAGCTTGGAGAACAGACTTTCGAGGGCTGGCTACTGGATAATTTTTACATCTACACCTACTACAGAACTTTTAAACTGTGGCAAAACCCTTACAGCCGGGATATTATGATTGATTCTTGGAAGAAAATGGATTTCAACGGTTATTCAGCGCACAGTGGCCAAAATACTTCTGAAAAACGTGCCGTTTCAAGTTTTGACTTTCATCTGGATCAATCCAGCTGGCGGGAATTTCAAAATCTACTGGCCTTGAACGGCCAGACCCATCTTGTTCTAATCGAAGCTCCACTGCAAGAAACTTTCCTGCCTGCTTACATCCGGGGAGGTCGGAAAGTATATGAAACAAAATTTATTCAACCTGTCGAGGCTGAATTATCAGCCCGTGGCATCTCATTTTGGCGCGCGCAAGTAGAAGTTGCGCCTGATATTCCCGATTCGATGTGGTTTGATCCTCAGCACCTTAACAGACAGGGGGCGGCGCTCTTGAGCAACTGGCTGGCACAAAAACTGGCCGCAGTCTTCTACTAAACATGGAAATCATTTCGCTCCCGTTCCTGATCTTTGCGCTGGCCATCATCCTGGTCTATTCCCGGCTGTCACGTCCGGCGCAGAATGCCTGGCTGCTGGCCGCTTCCTATATTTTTTACCTTAGCTGGGGATGGTATTACGCGATTGTCTTGCTCGTGATGACCTTGATCAATTACACACTCGGCCTGCGTCTCGAGCAAGATTCCTCTTCACACTCTAAATGGCTGTGGGCCGGTATCCTGCTCAATGGCGGAGCGCTCATCGCGCTCAAAGCGCTCTCCAGTGCGTATGGCATTTTGATCTTCAATGCCCTGAACTGGACCCGGGAACAACCCAATTGGACTGCGGTCCTGCTGCCGATTGGCTTTTCTTTCTATACCCTGCAAGCTATTTCCTACCTCATCGACGTTTCGCGTGGTCAGATTGCCCCGGTACGCAACCCGATCGATTTCGCCCTGTATCTGGCCTATTTCCCCAAACTGCTTTCCGGCCCAATCGAAAAAGCCGGGCGCTTCATTCCCCAACTGGAACACGAGCGGAAAGTGGACAATCTCCAGATTGGGCGCGGCCTGGGCTTAATCCTGGTCGGCCTGTTGCGCAAGCTGGTCATCGCCGACGCCCTGACCGCCATACGCCCCGCAGACATCTTCAGTAACCCGATGGGTTATTCCACGCTCGAACGTCTCGTCTGGCTGGTCGTCTTTGCATTTACCCTGTACAACGACTTCGCCGGGTACACGGCTATTGTGCGCGGGTTGAGCGCACTGCTGGGCATCGAACTCTCCCCGAATTTTGCCCAGCCATTCTTTGCCCGCAGCTTCAGTGAGTTCTGGAGCCGCTGGCACATCAGCCTGTCAGTCTGGCTGCGCGACTATATCTTCTTTCCACTGCGCCGCTGGATTCTTCAGAAACGGCTTCCCGCCTGGATGGCGCTGACCGTTCCCCCACTCCTGACGATGCTGGTCAGCGGCTACTGGCACAGGGCTTCCATATCGATGCTTTTCTGGGGCGGCCTGCACGGCCTGTACCAGGTGCTTGAGCAAAAGTTCTGGAAACGGCGCCCCTCCGAATCTGTATTACGGCAAATTCTCTCTGCGTTTGTCATTTTTATCTTTGTCACCCTGGCCTGGATTCCATTCGCAGCCGGGGATTTTTCCGCAACGCTGGTTTATTTCCGCGGCTTCCTGCCACCCTACCAATCTTCTTTCCCAACCACGGCCTGGCTGAACATCGCCGCTGCGCTGCTGTTCTCCCTGGGGTTGGACTGGCAGGAGTTCCAGGCTGGTTCCGATGTATACTTTCTCAACTGGCCCGCCCGGATACAAACTTGGGCGGTCTTCGCCACCTTGCTGGTGCTTATCCTGTTCGCCGGTGGCGGGCCTGATATATCGAATTTTGTCTATCAGGGATTTTAGTTTTTTTGAATACGGAAAAGTAGTTATTGATGAAGTTACAAGAAAAAATCACAGAAAAGGATTAACCATGAATATCTTTTTTGCCTTCATTCTCGGCATCATCCAGGGCCTGACCGAGTTCATCCCGGTCTCGTCCACGGCGCACCTGCTGATCGCGCAAAAACTGCTTGGTATCCCGGCCAGCGATGCGACGTTCTCCTTTCTGGTACTGGTCCAGCTCGGGACCACGCTGGCACTGATCATCTACTTCTGGAAGGATTTGCTGGCGCTGCTCAAAGCCTTCTTTGCCAGGCCGTTCTCCACGCCGGAGAATAAACTGGCCTGGTATATCCTGATCGCTACCATCCCGGCGCTGCTGGCGGGCGTGTTGCTCAAGCATTTTGTCGAAGAGCTGTTCAAGACCCCGCTGATCGAGGCCGCCATCCGGCTCTTCACAGCGGCCGTTCTGATGACCCTGGCAGAATACTTCGGCAAGCGCACACGCCAACTGGAGAGCATGACCTGGCTGGACGCGTTGTTCGTGGGCCTGATGCAGGTCATCGCGGTATTCCCCGGGGCCTCGCGCAGCGGCACAACCATCAGCGGCGGCATGTTCCGGGGTTTCGACAGGCCCTCCGCAGCCAGGTTCGCGTTCCTGATGTCCGCGCCGGTGCTGCTGGCAGCAGGCGGCTATGAAACCCTGGATATGCTCAAGAAAGTTTCCGACCTCGGCAGTTTTCTTCCCCCGCTGGTTGTGGGATTTGTCACCGCGGCAGTCGTAGGGTGGTTCGCGATCAAGTGGCTGCTGGGTTACTTGAACCGGAATTCGTTATATATCTTTGTGGCCTATTGCGCGGTGGCCGGCGCAATCTGTGTCGTTTTTATGTTTGTATAACCTCACATGAACACACATGAACATGCACTAGTACCCGAGCTTTCTAAGTATGTAGGGCAAGCCACTCTTGAAGCAGCTATATTTACCCTACATTCTTATGTTGGCCGGGCACTAGAACGAAAGCCAGCGAGCAGGAAAGCCAGGACCAGGATACCTTCCCCCGGCATTCTTTGCGCCCTGGCGGTTTTCGTCTTCAGCGCCTGTGCCCCCACGAACCAACCCGTCGACCTGACTACACAGGTGGTAACGGTTTACAGCACGTCCGCAGCCCAGCCGTGGCTGACAAAACTGTATGATTGTGCAAGCAGGCAATCCGCAGTATTATCGATTGTAAACCGGCCGGAATCCGCGATGGTTGTTCTGCGCCTGGGCGAGCCTGCCAGCCTGTCCACGCCCGCCTTCCAGGTGGATACGGACGACGTGCTCGTGATTGTCAACCAGGTGCATCCTTTCAACAACCTGACCACCGAACAGATGCGTGGATTGTTCAGCGGGAAAATAAACGATTGGAGCCGGATCGACCCATCGAAAACGGGCCAGGTGCAGGTGTGGGTTTTCGCGCAGGACGAGGATGTGCAGGAAGTTTTTGCAAAAACGCTGGCGGGACTGCCTATCGTTTCCACCGCCCGGCTGGCGACCAGCCCGGATGAGATGTCCCAGGCCATCGCCAACGACGAAAACGCCATCGGGATTCTGTCCCGCCATTGGAAGAAGGGAAACGTATCGGATGTATATGTGGCGGTCTCTGCCCCTGTGCTGGCAATCACCCCATCCGAGCCGCAAGGAATTGTGAAAGATTTACTGGCCTGCCTGCAAAGATAAATATGAAAATCCTGATCGTGGATGATGACGCTCTCCAGCGCAAAATGATCGAGAAGACCCTCACTATTGGAGGGTACGACGTTATCGTGCTGGACAACGCCGAAGCCGCCAAAGGAATCCTCGAGGAGGATGATGTCCGTTTTGTAATCACCGACTGGATGATGCCGGGGCTGGACGGGCCGTCCTTCGTGCGCTGGATCCGCTCGGCCAATATTACCAGCTACGTCTACGTCATGCTGTTGACTGCCCGCGAAGGGCCTGGCGATATCGAAGACGGCTTGAATGCCGGCGCAGACGATTACATCAAGAAACCGTTCAACCCGCGGGAACTGCTGGCACGCGTGGCGGTCGGCGAGCGCATTCTGCACCTGGAAGAAAACCTGCGTGAGGTATCAGAACGTTTAAAACACCAGGCGCTGGTCGATGAATTGACCGGGTTGATGAACCGGCGTGCCCTATATCAAATTGGCCGGCAAGAGATCATACGGGCCAGCCGGGGAAAAACACCCTTGAGCCTGCTCTTTCTCGACCTGGATAAATTCAAGCCGATCAACGATACGTACGGCCATCTGGCAGGCGACGAGGCGCTGAAATTAACTGCGCGGCTGCTCCTGGCGAACATCCGCGAGTATGACAGAGTCGGGCGCTGGGCGGGAGATGAATTCATTGCCCTGCTGCCGAATACGAGCAAGGAACAGGCCATGGAAGCAGCCGGCAGGGTCCTGCGCGCCTTCAAACGTGAAGCCCTGGTCTTGGAAAACGGCAGCCGAATCGTCTTGAACGCCAGCATTGGCCTGCATACCTGGATGCCCGGCGACCAGGAAACGATCAACATCGATGCCCTGGTGCGTCTGGCAGACCAGGCCATGTACCGCGCCAAACAGTCTGGGGGAAATCAAGCGTTATCGTATACTGAAGAGCAAAAATAAATCTGCCGGCTCAAATGCCGGCAGATTTATTGCCTGCACCGATGTAGGTACGCGTGTGCCATTCGCTGGCCTGTTCAAAAGCATGCCCAGCCTGCAAGACTTTGCACTCGGCCCAGGCTCTCGAGACAATCTGCAGCCCGATCGGCAGGCCGCTCTTTGTAAACCCGCACGGAAGCGCGAGCGCGGGCAGGCCGGTCAGATTGAAACAGGATGTAAAACGCGTCAGGCGGCGCGACTGCTCGATGGCGTCAGTGCCTTCGATCAGCGGCGCGGCGATTGGCGTGCCCGGGATTAGCAGAATATCATAATTGGCGAAGAGCAGGTCGAAACGACGGCGGGTCTCGGCCTGCGTACGGCGGGCCAGGATATATTCCGTTGAGGTAAAGGCTGCACCGGTTTGCAAACGCTGGCGTACATCCTCGCCGAAGATCTCAGGATGTTGTGAAATGCGCTCGCGGTGTATGGCGGCTCCATCCGCCTGGGTTATCAACGAATTGGCCAGGGCAGCCTCACGCAGGAAATCCACATTCACTTTCTCGGCCTGCGCGCCAAGCGACTCGAAGACCTGCGCCGCCGCGTCGAAAGCCGTTAGCACTTCCGGGTCTGATTCGGCCACGTATTCCCCGTCGGCCAGGGCAACTTTCCAGCCTCCTATGCCACCATTGAGACTGGTAAGATAATCGTCCACGGGCCTATCTACCGAAACGGGGTCGAGCGCATCGTACCCCGCCAGGATTTGCAGGAGAATGGCGGCATCTTCAACAGAACGGGTCAGCGGGCCGGCATGGTCCAGGTTCCAGGAAAGCGGAAAAATGCCGCGCAGGCTGATGCGCCCAAAGGTCGCTTTCAGGCCAACGACGCCGCACAGGCTGGCCGGGATACGGATTGAACCGCCCGTATCCGTACCCAGCGCAGCCAGGCACATGCCTGTGGCCACGGCCACCGCCGACCCGCTGGATGAGCCGCCGGAGATGCGCGACAGATCCCAGGGATTTTTCACCACGCCAAAATGTGGGTTGACGCCGGTCACGCCCAACGCAATTTCATGCGTATTGGTCTTGCCAACAATGACCGCACCCGCCTTTTTGAGCTTTTCAACCACCAGCGCGTCCTCTTTGGGAATATAGTCTTTAAAGAACGGCGTCCCGCGGGTGGTCAGGATGCCGGCGGTTTCGTACAGATCCTTGACCGCAATCGGAATCCCGTAAAGAGGTAAATTCGAAGATTGGGAGTCGGCAGGGATTGATGTATCGGGCATAACGGTAATGAAGGCATTGACCAGAGGGTTGAGGCGCTCGATTCGGCGGAAGCAGGCCCGGCTGAGTTCGGCTGCAGAAATCTCGCGGCTGCGCAGGGCTTCCAGGGCGGAGGAAATGTCAGCGGGAAATGAGTTCATGGGGGAATCCGGTTAATCTTCAGCGCAGATCAGGGTGCCCAGGTTTTCACCCGCCAGGGTTTTTTGGATATTCCCCGGCTGCTCACCCGAAAAGATCTGAACCGTTAAACCTGGCAGTTCCTGCACCAGTTCCAGCATCTGCCGCACTTTGGATTCCATCCCGCCGGTTACGTCCGCGCCGTTTGAGGCGCCCACCCTGGATTTGATCCCATCAAAAGAGGCCGGGGTGATCGTTTCCACCCGCTGCCTGCGCGCCGGGAAATCGGCCCAGACCGCTCCCTCGAGGCCAGCCAGCAAAACCCGCTGTGGGCGCAGTTCACGCGCCAGGTGCGCGAACAGATCCTCAGTCGAGAGGATCGTCCCGCCACGCACGCTGTCGAAAATCACGTCGCCATACACGACCGGGACCAGCCCGGCAGCCAGTGCCGCCTTCAACGGAGTTAAATCCCAGCCGGAGACTTTCCCGTCACTGGCCGTCACCGCCGAAACCGGGGCGAGCGCCAGGGATGGCACTTTCGATACATGCAAGGAGTCCATCAAAAAGCGATTCAAGGCCGCAGCCTGGAACCAGACCTCGGCGAATCCGTGCCAGTAGGGGCGAGTCTGAGACTCGCCCCTACGCACACCCTCGCGTGTATGGTATTCCCTGGCAGCTGTGTGACCAAAGGAGCCGGAACCATGCCCCAGAACGAGAGACAGGTTGGGAAGGCTCTGGCGCACTGCGGAAAGATCGGCAGCGAGTTCGGCCAGTTTGTCGAAGCGCGGTGTGTAGGGCACACTCTTGTCAGTAATCAGCGATCCGCCCAGCTTGAGCAATACGAGTTCGGCCATATGCCTATTTTTACCACATTTCGTTAAGCTACTACGTGCTGCGACCGTATACGCAGTCTGCAAGCAGCAGTATAATTTTCTCGATGGACATCAAAGCTGGCATCCAAACCGCCGTTGTCATGGTCATTCTGGGCGCCTTGTTCAGTATCTGGGCAGGTATTCAATCCATCCGCTCCGGACGCAAATTGGATTACTTCCGCCTACGCCAGAAACGCATTGCCCTGGGCTGGCGGCTGTTCGTGCTGGCAGTCTTTCTGGCAGGCGCCGCCTTCTGGCTGGAAAACTATGGGGAACCGGTAGCCTATCAATATTACCCGCCCTCGCCCATGCCCAGCCTAAGCCCCACCATTACGCTGACTCCTACCATCACCCCGACGCCCACCATTACCCTGACGCCCACGATCAGCAACACCCCCTCCGTGTCAGATACGCCTACGATCACGCCGACACCTTTCCTGCCGCTGGTGATACAACCGGTGATATCCAGTGTCGTCACCCCCAACCCAGACGCGATCTTCAGCCCGCTGGTGTTTGCGCGCAGCCTCGACCTGAACACCTACGAGCCTGTCGATGCGGGCACGGTCTTCGAGAATCCGATCAAACGCATGGTGGCGATCTATACATACGACAAGATGATTCCCGGCGTGCAGTGGACGGCGCTGTGGTACCGTGATGAAACCCTGGTGCATTACGAAACAAAACCCTGGGACGGGACCACCGGCGGTTACGGTTTTACAGAATGGGCACCCGACCCGAGCGAATGGCTGCCGGGAAATTATGATGTGCAGATTTTCGTCGGGATGGAGTGGAAGGTGGTGGGTCGCTTTATCGTACAGGGCGAGGCTCCGACGGCGGCGCCTTCACCCCGGCCCAGTGCAACCATTACTTCAACAGCCACACATGCCCCGCCGCCAACAGCCAGACTGACCCCCACACCCTTCCCCACACTGACGCCTCTCCCGTCAAACACCCGACCACCCACCAGCACCCCCAAACCATCGGCAACGCAGGCGCCAACCGATACACCCTGGCCCTCGGCCACGCCGACCTTTACGCGCACACCAACTCCTTCACCTACCCCGCGCCCGACGGATACAGCCTGGCCGACGCCTACATAGCACAGAGTTACCCCATCCTTATATCAAATTAAATTGATTTTCTGCCAGCGCTGGAAATCGACCATGGCACGCGCGACCTCTGCCGCCAGCCTGGCATTATTCAATAAGAGTGCCAGATTGGCGCGCATCGTCTTCCCGCCCGTCAGTTCACTGACACGATGAAGCAGGAAAGGCGTCAGTCTTTGACCACGCACACGTTGTTCCAGCGCTTCCTGTGAGGCTTTTCTTTGGGCTTCATCGGCTTCCTTTGGATCGAGCCCCGTCCCAGGCGGAAGGGGTTGACAGATTAATATGGCGGATTTCATTCCCAACCCCCAATGATAGAACGCGAATTTGGCGATTTCCTCGGTCGAATCAATACGCATACTGACCGGCAGATTTCCCCCAGACAAGTAGAATTCGGGGAACGTGTCGGTCCGATAGCCGATGACTGGCACGTTCATGGTTTCGAGATATTCCAGTGTGGCAGGCAAATCCAGGATGGATTTTGCGCCGGAACACACAACGATCATCGGGATTTCGGAAAGCGCCTTGAGGTCCGCTGAAACATCAAAACGCTGTTCGACATGCACACCGCCAATACCGCCGGTAGCCAGCACTTTGATGTTCGCCTTGCTTGCCGCAAACATCGTCGCGGCTACGGTCGTCCCGCCGGTTGAATCTCTAAGCAAGGCCGTGGCAAAATTGCGCGGGCTGATCTTGAGCGGCCATTCCGCATAGGCCAGGCGTTCCAGTTCCAACTGATCCATACCGACAATAATTTTGCCTTCCAGCACCCCAACCGTGGCCGGAATGGCGCCCTCGGCACGCACGGTCTGCTCCATGTCCCTTGCAAGGGTCAGGTTCTGGGGGCGCGGAAAGCCATGTGTGACCACCGCTGACTCAAGCGCCACAATGGGCAGTTCCTGCGCCTGAGCGCGGGTCACCTCGAAGGCAAAAACCTGTTTTTTCTTTAGATCATCCATAAATTGATATTAGTGAGCAAAGCTAACAGGCTCATTCTTCCGGGAAAATCTCCCCGGCTCATCATCTGTTATCCATCGTTTACCCAACGGTGATTTGTACCGCGCACTTCATTGAGCATCCGCAAGGCTCCGAGAAGAACTTGTGGCAGTTCTTCTCCGTCGCGCTCAAATAGCTCCAACGCCGACTGGATACGTTCGTAGTATTCGCCAATCAGGGAATCAACCAGGTCGGTGTCGCTGGCATGTTTAAGGTCTGCATAGAATTTAGCAACCGGCATAGTCTGGATCAAGCGCAGGCTTTCTTGCAGGCGGGCATCCTCCTCCAGACGTTTGAGTTCCTCGGGTAGGCTGCGCAGAAAATTTTCCCGGCTGATTTTCCAGGCTTCCAGGTGGTTGGCAGGGATGATTTCCGCCGGAGTCACCCAGGTGCCCACGCCAATCCAGTTGATCTGAAAGCCTCTATCGGCAGCGCGTTTTTTGAAGCCATCTTCATCGTAGAACATGGCGGTGATAAAGGAGCGCGAGGTGAATACGGCAGGTTTGAACAAAATCTCACCGGCATTATTGCCGCTGCTTCCGGAGAGCAGCTGGCCCATTTTATCCAGATCATCTTCGCGGCTGCGCAGGGCATCCGCTTCCGGCTCACCAATACTGGCAAGGAATTCGCTCAAGCTACGCTTACTGACAAAGCTACCCAACTCCAACTGGATCGGGCCATTGATCTTCCCCGGCAGGGATGAAAGCCAGTCGGGCTTGCCAGAAGGAGCCACGCCCGGCCTGATGGGGCGCGGCAGCTTATATGCCAGGCTCTCAACTGCTTTCTCCACGAATGGATACGGCGTCTGCAGCGTTTTGGCCGGGTTTTCACCGCGATAAATACTGTAAGAGTATTGAATATCCTTGGCAACGACGGGAATCCCATCGCGGCTGCGGGCGCTTATTTCCTGGCTGCCCATGATATCGCGCAGGTCCGCTGCCTGACGGATGCGCTCGAAGCCCTCGATAACCTTCTTGCCGCGCCACTCGCCCACTGTCGGGGCGATAACGTGCGGGCTGCCGTCAGGCCTCTCGAACAACGCGGCACTATCGAGTTCAACCATCACATAACCGGGACCGCCGATCTGCACCACCGGAGAATTCTGGTCTGCTTCGACAATCTTGCCTTCACGGATGTGGACAGTGTTGTAATCGCTGCCGAAAGCGGCCTGGCTAATGAAGCGCTGGGCTACGGCTTCTTCTTTCTCAAAGACATCAGCCAGGTAGATGGCTGAGATACGGTACATCAGCCAGAAGGGCGCATACAATGCGATCAAATGGCCCCAGACTTCAGGGTTACCGAATACTGCGCCGAAAAACTTGAGGAACGTATCGGTAGCGCTATCCCCGTTTGGAAGTGGGACTGTAGGATCCAATAAAACACCGAAAAGATTCCCCAATAACACACTCCACTCATCCAGGCTGCGGGAACTGGCCAGTAAAAAAAGCGCGACCACAAAAAACAACAGCCCAACAAGGGTGCCGCGCATGAGCGCGGCGTTGTGTTTCAAGGCAAATAAGGAATTAAAGAAACCATCGATTATTTCAGCCAGCGGTTTTATCAGGCCGTCGCCCGAGATGTGGGCGGCAGGTCTGGGTCTGGGCAGGTTAGCCAAGGTCATTGTTGCTCTCTCCTCGTTTTTCCCGCAACCAACGGAAAATGTCGGCCAGTTCGCGCTGCTCGGTATTGGTGCGCTTCAGCAAGGATGTATTGCGGCGGATCCCCAGGAACGTGGAATGCACCAGCATTTCCAGAGCGTGCGTCTTTGGCGCATTTTCAATCGGCCTGACATGCGAGATTTCCTGGCTGGCATTAATCGCAAATTCCTTCAAGGCTTCTTCCTGGGCAGCCGCCTCGGTTAACTTGCGGTTGCGTTCCACCTGGTCCCGTTCTTTTTGAGCGTTCTTCAGCCACAACGTGGTCCACTGGCCGATCAATTTTTCCTGCACTTCGGGAGCAAAAGCCAGGCGCCGGACAAATACCGCAGTGACTTCCACCCCCATCTCGCGCAGGCGCTCGAACTCCTGGCTCGCAACCGGCGGGACGTCTGGCAGCAGGCGGCCAAAATCATCCAGCACTTCCACCGTTTCCTGGTTCAGGCGCTTCTTGAGCAAGCCGTTGATCATCTGGAGCGAGGTATCCGTGCGGCCTTCCTGGATCTCGAACAACTCTATCAGCTTGAACTTGCGCAGGTATTCACGCCACACATCCACAGCCATCCTGGCCGGAAGAGGCGACCAGACCGGTTGGTCGGCCTGAACACCCTGCGTCAGGCTTTCGGTAACGGCCTTGCGGACGTTCTCTTCGTTGAAGCCAAAGGGTGTGCCCCCTTCTCCAGCTATGGATTTTATTCGGAAAGTGACTGTAATCGTCGCGACGACTTCGATGGCGTCGCGGGTCAGCGCGCTGGTATCATAACGGCGTTTTTGGATCTGCTCATAGTCCGGATGGTCCGGTGAGACAGTAAAGGGTTGGTCATCGTCGTTGGGTCCGATCGGCTGCGTTAGTGTGTGCAGATCAACAGTGGCGGCAATATATTCCTTCAAACGGGTGAAATGCACGCCGGGGCCAACAGTACGGGTGAATTTGACGGGTGTGCGCAGCACGGCAGCACTGGCGCTATCCAGCCAGACCACACCAGGCCCACGCTTCTTGAGTTCCCCCTCGCTCTCACGCACCACACCGTTCTCGACAAAAATAGCCGGACCATGAGCGCCAATCAGATAACTTATCAACCGCTCAACAATCTTGATACGGGAATTGAGATGATTTACAGGAAGCACGAACTGCGCAAAGAACACCATCCAAAAAAGTGAGCCGACCACGCAGATGAATAAATCCAGGATGGGGGTTAGTGAGTCTGGATTGGGTTGCATCCAAAATTGCCACGCCTGGAGAACAAAATAAGCAAGAATGAAAGCCCCGAAGCGCAGCAGGGTTTTGACAACCGGCCGTTGTAGGATACCGTCTTGTTCATCCATCGATCTGATTTTATAACAAAATCAGTGAGAATGGGAGCACAAAGCATAATTGGTATAATCCCATACCCGGACTTTCCAAAGATGTAGGGTAAGATGCGCTTAAACCGGGTATACCCGCCCTACATTTTCATGCTGACCGGGCACTTGTCATTGTGGAGGCCTTGTGGACACCCTGCGCGTTGAATTTCATTGCCATACGATCTTTTCCAAAGACTGCCTGACCAGGCCGGAGCAGCTGGTGCATGCGGCCCGTCAAAAGGGCCTGGGACGCGTCATCGTCACAGACCACAACAACATCGCCGGGGCGCTACGCGCGCACCAAATCGACCCCCAGTTGATCATCGTGGGCGAGGAGATCATGACCACCCGCGGTGAAATCCTGGCGGCCTTCGTCACCGAAGAGATTCCCGCCGGGCTGACACCGCAGGAGACCATCCGCCGCCTGCGTGAACAGGGAGCCTTCATCAGTGTTTCGCATCCTTTCGATGTGATGCGCAGCGGCCACTGGGATCTGCCGGACTTGCTCGATATCCTGCCGCTCGTAGATGCTATCGAGACGTTTAACTCACGCTGCATGAACCCGGACTACAACCTCCAGGCGCAGGAATTCGCCCGGGAACACAAGCTCTCCGGCACGGTAGGTTCTGACGCGCACACTGCCATGGAATTAGGGCGCTCTACGTTAACGGTAGAAACGTTCACAGACGCGGATGGCCTGCGGCGCGTCGTTGCACAGGGACAGGCGAGCGTGAAGCTATCATCGCCGCTGATCCACCTGTCCTCGCGCTATGCGGTCATCGTCAAAAAAATGGGGCGGATGGTGCGACACAAAGGTCCTTGACACGTTAAAAAGGGCATGATAATCTTGCGCCTGCCCGGGAAAGCCCGGCAAAATCTCATGCAGGAGTAAGAAAATGTCTGACCGATTGATTGGAACTGTAAAGTGGTTCAACCCCGGGAAAGGCTACGGCTTCATTGGCCGCGAGGAAGGCGAGGATGTCTTCGTCCACTTTTCCGCCATCCAGATGGAAGGCTACAAACGGCTCGAGCCCGAGCAAAAAGTAGAGTTTTCCGTCGAGCAGGGTCCGCGCGGCTTACAGGCCGCCAACGTAGTACCGGTCGCGTAAGACCAGGTCTTGCGACTCAAACAGGGCTGTGATTTCTCACGGCCCTGTTTTAATGTCCGGCCCGGCAACCAAGGAGCCTTTATTCCACTATCGGGACCACAGCCGGGCCGGTTTCATCGTTGCGGTTATCTTCGATATTCATGATGACCGGCGTGAAGAATGCGGCCGACCCCATCAGAAGACACAGCACGCCGCCGATCCAGTACCAGACGCGGATTCCCAGCCAGTCCGAGACAGGTCCGGCCACCAGTAAACTGAGCGGAGACATGGCCGCGGCCACGCTTCCGATCAGGGACATCACACGCCCCTGCATATCGGGACGCACCGTCGACTGGACGACCGCAAATAGTGGGCCATTCGCAATTGGGATCATGAAACCAAACAGCAGTATCCCACCCAGCGCCATGGCAAATAAATTGGCCGGAGCCAGCCCGATGATTAGGACGCTCACGCCGATCCCGATGATACCCAGCATGGAAGTCACAATCTTGCGCCGGAAACCGCCCCAGGCGCTCAAGATCAGCCCTCCGGCAATCAGCCCAACCCCAAGAGTTGAATCCAGCCAGCCGAGTTGCATGGCACCCAGCCCGAAATGTTTCGTTACCAGCAGTGGGACCAACGAACTGGCGGGGTTGAGCAGGAAATTGATCACAGTCGCCATAATCAGGATCGCCATCAACCCAGGCCAAGCGGCTACATAACGGAAGCCTTCACGAAAGTCTTCCAGAAAGGACGGCTTCAGCTGCCCTGCCTGTGCAGTTGCCTGGGCCCGAACAGGCCGGGGGATGGAAATGAAGAGCAATGGCAAAACTGCCATGGCAGCCGTGACTACATCCACCATCAACACCTGCTGCATGGGCAGCAGCCCAATTAGCACGGCGCCGGTCGGCGGCGCAACGATGCCGATGACACCGCCCAAGGTTTGGTTGGCGCCGGCGACGCGCGCCAGATGCCTGTCGGGCACCATCAGCGAAGTGGAGGCCTGCATAGCCGGGTAGTGGAATGCCCCACCCGCCGAACGGATCGCCATAATGGCATACACATGCCAGACTTCCACTTTCCCGCTCCAGAAAAGCAGGATCAAAGCAACAGTGGCCAGCGCAATGCTGCTATCGGCGACGATCATGACCCGGCGTCTGCTGGTGCGGTCTACCAGCGTTCCGGCAAAGGGGCCAAGCAGAATCTGGGGCAACAGGGCAAAGAGCGAGGCTGTCGCCAGAACGGTGGCAGAACCGGTCTTCTGCGTCAGCCACCAGACCAGCGCAAACTGCACCAAGGCGCTGCCGAAAAGCGAAAAGGCCTGCCCGGTCCAGACGGTGAAGAAACGGGTAGCCCAGTTTTGGGGCAGGGAATCTTCGCTCATCTTTTACTCCATCGATCAAAAACGTTTACTTTCCTAATTTTTTCTTGAAGGCCGCGGTCAGCGCCGGCAGGATCTGGAACAGGTCCCCCACCACCCCGTAGCGCGCCACCTTGAAAATGGGCGCCTCGCCGTCCTTGTTGATGGCCACCACCAGCTTGGCGCTGCGGATGCCGACGATGTGCTGGATCGCCCCGGAGATACCCGCAGCAATATATAGATCGGGCGAGACGACCTTGCCGGTCTGCCCGACCTGCTGCGAATATGGGATGTAACCCGCATCGACAGCCGCGCGCGAGGCACCCACTGCCCCGTCCAGAACGGAGGCCAGCTCGCCGACCAGCTTGAAGCCCTGCTGGGCGCGCCAGATCTCGGCCTGCTTCTCATCCAGGCCGGCGGGTGCTTGCAAGGTTGGGTTGTTCGAGACGCCGCGCCCGCCCGAGACGATCACACCCGCATCCCCCAGGCCGACGCCGCCTTCAGTCTCGGCATAGCCTTCGACGCTCGTCAGTGCCTCCGCTTTTGCAACAACCCGAGTCAGCGTACCGCTGCGGCCCGCCTCGCGCGCCGGGCGCGGGAAAGCCCGCCCGCGCAGGGTGATGAACTGTGGTCTGGCAGAGCAGATCGTCTTTTCGAACAGCTTGGCCTCATAAATCGGACGCATGGCGGTAACGTGATCCCTATCGACTTCCAGCGCAGTCACATCCGTGATCACACCGCTCTCCAGATCGATGGCAACCATGCCGGCCAGCTCCCGGCCGCGGGTGGTGGTCGGGAACAGGATCAGGTCGGGAGGAGTGGAAGAAGCCAGCGCGGACAGGGTAGCTGCATATGCCTCGGCGCGGAAATCGCCCAACGCCGGGTCGTCTGCCAGCAGGACTTCGTCCGCGCCGAATTCGAACGCGGCTTTGGCCAGCGGTTCGACACCCGCGCCAAAAACCAGCGCAGTGACCGAACCGAAGGTTTTGGCAAGGCCTAGCGCCTCCCATGAAGAAGATACAGCTTCGCCTTTGAAATGGTCGATGTATACCCAGGTTTTCATAAGACTTTCTCCGCCAGGATTTTATCGACCAGTTTGTCAGCGATTTCATCCGGGGTGTCGCCACCGATGATCTCGCAGGCCACATTGCGCACAGGCGGGCTGATCAAAGCCGTGCGGCTAACCAACACGGCGGGAGCAGGTATTCCCAGGTCGGCCAGCGTCCAGGCCGGGATCTCGGCTTTGGAAGCTTTGCGGATGCCCATGAACGACGGGTAGCGCGGCTCGCCGATGCTCTGCACAACGCTAATGGCAGCCGGCAGTGCGGCGCTGACGGTCTGGCGACCTTCCTCGATGACGCGCTCGACCGTGACCCTGGCGCCTGCGACCTGGATCGAACCGGCCAGGCTGAGCATCGGCCAGCCCAGCGCACGCGCGGTCTGGGCGGGCGTCAGGCCGGCACCGTTATCAAGCGTCTGGCGGCCGAAGACGAGCATGTCTACATCACCGATCTTTTTAACTGCGGCTGCCAGCACACGCGCCGCGCCCTGCGTATCGAGCTCCGCCAGGGCCGGGTCGGAGATCAGAATAGCATCGTCCGCGCCCATGGCCAGGGCGTGTTTGAGCGCCTCTTTGGCAGATTCAGCACCGATACAGACAGCCGTGACCGTGGCGTTTAGCGCTTCTTTTTGCTGCAAGGCCCCTTCGACGGCATACTCGTCGAAAGGGTTGATTACCAGGGCCGCCTCGCCCCAAGAGGGCTGGTCACCCTGGGCCGTCACCTTGGCCTCAGAATCGGGCACTTGTTTGATACAGACGAGGATTTTCAAGGGAACTCCCAGTTTTTATTTTCGATTTCAGATTGACGATTTACGATTTGGAGAGATTCGAGATAGAAATTAGTCTCTGTTTATTCTGACATAAATATGAATATTATACGACTTCTTCCTTTTCACTCATTACTCGTTTCATATTCCTCACACCCTGAAACATCACCGCCAGGATCGACAAATGCCCGAAGACGTGAATGAGCAGCCCGGCACTGAGCAGGAAATAATCGAACTGGATCAGCAGCATCCCCCCCAGGCACCAGAACGTCACGGCGCGGCTCTCACGCTGCCAGCCCATCCAGAGCAGCAAAGGCAGTAGGAAAAATACGTAGTGGTGGTACCACAGGATATTTGGAGCCAACAGCATGGCCAGCGCAGTCACGATGAATGCCAGCTCCTTGTGCCCGCTACGGAAGGTCAGGTAGGCCGCCAGCAGGATCACCATTAGCAGGTAAGCCATCAGCCCGAACTGCACCAGGCCGGGGTTGGCAAAACCCAGCCGCACGAGGTGTGCAGCCAGCGACTGCCCGTTACTGCCCACGGGGACGAGACCCGACATCTCGCGGAACACATCCGGGTAAGTAATGAACGGCTGGACGCCATAACGGAGCACTGCCAAAAGCGCCAGACCCGCCAGCGAAACGACCGTCCACAACATGGCTTTGAGGTTGCGCGTCGCAAGCAGATAGGCGCCGAAAAAGAGCGGCGTGACCTTGGTCATGATGGCCAGCCCCAGGCCGAACCCGGCCCACCCGGCTGCCGTTGCCTCATACTGGAGCAGCAGTAACAGCCCAAACTGCGTGACCATATTGATCTGGCCCAGTTCGATGGTCACGAGCAGAGGAGCAAACCCGAACGCAAGCGGGAACCAGTACCAGACTTCGCCCAGGTTTAGTCGGTAATGGCGAGCGACGGCGTACACCAGCAAAGCGGCAATCAGCAGGTCGAGTGCGCCGAGGAACGCGCCGCGGAAAATCGAATCGGGAATGATGTTGAGAGCATCTATCAGTAACAGCGCGGGCGGCGGGTAGAGATAGGCCTCGCCGATCCCGCGCACGGCATACATATCCCCGCCGGAGAGCGTGCGCTCGAGCGCATTCTGATAAAAGCCGAAGTCCATTAAAATCGAGAGCGGAAACGGCAAAGCCAGTACCTGCCGCACGAGCGTAAAAATCCCACCGGCCAGGTAAAGGACAAAGAAAACGATAAGGGCAGCACGTGTCCAGCGTGGATTCGGCATCATCCCTTGCTTCCAGACGTTACTTGATCAAGATCTGGCTTAATAGCTTGCCGGTTTTCAGATCAATCTCACAGGCATGCCCGCGCGTCGAGTAAGTGAGCAGTTTCTCGCCCTGATCATCGAATTTTACGCGCGAATAGAACGCACCCGCTTCCGGCAGCGCAGCGAACCAGAGCAGCGTACCATCATTGGCAATACAATACAGGTTTGATTCGTCCCGTGGGTACCCGACAGGGTTCTCTAGAATAACGTTCCCAAGGGTCGTGTTAATCGCTTTTTCAATTTGCGTATGTCGTGGTTTCAGATCGTCCATGCTGAATTCACCTCCTGAAGGTGTTATGAATGCCAGATATTCGGCTCATATTTTGGCAGCTCGCAGCGCAGCGGCTTGTCCTCGCGCATGCCCAGCGCATATCCGGCCTGTATCAGGGTCTGAATCTCGGAACTGCCTTCATAGATCAGCGCGCCTTTCGAATTGCGCAGGTAGCGCTCCACATCATACTCGTCAGAAAAGCCATAGGCTCCATGCACCTGGATCGCTTCGGTAGCCGCATTGAATGAGGCTTCGCTGGCGAACTTTTTTGCGTATGACGTTTCCAATGTACAGCGCTGGCCGGTGTTTTTCAGCCAACCTACTTTGAGGTACAACATACGCGCAATTTCGTAGTCCTGTGCCATCTGCGCAATTTTCTGCTGGATTAACTGGTGCTCGGCGATCGGCTTGCCGAATGTCTTGCGTTGCGTGGCATACTTTACTGCGGCATCACGCGCAGCACGGATGATGCCCGTCGCGCCCGAAGCAACCGTGTAGCGCCCGTGGTCGAACCCGGCCATGGTAATCTTGAAGCCCTCACCCTCCTCGCCAATCCGGTTCTCGAGCGGCACCTGTACATCCTGGAAGTTGATCCAACCGGTCGAACCGGCCCGCACACCCAGTTTGCCGTGCAAGTCACCGCGCTGGATGCCCGTGCTGTTTAGATCGACGATAAAGCAAGAAAGCCCTGCCGAAGGCTTTTTGACGCCCGGATTCGTCCGCGCCGTGACCAGGGCATAATCCGCCCTGGAGGCGAGCGAGATCCACATCTTCTCACCATTCAGGATGTATACATCACCTGCGCGCCTGGCGGAAGTCTGGATAGCGGCGACGTCCGACCCGCAGCCGGGTTCGGTAAATGCGCCGCAGCCCAGCCTCTTTCCGCTTGCGAGCGGTTTCAGAAACTTCTCCTTTTGTTCCGCAGTGCCCCACTGGAAGATCGTTGAACCGCACAGCCCGGTATGGACAGACATCGCCACACGCAGGGACGTATCGACCGCTTCGAGTTCTTCACAGGCCAGGCCGAGGGATATATAGTCCATGCCCTGGCCACCATAACGGACCGGGAAACAAATTCCCAGGATGCCCAGTTCACCCATGCGTTTCAACACCCAGGCAAGTGGCTCTTGCTTGCGATCGGCTTCTTTAATCACGGGCGCAACCTCCTTCTGGGAAAAATCACGCACCATTTTCTGCACCATCTGCTGTTCTTGTGAAAGAGCAAGGTCCATCCTGGTCTCCCATATAAATTACACCAAGTTTACCTACTGTTCAATCGTTTTCCTTTGTTCGCACTATAATTATAGACCCGAACGGTCCGCCAATGCATCAGGGCCCTAGGTTTAGCACGGTGATCTTAAAGTCATAAAAGGGGGTTGAAAAAGAAGACCTTTCTCGGTTAAGCTTTGGTTTACGAGACACAAATCCAACCGAGGAAGGTCAAG